>JAEEGI010001683.1_pt1 | contig 54829 bp, 41 predicted proteins | sample 8958751 | NCBI WGS metagenome assembly JAEEGI01 (sample SAMN16246545, study PRJNA631951) | gut metagenome | biome: gut microbiome; feature: rumen; material: KS-attached | host: Bos | place: Iran: Karaj | collected 2018-10
GGTGTCAGATCCGTCAGTTCGCCCTTGATATATTCAATCATAACTATAAACCGTAAACAGTAAACTGTAAACCACAAACTATGTAATAAAACGCAGTTCGTTTCATTTTATTGTATTTCAGGCCGAATTCCTTACAGATTGTCACAAAATGAAAGTTTTTAGTTATTTTTACGGTCAGGATGTTATTTATTTCATCGAAAAGCATTACTTTTGCACGCGAAATGCAAATATCAACCATTATTTTGTTTATAGTTTACTGTTTATAGTTTATAGAAATATGAAGAAAATCAGAGCCGCCGTCGTAGGTTACGGCAACATCGGAAAGTATGCACTCGAGGCACTAGAGACAGCCCCCGACATGGAAGTGGCAGGCATCGTGCGCCGCAACGGCGCAGAGAACAAGCCCGCAGAACTGGCCCAGTATGACGTGGTGAAGGACATCCGCGAACTGAAGGATGTCGACGTGGCCATCCTCGCCACCCCCACCCGTTCGTGTGAGGAATATGCCAACATGATCCTGCCCCTGGGTATCAATACCGTCGACTCGTTCGACATCCATACGAATATCCGTGGCTACCGCGAGCGGCTGATGAAGTTGAACCAGGAGACCGGCACCGTAAGCGTGATCGCTGCAGGCTGGGATCCGGGATCGGACAGCATCGTGCGCACCCTCATGCAGAGCCTCGCCCCGAAGGGTCTTTCGTATACGAATTTCGGCCCCGGCATGTCGATGGGTCACAGCGTGTGCGTACGTAGTAAGAAAGGTGTGAAGAACGCCCTCTCAATGACCATTCCCCTCGGTGAGGGCATCCACCGCCGCATGGTGTATGTGGAGCTGGAAGACGGTGCAAAGCTCGACGAGGTGACGGCCGCCATCAAGGCCGACCCCTACTTCGCCTCTGACGAGACCCACGTGTTCCAAGTGGAGAGTGTCGACGACGTGCGCGACATGGGTCACGGTGTGAACCTCGTGCGCAAGGGTGTGAGCGGTAAGACGCAGAACCAGCGCCTGGAGTTCAACATGAGCATCAACAACCCCGCCCTGACTGGTCAGGTGCTGGTAAACGTGGCCCGTGCCTCCATGCGTTTGCAGCCGGGCTGCTACACGATGGTGGAGATCCCCGTGATCGACATGCTGCCCGGCGACCGTGCAGACCTCATCGAACATCTGGTATGAACATAGCGATTTTCGTGTCGGGTAGCGGCACAAACTGCGAAAACCTCATCCACTATTTTGCTGACTCCGAGAGTGTACATGTCGCGCTCGTGGTGAGCAATAAGTCCGATGCTTACGCCCTCGTTAGGGCGGAGCGTTTAGGAGTTCCTACGGCCGTCACGCCCAAGGCAGAACTGAATGACCCCGAGGTGATGCTGCCGCTGCTGCGGAAGTACGACATCGGCTTCATCGTGTTGGCGGGATTCCTGCCGCTCGTGCCCAACTTCCTCATCGACGCCTATCCCCATAAAATCATCAATATCCACCCTGCCCTGCTCCCGAAATACGGGGGCAAGGGTATGTGGGGACACCATGTGCACGAGGCCGTGAAGGCTGCGGGAGAGACGGAGACGGGCATGACCGTACATTGGGTGACACCCGTCTGCGATGCCGGAGAGATTATCGCCCAGTTCCGTGTCAGTCTGTCACCCGAAGACACCGTCGACGACATTGCCGAGAAAGAACGCCAGCTGGAAATGGAACACTTTCCCAAGGTGGTGGAAGACATAGTCAAGAACATCTAAGAATAACCCTACTGAATATGAAAAGAACGACCATGCTATTGCTGACCCTCATGCTGATCTTAACGGCAAGGGCAGAAGACGGAAGTCAGCTGTGGCTGCGCTATCAGAGTGTGAACAAGGCCACAGTCACAGGTGTAAAATGTACGGCCGCAGAGGAACTGCGACAATACTACAACGGCGAGGCTGTGACGCTGGCACTTGACCAGACTATGCCCAACGAAGCCTATCGGATTGACGGGAAAGACGGCAGGATGAGCATCAGCGCCAAAGACGAGCACGGTCTGCTTTATGGCGCCTTCGCCCTGCTGAGGAGCCAGGACTGCCCGATGGCCGTTGTTACTGGCAAGACAGAGAAGCCGTTCTTCAAACACAGGATCCTGAACCATTGGGACAACCTCGACAGCAGCATTGAGCGCGGTTATGCCGGACTCAGTATCTTCTGGGCCCTGGAAGACCCGCAGACCAGAAGGAACAGCGACCTGTGGAAACCCAAGCCCATCAACACCGAACTCATCAAGGCCTACGCCCGTGCCAATGCCAGTATCGGCATCAACGGTACGGTGCTCAACAACGTGAACGCCTCGCCTAAGATGCTTTCGGCCATCTACCTCGACAAGGTGAAGGAGATAGCCGATATCCTGAGACCCTACGGCATCAAGGTCTACCTGTCGGTGAACTTCGCCTCGCCCATGACTATTCCGGCCAAGGGCTTCAACGGGGGGAAGCCCGTAAAGACTGCCGACCCGCTGAATGCACAGGTCAAGGCATGGTGGAAGGCGAAGGCCAAGGAGATCTACCAGTTGATTCCCGACTTTGGCGGTTTTCTGGTGAAAGCCAACAGCGAGGGACAGCCTGGTCCTTTCGACTACCAGCGTACACATGCCGACGGTGCCAACACACTGGCCGATGCCGTGAAACCCTATGACGGCATCATCATGTGGCGCAGCTTCGTGTATGGCGCAGCCCATAAGGGAGAAGACCGTGTGAAACAGGCCGTCTCGGAATTCAAGGACCTCGACGGCAAGTTCCGCGATAACGTCATCCTACAGTCGAAGAACGGGCCGCTCGACTTCCAGCCCCGTGAGCCTTATGCTCCCATCTTCGACAACATCCATCAGACGCAACAGATGGCAGAGTTGCAGATCACCCAGGAGTATCTGGGGCAGTCGCGCCATCTGGTCTATCTGGCTCCGATGTGGCGTGAGTTCTTCGGCTTCGTGGCTCCCGATCGACTTGTGGGTATTGCCGGCGTAGCCAATATCGGTCTCGACAAGAACTGGTGCGGTCATCACTTCTCTCAGGCAAACTGGTACGCCTTCGGACGTCTCGCCTGGAACCCTATGCTCACCTCAGAGACCATCGCTGAGGAATGGCTGAAAGCAACATTCAACACCTCATACGACGAGGCAATGAAGTCGATGATGCTCCGCTCGCGTGAGGCCTGTGTCGATTACATGATGCCATTGGGCCTCCACCATATCTTCGCCTTCGACGAGCACTATGGTCCAGAGCCAGACGGTTTCATCCCCCACTACCCCATCGAGTGGTGTCCCGTGTACTACCATCGTGCCGACTCCCTCGGCATCGGCTTCGACCGCACACATACCGGCTCTGACGCCACCTCACAGTACCGTGAGCCTTATTGCTCACTCTACGACAACGTCAACACCTGCCCCGAACGCTATCTGCTCTGGTTCCATCGTGTGCCCTGGACCTACCGTACCAAGAGCGGCAGGACCATCTACGAAGAGATGACATTCCGCTATGACCGTGGTGTGAAGGAAGTGGAGGATTTCTGCCGTATCTGGCAGGAGGCCAAGCCCGCCATTGACGAACAGCGCTGGCAGGAGGTAGACAAGCGTATGCAGCACCAGTTGGAGAATGCCAAGGAGTGGCGGAAAGTCTGCCTGGACTATTTCGGAACGTTCGTGAAATGAAGATTGTCGTATCCCTTGAGATCGAGAGTGTATGCCCCACCTTTGTGGGAGCTGCTGTCGAGGCACAGGTCACAAACAGTTCCTACTGCGAAGCCCTGTGGGATGAGATTCATGCCCTTGAGAACAAATACCGTCAGGAGCTGACGACGGAAAGCCTGAAACAGCTACCCGGCATCGCTGCCACCCGTAGTGTCTACAAGGCCTGCGGCAAAGACCCTTCCCGCTACCGTCCGGCCAGCGAACAGCTCATCCGCCGGATGCTGCAAGGTAAGGAACTCTACCAGATCGACACCCTCGTGGACCTTGTGAACCTCGCCTCCATCGCTTTCGGATACAGTATCGGAGGCTTTGATGCAGACAAGTTCGTGGGCGACACGCTCACACTGGGTGTTGGTCGTGAGGAAGAACCTTACGAGGGCATCGGCAGAGGGCCCATCAACATCGCAGGCCTGCCCGTATACCGTGATGCAGAAGGCGGTGTTGGCACGCCCACCAGTGACCACGAACGTACAAAGATGACACTCGGCACCACCCATCTCGTAGTGCTCATCAACGGCTATGACGGCAATGAGGAGCGTGTCATCGCCAATGCCAAATTCATTCAGGAACTGCTTCGGAAATACTGTCAGAGCGATGGCGGCAGCGTCACCGTTTACCGCTAGACGGTAATCTCGCCGGAACCGAGACATCGATGATGGTCCTCGTCGTAGATGACGCAGAATTGTCCTGGTGCCACCCCGTGAATCCTTTCTTTGGAATGTACGATAAATTCGCCATCACCCGTCCACTCTAAAGTAGCAGGATGATACTCCGGCGTATGACGGATCTTGAAGGTCACCTCACAAGGTGTCAGACACTTTGTGAGATAATGGAAGCCATGCACAGGGAAGTCCTGCTTGTAGGCCGTCTCAGGGTCGTAGCCGTGCGACACGTAAAGAATATTCTTCGCTATATCCTTCTTCACCACAAACCAGGGACCACCCCCGAAGCCCATACCCTTGCGCTGTCCGATGGTATGGAACCACAGGCCCTTGTGCTCACCGATGCGACGACCGGTCTCCAACTCTATCACATCGCCTGGCTGTTCACCTAAGTAACGCCGGATATAGTCATTGTAATTGATCTTCCCTAGGAAACAGATGCCCTGCGAGTCCTTCCGCCTGGCATTCACCAGGTGTTCACGCTCGGCAATCTCACGCACCTCGTCCTTCATATAATGGCCAATGGGGAAAAGCGCCTTCTTCAGCTGCCAGTCATAGATCTGTGCCAGAAAGTCGGTCTGGTCCTTCACAGGGTCAGGACTCGTACAGAGCCACTTCAGTCCCTCACCGTCGATCTCCGTCTGGGCATAATGGCCTGTGGCGATGAGATCATAGTCGTGACCACGCTTCTCGTGGAAGGCGCCGAACTTAACAAGACGGTTACACATCACGTCGGGATTAGGGGTCAGACCTGCACGCACCTTGTCCATCGTGTACTTCGTCACCTGATCCCAATACGCCTGGTGACAGTCGACGACCTCCAGTCGGCAGCCGTACTTATGGGCCACAGCCGTCGCCATCTCGAGATCCTCCTCACTGGAGCAGTCCCATTCCTCCTCTTCCTCAGGACCAATCTTGATATAAAAGCAGTCGGGATGCAGGCCGAGACGTGCCAACTCGTACACCACGACACTACTATCCACACCGCCCGACAGCAACACAGCTATCCGCTTATTCTCAATATCTTCTCTCACGCTATCACAATATCATCCGGCAACAGATATATAATTCTGTACGCACGAATCCTTAATTACATTTCCTTTTCGGGTGCAAAGATAATCATTTAATTCGTAAATCATGTTAAAAAGCGTAATTATTTCATTGATATTTCAAAGATTGTTCTTACCTTTGCGATATCAAATTGATATCATTTTAAAACTTAATCATTATGGAGAATAAAGAATTTGCATTCAAAGGAATGGTGATGAACGGCTTCCTGATGCTGTTTGTCAATTTTACCGTTCTGGTCTTGTCGATTGTCGGCATTGTGTATGGAATCATCCAGCTTGATGCTACCAACGGTACTTGTGGCGGCTGGCTTCTTGGCGGGAGCATCCTGCTGCTGATCATCAATATCATCATGTGGTGCGGACTGATGATGCTCGAGCCCAATGAAGCCAAGGTGACCACATGGTTCGGCAAGTACAGCGGCACATTCAACAAGACTGGTTTCTTCTGGATCAATCCCTTCTACGGCACGAAAAAAGTATCCCTCCGTGCCCGCAACCTCGACGCTGAGCCCATCAAGGTGAACGACAAGACGGGCAATCCAGTGATGATCGGCCTTGTGCTCGTGTGGAAACTGAAGGACACCTACAAGGCCCTCTTCGAGGTAGACTCGCAGACGATGGCAGCCAACCCCAATGCCGTCGGCTCAGACACCAAGGGACTGATGAACGCCCTGGAGAACTTCGTCCGCGTACAGAGCGACGCTGCACTCAGACAAGTAGCAGGCCAATATGCCTACGACGATGAGGACAACAAGCACGACGAACCCACGTTGCGCTCCAGTGCCGACGAGATCAACGAGCAGTTGGAGCAGAAACTCGACGAGCGTCTGGCCTTAGCTGGCATCGAGGTCGTAGAGGCCCGCATCAATTATCTGGCCTACGCCCCTGAGATTGCAGCCGTCATGCTGCGCCGTCAGCAGGCATCGGCCATCATCACGGCCCGTGAGAAGATCGTGGAAGGAGCCGTCTCGATGGTGAAGATGGCCCTCGACAAACTCTCAAAGGACAATATCGTGGATCTCGACGATGACAAGAAGGCTGCGATGGTCAGCAACCTGCTCGTTGTGCTCTGCGGCGACGACTCTGCCCAACCCGTCGTGAACACAGGAACGTTGAACCATTAGACAGAAGAGTATTATTTTAGACAGAAGGACATAAGAACATAATGGCTACGCTAAAAGGAGGGAATAAAAATATGTTCTTTTGTTCTTATGTCTAAAAAACAAAATATGTACTTATGGCAGAAAAGAGTACTAAGAGTTTTATCCTCCGCGTCGACGCTGAGACGATGAACGCCATAGAGGCCTGGGCTGCTGATGAGTTCCGCAGCACCAATGGCCAGCTGCAATGGATCATCACCGAAGCCCTGCGCAAGGCAAAACGCCTGCCCAAAAAGAAACAACAAACCCAAACAGAAGAAAACGATGAATAGGAAAAAAGCATTGATATTGATTATGGCTCTGCAGTTCATGCTCCTAGCCATGCTGATAGTACTGTTTATATCTCATATCATGAGTGTTTCGGCCTTCGCATCCGCAATAATAATTGTAGGTGTTGTTTGCACCGCAGCAACAATAGTGGCTGTACGCAAACTCCCACCCATGTAAGAAGAAGCAGAAGAATGGAAGAGAAGAATAGTTTTGATCTGAAGACTGTCAAAGTGCATCGTACCACAGAGGCGACGGTCTTTGAAGTGGCTTTCGTCATCTTAGCCATCATCGTCTGGGGCATCATCATCTGGATGATCCATCGTGCGCCAGACATCGTGCCCACCCATTTCGATGCTTCAGGAAGACCTAATGCCTACGGCTCACCAACAGGCATCGCCATTCCCTGCGCCATCATCACGATAGCAGCCTTGGGCTTAATGGTGACGGCCTATTTCCCTCGACATATCAACATGCCCTTTAAAATCAAGAATATCCGTCAGGTAGAACTTATGATCCGCCAAATTCGGATAGCAGGCATCATCCTTTTATTTGTGCCGCTGGCCATAGCCTATATGATGCTGGGGATGAACACCCCGTCGCCCACTCCCATATTGACAGTGATAGGGCTTTTAATCCTGGAAATCTTGATCTTCTCAATACTCATCTATAAAGCAAAATAACATGGTAGAACTACGAAACGAACAGCTCTCCGTCGTCGTATCGGAGAAAGGAGCTGAGCTCCAGAGCATCAAGGATGCCAATGGTAAGGAATATCTGTGGCAGGGCGACCCCAAGTTCTGGCCTCGCCGCTCGCCCATCCTCTTCCCCATCGTGTGCAGCGTCAACGACGAGACCTATCGTGTCGACGGGCAGGAATATCATCTGCCCCGCCACGGTTTTGCCCGCGATGCCAAGTTTACGCTCATCGCCCATAATGAGCGCAAGGTAAGCTTCGCCCTCGAATCGTCGGAAGACACGAAAAAGGTATATCCCTACGACTTCACCCTCAGCGTCAGCTACGTGCTTGATAATAATATAATAGGTGTCATCTGGCACGTCCACAACACAGACCAGCGAGAGATACACTTCCAGATTGGCGGTCACCCCGCCTTCAACGTGCCTGGCATGAAGGCCGGCGAGAACCAGTACGGCCGTATCCGCCTCGACAACGAGGAGCCGATGGACGCACTCCACAGCTACGGCGACGGCTCGCACGAGATGGACGAGGTGCCCTTCATCGAGGCCGAAGACGGCATCATGGAATTCTCCGACAACACCTGGCGCAACGACTCCATCAAGGTCCATAAGTGCCAGCTGCACCGTGCCGAACTGTTGGGGACCGATGGCGAGCCTGAGGTGACGGTCACCTTCCGCACGCCAGTCATCGCCTTCTGGAGTCCTTATGGCAAGCAAGCCCCCTTTGTCTGCATTGAGCCTTGGTACGGCATCGGCGACCCGCGCGGTTTCAAGGGCGAGTTCAAGGACAAGCCGTTGATGAACCACCTGCAGCCTGGTGCCTCCTTCATGTCGCGCTACGAAATCCGGATCGGCTGACTGCAGAATTTACGGAAGGTGCTTGTAAAAGGTTTGAAAGTGCCGTTGTAAATGGCAGAAAGGTGCCTTGTAAAGTTAAAACAACGACAACGTTTGTTAAAACAAAGACAATGTCTGATAAAACAAAGGCATTGTCTGATAAAACAAAGGCATCGTTTTAACCTTTTCAACACAGGAAGATAGCTTTAAAGGCATCCCGCGAGGGGTGCCTTTATAATTAATATGGTGTTAAACTTGCACGTTTCGGATATTCTTAGTACCTTTGCGCCCGAAAAAATGAAACGAGCCTGAAAATGAGCAAGAAAATAGGATACGCATGCATGGCCCTGATGCTGACGATGAACACAGCGGCCTTGGCCGACGAAGAAACCGGCAACAGCGGCGACCATCTGATTATCAATGAGTTGATGCAGTCGAACATTGATTGTTGGATGGACGACCTGAACGACTTCCCCGACTCCTGGGTGGAGCTCTACAACCCAAGCAGCGCCAACATCGACCTGAGTAACTATAGTCTCGGTGTGGTGCTCGATGCAGGAGAAGCCTGGAAGCTGCCGAGCCAGACCGTCGCACCAGGCAAATACGTCATTGTCTGCTGCGACAAGGAGTCCACCAAGCTCCACACGCCTTTCCGCCTTGAATCAGGCAAGGGTTGTAACGTCTACCTGTTCCGTGACGGCCAGGTCATTGACAAAGTAGAGAACCTGGCCAAGCAGCCGGCACCGAACATCGCCTACGGGCGCCAGACCGACGGCAGCAACGACTGGGGCTACCAGCTGACACCGACACCCAACAAGGCCAACAGCGGCGAGGTATGTGACGGAAACCATATCCTCGGCGAGCCTGTGTTCAGCCAGAAAGGGTTCGTCATCAATGGCTCCAAATCATTCAGACTCAAGCTCACACTGCCCGAGGGAGCCCCCGAAGGTACGGAAATACGCTATACCACGAACGGCACAGAGCCCACCGCCAGCAGCAGCAAATGCGGCAGCTCTGGCTTCGCCATCAATAAGTCGACAACCGTCCGCGCACGACTCTTCTGCAACGGCTGGCTGTCGCCAAGGAGTACCGTCGAGTCATATATCTTCCACGACAAAGACCTGACCATACCCGTCATCAGCATCGTCATCGACGACAAATACCTCAACGACGCGAAGATCGGCATCTTTGCCAACAATAACAACCACGACAATCCCCACGACTGGCGACGGCCCATGAACATCGAGCTCTTCGACGCCACTGACGAACCCTCACGGCTGAACCAGCTCTGCGAGACCCGCATCACAGGAGGATGGTCGAGAGACGCCTCACGCAAATCGATGGCCGTCTATGCCCACAAGCGCTTCGGCACCAAGAAACTCGATTATGAGTTCTTCCCAGACCAGCGACCGGGAGTGACGGATTTCAAGTCGGTTGTGCTCCGCAATGCCGGCAACGACCGCGACGGCATTTACATGCGCGACGCCATCTGCCAGCGCACAATGGCCGAACACACCGACATCGACTGGCAGGCCTGGCGCCCCGCCGTCATCTACATCAACGGCGCCTACCACTGCATCCTCAACATCCGTGAGCGCGGCAACGAGAACAACATTGCCACCAACTACGGTCTGGAAGACATCGACCTCATCGAGAACGGCGAACTGAAAGAAGGCACAAGTGACTTTTACGACGCCTTCACCGAATTCTACCAGGAGAAGGGTCACACGCTCGAGGAATATGCCAAGTGGATTGACTTGGAGGAGTACATGAACGTGATGGCGATGAACCTCTACTTCTGTAACTTAGACTTTCCGGGCAATAACAACGTCATGTGGCGTCCAAGAACAGAGGACGGCCGTTGGCGCTGGATTGTCAAAGACGTAGACTATGCCCTGGGACTCTATAACCACGCAGCAAGCCATAACATCCTCAAACAGTATTACAACCCCACAAGCAAAGAGTACAACGACATCAGTTTCTCCATCACGGAACCGGCTACACGTCTCTTCCGCAACATGATGGAGGATCCCGACTTCCGGCGCGAGATGATCGACAGACTCAGCATCTACATGGGCGACTTCCTGAACGAGAAGGGCGTGCGTGCCATCTGGGATCCCATGTATAACCTGCTCATGGGCGAATGGAAACGCCATCGCGACGCCGTGTACAACAACCCATGGTGGCCGAACTATGATGACGAACTGCGCAGTTCACGCAACTGGCTTTCCCAGCGCACAGCAGAGATGTACAAGCACATCGGAAGCCAGTTCAGTCTCGGCTCGCCCATTCCTCTGACCATTAATGTCGAGAATAGCGAAGAAGACCTTGTCGGACTGACCTTCAACGACGTCCCCCTCACAAAGAATTCATTTGACGGCAAATTCTATTTCACTCGCGCGATCCGTCTTGAGAACAACAACGACGAACGGCCCATCGCAGGATGGCGTATCGCAGAAACAAAGAGCGGTTCTACCACAACCCGTGAGATCTCTGGCAGTACGCTCTCATTAGAGATGCCCGCTTGTAGTAAACTGGCCATCACCGCCATCGTTGGCACCCCCGACGGCATCGGCACCATCACTACCCTCCCCGACCTCAGTCAAGGCAATGTCTACGACCTCAACGGTCGGATCATCCGTCAGGGCACTACATCACTTGAGGGACTTCCTCACGGAATATACATCGTCAACAGGAGGAAGGTCATCAAGTAAGCATTGTGTTAATATAACAAAAATTAGTATATATAGTATTAAAAGAGGTATTGCATCTGTTTAGGTTTTAAATTAATTTAACTATCTTTGCACCCTCAAACGTAAGGCATGACACGAAATCTACTTATAAGATTGTTCACAGTGACGGTGGTCTTGAGTGCCATCAGCACTGTTTCCGCACAAAATCCTAAACTCGTCATCAACGAGCTCATGCAGTCGAATGTCGACTTGATTATGGATGATCTCAATGAATTCCCTGATTCCTGGGTGGAGGTCTACAACGCCAGTCGTGAAACCGTTGATCTCGCGAACTACAAGATTGGCATTACTCCCGATCCCAATGATGCATGGCAGCTCCCTAAAATGACGATACCATCCGGAGGCCATCAGATTATCTATTGCGACAAAGAGGCTGATGATCTGCATACCCATTTCCGTCTGGACTCGGGCAAGGATTGTGAAGTCTATTTTTTCTCGGGAGACACACTTGTCGACTATATAGGCGGCATGGGGAAGCAGCCTGCTCCAAACATTGCCTATGGTCGTCAGACCGACGGGGCAGATATCTGGGGATATCAGTTATTGCCCACACCAGGAGAATCGAATATCGGACAAATCTGCGATAGAGACCACATCCTCGGAGAGCCCATTTTCAGCGAACCCGGATCCGTCAGGACAGACGCCCGTACCATCGTTCTGGAACTGTCAATGCCTGAAGGGAGTCCTGAAGGGGCAGCCATCTACTACACGACAAACGGAGAAGAGCCTTCCACCAACAGTCGGAAATACACCTCACCCATCAGGATTTCTTCAACCAGCGTCATTAGGGCGAAACTCATCTGTAACGGATGGCTATCACCCCGTTCTACGACCCATTCCTATATTCAGTTCCCCCGTGATCTGACGTTGCCGGTCATCTCTATCGTTACCGACGACAACTACTTTAACAATGATTGGGTAGGTATTTTCCCCAACAACGAAGGCGACAACTTAAATAACCATCATAACTGGCGACGTCCCGCGAATTTTGAATACTTCGAGGGAGAAAACACGAATAGCATCATTAATCAGCTTGGTGAAACGCGTGTCGGTGGAGGCAAAAGCAGAGAGTTCTCCAGGAAGACCTTGATGATCTACGCAAACAAGCGTTTCGGTACGAAAAGGTTCTCCCATGAATTCTTCCCTGACCAGAAGCCAGGTCTCACAGAGTTCAAGTCGCTGGCACTGCGTAATGCAGGAAACGACTTCAATTCTCTCTTTATGCGTGATGCCATTGTGCAACGCCATATGGGGATGCATACCGATATTGACTGGCAGGCCTGGCGCCCAGCCATCGTCTATATCAACGGCGAGTACTACAGCATGCTCAATATCAGGGAACGTGGAAACGAAGATAACATCTATACGAACTACGACGGTCTTGAGGACATCGATTTGATTGAAAACTGGGACGATCTGAAGGAAGGCGATGATAAGAATCTGAACAAATTCAAGAATTTCTACAACCAAGCCGGCCATACTATGGAAGAGTATGAGAAGTGGATGGATTGTAAGGAATACGCCGACTACATGATCCTGAGCCTCTACCATAACAATCTTGACTTCCCGGGTAACAACACTATTTTGTGGCGTCCTCGCACTGATGACGGCCGCTGGCGTTGGATTGCCAAAGACGTTGATTATTCATTGGGGCTTTATAACATTCCCTACAACTACAAAATCTTCTGGTGGTTCTACAACCCCAACTATGATGACTATTGGTCGTGGGGGGCCAACGACTCAGAATATACCATGCTTTTCCGCCAGCTCATGGAGATTGATGAGTTCAAGAATATGTTCATCGAGCATTGTGCAATATACATGGGAGATTTCTTGAATGAAGCCGGCATTCACAAGGTATGGGATCCCATGTATGAGCTGATTAAGTATGAATATCCCTACCACAGGGCTCTTATCAGCAAGAATCCCGACTACCAGAAGGAAATGGAGCATGTCAATGATTGGCTTAAGTACCGCACTGACGAGTTCTATAAGCAAATAGGCAGTTATTATAAGGTAGGGAATCCTATACCTCTTACCATTAACAATGGCCAGATAGAGAACCCATTAGAGGAGGTTCTCATCAACAACATCAGCCTGTCTGAGAAGCGTTTTAACGGAAAATTCTATCCTGACTTTAACATCAATATTGAAGCAAAAGCCATTAAAGGAAGAGAGTTGATTGGTTGGTGGATACAAGAGACGAGTGGGACATCAACTACCAGTAAAGAATATATGGGTCAACAGCTGAGTTTTAAGATGCCTGAGAAATGCGATAAACTCGTCATTGAGCCCATTTGCTATAATGTACTTGCCAATGGTATTCTGGACGTTACGCGCACCGACCAGCATCCCAATGCTGTCTATGACATGAATGGCCGTATCGTCCGTCAGGGTAGCACCTCACTTGAGGGCCTGCCTCAGGGCATCTATATCGTTGGTGGAAAGAAAGTCGTCAAGTAGACACTCATCAATAAGCTTCACGGTATTTGCTTTCCTCCTTGTCGTCCAACATGGAGAGATAGCTTTGGTAACGGCTTTGGGCTATGTAGTGGTTTTCAAGAGCCTGAAGCACGGCACAGCCAGGCTCATGGGTATGTGTACAATTTGAGAAACGGCAGTCTTTGGAGAAACGGAATATCTCACGGAAGTAGCCAGTGAGTTCTTCCGGTTCCATGTCAAAAGTGCCAAATCCTTTGATACCAGGCGTATCAATGAGCCATCCCCCATTGATTGGAATCATCTCGGAGAATGTGGTGGTGTGCTGACCCGTCTGGTGAGCATCGGAAATTTCTGCCGTACGGAGGTTGGCACCTGGCACAAGACGGTTGATAAGCGTGGACTTTCCTACACCACTGTTACCACTGAGTAATGTGATTTTGCCCTCCAAGAGCGGACGAAGGTCTTCAACACCATCACCTGTCTCCGCAGAAATAGGACGACATTCGTAGCCTACTGTCTCATAAAGCGTGATCAGCATTTGTTGATAGTGCTGGGCATCGGCATCAAGGAGGTCGGTCTTATTGAAGACCAACACCACAGGCACCCGATAAGCCTCAGCAGAGGCGAGGAAACGATCGATGAAAGTAGTTGAGGTCTGCGGACTGATAACAGTGACGACAAGTAAAGCCTGGTCGACGTTAGCGGCAATGATATGGCTCTGCTTGGAGAGATTGATACTCTTGCGGATAATGTAATTGCGACGATCCTCAATTTCCGTGATAAAGGCAGTTCCCTCCTGATTGGGAACGACCATCACACGATCGCCGACAGCAACGGGGTTCGTGCTACGGATACCCCGCAGACGGAAGTTTCCTTTTACCTTACAATCAAGTAGCCGGCCATCGTCGAGAAGGACGGTGTACCAGCTACCTGTATTCTTAACGACGAGTCCTTTCATCAGACCGTCATAATCTCCTTGTTTTTGGCGGCAATGAGCTCATCGATCTTCTTGATGAACTTATCGTGGATCTTCTGAAGTTCCAACTCGGCATCCTTCTCGTTATCCTCGGAAAGACCGTCTTTAATGGCCTTCTTCAGTTTCTCCTTGATGTCACCCCTTACGTTACGCACCTCTACCTTTGCCTTCTCGGCAATCTTATTGCACTGCTTGGTAAGGTCACGACGACGCTCTTCTGTCGGGATGGGGATGTTCAGACGGATGACTTCGCCGTTGTTCTCGGGAGTGATACCCACGTCAGAGTCCATAATAGCCTTCTCAATGTTACGGATCTCCTTACGGTCCCATGGTTTAATGGCAATCGTTCGGGGATCTGGCACACTGACATTAGCAACTTGATTCAATGGAACTCTCGAGCCGTAAGACTCCACTCGCACGCCATCAAGAATAGCGACATTAGCACGACCGGCACGGATACGATTCAACTCTTCCTCGAGGAACATGGCAGCCATCTCCATACGCTCCTCGCTCTTTTTTAATACTTCTTTTACGTCTATCATAATCATTAAGTTTTAGCTTTCTGTTGACAAAAGTACGGAAAATCCTTGAAACTTCCAAATTTTTTGTCCATTTTGTGTTTTTTTTCTCATAATATTTTGTCATTTCATCTCTTTTGCTTATCTTTGCACAACAATAACTGCCTGAAATAAATATGGACTGTTATCACCATCTCCGCATCAAGGCCGTCATCCTGTTATCAACCATAGCCACTATGGCTCATGCCCAGGCTGAGAACATGGATACCATTGCCGACACGCCTCATTTGGCCGCATACCTTGTGGCTGCTCTGATGATCAGCGTGTTCACCATGGTGTTCACAAACCGAATATTTTATTACCGACAGAAAGAAGTGACGAATCACACCAGGCAACTGAACACCCAACTAGCGCTTGTACTACGGTCGAACAAGACCGAACTATGGACCTACGACGTAAACAAGCGGATCATTCAACAGATTTCGGCGATGGAGGAAAACGGGAAAACCTATTCGCCCATTGACTTCGCACAGTTCTTCGATCACGACGACTTTAACCAGCTCCGCAAGACGGTAATTGCCGTACGCAGCGGTGAAAAGGAGGAAGAGACGATGATGGTTCATGGCAGCACACCACAGGACGGAGGCGAACCACGGCTGTTCATGATCAATGTGACGGTGCTACACCGCGACAGTCACGGCAAAGCAAAGATGTTGCTCGGTATCCAGCGCGACATCACGGAAAACGCGCGAAGAAAAGAGAAAGCCCGCAATCTGGCAATACAATTCCACACCACGTTCAACTCGTCGTTGGTCGACATGATCTATTATGATGCAGACGGTTGGCTGACGGACATCAACGAGAAAGCCTGCGAGACCTTCGGCATCAAAGACCGGGAGGAACTGATGAAACGACACGTGAATATACGGGATATACCATCATATCGGGAGCTCGACTTGGAACATTTGGATGAGACGCAGTTGTCGTCGGTGAACGACATCGACCAGGTGAAGCATAACGACGAGCGGATTCCGGAACTGACCGTCGGCGGTAAGTTCTACTACGAGGTGACTTTGAACGCTGTGCGTGACAAGGAGGGACGGGCGCTGGGCTTCGTTGCCGCCGGGCGGAATATCACGGAGATGGTGGAAAGTCACCACCGGCAACAGGAAGACAGCGCGTTGTTGAAAAAGGCCACCAGCGACATTGAGGCCTATATCAACAACATCAACTACTCGTTGAAGGTCAGCGGCGTAAGACTCATCAACTATCACCCCGATAAGCATGAATTGGTGGTGTTCAGCGATCTGAACCAACCTCAGTACCACCTGTCACAAATTCGTTGTATCACACTTTTGGCCGAGACGGAGCGCAGGAGAGCCAGAGGGTTGTTCCTCAGGATGGACCGTCGCACCCCCGGTAACATCAACGTCACGCTACAGACACTCTTCCACGACGAAAAGGGGCGCCGCGTATTTTGGACATTCTGGATGGTGCCTGTCACGGGAAAAGACGGAGCCATCAGTCACTATTTCGGCCTGTGCCGCAACGAGACGGAGATGGTCTATACCGAGCAGATGCTCAGGAAGGAGACCAAAAAGGCGCAGGAGACGGAAGAGCTGAAGAACACTTTCCTGCTGAACATGAGCCACGAAATACGTACACCGCTGAATGCCGTGCTCGGTTTTGCAGAACTCTTCAACGGGCCCCATGAGGAAGAGGACGAGCCTGTGTTCGCTGATGAGATCAAGCGCAACACAAACGAGCTGCTGAGACTCGTGAACGACATACTCTTCATCTCACGCCTCGATGCCAGGATGATAGAATATAATTATGTAGAGACCGACTTCTCAAAACTCTTCGACGGATTCTGCTACATGGGGTGGGACAACATCGCCCCGGGAGTAAAAGTGACGGTGGAGAATCCCTACAGCCGGCTGATGGTTAAGATCGACGAGCAACATCTGGGCACAGTGATCGGGAAATTGTGCCAACTCGCGGCCAGGATGACCACGACAGGCACCATCCGCGCCAAATACGACTATCGTCAGGGCGGACTGAATATCACCATCGAGGATACCGGCAGAGGACTCGACAAAGAGAAGCTCTCACACATATTCGACCGCTTTGCAAACGGCAATGACAACCATCGTGAGGGCACCGGACTCGACATGCCTATCATCAAGGAGCTGGTGGAACAGATGGGCGGAGGCATCGAAATACAGTCGGAGGAAGGCAAGGGCACGACTGTGTATGTGACCATCCCCTGCGAGATGACCGCTCTGGAGAAAGGGACCGAACACACCATCTTAACAGGACAACAGATATGAGCATAGCAATCTTACATATCAATAGCTTCGCTTTCGCCATGCCCGACGCTGTATCGATGCTGATGGTGATGATCATGGGCATAGCCTTCCTGATAGCCTGGGCCATCAACCGACTGGTGCTCATGCGCATCAGAATGGGCGTGGGCAAGAGCCGCGAGATATCGGCCATCATGCAGCACACGCTGGACAGGAGTGAGAGCTATGTACTGAAACTGGATATAGCCCAACGGCATGCCATCAACGTGCATGGCCATCTGCTGCCGGAAGAAGGCATAGGCTATCAGGAGAGTTTCGGACTGATACATCCCGATGACCTAAACGCGTACAGAGCCTTCATCCAGCGCATGGTGAGCGGGGAGACGACGACCGACGAATGCGTGTTCCGCTGGGATATGAGCGGCAGCCAACGGCTCGGACAGTGGCGCTATATGCACGACCAAGGCATCGCCGAGACCGTGAAGAGAACCGGCAAGGTGACGAATATCTTCTGCACACTGACAGACCGCACGGAAGAAGTATTGCGGGAGCAGGAGGAACAGGAGATGGCCAACAAGTACAGGATGATGTTTGAGCAGTCGATCACCGGACTAGCCTTCTATGATAAAGACGGATATCTGCTCACGGCGAACAAGAAAATGAGGGACATCCTGAAATTCCAGTCGGAAGAGGATCCCTTGTTCTACAAGACGTCACTCTTCGACATGCCATCGTTCCGCAACCTACTGTATAGCCGCCACGTGGAAGACCTCTACTTCTGCACCAAGAGTATCATCATTGAGCGCGGCGTGAACTGCTACACGGAGATACGGGTGCACCCCATCTATAACGACAACGGGGAACTCTACTATATCACCTTCGCCATACGTGACGTGACTCAGGAGCGCGAACTCTACCTCCAGAACAAAAAGAACAGCCATGACATCAGGCAAGCAAACGAGGCCATCAGGCAATATGAGAACGAGATACAATACTTGATGGACACCTGCAACATGCGATTCTTCCGCTGCTCCAGGGCCGAACGCACCTGCACCTTCTATAAGGGAATGACCACGGAAGTGAGCAAAATGAGCTTCGACAAGTTGATAGAGCATTTCTCCGACAGTCCTTTCCGACAGGGATTGATGGAATACGACACCTATTTTAGTGTACAGCGCACCGAACTCACCAAAATGTATCCGCTCTTCCACGAGGGTGATGAGATGCAGTGGAACTTTATCGACAGTGTGCCCTTCTTCAACGAGAACGGGGAGATGGAAGGCACCTATGGAATCGTAAGAAACGTAAATGACCTCGTGAAGAAACAAGAGGAACTGAAACAGGAGACGGAACGGGCCAATGACTCAGGACGACTGAAATCGGTGTTCATGGCCAATATGACCCATGAGATACGTACGCCGCTGAACTCCATCGTAGGCTTCTCAGACGTGCTGCCCATGCTCTCCACGACCGAAGAGAAGCAGGAGATCATCCGGGTGATCATGAACAACTGCGACATGCTCATGCGACTCATCAACGACATCCTTGCCATCTCGGCAGTTGATGACAGTGGCATCAAGATCATACCACGGGAAGTGGACTTCGCCAAGAGCTTCGACGACATCTGTGAGTCGCTGAAGACCCGTATCCAAGAGCCCGGTGTGACATTCATCAAAGACAATCCATACACGACATTCGTGACCCAGATCGATAACGGACGTATACAGCAGGTGATCACCAACTTTGTCACCAATGCCGTCAAATACACCCATCAGGGACACATCAAGGTGGGCTATCGCTACGAAGACCAAAGCCTGTACATCTACTGCGAGGACACTGGGGCAGGTATTCCAAAGGAGCACCAGACGAAGATCTTCGATCGCTTCGTGAAACTCAACGACTTCGTACAGGGGACTGGTCTCGGACTATCCATCTGTAAGGCCATCGCTGACGGCTGTCACGGACAGATCGGCGTGGAGTCAGAGGGCGATGGCTGCGGCTCAACCTTCTGGATGAAAGTGCCGTGTGAAGAAATTAGAAGTTAGAAGTGAGAGATGAGAAGTTAGGATGAAGAGATGAAGAAGTTAATCAATATGGTACTCCTGCTGATGCTGTCGGCCGTGGCTATAGCTCAGACGGCACAGACGGTGGAGAGGGACACCATCAAGGTGTTCAACGAAGAGCATCCGCTGGTATATGAGGATGCATGGGATTTGTGGCCATACGTATTCCTGAATGAGAACGGCGAACCCGACGGGTATAATATCGACATGCTCAAGATGATCTTCAAGGAACTCGACATTCCCTATATCATCAAGCTGAAGCCTACCCTTGAAGCCCAAGCCGACCTGAAGAGCGGCAAGTCAGACCTGATGCTCCGCATGGATGCCTCGTTCTCAAGGGGTAACTCGCACTACAGCAAGAGCATCGTGCAACTGTTCACCCACAGTGTGGTCGCCCCGCAAGGAATGCCACAGAATATCCACACGGGCAGCGACCTGAAGGGGCATCTGGTGATTGTGCACGAAGGCAGTTTCAGCCACCACCTGATCGAAGAAAACAAATGGGCAGGCGAGATTAAGGCCTACGACGACATGAAGGAAGCCATCCAGAAACTGCGTTCCGAAGAGGAAGGCATCATCATTTGGAACACCATGTCGCTGAAATGGCTCATGCGGAAATACAAGACCGACAATCTGGTGATCTATCCTGTAGACATCCCTGCCGGCGAATATAAGTTCATGTCGAGGAATCCCCGTCTGCTGGAGCGCATCGACAGCGTGTATACGGAGCTCAAGGCGCAAGATAAACTCGACGGTATCCGCAACAAATGGTTCTACCCCGAGCGCATCGACTCGGGCATCCCCTCGTGGGTATGGAAACTGGCTGCCGTGATGGTCTGCTTCGCAGCTGCCTTCCTCATCTACTATATCTATTATCGCATCCGTGAGCGCCAGATGACTCGCGAGATCCGCCAGAGCAACGACCGCCTGTCGCTCGTGCTCAGCAGCAGTCATATCGGCCTTTGGATATACCACGTACCCACCCAGACCTTCGAATGGCTCGATGAACACGGCAAGACCACACAGACACTCCACATGACCGAGCTCGTGGGCCGCTACAGCCAAAACGACTTCAGGCTGCTGCGAGAGGGGCTGGTCGACGTGGTGCTCCGTCGTAAAGAAACCGTCACCTTCGACATCCAGGTGAAAGAGCCCAAAGACCATACCATCACCGAGCACGATTACACCATCTATATGTCTGTGCTGCGCCGCGACAGGGCCGGAAAGCCTACCGCCATTCTCGGCACGAGGATAGATATCACAGAAGAACGTCAGCGACAGTTCCTGATCCAGGATAACATGACGCGTTATCAGGCGGTCTTCAACTCGGCCATGATCGACATGGTGGTCTATGACGAACATGGGGTCATCATCGACATGAACGACAAGGCCAGCCAGTTCTTCCCAGGTGGCAAAGAGGCCATCATCCGGCAACAAATCACCATTCAGGAGGTACTGGGTATCGGTGACTTCAATGTCGACGACTTCCAACCCATGCACATGACCCAGATTCTGGGTCCCAACGACGACCGGGCCCTGGCTCGCTATCTGAACAAGAGAATGTACTATGAGTTGAAATTCGTGCCTGTACACGATAGCGAAGGCCATCTGCTGAATATCTTCGGTACGGGCCGCAACGTGACGGAAAATGCACGGTCGTACCAGATACTTCAACAGAATATCCATAAGCTGCAGCAGAGCAGCGATGAGGTCAACCAGTATATCCGTAACATCAACTACGTGCTGCATGTCGGGGGCATCCGCATGACTCGATACAATCCTGAGACGCAGATACTCTCCGTCTACAGGGACACGAACACTGTGGAATACTCCCTGACACAGGCACGGGCCTTCAACTACGTCGACGACAATTCCAAGCGGCGGGCATTCTTCATCCAGAAAAACATGGACGGCCTGACCGACAAGCCCATCCATGCCGATATCAAGACCACGCTACGCACCCATGGCGGCAAGCGGCTTTATCTGCAGTTCCACTTTATCCCCGTCCACGACAAGCGAGGCCAGGTGATAGACTACATCGGCATGTGCCGTGACATCAGCGAGATCAAGGACCTCGAAGAGAAGCTGGCAGCCGAGACACTCCGTGCCCAGGAGGTGGAGGTGGTGAAGAATGCCTTCCTCCATAATATGAGTTTCGAGATACGTACACCACTCAACACCGTGGTGGGCTTTGCAGAACTTTTCCAGATGGAGCACTCTGCTGACGACGAGGTGGTGTTCATCAATGAGATCAAGGAGAATTCCGCCAAGCTGCTGAAACTCATCAACGATATCCTGTTCCTCTCGCGACTAGATGCGGAGATGATTGAGTTCAATACCCGTCCGACCGACTTTACCATGATGGCTGTCCAGCGATGTGAGGCTATCTGGTCCAATAATCAGGTACCGGGCGTAAACTATACCGTGAGCAGTTCCTTCAGAAAACTGATGCTCGACATCGACAGTTCCAATATCGGCATCATCCTCGACAAGATTGTCACCAATGCAGTTCAATACACTGACAAGGGTTCAGTCCTCGTGCATTACGACTATCTGGGCGACCGCCTGATTGTAGCCGTAGAGGATACGGGGCATGGCATCCCGGAATCGTCCCTCGAACATATCTTTGAACGCTTCGTGACAGGAGCCAACCACGGAGCGGGATTGGGGTTGAGCATCTGTCAGGAGCTGATCAAGCGGATGCAAGGTACCATCAACCTCAAGTCCACTGAGGGAAAGGGCACGACCGTATGGTTCTCTGTTCCCTGTAAAGCGTTGGAAATAGAACGAACATAACTTACACAAGATGAAAATGACGACCAGAATCAGATATGCCCTACTCCTTCCGAGCCTGCTGACACTTCTCTGTGTGACCGCCGCCAAAGCTCAGGCACCCTATAATCTGGACTACAGCGAGGATAACCCCGTCATCATCGTATGCGACTGGGACTTTCCCCCTTACGAGTTCAGTAACAACAACGGAGAGCCTGACGGCTATAACATCGAGTTGTTACAGACGATCTTCAACAAACTCGACATCCCCTGCAAGTTCTTGTTGAAAGAGTGGAACGATGCCACCCATGCCTTTGAGCGCCGCGAGGCCGACCTTATTATCGACCCCAGCTACCACTATCATGTGCGACCTTATATCCGCTCAGCTAACATCCTTAATTATTATAAGGTGAAACTGGTGCTGGGACAACACGCCCGCCACATCACCAAACTTGCAGACCTTACCGAATCCGACACCCTGATCCTCAAGGAGAACGACTATGCGGCCAACCGTATCGTCGAGGAGCGTCAGCTTCAGATCCCCATCGAATACCACTCGCCCAAAGATGCCCTTGCTGGAATCAACGACGGTCGCTACAACTACTTCATCTGGGGCGAGGGTCCTCTGATGTGGAAGAAGAAGGAGCTGGCCATCGACAGTCTGACCACTGTCGATATTGACATTCCCGATGGTGAGATCCGCATCGTAGGCTATGACAAGGAACTCATCGATTTCGTCGATGATGAGATGGCCCGTATGGAGCAGAGCGGTGAACTGCAGCAGATGCATGACAAATGGTTCCACCCCGAACGCATCCACGACAACACATCGCCTATTGCACTCTTTGTGCTAGCTGGTGCTGTCATCGCCGTCATCATCGCCCTGATGCTCAGCCGCCTGGTCAAATCAAGAGTACAGGTGGCCGTTAATCGGTCTGCCGACTTGAACAACATGATGCAGCAGGCCTTGAAGATGGGCCATTACTATGTGGCCAACCTTGACCTCAAAACCCATCTCTGCACCAATGTCCACGGCGACCTACTTCCTGAGAAGGGTCTCAAGCAGGAGCACCTCTTAGACAACATACACCCAGACGACCGTGAGCCTCTGGTGGCCAGTGTCAGAAGCCTGATCAATGGCGAGAAGCAACAAGCCACCTACACCTGGCGCCTGAACCGTGGAACCCCCACACAACCCGACTGGCACTGGGTGCAGGGAACCTGCGCAATGGAGGCAACAGGGCATAGCAAAAAGCCCACCAACGTGGTATACACGATGAAGGACATCACGCAACAGATGAACGAAGAGCGCATCAACAGCGAGTTGAGTTCCAAGTACATGAAGATCTTCGAGACCAACATCGTGGCCATGTCGTTCTACGACAAAGACGGCTACTTACTTGACCTCAACGAGAACATGCGTCTTATCACAGGCACCGACAAGAACGGCAGAAGCACCCTCCAAGACCAGAGTCTCTTCGAGGTTCCCCTCATGAAGGGCCAGTATGAGAAAGGTTCCCGTGATTTCTTCCACAGTTGCCAGCATACCTACTATCCTGATAAGGGAATTGACTGCTACCTTGAGATCCATATCTCACCTGTGATCGACAGCCAAGGCGAGCTGCAATATTACGTCGTTACGAGCCGTGATATCACCGAGGAACGACGTATTTATTTCGAGCAGCACCGCCACAACAAAGAGATGCAGAAGACAAACGATGCCATCAACCAGTATGAGTCACAGTTGCAGTACCTGCTGGAGAAGAGCGACATGTTCGTCTGGAAGTTCGACCTCATCACCCGCCAAATCCAATTCTCCCGTTCGCTGCGCAAACCGGGCTATGCCATGAGCCGCGACGAGTATGTACAAAACCTATACGAAGACGAGCGCGAAGAGGCCGACGAGAAACTCATCGGCATGATCCAACGCGGCGAGGACTTCAACGCCATCCACCACTTCACCTGGCTGCCATCAACCCCACAGCCCTGCTGGTATGTGCTCAGCGGCGTGCCCGAGCGTCTGCCCAACGGCAAGATTACCCACTACTACGGTGTGGCCCGTGATGTGACGACGCTCATGGAAGCACAGCAGAAGCTGAAACAGGAGACGAGCCGTGCCGAGGACTCCGGTCGCATGAAGAGCGCCTTCCTGGCTAACATGACTCACGAGATCCGCACCCCGCTCAACGCCATTGTCGGCTTCAGCGACCTATTGCCTGTGATTGACACGCAGGAGGAGCGCATGGAGTTTATCCGCATCATCCGCAACAACTGCGACATGCTCATGCGCCTTATCAACGATATCCTCGAGGCTTCATCGATGGGACAGGCTCTGGCCATCAAACCCGAGAAGGTTGACTTCGCCCAAGTGTTCGACGACATCTGTCAGACGCTTGCCCAGCGCGTGCAGGAGCCAGGCGTGGAATTCATCAAGGACAATCCTTATGGACACTGCGTCACAGTGCTCGACAAGGGGCGCGTACAGCAGGTGCTCACCAACTTTGTCACCAACGCCGTGAAATATACCCACGAGGGATATATCAAAGTGGGTTACCATTGGGACCGCCGTCTCACCCACGACGGAAGCAGCACGACCGACGGTCTGGTCTTCTACTGTCTGGACACGGGTGCCGGTATCCCGAAGGAGAAACAGGCCAGCGTGTTCGAACGCTTCGTCAAGCTGAACGACTTCGTCCAGGGCACGGGTCTCGGACTCTCCATCTGTCAGAACATCGCTGAGCGCTGCAACGGACACATCGGTGTCACTTCCGAGGGTGAAGGCCACGGCTCAACATTCTGGCTCTGGATGCCATGCCCAAAGGGAATGGATAATTGATAACGAATAATTGATAATCAGGAGATGCAAATCAGTAAATATCTGCTGGCCAACGAGCGCGATGCCCTGTGGGGACTGACGGTCAGCACCATCGGCTTCGAGCACATCCACCCGGGTGACCCCTACCCCACCAAGGGTCATGCCGACGGCTATTATTTCGACGTACAGAAAGGCCGCACGCTCAATGAGTACCAGCTGCTCTACAATCCGGAGGGTGAGGGGGTGTTCGAAAGCGCCAGCTGTCCGCCTGTGAAGATCAAGGCCGGTGACATGTTCCTGCTCTTCCCCGGCGAGTGGCACACCTACCATCCCGACCCCAAGAAGGGCTGGAAGAGCTACTGGATCGGCTTCAAGGGTCGTAATATGGACGACCGCGTGAAGGCAGGCTTCCTCTCGACGGCGAAACCCATCTACCACATAGGCTACTCGTTTGTGATTGAGGGCCTCTACAAACGGGCTTACGAGGCGGCACTCGAGGAGGCGGCCTATTCGCAGCAGCTCATGGCGGGCATCGTAAACAACCTCATCGGCATGATGTACTCGCTGGAACGTAACATCGAACTGGGCAAGAACCAGCAGCACGTCGATATGATCAACCGTGCCCGTCTGCGTATCAGAGAGTCGCTCGAATCGCCCCTTACCATCCAACAGGTGGCCGAGGAGCTGGGGGTCAGCTACAGCAACTTCCGCAAACTGTTCAAGGAGTTCACAGGCCTCTCACCTTCCACCTACCAGCAGGACCTCCGTTTGCAGCGTGCCAAGGAGATGCTCACCACCACCGACTACAGCATCAAGGAGATTGCCTACCGGCTGAACTTCGAAAGCCCCGACTACTTCTCCTCAAAGTTCAAGGCCAAGATGGGCTGCAAGCCCAGCGAGGTAAGATAGAAAAAAGGCATCCGCTCTGGATGCCTTTTCTGTAAGCCGTAAACTATAAGCTGTAAGCCGCAGACACTAGAACAACAGCGTTCGCTCCAACCAGTAAATGAGGATACCGGCAAGATAACCAGAGAAGGCTACCCATGTGATTTTCTTCATGTACCAACCGAAGGAGATCTTCTCCAGTCCCATGACAACGACACCTGCAGCAGAGCCGATGATCAGCATCGAACCGCCGACACCAGCACAGTAGGCCAGAAGCTGCCAGAAGATACCGTCTACGGCAAGGTCTCCCGCTGCCTGTACAGGATACATACCCATGCAGCCGGCTACGAGAGGCACGTTGTCGACGATGGACGAGAGCACACCGATGATGCCCGTCACGAGGTAGTGGTTGCCCTCGAAGGTGGCGTCAAGCGTCTTTCCGAGCATGGCAAGCACACCCACTTCCTGCAGCACGGCAACGGCCATCAGGATACCGAGGAAGAACATGATGGTGGAAAGGTCTATACGCGACAACAGGTCGGTGACGCGCTTGGCCATCGTATCGTCCTCAGCGGTATTGTAATGGAAGATCTCTGTGACAGTCCAGAGCACACCAAGCACGAGCAGGATGCCCATGAACGGCGGCAGGTGGGTGATGGTCTTGAAGATCGGCACGAAACAGAGACCTCCCACGCCGAGCCAGAAGATGATGTCGCGCTGGGCCTTGGTGAACTGGCTCACTTCTGCCTTTGGCAGGTTCATGGCCTTGTCAAACTTGCCCTTGAGCTGGTATTGCAGGATAAACGCCGGCACAAGCATGGAGATGAGCGAGGGTATGAAGATCTCGGTGATGACACCCTGCGTGGTGATGACACCCTTGATCCACAGCATGATCGTCGTAACGTCACCGATGGGCGAGAAGGCGCCACCGCTGTTGGCCGAGATAACCACAAGTGCTGCATAGATCAAACGGTCGCCACGACTCTGGACGAGTTTGCGCAGTACCATGATCATCACAATGGACGTAGTAAGGTTGTCGAGGATGGCCGACAGGAAGAAAGTCATGAAAGCCACACGCCACATGAGCTTGCGCTTGGAGCGCGTCTTGATCGTGTCGCGCACGAAATTGAAACCGCCGTTGGAGTCGACAATCTCAACAATGGTCATGGCACCCATCAGGAAGAAGAGTGTGCCGGCAGCATCACCCAGATGATGCTCAATGACCTCGGCAATGTGATGAACGACATCCCCCTCAGCGACAGCAGGATAATAAGCAGCAGGGCCAAGCATCAGCAGGGTCCAGCAGAACACACACATCAGCAGGGCAATGGCTGCCTTGTTGACTCTTGTCAGACCTTCAAGGGCTATGCAGAGATAGCCGACACAGAAGACGATGACAATAGTAATTGTTAATGTAGACATTTTTAAAAACTTAGTTATAAATTGTTCGTAATCTGCCTGCAAAGATAACAAAAAAAAGAGAATGGAGAAAGTCAAATGATGAAAAAAACAGGGGTTATCAAAAATTATAGACTAAAAATCAAATAATCGTGTGCGAAACACATTTTTCAACGTACCTTTGCAGCAATTGTAACAGTCACAGCTAACTAAATCAAAACTAACACTGATATGGAACAACAGACATATTTCTTCGCCGTCGACCTGGGAGCTACCAGCGGCAGGACAATCGTCGGCACCATCAACGAGGGAAAGTTCAGTCTGGAGGAGGTCACCCGCTTCCCCAACAACCTCATTGAGCAGGGTGGGCACTACTATTGGGACATCTACGCCCTCTACTTTGAGATCATCCGAGGCCTGAAGGAGGTGGCGCAGCGAGGGCTGAAGATTACCTCGATAGGTATCGACACCTGGGGCGTCGACTTCGTGATGATCGGTGACGACGGAGCTATATTAAGGAATCCGCGCGCGTATCGCGATCCTATTACATTTGATGCAATGGACGACTACCTGAAGCACGTCGTCTCCCGCAAGGAGGTGTACGACGTGACGGGCATCCAGTTCCTCAACTTCAACTCCATCTTCCAGCTCTACGCCATGAAGCGCGAGGGCAATTCGGCCTTCCGCAACGCCAGCAAGATTCTGTTCGTGCCCGATGCCCTGAGCTGGATGCTCACAGGCAACGAGGTATGCGAATACACCATCGCCTCGACATCCCAGCTGCTCGATCCCCGCACCAAACAGCTCGACGAGCGTCTGCTGGCCTCGATAGGACTTACGCGCTCCAAATTCGGTCGGATGGTACAGCCCGGCACCGTCATCGGCGTGCTGACCGACGAGGTGCAGCGCCTGACGGGTCTCGGCCCCGTGCCTGTGATTGCCGTCGCCGGCCACGATACGGGTTCGGCTGTGGCTGCCGTGCCTGCGAAGGACGAGCAGTTCGCCTATCTCTCCAGCGGCACATGGAGCCTCATGGGCATTGAGACGAAGGATGCCATCATCAGCGACCTCAGCTATGAGCGCAACTTCACCAACGAGGGCGGCATCGAGGGCACGACGCGCTTCCTGAAGAACATCTGCGGCATGTGGCTCTATGAGCGCTGCCGTCTGGAGTGGCCCGAGGAGGTGCGCAAGCTCAGCCATCCCGAGCTTCAGGGACAGGCCATGACGGTAGAGCCCTTCCGCTCGCTCATCAATCCCGACGACCAGCTGTTTGCCGCTCCGGCAAGCATGATCGGCGCCATTCAGCAGTACTGCCGCCAGACCAATCAGCCGGTGCCAGAGACACCTGCAGAGATCTGCCGCTGCATCTTCGACTCGCTGGCCCTGCGCTACCGTCAGGTGTTCCAGTGGATGCAGGAGTTCGCTCCATTCAAGCTTGAGACGCTCCACATCATCGGTGGCGGTTCGCTGAACAAGTACCTGAACCAGTTTACGGCCAACGCCACGGGAGCCACCGTATTGGCTGGCCCTCAGGAGGGCACCGCCATCGGCAACATCATGCTCCAAGCCAAGGCTGCCGGTCTCGTCAGCGACATCTGGGGCATGCGTGGCATCATTGCCAACAGCATCGACCTCGTCCGCTACGAGCCTCAGGACAAAGCCATGTGGGATGCCGCCTACGACAAATACCTGTCCATAGTGAACAAAAAGTAGATGAAAAGAACAAAAATCTTCAAAAATCTAACTTAAATTAATGCATTTGTGCAGATTTTTGTTGAATAAGAAAAGACTCATTAATGTATAATTAAAAATATTCGTGTTTTATGAAAGCAAATCTGATTGAACAGGCTTATGCCGTAGCCAAAGAGCGCTACGCAGCCATTGGCGTCGACACCGACGCAGTACTTGACCAGCTCCAGAAGCAGCAGCTCTCGCTGCATTGCTGGCAGACCGACGACGTGGTCGGTTTCGAGCGTAACGAGGCCCTGAGCGGCGGTATCCAGACCACCGGCAACTATCCCGGTCGTGCCCGTACCATCGACGAGGTGCGCCAGGACATCGAGTTCGTGAAGACCCTGCTGGGCGGTAACCACCGTCTGAACCTCCACGAGATCTACGGTGATTTCGGAGGCCAGTTCGTAGACCGCGACCAGGTGGAGGTAAAGCACTTCCAGAGCTGGATCGACTGGGCGAAGGAGAACAACATGAAGCTCGACTTCAACTCCACCTCGTTCTCTCACCCGAAGAGCGGCGACCTCTCGCTGTCGAACCCCGACAAGGGCATCCGCGACTTCTGGATTGAGCACACCAAGCGCTGCCGCAAGATTGCCGACGCTATGGGTAAGGCACAGAACGATCCCTGCATCATGAACATCTGGGTGCACGACGGCATGAAGGACATCCCCGTACAGCGCAAGAAGTACCGCGAGATCCTCGCTGCCGCCCTCGATGAGATCATGGAGGAGAAACTCGACGGCGTGAAGAACTGCTTCGAGGCCAAGCTCTTCGGTATCGGTCTGGAGTCATACACCGTTGGTTCACACGACTTCTACACTGCCTACTGCTCTACCCGCAAGCAGATGTACACCCTCGATACCGGCCACTACGAGCCCACCGAGAACGTCAGCGACTTCGTTTCCACCCTGCTGATGTACGTGCCCGAGCTGATGCTCCACGTGAGCCGCCCCGTGCGCTGGGACTCCGACCACGTGACGATCATGAACGACCAGACGCTCGACCTCTTCAAGGAGCTCGTACGCAGCGACGCCCTCGACCGTGCACACGTCGGTCTCGACTACTTCGATGCCTCCATCAACCGCATCGGTGCCTACATCATCGGTTCGCGCGCCACACAGAAGTGCATCCTTCAGGCCCTGCTCGAGCCGAAGCAGAAGCTGCGCGAGTATGAGGACAACGGCCAGTACTTCGAGCGTCTCGCCCTCATGGAAGAGGCCAAGTCGATGCCATTCGGCGCTGTCTACGACTACTTCAACCTGAAGAACAATGTTCCCGTGGGTGAGGAGTTCATCGCCGCCATCCAGAAATACGAGAAAGACGTCACATCGAAGCGATAAGCAATGGAAATCATTATAGGTCTCATCATCATCGCCATCGGCGCGTTCTGCCAGTCGAGCTGCTACGTTCCCATCAACAAGATCAAGGACTGGTCGTGGGAATCCTACTGGCTCATCCAGGGCGTCTTCGCATGGCTGGTGCTACCCTTCCTAGGCGCCCTGCTGGCAGTACCGGCAGGGCACAGCCTTTGTGAGCTGTTCACCGCCGAGCAGTCGTTCAACATCTGGATGACCATCTTCTTCGGCGTGCTGTGGGGTGTGGGCGGCCTGACGTTCGGACTCTCCATGCGCTACCTCGGCGTGGCCCTCGGACAGTCGATAGCCCTCGGCACCTGCGCTGGTCTCGGCACGATTCTCGGCCCCGTGCTGCTCAACATCTTCTTCCCTGAGCTCAACGCACTGGAGTCGCTCACCTTCGCAGTCATCCTCGGCGTGGTGGTCACACTCATCGGCATCGCCATCATCGGAGCGGCAGGCTCGATGAAGGCCTCGTCGCTCTCCGAGGAGGAGAAGAAGGCTGCCGTGAAGGACTTCAACTTCCCCAAGGGACTGGCCATCGCCCTGCTCGCAGGCTTCATGAGCGGCTGCTTCAACGTCGGACTGGAGTTCGGCAAGGGCATCAACTTCGGCGACCTGACCGACCCGATGTTCCGCACCCTGCCTGCCACCTTCCTCGTCACGCTCGGCGGATTTGTCACCAATGCCATCTACTGTCTCTATCAGAACCAAAAGAACGGCACGTGGGGCGACTACTCCAAGACCTCCGTCTGGGGCAACAACCTGCTGTTCTGCCTGCTGGCCGGCGCCCTGTGGTACAGCCAGTTCTTCGGACTCTCGCTGGGCCGTTCGTTCTTCGAGGCCGGCGGCACGATGGACACGCTGTCGTTCTGCATCCTCATGGCGCTCAACGTCGTGTTCTCCAACGTCTGGGGCATCATCCTCAAGGAGTGGAAAGGCTGCTCGCAGAAGACCATCACCGTGCTCGTCATCGGCATCGTGGTGCTCGTCATCTCCTGCTTCCTGCCCCAGCTGGTATGAAGTGTTTCTATCGGCTGACATATAGTCAGCAAGTCGGTTGACAGGAAGTCGGCAAATCGGCTGACTCCAGTTCAACCGATTGGTTGACACAAGTCGGCAACAACTTTAGATGGTACTTTCCATGAGTCTCCTTCGTGGAAGCCTTTAATTTAGAAAGGGGATAGACCACGCTTGGTCTATCCCCTAACCGTCTTACTTAAATTAAAATATGTAGAAAGTAGTGCATGCTTTATCTGGGCAGGTTGAAGGCACGGGTCATCTCCTTCATCTGCTCGTCGCTCATGCCCTCGGGCTCGAAGCCCATGCAACGGGCGTTGATATAGATCTTGGCAGACTTCGAGAGCACGTCGATCTGGTCGAAGGCATCCATCACATCCTTGCCCTTGGCAAAGACGCCGTGCTTCTCCCACATCACAACATCGTAAGCCTCGAGTTCCTTCAGCGTACCCTCAGCCAGCTCATTGGAGCCAGGCAGGGTGTAGGGCACGATGCCCAGGCCTAACGGACAGAAGGCCTTGGTCTCAGGAATCATCGACCAGAGAATCTTTGTCAGCACGTCTTTGCCCAGAAAGTCACGGTTGTGACTCATGGCAACGAGCTCGATGGGATGGGTATGGACGGTGGCCTTGTAGCCGGAACCAGTCTCTATCTGACGGGCATGGACGGTAAGGTGGCTGGGCAACTCGCTGGTGGGCATGACAGCCTCATCGGCGATGATGACATAAGAAGCGCAGTCGTCGAGGATGCGGATGACGCTGCCGTTCTGCATCGGCCAGCGGGCCAGGTCACGCATACGCTTGCCGGTACCTTTGCAGTAGAAATAGCAGCCTTTCAGGGCGGGCAGTGTCACGCCGATCTGCTTCACGTCGCTGATGGCGGGCAGCTGACGGATCTCGTCGTCGACAAACTCCGTCACGTTGACCGTGATATTACCACCGTTGCGCTCGGCCCATCCGTTCTGCCACAGATAGCCGGCCACTTCTGCAATCTTCTCAATCTCAGCCTTCAAGGCCGGACGTCCTTCCAAAATACTCTTCATGAAATATGACCGTTTTAAATTCTGCTGCAAAGGTAGGCGTATTCCCGGATATCTCACCGCAATATTTGATTTTTATTCCTTAAAATATGATTTTCACCAAAAAGTTTGTGGATTCAGGAAAAAGTTCGTATATTTGCACCTTAGTTTAAAGACAAGAAAAACTATGGCAAGAGTATTAATGATTGGCGCCGGAGGCGTCGCTACGGTAGCTGCATTCAAGATTGCACAGAATGCTGACGTGTTTACCGAATTTATGATTGCAAGCCGTCGCAAGGCCAAGTGCGACAAGATTGTGGACGACATCCACAAGGCCGGCTACAAGATGGACATCCAGACGGCCCAGGTGGATGCCGACGACGTGGAGCAGCTGAAGGCACTCTTCTCGGACTACAAGCCCGAGCTGGTGATCAACCTCGCCCTGCCCTATCAGGACCTGACGATCATGGACGCCTGTCTGGCCTGTGGCTGTAACTACCTCGACACGGCGAACTACGAGCCGAAGGACGAGGCACACTTCGAGTACTCCTGGCAATGGGCCTACAAGGACCGCTTCGAGCAGGCTGGTCTGACGGCCATCCTCGGCTGTGGCTTCGACCCGGGTGTCTCAGGTGTCTATACGGCCTACGCCGCCAAGCACCACTTCGACGAGATCCACTATCTGGACATCGTGGACTGCAACGCCGGCGACCATCACCACGCCTTCGCTACGAACTTCAACCCCGAGATCAACATCCGCGAGATCACGCAGAAGGGTCTCTACTATAAGGACGGCCAATGGATTGAGACGGAGCCGCTGGAGATCCACAAGCCCCTCACCTACCCCAACATCGGGCCGCGCGAGAGCTATCTGCTGCACCACGAGGAACTGGAGTCGCTGGTGAAGAACTATCCCACCATCAAGCAGGGCCGTTTCTGGATGACCTTCGGCGAGCAGTATCTGAAGCACCTCGACGTGATCCAGAACATCGGCATGAGCCGTATCGACGAGATCGAGTACGAGGCTCCGCTGGCTGATGGAAGCGGAAAGACGGCGAAGGTGAAGATCGTGCCCCTGCAGTTCCTGAAGGCTGTGCTGCCCAATCCGCAGGACCTCGGCGAGAACTACGAGGGCGAGACGAGTATCGGCTGTCGCATCCGGGGTATCAAGGACGGTCAGGAGCACACCTATTATATATATAATAACTGCAAGCACCAGGAAGCCTACAAGGAAACTGGCATGCAGGGGGTGAGCTATACCACTGGCGTACCTGCCATGATCGGCGCGATGATGTTCGTGAAAGGTCTCTGGAAGAAGCCGGGTGTGTGGAACGTGGAGGACTTCGATCCCGACCCGTTCATGGAGCAACTGAACAAACAAGGTCTGCCTTGGCACGAAGTGTTCGACGGCGACCTCGAATTATAATTATTAACTCTTAAATTTCTAAAAGCTATGGCAAAGAAAGAAGAATCAACGGAGCAACTCACTCCGCAGCAGCAGAAGCTGAAGGCACTGCAGGCTGCCATGTCGAAAATCGAGAAGGACTTCGGCAAAGGCAGCATCATGCGAATGGGCGACGAAGAAGTAGTACATGTAGACGTCATACCAACAGGCAGTATAGGTCTGAACGCAGCCCTCGGCGTGGGCGGCTACCCTAAGGGACGCATCATCGAGATCTACGGTCCGGAGTCATCTGGTAAGACCACACTGGCCATCCATGCCATCGCCGAGTGCCAGAAGGCAGGTGGCATCGCTGCGTTCATCGACGCAGAGCATGCCTTCGACCGCTTCTATGCAGAACATCTGGGCGTTGACATCGACAACCTCTACATCTCACAGCCCGACAACGGTGAGCAGGCCCTGGAGATTGCAGACCAGCTGATACGCAGCAGCGCCATCGACATCATCGTCATCGACTCTGTGGCAGCTCTGACCCCGAAGAAGGAGATTGAGGGTGACATGGGCGACTCTGCCGTAGGCCTGCAAGCCCGTCTGATGAGCCAGGCCCTGCGCAAGCTGACCTCAACGATTGCCAAGACCAATACGACCTGCATCTTCATCAACCAACTGAGAGAGAAGATCGGCGTGATGTTCGGCAGTCCCGAAACCACCACAGGTGGTAATGCCCTGAAGTTCTATGCTTCCGTACGTATAGACATCCGTAAGAAAGATACCCTGAAGGATGGTGACACGCCTATTGGCAATCTGGTGAAGGTGAAGATCGTGAAGAACAAGGTGGCACCTCCCTTCCGCAATACAACGTTTGAGATCACCTTCGGCGAAGGCATCTCGAGGGTGGCAGAGATCGTGGATCTCGGTGTGGAGCACAACATCATCAAGAAGAGTGGATCATGGTTCAGCTATGGTGACTCCAAACTGGGACAAGGTCGCGATGCAACGAAGGCTCTGCTGCAGGACAACCCCGAGCTCTGCGAGGAGATTGAGGCCAAGATCATGAAGGCCATCAAGGACAAGGCCCCTGGGATTTAATGACCGTCGGATGACATCATACAGAAAGCCGCCCCTTTGCAGGAGCGGCTTTATCGTTGTTGCCAGTCTGTCAGTAGGTTTAAAGGGGAGTACCCTTACCACTCTTCCAAGAGCTCGAACTGCGTTTCTTGGTAGTGGCTGCCCTGCGCTTGGTTGTCGTGCTCTTTGCTTTCGGAGCATCCTTACCATAGGCCTTCTCCACAACACCAGAGCCATTGAACTCAACGACTAACAGTTTGTTGTTCGAGCGCTTGAAGATCCATGTGTACAGACCATTCTCGCCATGCTGTACTTCATCGGGCTCACCGGCTGCCAGCATCACCTCGTCCTCAGAGAAGCCCGGGCTGACATGACCCATACGGATCATACCACGGCTGGCCTCAGTGGTCTCGATCTTCTTACCAGGACCTGGAGCGAAGATATAGGAGAAGTAATCATCGGGCTCCTGTTCAAAGTCCTTGGAGGTTCCTGAGATGCTCTTCTGATCCAGCGTCACATCCTTATAGAAATAGGTACCGAGGATGGTATTCTTCAACTTGGCGGTAAACTTCGTGTCAGCCTTATGCGGCGTGAGAGCCTCAATCTGATAGCCAATCATACGCGGAATATTCTGTATCTTCTTCGTAGACTCGTTCAGCATCGTGGTGGGGAACTTGGTGTGAACGATTCTGCCAATATAGGCTCTGTAGTTATAGCTGTTGACTGCCATAATGTCATCCACCAGTTCAAAGGAGTTGGCAAACAGGAATTTGGCGTTGTCCATGATGAACTCATCGTCGCGCATACCGCAGTTGGTCTTCGAGATGGCCACGTTCTGATAGAACTCATTACCGTCTCTATCCTCCACGATGATCTTCACGGGATAAGCGCGAGTACCGACACCAACGGCGGTCACCTTCACCTCCATATCCTTATCGACGATGACTTCCTGGAATCCATCGCCATCATACTCTGTATCGACGCGGTAATGCTGGTTCTTCGTGTATAGGGTCTTGCCCATCAGCTTCTCACGGGCAATGTCCACATCACCCAGATAAGCCAGCGTCGGCACACCCAGTTTGTTGTAGCAATAGTCATCGAATGAGCCACTTGGAATCTCGTAGTAATAATCCCTGTCATTGTCCTGACAATGGAAATTGATACGATGATGTCCGTCGGAAGCCTCCGTATGACCTTTGTAGATCATGATCTTGTGACGGAGCGACATACTGCTCACTTCCTTACCCGTTCCGGCGTCGGCAAAGGTCTTCACCACCAAGTCGTACTTCTCGGGCATCACCATGAACTTCATGCCTTCCTGCCAGTCGCAGAGGCTGTAGAACCTGAAGTTGTCACTGATAAAGTCACGCACCGTCTCGCCTTCAGAACTTGAAACACTTGGCACAGGCTCTTCACTGACCATCTCCATCTGAGCTTTCTTCTTAGCCCCACGAGTCTTCACAATATAAGAATTCTCCTGGGCGGTGGCTGTCAGAAAGAGGAATGCCACACATACTGTCAAAAAAGATTTTTTCATCCCTTACGATCGTTTAATATAGAATTCTGAGTGCAAAGATAACATAATTCTCAGATATAAAAAAATTTTTTATGCCAAAATGACGTGAAATGTGCATATTTTATTGTAAAAAGTCATTTTGGCACATGGTTTGCTTCACGTTTTGCGGATTTTTATTCAAATTAACAGGAGTATAAACTAAAAAATATAAGAATTATGGGAAAGATTATTGGAATTGACTTAGGAACTACGAACAGTTGCGTTGCCGTCTTCGAAGGTAACGAACCAGTAGTGATTGCCAACAGTGAGGGTAAGCGTACAACTCCTTCGGTAGTTGGTTTTGTGGAGAACGGTGAGCGTAAGATCGGTGACCCTGCCAAGCGTCAGGCCATCACCAACCCGAAGAACACTGTCTACAGTATCAAGCGTTTCATGGGTGAGAACTGGCAGCAGACCGAAAAGGAGATTGCCCGCGTACCTTATTCAGTTGTGAACGAGGGCGGTTATCCCCGTGTCGACATCAACGGCCGCAAGTACACCCCGCAGGAGATTTCGGCTATGGTGCTGCAGAAGATGAAGAAGACCGCCGAGGACTATCTCGGACAGGAGGTGACGGATGCCGTCATCACCGTACCTGCCTACTTCTCTGACTCTCAGCGTCAGGCTACCAAGGAGGCTGGTCAGATTGCAGGCCTCAACGTGAAGCGTATCGTGAACGAGCCGACTGCCGCTGCTCTGGCATACGGTGTCGACAAGGCTAATAAGGATATGAAGATCGCCGTGTTCGACCTCGGTGGTGGTACTTTCGATATCTCCATCCTCGAGTTCGGTGGCGGTGTGTTCGAGGTGCTCTCTACCAATGGTGATACCCATCTGGGTGGTGATGACTTCGACCAGGCTATCATCGACTGGCTCGTACAGGAGTTTAAGAACGACGAGGGTGCCGACCTGAAGAGCGACCCGATGGCCATGCAGCGTCTGAAGGAGGCTGCCGAGAAGGCCAAGATCGAGCTGTCTTCTTCTACGAGCACCGAGATCAACCTGCCGTATATCATGCCGGTAGGCGGTGTGCCCAAGCACCTGGTGAAGACCCTCACCCGTGCTAAGTTCGAGCAGCTGGCCCACGACCTCATCCAGGCTTGTCTGGCTCCCTGTCAGAAGGCCATCGCTGATGCCAAGCTGACCACAGCCGATATCGACGAGGTGATCCTCGTGGGTGGTTCAAGCCGTATCCCCGCTGTGCAGACACTGGTGAAGAACTACTTCGGCAAGGAGCCTTCAAAGGGTGTGAACCCCGACGAGGTGGTGGCCGTAGGAGCAGCCATCCAGGGTGCCATTTTGAACAAGGAAGGTGGCGTAGGCGACATCGTGCTGCTCGACGTGACTCCGCTGACGCTGGGTATCGAGACGCTGGGTGGTGTGATGACCAAGCTCATCGAGGCCAACTCGACCATCCCCTGTAAGAAGAGTGAGACCTTCTCTACCGCTGCCGACAATCAGACAGAGGTGACCATCCACGTGCTGCAGGGTGAGCGTCCGATGGCAAGCCAGAACAAGAGTATCGGCCAGTTCAACCTGACAGGTATCGCTCCCGCCCGTCGTGGTATTCCTCAGATCGAGGTGACCTTCGACATCGACGCCAACGGTATCCTGAAGGTCAGCGCCAAGGATAAGGCCACTGGTAAGGAGCAGGCCATCCGCATCGAGGCTTCGTCTGGTCTCTCTCAGGACGAGATCAACCGCATGAAGGCCGAGGCTGAGCAGAATGCCGAGAACGACAAGCGTGAGCGTGAGCGTATCGACAAGCTGAACCAGGCTGACTCGATGATCTTCCAGACCGAGAACCAGCTCCAGGAGCTCGGCGACAAGATCCCCGCTCAGCACAAGCCCGCCATCGAGGAGGCCCTCCAACAGCTGAAGGATGCCCACAAGGCTGGCGACGTGAATGCCATCGACAGCGCCATCGCAGCCCTCAACTCTGCTTGGCAGACCGCTTCACAGCAGATGTATCAGGGTGCCCAGGGTCAGCCTGGCGGTGACCAGTTCACAGGTGGTCAGCAGGCCGGCGGCCAGCAGCAAGGCCCCAAGCCCGAGGACATCCAGGACGCCGACTTCGAGGAGGTAAAGTAGTAAAAGATAAGAAACAATAAGAAAATCATAAGAAAGTGGTGTAATCCAAGCGGTTACGCCACTTTTTTCGTTTGTTAAATTATGTTTTAATGCTTGCTGATTTCGGATTTTTACTGTAATTTTGCATCATATTTGCGACACAACTTAAAAGTCGAAAAGATTAAACTTAAAAATACTTGTCGCTACAAGGTCAAACTTAATAGTAGAAAAGATATGCCTGCATTAAAATTTGAAATTAAAAGGAAGTGCGTCGTCTGTGGAAGTATCTTCATTGCGAAGACACTCGACTCCAAGTGCTGTTCGGACAAATGTATTAAGACTCTTTGGAAGCGAAAGAAAGATGAAGAGAAGAAACAGCAAAGATTGAAAGAGGTTGCAGACAAGGTTCCATATAGCAGAGACTACATTTCGGTACCTGAAGCTGTAGCTCTCTACGGAGTAAGTCGTGGTACTCTATACCGACTTATCAGAATTGGACAAATCAAAAGCATAAATCTCGGAGAGAGACTGACGAGAATAAATAGGGTTGATATTGAGAAGATGTTTCCTAAACGATTTGAAAAGCCAAAGAAGGACAAAGAACTCGTTACCTTATATAATATGGAACCAGAGAATTGCTATACCATTGGCGAAATCTGTAAGAAATACAATATCAACGATAGTTCTGTCTGGGCACATGTAAGGAAGTATTCCATCCCTACCCGTCAGATAGGTAACTATGTCTATGTACCCAAGAAGGAAATAGATAAACTTTATAAGAGCTTATGAAGAAACCATTAGCACATACGAAAGTAACTGTCAAACTGCGTAAGTCACAATACAAAGATGAGTGGTACTTGATAGTAGAAGCATATCCTGTTGTCAAGGCAGGTGGCAAAGTTGAGCGCATTGTGGAATCTGTCAACAGGTCTGTCACCACCCCGATATGGGATAAGTCATCCTCTACCCGTTCTTCAGGTTTCAAGCCTAAGCGTGACATCAATGGCATTATCCAATGCCGTTCTGCAGTTGACCAGGAATCGTGTATCTATGCAGACAATGTTAGAAAACTGAGGCAGCATGAATACGATAACGAATCCCTCTATACAGATAAGGAAAGCGAGATAGCAGCGCAAAACGAGCGTTCGGAACAAGACTTCATTGAGTATTTCAAGAAGATTACATATACCCGACACCCCAATGCATCAAAATCTATTATAATCAACTGGGAACGTGTTGCCGTACTGCTTAGCCTGTTCACCAAGGGAAAACCGATGCCGTTCAACACCATTACACTGAAACTATTGGAGGAGCTAAAGATGTTTATGCTGACAGCTCCACAGGGTGGCAGCAAGAGTGGTCCCGTTTCACAGAATACAGCATCTACCTATTTCTCCATCGTGAAGGCAGGACTTAAACAGGCTTTCGTTGACGAGTTCCTTACTATAGACATTAGTGAGAAGGTTAAGAACATACCAACAAAGGAGAGCCGTCGCGAATCTCTGACAATGGAAGAAGTCAACAAACTTGTAGAAACTCCGTGTGAGGATGATGTATTGAAAAGAGCATCAATCTTCTCTATCTTGACAGGCATGCGTCACTCTGATATTATGCGTCTGAAATGGAGTGAACTGGTTTATGTAGATGGTTCGTGGAGGATTCATTTTACCCAGAAGAAGACATCGGGAGTAGAATATATGCCTATCCCCGAACAGGCTTATGAGTTGTGCGGAGAAAGAAGACTGCCAAACAACCTTGTGTTTGAAGGATTGACACCGCCATCATGGATTAACCGGCCTCTGAAAAAATGGATAGAAGCAGCAGGTATCACTAAGCACATAACATTCCATTGCTTCAGGCATACCTACGCTTGCTTGCAAATTTCCAACGGCATTGATTTATATACCGTGAGCAAGATGCTCGGACATACCAATGTCAAGACCACCCAGATATATGCAAAAGTGGTCGATGAAAAGAAGTTGGAGGCTGCTAATGCCATCAAAATCAAAAGTCTTGACAAATAAGGCGTAATTTCTTAGCACCTCTTTAGTTATCAGATGCTTACACTCCGTTTGGTGGGAGCGTTGTGCAAGTTAGCACCACGCTCCCACCACTCTTTTTACCCCTTTTCTTATCCTTATTTTGCCCAAATCAGCCTTTCATAGGGTTTTCTTATCTGATTGGTTATGGATTTATACTGTTTTGTATGAACCAGACTGCTAATGTCTGTTAAACTTTCTGGTGGCCTTATGGTGGAAGAATGGTGGAAAAGAGGGCTAAAAATGCACCATTCAAATAAAGCTTACTTTTGCAGAAAATTTTAAAATAAAAGATTTATGCAGAGTATAACCAATTTAGAACAGATGCCCCAGGCATTGAACTACCTTATAACAAAGGTAGAGAGTTTAGAAGAGATGGTGAACGAACTGAGCATTAAAAAAGATGTTCAGGAACAGCCGGAGTGGATGAACATTGACGACTTGCGTCTGTATCTTCCTTCACATCCAGCCAAGCAGACCATTTATGGTTGGGTCAACGAAAAGTTGATACCTTATTATAAAGGTTCAAAGAAGTTGACCTTCAAGAAGTCTGAGATTGACGAATGGATGCATCAGGGACACAGAAAGAGTGCCGATGAACTGCAACGAGAAGCCGCAGAGTTTATCAACCAGAAGAGAAAGAAAGGAGGTGTAGCATGATGATTAGCCCTGATTTCCTCTCCAACAAAATCCATGCCGAGGTGCAAGGAGTAGCCGATACGGGCTTCCCTCTGGACATCTTCCCTGAACCGATGCAGAAGATAGTGCATGAGCTGGTGACCTACGAAAACTTCAACCTGGAGTATACCGCATCTGTCATGCTCTCAGCCTATGCAACAGCCATCGGCAACACCTATCATGTGAAAATTAAGGGTAAGTGGGAAACGGCCTGCGCTATCTATATGGTACTTGTTGGCAGGCCCGGACTCGGCAAGACACCGCCTATCGGCTTTCTCTATAAGCCCATCCGCGACTTCGACCAGCAGATGCTCGACAAGGCCCACAAGGAATATGATGCCTATGCACAGCAGCAGACGATGAAGAAAGATGGTGAGATGAAGGAGCCAATGGAGAAGCCCCGACTGGTGCAGACAGTCATATCTGATTTCACGCAGGAGGCTATGCTCAGTACCCATTACGACAATCCACGCGGCATAGTGTTGCTTGTTGACGAGGTGGTGGCTCTTTTCAACTCCGTGAAGCGGTATAGTGCCAAGAGCAACCTGATAGAAGATCTGCTCTCTGCCTACAGTGGCCAGCCGTTGAAGGCTGTCCGTAAGTCCGAGGTGTTCCCCATCTGCGTCTCTCACCCTTGTATCAACCTCATTGGCGGCATTCAGACCAATATTTTAGATGAGATTTTTAAGAAAGAGTATGTGTCCAATGGACTGACAGACCGATTCCTGTTCGTATTCCCCAAGAACAAGAAGATACCCAAGTGGCAGATAGGAATCGACAAGGAGAAGCGTCCCGACACCCTCTGGAAGTGGACATACTATATCAATAAGGTACAGAACATGGTTTGCCCTCTCTGTGATGATGGTTTGTCTGCCCAGCCGAAGGAACTGGACTTCTCTGACGAGGCTATGACCTACTTCTACAACTGGAACAACGGCATCATCGATGAGGTGAACAGCATCGAGGATGACAACGAGGTGGAGAGTCGCAAGATGAAACTCAACGGCAATGCCGCACGACTGTCCCTTATCCTTCAGGTGATGCGCTGGTCGGCTGGTGACTGCCAGTTGGACTGCATCGACATTGTATCGGTAAAGGGTGCCATCCGCTTGATTGAATACTTTGAGGATTCCTACAAACGGGTAAAGGCCTTGTCAGGCATTGAAGAAACAACAAAGAACCAGGACGGATGGCTGGCCTTGGTGGGCAACACCTTCACATCAGCAGAGGCTGAGGCTACAGGTACCAGATTCGGTGTCTCTCGCCGAACTGTATTCAGCTCCCTCAAAAGACTTACCGATTCCAACACCCCAACCCTCAGGCGGGTAAAGCAGGGTATCTACGAGAAGATAGTGAAGGATTGCACTTCTGCACAATGCACTTCTGCACTTTCGGAATCTGACAAGTCAGACTCCTCATGTGAAGGGAAAGTGCAATGTGCAGAAGTGCAGAGTGCAAATAGTGCAGAAGATAAGGCAGACGAAGAAGAGGAAGGAGGCAGAAATGAGTGATTACCGCTTTCACCTTGAAAAGTATCATACGGGTAGCAAACTCACCTGCCCAGCCTGTAAGAAGCCTCGTTGCTTTGTGCGTTATGTGGACGAACAGGGTGTCATCAAGTTTCCTGCCGAGGTGGGCCGATGCGACCATGAGAACAGTTGCGACTATCACTATACGCCCAAAGACTTTTTCCACGACAACCCTGATATGAAACCGAAGGATTGGGACGATAGTATTGCGTCTATATATAATAAGGTGTATAGTCCAACAGTAGGGAAAGAAAAACCGAAACCTGTTGAGCCGTCATTCATTCCTCTGGAAGTCGCACAGAAGAGTATTGCCCATTACGACCTCAATCCGCTGTATGCTTATCTCTGCAAGGTAATCGGCAAGGATGAGACCAACCGTATCTTCCGGCTCTATATCGTCGGTACGGGTAGAAAGTGGGGCGGATGCACTGTGTTCTGGCAGATAGATGCGGGCGGGAATATACACGCAGGAAAGCTGATGGGGTATAACCGTGAGACTGGTCACCGCATCAAGGAACCGATATGTCAGGTCACATGGGCACACTCGGAGATGAAACTGCAGGACTTCCATCTGGTGCAATGCCTGTTTGGTGAACACCTCCTTCCCTCAAAGCCCACTGCTGCTGTCGGTATCGTGGAGAGTGAGAAGACTGCTCTCATTATGTCGCACTTCATCCCCGACATGCTCTGGTTGGCTACTGGCAGCAAGGATGGTTGCTTCAACGAAAGGGCCATGCAGGTGTTACGGGGAAGGACTGTGGTGCTGGTCCCTGACCTCGGGATGATGGAGCATTGGCAGAAGAAAGCACAGATGCTGTACCCTATCTGCAAGCAGGTCATCATCTCTGATGCCATCGAGGGAATTGCCACCGACGAGCAGCGCAAGGCAGGGCTTGATATTGCTGACTTCTACCTGATGAAGACTTCTCCCAATGAGATATTGACGGACATGATGCGGCGGAATCCCGCGGTCGGACATCTTGTGGAAGGGCTTGCCCTGGAGGTATGTGATGAGGAGGAAGCGCACTACGTGGGGCCTCTACCTGACCTCCGATGGAACAGCCTTCCTGCACAGCCCACTGTGCGCAGTCCGACTGAATCCAACGGAAATCAGGTAGCACACTAGGGGTTATGCCAACCCCTGTGTGCCAGAGTGACCTCTCTGGACTCCGCTCAGGGCTTTCTGCCCTAAGAACCCGACCAAGGAGAAACCATCTCCCTAGACCTTCTCAGGCAGAAGAACAGCATCCGCTAATCTCCTGAATAATGATATACAATATCATCACAGAAAATATCAATATTATGACTATAAAAAAGACTTCTATTCATATATGCGCCGCCAAGTATGGTGCCGAGAAGCACAACCGGCGCGAAAAGGAGATGAAACATGTTCATCCCGAGTTTTCACACCTTAACAAGAGTTGGGAGGCAGAGGACTTTGTATCCGTTGCTGACGAAATCCGCAAGGCAAAGGAACGCTACTCTGCGACCCATTTCTGCCGTAAGGCCGTTGAAGATGATAACGGCAACAAGACCTGGAGCATAGACAAATCCAAGCCGAAGAAGATGCCCAAGAACGCAGAGCCTATCCGTGAGGGCGTGGCAGTCATCACCGAGGATACAACGATGGAGCAGATGCAGCAGCTGGCTTCCCGTATTGAGCAGCGTTGGGGCATCAAGACAAGGGCCATCTATGCCCACCTCGACGAAGGTCATGAGCACCTGGTCACTGACAAGGATCATCAGGACGGCAAATATCTTGATACTCCAGAAGGCTCCACCAAGTTCCTGTGGAACTATCATGCCCACTACATCTTCGACTGGACAGACCACGAAACGGGGCAGTGTATCAGCCTCAATCGTCGTGACCTTTCCGAACTGCAGGATATGCTGGCTAACACCTTCAAAATGGAGCGTGGCAAAAAGAGTGACAAGAAATGGCGCGATGCACATGCTTTCAAGGCAGAGGAAGAGGCAAAACGCGCCAAGGAGATAGCAGAATATACAGAGCGAAAGAAGGGTGAGGCTGCACAGATAGACAAGGCTATCGGTGAGAAGAAGCAGGAACTGTCAAAGCTTCAGAAGGCCATAGACGAACTTCTCTCTGCCACATGCGTACCGGAAGAGAGTCTGGAGGCTGTTCCGTTTGCCGATATGACCTTCACAATGAAAGACTCCGAAGAGACCTTGACTGTCAAAGACCTTGTTGAACAGGCATTGGTAAAGATCAACGAGGAGATTAATACTCCTGTTCCCTTGTTCAACCGTGAAGAGTGGAAGAAAGAGCGCAACATCAGGACAAGGGCAATCGCTACAAAGCTGACCAATCAGTTGCTTAGCGTCTCCAGCCTCCACAGCAAGCTAATCAAGAATCTTGGTAAACAGTTGTATCTTGATGCCAAACAGAAAACAGCAAAGGCGGCACAGACATCCAAGGAGAATGACCGTCTGAAACAGCGTATCTCTGAACTGGACGAAAAAGCCATTGCAAAAGAAAAGGCCAAAACCGCTGCGGCAGAGAAGAAAGCCCAGGAACAGACAGCACGGGCTGACCGCGAGGCGGCACGGGCAAAGCAGGCTGAGAGCAGAGTGGCGAAGATGGAGAAGTTCATCCGCTCAATAGGTGCAGTAGAAGCTTTTGAGAACTGGAGCCGTAACTTCTCTTTTGTCGAGGAAGCAGCCAAAGCCCTCGTTGCATGGGCACATAGTTCCAAGTGTCTTTTTTCTGATAGCGACGAGCAGGTCATTGGCAGAGGCATCATAGCCAAGTGCAGTATTGAGGGCTTGAACCCATCCAATGAGCAGAACCGTCAGAAAGCCGCTAATGACATCGCGGATATGGCCAGAGAAACTGTTGGTAATATCGGCAGATTCCAGTGGGACATCGCTGTTACCCGCATTGGCCAGCTGGCATCAGAGATGATAGTCCCAACTCAAGGTTTGTCTGTAGGTGGCAGTAATGGTAATGCCGACGAGTTGACTAATTGGGATGGAACAAAGAAACGAGGATTAGGTATATAAACATAAACCAAACATAGCAACCTATTTGTTGGTTGCTATGTTTGTTGTTTCTTGTGATACCTGAATATCTATTCAGCATCAGCCTCTTTGATGATTTTCAATAGTTCTTCACGCTTCATGTCGTTGGTGCCGTGAACGGCATGACGCACGATGCCCTTCTTGTCAACCACGATGGTCAGGGGGAATCCTTCATTGCCAATCCAGGCCATCATGTCCTTGGCCTCGACAAGATGCGTCCACGTGAAATGGTGCTTGTCTGTAATCTTACGGGCGGTCTCGGCATCGTGGTATGTAGCAGAGAAGAACATCACGCCTGGCAGTTGCTCCTTCCATTCTGACAGGATGGGCATCTCGGCACGGCATGGGCCGCAGCCGGAGTACCACAGGTTGAGAACCATAACATGTCCCTTCACGCTGTCATTAGTCCATATACGTCCTTCCATGTCTTTCTCGACAAAAGGAGGGAATGACTCTCCTTCCTTCGGCGAATACCATGTGCCATCGGACTTTACGCCTGCTTGTGTCAGCTCGCGCATGGTGGCCATCATGTTGATACCGTTCAGGAACTGGTCGGCGTTGTGAACCTGTTCGCGTGGTATGGCCTTTCGGATAAGCGATTTGGGCAGCGTGGCATTGACATTGATGACAACAACGCTGTTCCCCTCCTTGTCTTTCAGCCGAAGAATGGACTTCTCGCCATCAGGCAATTGAGGCATTTCGCGGAAGAAATAGCCGTTGGAGAGGAATTTAGGGATAACCGTGTCAATACGTTCCTCCTGTGCCGATGCGGCAAGGGGGAGAAATGCAAGTATAAACGCAATTAGTTTCATGTGTCTCATTTTATCGTGAAATGTTTAATGGTAAACTCATTATTTCAGCCTTTCAATCAAGTCTGCCTTATCAAACTTCTGTGAGTAATCGGTGATTTCTATCTTAGATGTGGATTCCAGAAATTTCTGCATCCCAGTCTTGTATGTTTCAAAGGTGAAGGAGTCTGGCATAGTGTGCTTTATGTTGGAAACCAACTTGCCATCAGCAGTGAGAAAGTTGACATGTACGTCAACCCCATAGGCGATTTCGTAATAGTCAGCTGTCAATTCGGGGAGGTCAGACTTGCGAACAGCTACTATCTTGCACTTGAAATCTTCGGGTATATCGGCGAAACCGACTGGTTCGGGGATGTAGCTCCAACTTTTGTCAGTAATAACCTCGGTGTGCTGTTGTCCGTCTATGCCGAAGTATTCTGCGGTGATGTCGTAGAACCGGAGAAGGTCGTCGCTCACGCTGTAGAGGGAGTACTTGACTTGGCAGGTATACTGCCACACTGTGCTTGCAAACTGCTTGAAACGGAACGTATAGAAAATGTCACCTGCTGTCACGGTAATAGATGTATTCGTTGCCTGCGCTTTTTTATTGGGCTTAAATTCAATGGATAGTTTATTGCCGTGTATCTCTGCACGGAAATTTTCACCGTAAATAAGCCCGTAATCTATTTCGTCCATATAGGGCGGAAGGATTGGCTCTCCATCAACCTCGGCTTCGGCGAACCATGGTTTTGAATAGTTGAGGCATGAAAAAGTAATAGTCTCACCATCTTCCGAAATATTATAGACCTTATCTGAAGTCTGTACTGGCACTTCAGCCTTCCAGACCATCGGGTCCCAATCCCCATCTTTGCTTTCGCTGCTGCAAGAGGCAAGGGAGAGCATGGCAGCGCACATCACGAGGATGTTTCTCCAGATTTTCATTGTTCTCATTTCTTCTTAATTGTAAACTCCACTTTTTGTATTCCGCGCTTATAGACATTGGCGAGGATGAGGTTGTAGTGCAGCGTTTCGCCCTGTTTCATTGATTGCTGAACGTACACCATCTCGCTCTCGGTAAGGATGTTCTTGAAGAGAAAGGCAGAACGATTGCCCGGCACAAGGCGTATCTCATCGGTAAGTGGTGAAAGGACGTAGGCGTAGGTTGCTTGATAGCGGGCACCTGCCTGCCATAGCGGATGGCTCTTGTCGAGAATGTTCTCCAGGTAGATTTGCGCATGCTTGTCGAATTCGGGCGTTGGCGTGCCGTCAGCGTATGTCATCTTGCTGTCGGCATCCACCAGATATTCACCTCCTTTGGCTATGGCATACTTCTCTACCGGGCACAGCTGCTCATACTCTATGTCGGCCTCGCTCTTTACTTTTTTCTCCACAGGCTCTGCCACCTCTTCCACTTTCTTGTCGGCAAGGATGCGCACCAGTTCGTATGTGCGGTTGCTGGCATCCTGGGGAGGATTGGCCAGAATAGTCCGCTTCACGCGCAGCACGTATTCATGACCTCTTTCGTAAGTGAAGCCTTTGACTTCGCTAAAGTACAGGTTCTGCCATTGTCCCGGCTCGTCTTCCGTCATCACTTGCATACACTCGATGGGATGCTCTCCCAAGCTGTCGAAGAGGTCATACATAACGCCTGGTTCAGCGGAAACATTCATGATAATTTCCTTGGTAATGTCTTTGTCATCATCGTCGCTGCTGCAAGAGGTGAGGAAGATAACAGCAAGCATCGCAAAAGCGAGTCTCCAGATTTTCATTGTTCTCATTACTATTATTTCTTATTAATGTTTCTACTATTATAAACGATGTGAAGTGAGAAATCCTGCATCGCTGGGCGTTAAATGTTCTTAATCGGAACCAACAGGCAATCAATGTGTCAGTTGCAAGAACTTGAAAGTATAGACCACATCACCAGCCGATACTGTGATGTCTGTTGCTATTGCGGGAAATCCATCGTGCTTGAAAAAGATGACGGAGAGTTTGTTGTCGATAATGGTTGCACAAAAATGCTCTCCCCAAAGCGTGGGGTATTCTGGATTATCATAGTTGCTGTGTGTATAAGATGGCGTAATTTCTTTTTCCCTCTCCACAGCTTTCTCAAACCAGATGTTCGAATAGTTCTCGCAGACGAAAGTTAGTGTTTCGCCCTTGCCTGAGACAACATATCTGCCATCCTCTGTGTGTACAGGCATTTCCGCTTTCCATACCATGCTGTTACAGTCAGCATCTTCCTTGTCGCATGAGACGAAGGAGGAAACGACAAGTATCGTAAATACGACTCTCCAAAACTTCATTGTTTCCATTATTCCTATTGTTTTGAATGTTTGTGCAAAGGTAATAGAAATAAGCGAATGTCTTTAAGAGTCTCTCGAGTTTTTCAGGCAAAAAAAAGAAAAAGGAAATATCTATACGTTTGATAATTAACGGATTATTGCGAATTTTAAATCAAAGTAAATCAAGTATGATTTAGAAGCCGAATCAGGTTGGATTTGAGCGAACGACTGCCTTTTGCACTGAAAAGTTTCTGATTGGCACGGGTCTTGGCTGTGGTGATGGCCTGAGGTGCAGATTCGGTCAGATTGGCAATGTCGCCCTCCGCGAAGCCTAGGATGAGTAGGCAGCAGGTATGGAGTTCCAGAGGCGAAAGCGCATTGTCTTTAGTCAGCGCCTCGTAGAACTGAGGAACGTCCTTGCTCACCTGCATGTCGAGCAATCGCCATTCGGCACTGGTTGGGGCAGGATGCTCCACAGGGTTGCTGGCCTTGCCTTTGAATATCCTCACGATGTCGCTTGACTCAAAAGTAGAAAGCCCACCTTCTGCGCTTTGTCTTCCGACAGCAGCCTGAAGTTCTCCGATGGTGTGCAGCAGTTCTGTCTCACGTTGCTCTTTGTCGGCTATCAACTTCTCGTAATCTTTTTCTTTCAGTTGCTTTAACTCTGCTTGTACTTGCAGGTGTTCACGTCGGGCAGAACTTAAAGCTTCGCTGAACTTACGTATTTCCTCACGCCTCCGTCTTTGGAATCGGCGATAGGTGTTGATGCCGAAGACGAGACCTGCTATTGCCGCCACACTGATAATAAATATCCACTGATGGGCTTTTCTCGCCTTTTCTGCCTCCTGCTGAGCCAACCGCTCACTTCGGGTGTAGTTGTAGAGTGACGACATCTGGCTGATGGCTTCTGCGCTCATCTGTTTGTGGAGCGAGTCCTGTGCCGCTTCGAAGAGCAACGAATAATGATAGACAGAATCCACGTTGTTTCTCTTGCGATAAACCTGTAGCAGACCTTTGCTGACATCCGACTGATAGCCGTATGTTTGAGCCCTGCGCAAATAAAGCTCGGCCGAATCAACCTTTCCCACAGCCAACAGATAGAAGGCTTTCATTACATAATAATGTTCGCGCCCCTTGACAATATAGCCATTCTTGTCGACAAGTCCCGATTCCTTCTCGAAAATACCGAGCGCCTCGCGTGCCTTGTCGAGCTTGCCCTGCACGGTATATACGGAAAAGGCGACGCCAAGCTCATCAGCAGCATTTTCCTTGTCGCCAAGTCGCAGATAATCACGGCGGCTTTCTTCAACAACCTGCAGCAGACCTTCTATATCGCCCATCGTCCAATAGGGTCTCACGAGTTGTGATCTGGCCTCCACATAATACAGCTCATCGCCTACTTTCCTGGCATAGTTGATATAGTGCTGCACAGCCCAAAGTTCATCATTGGGCAGATTCTGTTCATGAAAGATACGGGCCATCTGACCATAGACGACTTGCAGCGTATAGAAGTCACAATCGGTTCTCGTGGTATCTGCCGCCTCAATGGCATCATAGTAGGCCTGCAGCGACTTGGGAGCCTCACCCATGTCGAAGAGTGAGCGTCCCAGCAGATACCTGGCCTGCATTTGCTCATTGCTGGTGCCAAAACGGTCGAAATAGTCCACCAGCCGTTGCGTCAATGAGTCGGTTGTGAACAGTTCCCCGCTTCTGTTTGTGGCTAAGGTCTGTTCAAGCAGTTTCTGCATCTTCGCTTTCTCACTTGGCGTTGAGCAGGCAACAAACAGACAGGCTGCAACTAAGATATATAGTGTCTTCTTGAACATTTTCAGCGTATATGGTCTGGAATTATAAGTAGGAATACATTGGCTATTTCCACAGCGGCTCATTCTCCCAACCTTGCGGGAACCCCATCGCTGCAATATCGATAGCAGGGTATTCTGCAAGCAGGGCATCAATCTTCCCCTTCATATCATTGTTGGGCGATATGACATCCAAGAAGTACTTGATGATACACAAGTCAAAGTAAACTCGAAGTGTATCCGTTGGCAACAGAATCCACTTGCCAGTCAGTCGGTTTGGAATCATTGGCCTAATTGTATTCTGCTTATTCCATACTCTCGCATGGTGACAACAGTAATTGCGTGTCAAAGCAACAATGGTTAGCCATGACTCGAAGGGAGCAATCTGCAATCCAAACTTCTGGGCTATACGCTTCTTGATTTTGGCTATTTTGATATTGCTGTAGATGTTAGTGATAACTCCAAACGGCAAAAACTCTGCTAAAATCCATGCGGGTGGATATGGGTCGGAGTAGGTTTGCTTAAAGTGGACTATAAAATCTTCCCGTGAACGGCGCAGTTCTGCATCAATCAAATCCATAGTGTGACGATACTTTGTCGCATCTACGAAGCTGTTACTGTCTGTCATCCAAAAAGGATTGTTAGTCATTTCGCTTCCAATATTCACAATGGCACTGCGGACGGCCACCTCGATTTTCTCAATCTCATTGAATATCAGTAATCGCAGCTTCTTGTCGAACCGATAGAGCATCATCACCTGGTCAAAAGAAGTGTTTGGCTTATACTGGTGTTGCTCTTTTGGCATTTTGAGTAATGGATACATATAGGCTGAAAGGCGATAGTAACCTATAAACTCTAAATACCTCTTAGCCTTAGCAGCGTCAGCTATGGCAAGACCTCTTGATTGCAACAGTCTCACAAGGTCATGGGCATTGGTGTATGGTTTCTGAAATGGACCTCTATTGCTCATCGTATAAAAATAAAACGACCCGCACATTTGAGCATCGTTGAGAGGCTTGGCGGGTTCTGGTGGTGCAAAGGTACGAAGATTTTTCGAAATGACAATGGTTTTATCCATAAAAATGACTTTCAGCATAACTTTTTGGCTCATTTCCTGTCTTTTCAGCCATTTTCAGCTCCCAATAAGCGTCAATGAGCAGCTGCATCTTGTCTTTTCCCATCATCTTCTTTTCCAGTGTGGAAATCTCAGTGTTTGAGAAAGTGGAAGAGAATACCGTCTTTGCGAATTTGGCACAGTCAACTCTCTCCTTACCCAGCAAAATGAAACAACTGCAGATTTCCATGATACGATGCTGGCTATAGAGGGTATCCTTCGCTATTTCGACATCAGGGGCAGACAAAGTTCCATCGTTGATGAACTCAATGGCCCGAGCTTTAATGGCATCCTGTTCTTCTTTGCCGTATTGTGTCAGCTGATCCAAGAACCAGGGCAGAACCTTCTTGTTCAGTTCTTCCCAATGCTTAGCTTCCTCATCCTCCTCGCATGGTTGTTCAGGCTCATGCGGATCCTCTTGTTGCTGTGTATCCTTTGGTTGAGTCTCATCTACTTGATTTTGACTGTCAACCACCTGTCCATCGTTTGCCGCTAATGGGACTTCTGCTGGCTGTATGGACGATGGAAAACTCTTTGTATTGGATTGTCCTGCCAGCTGCACACTTATCGGTTTGGCCAAATCCATAAAGCCAATTCCTGCCAACCCCAGTGATGCAGCTATACCGACACAACCCACCAGATACCAATCGAGCCTTTGCCCGTTTCCCAGACCATCATGCCACATCATTATATATAAAAGGTAGACGATGGAAACGCCTGAGAGACCAAAGCAGACCCATTTCCGCATAGGTGACTTGAACTTGCCCAGCATCCAATAGATGACAAAGGACAGAATCACAATTATTCCTATCATACTCGTGTATGAGAAAGAAAACGATAACGATACCATAACAATCTTTTTACGGAGTGCAAAATTACAATAAAAAAGCCATAAACAAATCAGCATTAACAATAAACTTCCCATTTTTAACATTGCACCAAATCACAACGTTGGGACGAGATGCACGACGTTAGGTTACAACCAGCGAGTTAAACTTTGCTAACGACTATGCAGAGTTTTTCGGTTCTTATGGATACTTATCGCCACGTACCATCTATTATTGGAAATTCCGCGCATATTTGCGACACGCCTCTGTATGTTACTGATAATCAGTGAAAGCTGTTTTTGAGGAGGTGAAGTAAAAAGTCATTAACATTCATATTAGAATCCGTGTGGTCGAAAGATTACACGGATTTTTTTGTTTCAAACAAGTAGGCTTTTAAGTATATATCATAAGTGAAATATCGACGGATTTTAATAAAACGTATAATTATCTTCTGTAATTAACCTTTATTAACTTCAATTTCTCCTAACATATTATTATTTTTCGTATCTTTGCAAACAACAAATCGCCATAAGCGATATATTGAGACTTACTTATTAAACTATAATTACTATTATGAACAAGAAAAGACTATCCGGTATTAAAGTGATTGCAACCGCCATGTTGGGTGCAGTGGTACTTTCATCATGCAGCCATGATGATTATTATTACAGTGAGGAGAATGTGGAAAAGAGCATAAACGAAAAGTATGTTATTGCTTTTGAGAATACGTTTGGCAAGGTTGGCCCTGATGTAGACTGGGGTTTCAGCAGCAAGAAAGCCAATACGCGTGCTTTTACCCGTTCTGTGGGCACTTATGCTCAGTACAGAGGAAACATACAGCCTACTCTTGATCCTCCTTTCCCAACAGATTGTGCTGCCAGCAATTTCTTAAAAGAAGCTGACATACCCACAACGGCTCAACCAATGCCTAATTACCAAGGTGGAGTAGGTCCATATTATATTGATGAGAATACCACACAAGTTGATTCGTGGTCAAGCCAATGCGTTATTTATGTAAAGGGTAATGTTGATATGTCCAATAAAACATTTTCGCTAAACTCTGGTGCAAAAATTTATCTGACTGAAGGGTCGTCCCTAAAATTAGGTTCGTATGCTGCCGATGGTTTAAATATTTCCTTTTATATTGCAGGAGGTGCAACACTTGAGTCTACAGGACTCCTCAAGGTGCAAACTTACCCAGTGTACAATCACGGAACCATCAAAGCTAAATCTTATGAAATAAACTCAACTAGTATCCTCTATAATGTTGGTATACTCGATGTGGAAGAAAGTTTGATTGTTCAAAGCACATATAACAGAATCGTCAATGATGGCACCATTGAGTGTGCATCTGCTACAGTGAATGCTGGCGCTGTGCAGAACAATGCTGAGTGGAACGTTAGTGGTACGACTACAATCAATACTAATGCTTTAGGCTGGGTCAACAATGGGCATTGGACAACTTACAATTATGCTTATGTAGGCGGAAGCGAGAACGTGATTAATAACTGTTTCCTTGAGGTGACAAATAATTTTGATATAAACATCTCATCATCTGTAGGTTCGTTTAAGATTGATACTGGAGGAGGTGTATTGACCAAGTATTTCTATGGAGGCAGGGATACAAGTTCTGATCCTATAGCCACATCAGGTCCCTATAGAATCGTGATGGGTCAGAATGCAGTTTTTAAAGTAATTGAAACAGCTACTCTTGAGGGCGGTAACCCTGGACAGGGATTCTTTGGTCCCTCCGAAGGCGAATATGCCGTGTTCCAGGCCAAGAATATTGTTAGAAATTCAGAACATGAAGGAACTCATGGTGCTGTGACATATAGCGGACACTTATACGTTTCTGCAGAGACACACTTTGCACAGGGACATGATAGTGATGGTAGTGGCTCTGTCGAACCCAAACCGTTTATATATGAACAAGGCGGTTTCAGCATCGCTAACAATATTTATGCAGCAGGCTTCAAGTCTGGCAAGCCCAGTATCAACATTCCTCAGACGCCCTGCAGCCCAGGTTTCATTGGTGGCGATCCGCTCTATCGCGTGATTGCTGAAGACTTGTCGGCTTCAGAGTCCGGAGACTTCGACTTTAACGATGTCGTCTTCGATGTTGTGAAGGCAGAAGGTGGCAAGACAACACTGAAGCTTATCTGTG
>JAEEGI010001686.1_pt1 | contig 54794 bp, 56 predicted proteins | sample 8958751 | NCBI WGS metagenome assembly JAEEGI01 (sample SAMN16246545, study PRJNA631951) | gut metagenome | biome: gut microbiome; feature: rumen; material: KS-attached | host: Bos | place: Iran: Karaj | collected 2018-10
AGTGGGAACTCAGTAGGCGTTATGCAGATTACTCCGATTCTCGTGCAGGACTGCAACCAAATCCTCGAAAGAAAGAAGAGTAAGAAGCGCTACACTCTGTCAGACCGCTACAGCGCAAAGAAGTCTAAGGAGATGTTCCTGCTGATTCAGTCGTATTATAACCCAATGAACAATGTTGAGAAAGCCATCCGCCTATGGAACGGAGGAGTTAATTACAGTGTAAGAGCTACGAACAGGTATTTTCAGAAGGTTATGAACAAAATGAAGTAAAGATTCTATTTGCAAGCCTTACTCAGCTGGCAAGTCGTTCAGGCTTTGCCAGCTGATTTTCTTTTATGGCGGGCACAAAAAAAAAGAACGCTGAGCGTTCTTATCTGAGTTGCGGAGGCAGGAACAGTGAAATCCGCACTATTTTTGTCTGAAGAAATCTCTGATTTCGCCTTTATTTGCAATAGTTTTCGCTGTGTCATCACTTACAAAATCAACTGTCCGAGTTTTGGCCCTTTCTGTTCAGGTGGTCGACCACATCACTTAACTGCTGGTTAACTTTTTTTAAGTCAGCAATACGCTCATCTTTTTCCTTTACAAGCATTTTTAATGCTTTATTCTCAGACTGAAGAGACCTTGCATCTTGATTAATTACAGCAGAATTAACAATATTCTTATCTCCAATTATATACGGAGAATCACCAATTTTGTCCGAACCGCTAAAAAGATCATCAAGAGAAATGTCCAGCGTATTGCACACTTTCATGGCAGTCTCGATGGTTGTATTTGGTCTTCGTTTGAACTCGTTAATTGTCCTGTGAGTATCATCACCCCACATGAATACGCAAAACTCACGTTCCTTAAGTCCACGAGCCTTGATGACAGACTTCAGTTTTTCAACGTCAATATAGACTCTTTCGTACCTCATAGCTATAGCAAATGTTAAATCCGCTTAAAGTTATAGACTTTTCTCTAACTTTATTTGGATGATTCCGTTTTTAATATTATTTTTGCGGCAAATTTAAACATTTAATTCGAAATATACAAGAAAAATATGGCAGAAAAACAAGGTATTAACGTGAGGGTTTATTACCAGTCACTATCGAAAAAAGAGAAGGGTAAGATGCTTCGCTACCTGAGTCAGAGGTACGATTACCCTTCTTCAACCATGAGCGGAAAACTAAGGAGCGCCCCAGTGAGTCAGCTTAGGCGTGATGAAGAAGAGAACATCATCAAAACCATAGAGAGCGGCGTATGGAGGCAATAGAGTTCAGAGTGTCACCAGACGGAAGTGTCTACTTCAAACAAGGTAAGGCTGACGAGAAGCGTCTTACTAGGTTCTGCACAGTCATCTGCCTGGAGATGCTGGGTATCATACACGACAGATTCCCTGGAGCTTGGGCTAGGCTTCGTTTGTTGTACAAACCGAAGAACAATTCGTCAGCTGCTAAAGACGTAGCTGCATTTTCCATTGTCGAACGGTTTATACGCTGCAACTTCGGTGAGCATGACCTGCTTACTCCGGATATCGAGAGGGACATCCTCCATTTTGAGGAAGTCCGCTGTCCTCTTAGGGGAATATGCCAGGATGAAAACATCATCTGTAAACCTCAGAGTCTATACAGATTGACACCTGCAGAAAAGGAAGTCGCCAAACTGTACCTGAGGGGTGACACATTCGATATGATTGCAAGAGAGCTGGATAAATCTCCATCTACAGTGAAGCAGCAGCTTTGGAAACTGAAAAAGAAACTTGGTGCCAAGAACTGCAGGGAGATCATCCGTGTTTTGCGAATCCACAATATCTAAAACAGAGACCGTCCCGCCAGGCCATAATAAAATTAATACACTAACACTGTCGATAATCTTTTTGGCGGGCGGCCTCTTTAAACTTAAAACAATGCATCCGGATTGTCAAACGTGCAAAGACAAACGCAACTGCATCAATGGGGCAAGGTGCATGAAGTGCGGTTGCTATATAGACCGAATAAAAACAAAACCGTGTGAATATGAGTAAAAGTGAATTTCTAACAAATCTAATAGTCATAGAGACAAAGGGACGCTCTATGGGTATGCAGATGAGAAGAGAGGCAGCTGTGGCGCGTCAGGAACTGGCCGACCGCCAACGCAAGGGCCTCACTGGTGATGCTGCCATCGCTCATTATAATGAGTGGATGCAGCGGTATGGTATGGAACATCTAATGGTCAGAGAGGGGGTGTCGTTATGATTGTTTGTCACAGTTTCTTTTATAAGGCACATCCAAAATATCTGAACGAGGCTGTCCAGATGATGCGCGACGTGAATAATTGCTGTTTCTTCCGTCACAGCGACTTCGATGGCTGGGTGATAGAACTCCGAAGAAGGCTGAGAGAAACAACCGGCGGGCGATTCGAGAAGAATGACATCCAATTATTAAGAACAAGTGGACAGATTCAGATTGAAGTCAAGCATGGCATGGACTATGCTGCCAGAATTGACTATATTATCGTAGAAAAGGCGCTGACTCAACGTGTCATCGGAGGTGATATTGTCAAACTATGTCGGTTGGAACCTGAGGGGAGCATGGTATATAACGAAAAGGAGGCCATAGCATGAAAAGACAAAGAAAAAATTTGAGCCTCCCTGCCATAAAAAAATTTCGGGAGGCTATAGCAAACGGAAAAATGGGAGCCTATCTGATTGAATCCGGAGAGAAAGTAAATGCCGGAAGCGTTAAGGTGAAGTACGCACTCAAAAATCGGCCTTGGGTTGTTACTTTTGAAGCAAAGAGGATATACGATAACAAACATTGACATCCTAGAAAAGTATGAAAGCAACGCAACTTGAAATATTCGGAATGTCGGCTGACGAAAACCATTTCACATCGACATTATGGGGTGTTCTGACGTTCTTTCCTGCATCGAGCAACAAATGGAAAGACACCTGCCGGCATTGCCTCTTATGGGACAACGAAGCTGGTCATTGTTCAGAGCCTCCCGGTTCTGCTCGATGTGCAGACTACGAGCGTACTGATAGGAAAGAAGGATATTTTTCAATACAACAAATGCCAGGAGTATGATTATAGAGCGAACTTACCACCCTTCAGAACTGCACCATGGAGTGTGCAGTTACTGCGGGGATGAATCAGACGAGATAACAAAAGAAGGCCTCTGCGTCGATTGTGTGGAAGCCAAGTTGTTTTACCAAGAAACGATGAAGGATTTATGAATGGAATAATTGATAGTGACGTAAAAGGAAATATCATCGAGGATATGTGCCGTGAAGGTGTCCTAATGAGTGGCGGCACGTTCTTCGTATCGTGCGATCGTCGAACAACGTTTTAACTGGGAAACAGAAAGCCAGCATCAGCAGCTCATAAACAAAGTGAAAGAGTGGAGATCTAAAGGTAAAGTAAATTGGAAAGACGAAATAACATGAAATTTTATATTAGTGGAAAGATCGGCAAGGACAATCCGAGTCCGGAGACACTTGCCAAGTTCAAGGAAGCAGAGGACATGCTAAAAAGCAAAGGTTACGAAGTGTTTAACCCTACGACCAGCGGGCTGGGGCGTCATGCAGAGAGCCTGACGCTGGCTGCAGACTGCCAGACATCTTTCTATCAGGAGATCCTCCTACTCGACCTGGTTCAACTGTCACAGTGCGATGCCGTTCTGGTACTTCCAGACTGGCATCGGTCACCTGGTGCAAAGGTTGAGATGATGCTGGCCATGGCACTCGAGAGACCTATATTCTACGAGGCTCCAAATGGCCGCCTATTCCCTCTAAAGTTCGACGTCAGAAAAATCATCGAATACCAAGACCAACAGAAGGTTCTGGCAGAGGTAAATAAAAGACTCAAGGGTTATATGAGCGGCTGCTAGCGTGTATTTTATATTCTGCCAGCCAATCACTATATTTGCACCGCAAGTAAGACCGAAGACTTATGATAGACCAGAAGTACATTGACATGATCATCGACCGCGTAGACCTCGAGAAGGTCGTCTCGGGCTACGTCGGTGAAATGAAGCGCAAGGGGCACCGCTCATGGGCGTGCTGTCCCTTCCATCAGGAGAAGACCCCGTCTTTCTGTGTTGACACAGCCAAGAACCTGTGGCACTGCTACGGCTCATGCCAGGAGGGCGGCACTGTCATCAAGTTCATCGAGAAAATCGAGAACCTGCCTTTCCCGCTGGCCGTAAAGAAGCTGCTGAAGGATGAACTGCACATCGACCTTCAGGATGCCGACATACAGTCAACGCCTGAGGAGGAAGCCAGGCACAAGAAACTGGAGTCCATGCGCATTATCAATGACTATCTTTCCCAATGGTTCTATCATCAGCTGTGGCAGAATGACCCTGCGGCAAAGGCGGCAAAAGACTACATGCTGGGAAGGTGGGATGAAGAGTACTGCAAGGAAATGCGTATCGGCTTCGCCCCTAAGGACGGCAGGAAGGTCATCGAGTACTGCGAGAAGAAAGGTCTGAACTTCGACTTACTCCAGGAGATGGGTATCCTGAAGATGAGCGAGAAATCCCATCAGTTGTATTGCGTCTATCGTAACCGCCTGATGATTCCCATCCGCGACCGCTACTCGAACATCATAGGCTTCACTGCCCGTACCATGGACGGGGAGGATGACCGCAAATACATCAACTCCAGCGAGAGTGACCTTTATAAAAAGAGCCAGTCAATCTTCGGCATCGAGCAGGCAATGACAGCGGCCAGACGTCAGGAAAAGATGTTCCTGGTCGAGGGAGGCCCCGACGTCATGAAGCTGCAGTCTGTTGGAATCCTCAATACCATTGCTTCACTAGGTGGCGCATGGACAAAGGATCAGTTCCTGCTATTGCGGGACTACCGCATGCAGAACATCACGCTCTGTTTCATTCCGGACAGCGACATTCCCAAAGCTGGGGAGAAACTTGGTGCCGGCTTTAAGAACGTCTTGAAGAACGGAGCACTGGCTATGGAATGCGGCTTCACCGTCAGCGTCCGCGAGATTCCGAATGACCTGGAAGCAGAACATCCTAAGAAGGTGGATCCTGATGAATACATCAACCGTGACACAGATCTCGCCGGGCTCACAGAAAAGGAGTTCCTGCTATGGTACGTGGAAAAGTCACTCGATAAGGAGGCCACTACGGAAGACCGACAGAAAGTCATCAACAGCGTGTGCGACCTGCTGGTGTGCATCAAGGATGAAGACCTGCAGGAAACTTATCTGTCGAAGCTGGCACACTACGACGGTACCAAGCAGCTGTGGCGCAACGCCTTCAACTCTGCCAAGCGCCGCAAGCAGGAGAAGCTGTCGAGCAAGAACAAGCGCGGCGATATAGACATGCTCCGCCAGTTCGGCTTCATAGAGAAGCACAACTGCTATTTCGGTACCACCAAGGACGGTGATGAGACCCAGTGGTCGAACTTCTCGCTGAAGCCCCTGTTCCACATCAAGGACGACCTGAGGCCCGTGCGCCTGTTTGAAATTGACAACAACGAGGAAGATGACAAGCCGGAGATCATCGAGCTGGACATGGAGGTGCTGACATCCTCGAAGTCGCTCAGAAAGAAGCTGCTGGGTATCGGCAACTATATATGGATGGCCAGTGACCAGGAACTGATCAAGCTGCAGTCCTATCTGGCGAAAGTGACTGAGACAGCCGTAGAAATCAAGCAGCTGGGATGGCAGAAGGAAGGCTTCTATGCTTTCTCAAACGGCGTACTCGAAGACTCCGACTGGCACGACATAGACAAAATGGGTATCGTTCGCCTGAAAGCGGGAAAGTTCTACCTCCCTGCCCTATCCCAGCTATACAAGACATCCAAGGAACTTTATGTCAACGAGCGCAAGTTCCAGCTCACAAGATATTCCAACATCTCCCTGAATGAATACTTCACGAAGATCTGCCGCGTGTTCGGCCCCAATGCCAAGGTGGCCCTGACATTCTACATGGCCTCACTTTTCGCGGACATCATTCGCCAGCGCAGCGTGAAGATACCGCTGCTGAACCTCTTCGGCCCTCCCGGATCAGGTAAGACCGAACTGGCTCAGACGCTCATGTCATTCTTCCAGATTGACTATGAGGCACCGAATATCGAGTCATCCATCCCGTCGCTGGCCGACGCCGTAGCATCCGTGTCGAATGCCCTGGTGCACCTCGACGAATACAAGAACGGCATCGACATCAAGAAACTGCAGTTCCTGAAAGATATCTGGGGTGGTGTAGGCCGTATGCGCATGAACATGGATAAGGATAAGAAACGTGAGCAGGCCCGTGTGGACTCGGCCGTCATCATCACCGGTCAGGAGATGCCGACGGCAGACCCGGCACTGTTTACCAGGCTTATCTATCTGACCTACGATAAGCACTCCTTCAGCGAGCAGGAACGGCAGGAGTTTGCCGATCTGCAGCACTGGCGTATGCTGGGAGCCTCTCACATCACCATCGAGATCCTGAAGCACCGCGATAAGTTCGAGGCTTCTTTCGGCAATGCCTGGCGCAAGGCAGAGGCAGACGTGAAGTATGCCCTTCGTGGCGAAGGTGCCATCGTTGACCGTATCCAAGGCAACTGGACGGTGCTGCTGGCCACTTACATAGCACTGGAGGATGTGCTGCAGCTGCCATACTCCTACGACGACCTGCTGAAGCTGTCGGTAAGGGGTATCCTCAGGCAGAACGAGATGTCGGCCAGCGTCGACGAGGTGGCCGGCTTCTGGAACATCATCAGCTCTGCCATACAGAAGGGCATCCTGATGAAAGATCAGGACTACAAGATCCGCTACAAACAGAAGCTCCGTACATCGAAGCAGAAGGATGAAATGGACTTCGAGAAGAACATCCCGATCCTGATGATCAGAAGAAACGTGATGATGGCAACCTACAGGGAACAAGGCCGCAGAATGGACGAGCAGGTACTGCCTCAGGAGTCGATGCAGCACTACCTGGAGATCACTCCGGAATATTACGGATACACCACCAGTCCGGAGCGTTTCAAGAAATTCAATGCTAACGGCATACCTGAGAGGGAAGAGATCACAGATGAAAATGGTAAAACAGCAGGTTTCCGTACCGTCTGGAGCCAGGACCGGCCGATGTGCTTCAACTACGAGCTGGTTAGCCAGAAATACGGCATCATCCTCGACACCTATACCGGCGGCGAGAACGACGCCCCACCCCGTCAGGAGCCGGAACAGGGTGAGCTTTTCAGAGAGGACGAAGAGGATGCTCCCTATTAGTCATTTGGTCTTAGGTCTATTTGTTTCTGGAGAGGTGGCTGTCGTGAGGCAGCCACCTTTTTTTCGCACGCTGTGCGGGCGCGCAGCGCGCTATAAGGGCATCGAAAAACGGTTTTGAGAAACGAAAAATAGGGTGTTACATTTGTAGCAACGTGTAGCAACGCTGCAACCCGCTGATATTCAGAACAAAAACGATTGTAGCAAAACCAAATGTCTTGTAGCAACGATGTAGCAATTTGTAGCAACAGTCTGTTTTCCGCTATCTTTTGTAGCAATGTAGCAGCAAAAAAGTAGCATGCTACAAAGATGCCCCAAACGTAACTCGCTGATAATTAGCTCTTATGTTTGATGCGTCTCGTTGCTACATGTTGCTACACATAATGTTCTCGTGTGCGCGAGATTATTTCCGCTTAAAAACGGAAATATTAAAAATTATTTGTATCTTTGCACCCAAAACCTGATGAATATGAGCAAATTCGTTGTTTACCTCAAACTACAGCCTTTCGTTGCGCAGTGGCTATACCACCACTACGGGAACCCTGTTCAGTTCCAGCCGAAATCAGTTGAGAACTCGACCATCCTTCAGTTCACACAGAGACTTCCTGAAGGCCGGCAACCTGATACAGCAGCTGATGGACTGACCGCCGTCTGCATCCCTGACAACGAGAAAAAGGACCCCGCCACCTACAACTACCTCGGGCCGAAGGGCAAAGAGGCCGTCGTGGACTGCATCGAGCGCACGTTCAAGCTCATGATGTGGAACGAGCTCAACGACATGTCGGACGTCGGCTGCTCGGTACTGGGTGCCATTGACGCCTGGTGCGAGATGCACGGCATAGATATCGAATATGACAGGACAATTCTCATGCGATACAACAGAATCAGGAATTCGTATGTGAAAAAAGGTGTGGACCTTCGCCGGAGGATGAGGAACCACGACAAGCCGTTTAACAAAAAATAACGCTAAAGTTCTACCCTATGATAGACCTCATATTTTTACCGGGCGTTAAACGCCGTGCACATCCGTTAAACTGCGAACATATCCGTTAACAACCGATAAATACCGATAAAAGATGAAACAGATTAAAATTGTAACCAAGGTGGAACGTACACACGTCACCAATCTACAGGGGATGACACGCATCTCGAAGACTGGGGTACGGCTTCCCTCAGGCATCAGCTGGCAGCCGATTCATATAAAGCCGCACGCGCAATTGTCTGTTAGCGACAAGAAAGAGGATGGTGTTACCGTATGGACAGCCAAACTGGTTTTCAAGACCTGCGAAGAGTACGGCGACCGCGGCCGCTGGGCCTACCGTTGCCTGCTCCATAACGGCCAGTACCGACTGATAGGCTCCGATGAAAGGCCCTACCCCGCCGCCTCAGTATTAGAGTCAATGCCCGAAAATGTGACTGACAATCAGCTGAATGAAGTCACTGTCAACTGGCAATCAACGCATTTTATCCCCAACATAACGGAATAACAGGTATTTTTTTATTGGTATTCCATTGTCTATCTTTGCCGTAGAATTTGCAAAATCAGACAATGGAATATCAGTTTATCATTTCCGGAGAAATCGGTGTTGCCTTCGACTGGTGGACTGGCCAGCGTGGTACCACCGCTAACCAGGTTAAGAACTTCCTCGATGCCCACAAGGATGAGGACGTCCACATCGCAGTCTGCTCTCCCGGCGGATACGTCGATGCAGGACTGCAGATCTACCAGCATATCAGGAACCACGGCCGCGTCCACTGCCACATCATCGGCATGACGGCCAGTGCTGCCACCTTCCTCGCCATGGGCGCTAAGGAGGTGGACATGGTCGACGGGTCCGTGATGATGATCCATAACGTTTCCACGGTCGTTGACTACTGGCGCTCGGCCAACAAGGAACAGCTCGACAACATCATAGCCGAGATGCAAAAGGAGCGTAAGGACCTTGACACCATCGACCGTGTCATTGCCTCGCTGTATGCGAAGCGCAACGGCAAGACTGTCGATGAGTGCCAGGAAAAGATGACGGCTGCCGACTGGCTGTCGCCTCAGGACGCTCTCGACTTCGGACTCATTGACAGCATCGTCGATGACGAAGATGTCAAGAAGAAGTCGAACCGGCTGCGCACAACTTTTACTAATTCCATATTCAAGGATTTCGGTCTTCCTTCCCTGCCTGCGGACACGACGGAGCAGCTTGCCGCCGTCGTGGACCAGGAAGGTAATCCAGCTGAAGGTTTCCTGCAGAAGGTGACTGCAGTAATCAAGAAGCGACTTCCTAAACTTTTCACCGATGAGATTACAAACCCCATGAAGAAAGTTTTTGCTTGCCTGTGCGCCCTACTGGCCGTACAGGACTTCGAGGTGACGGACGGTAAGATTTCCCTCACCGAAGATCAGGCGGGCACGATTGAGGGTCATGTGGCAAAGCTGGAGAAGGACTTGAAGGATGCCAAGGATGCCGAGAAGGCTGCCAAGGATGCTCAGGCCGACCTCCAGAAGAAGCTCGACCAGGCTCTGCAGGACGTGAAGGATCGCGACGAGCAGATTGCCAACCTCAAGAAGGCCCCAGGGGCAGAGGAACCAGGCTCTGCCGGAGAGAGTGCTAATGGTGCGCAGAATATCAATTCTGCCACTGAGTTGTTTAACAGTGTAAACGTAGATTGATCAATGGGTCCTATTTTGAATCTTGGTCAGCCTGTGGTGGATCCGCAGGTAACCTTCACCCCGGAGGAACTGAGCAAGTCGTTCCAGAAGTATCGCAAGGAGCTTATCCTTATGCCGATGTTCGCCATGGCCGCTGCCATGCAGCACATGGGATTCCGTGACGGTATCCGCTATAAGGAGCACCTTCACGAGATGAAGGGCAACTTCCAGTTCGGTAACTACGATAAATATAAGAAGGGCGACGGTGCCGTTCAGCTCGTTCAGCGCACGCTGGAGACCTTCTTCGGCAACTGTATTGAGCCCATCGACCCCAACAGCATCTATCAGACGCTGTGGGGCAGTGATGTCACCAAGGGCGAGGCACTGAAGAACGTCGACTGGACGAAGCGCGTATGTGCCTATATCATGAAGAAGCTTGGTGAGAACATGTTCCTGAAGATGTGGACCGCCAAGCACGACCCCACCAACACCACTGAGACCGCTAAGTGGTTCAACGGATTCTGCACCATCGAGGATGCAGAGATCGAGGCTGGAACAATGTCTCAGGAACTGCAGAACCTCTATTATCTGCCTGAGGCATTCGATGCCAACAACGCAGAGGATCTCATCAATGACTTCTTCTGGGGTGATACTGCTTCTGGATGGAAGGGTGTTCACACCCTGCTCCGTGGTCAGAACGTCAAGCTCTTCATGAGCGAGACCGTCAAGCACTTCTATGAGGTGGCCTATCAGACTAACCATGGTGCCCTGCCGTACAACCTGCAGTTCACCAAGGCTCATCTCGAGGGCAAGCCCAACGTTGAGTTCGTGGCACTTCCTAACGTGCCTGAGAACTATCTGTCTCTCACCCCGAAGGGTAACATCCTTACTCTGTGGAACCTCCGCACAGCGGATGAGACCTTCCTTTGCGAAAAGTCCCTTACTTCTCACTATGATGTTGACTTCCTGGCCAACATGTTCTATGGTGAGCAGTACGAGAGCATCAACAAGGAGAAACTCTGCGTGGCTCGTCTCCAGGGTAACTCTGGTAGTGACAACGCTGGTGGTGACAACGCTGGTGGTGACAACGCTGGTGGTGACAACGCTGGTAGTGACAACGCCGGTGGTGACAACGCCGGTGGTGGCAACGCCGGTGGTGGCGAAGGATAGACACTCTTGAGGACGGCGGCTGACTGCGATGCAAAGTCCCGGTGCCGCCGTCCATACTGTTAGTTCAGATTGTATAACCAGAAACATTTGTAAAAATGCCTGATATTTGTTCTTCCGAGAAAACCCTGCTTAAGGACGTCAAGTTCTGCCAGGGTAAGAAGTCGCTTCCTGGTACCAAGAAGCGCGTGTATATCGCTGACGTGCGTGACATCACGGGTTGGCCCACAAGGCCAAACCGCAATGCCGAGGGCTTCAGCCTGGAAAAGGTTCCCGTGCTGACCGGTTCGTTCACCTTGGCTCAAAGCAAGTTCTTTGTTCAGGTGGACATCATCAACAACAACGGCAAGATTACTGTTGAGCCGCAAGGCACCTTCGGTTCAAAGACCTTCAAGAATACCTATACGGGCAACGCCCCAGGTACTGAAGAGGAGGTGACGGGCCTGATTGCAGAGCTGCTCAATGCTGAAGTCGTAGCCGTGGTACCAACCCGCACGGGTAAGTTCCGCGTCATCGGATCCGACGAGTTCCCTGCAGAGGTTAATCCTTCACAGGATACCGGACAGGCACCTACCGACACCAACCAGACGGTGCTCGAGATTGTGTCTGACGACGAGCTGCCTGCTCCCTTCTTCACCGGCACGCTGCCCGTCAGCGACGGCGAGCTGGACTGCTCTTCCGGCGAGATTACCGGTGAATAGGATAGCACACACTCTTTTCTTCTATTAAATTGATAAAAAAAACCGGAGGCGGGATGCGGCGCAATTGCCTCGTCCCGCTTTTTTTAATTCGATAAGCATGAAAGGTATAGACAAACTTTTCCGCTCCCGCGTCGAGGAATGGCTGCAGAAGGAGCATCACAACGAAGCCGAGCTGGCTCAGGGAGCAATGATGATGCTCCAGTGTAACAGGAACCGCACGCTTTACAACACTGTCATAAAGCGACCGGCTCGCTATGAGGAGAAAATTGCCTACGAGCTCCGCAAGCATCTCCGCTACCTTCAGGACGACCTAAACCTCGAGGACGTAAAGAATCTGGAGAAACAAATTCTTCCGGTCATCCATCATGCCGTCATGGCAGTACCGGAGGAAGATGAAGGAACAAAGCTTCCTGCTCCTGCCCGATCTTCCGAGGAGCCTTACGAGCAGACGGGTACCGTCGTCGCACGCGGCAAGCGTACTGACCATGTTCTGCTGCCAGAGACCATACGTGCCATCTGGGACAGGAACGCGGAGCGCTACAAGAAGATCAAGCAGGCCCATGAGACCTGCAAGACGCTCACCGCAGCCTGCGACCGCTATGAGTTTACAAAGGCCATCGCCGAACTGTGGGCTGACTATAAGAAGGACTTCGACACCTACGACCACTACGTGCTCGTTCCCGTCAATGACGAAGCCGGGACTCAGACTCCTGCAGCCGATGAGGTGCAGTTGTCTGCAGAGGATGTGAGGGCCATCAATGCCGCACGCCCCTATATCTCCAAAAACCTGCCTAAGTTGCTCGCCCTCGTGGCCGCTGCCAAACAGGAAGGATTCACCGAGGATCAGGCCAAGGAACTGGAGGATTGGCGCAACCGCATACAGCAGCGCGTCGATGTGCTGATCCGCACCAAGCAGGTCATCAAGGATGATCTTCGCAAGCAGCTGACGGAGGCTGACATCAAACTCGAGATTTCTGATTCAGCTGGGGAGGGGCAGTAACATAGCGACGATACTCCAGCCACTGAATAAGTGTGCCTCACAGTGCTATCTGGGCACTGGTCTTCATACGCTCGGTCTCTTGAACTGGATTCTTCAGCAGACCGGGCGTGCTGATGTATATGTCAGCACCTTCAGCACCAGCGAGGCGTTCCTGAGCGGTTTCTTCAACCTACGTAAGAAGAAACTCATTGGCCACAGCGTCCTGTTGGCCGACCTGAAGGCATCACGAAAGACGCTGCATCTCTACCGCCTCATGCAGTCGTGCTTTGATTCCGTATATCTGGGGATGAACCACTCGAAGATCGTACTCGTGCAGAATGACACGCACATGGTGTCTGTCATCTCATCACAGAACCAGACATACGGCGACCGTGCGGAATGCACGATGGTCACTACTGACCAGACGGCATTCTATGACCTCTACAGCGGACTGCACGATATCGTGGATAAGAACTCAATACAACTCAATGGACTGTTCAATGAAATTAATAGAAGGGATAACGTACACAGAGGAATTGTTGAAGGAGATAACCAGATGCGCGAGAACCTTAATGACCCCGTCGATGGTGTCTTTCCATTTGGATATTGATGAAGTGCAGCTGCTTGACGATATCAACACCCTCGGGCATCCTGCCCGACGTGCCTACTACTCAGGACTGGAAGAGACCGACCGCGAACTGCGCCAGCAGCAGCTGGACCTGATGCGTGCCGGTAGCCCGTCAGCCATCGCTGACTGTCAGCAGCGCATCGAACGTATCCTAAATGAGATAACCGTCTAAAAGAAATACTATGCCACTGCCTGTCAACCTCGATGATTATACCAGGTACATCGTAAAGAGTGATGAAGAACTACTCGAAGAGCGAGTGAGTCCTACCATCATCCAACGGCTTCACCGCCTGCGTGGACTGTATGCCTACTGGCTCCAGTTCCCTGATAAGTTCGAGCGCGATATCATGCAGCAGGACATGGCATTGTTTCAGGTCGGCAGGGCGCAGGCTTACGATGACGTGCGCCTGGTGCAGATTATCCTTGGCAACATGCAGCAGGCAAGCCGTAACTTCATGCGGTGGAAGATCAACCAAGACCTGGAGCAGGATTTGAAGGCGGCACGCCGTGCCGGAGAGCATAGGGCCGTGGCTGCCATCGAGAAGGTGCGCGTGCTCAACAACCGCACCGACAAGGAGGATGAGCCGGACACCGCCTACGACCGCATCCCGCTCTTCGGCGTGGTGTTCACGAGCAATCCCGCTGCGCTTAAGATTCCCGGCTACGACAACGAGGCCTCGCTGCGCAAGGATATCGACTCGATGAACAAACGGTATAGCCGTGAGATAGAGCAAGAGAGGGATTATACCGATTACGAAGAGGTGGAAGAGGATGGAACGGCAGGAACCGATATTTGAGCAGTACCTGAACGACGGCCAGGCATACATGCTCATGATGATGCCGCGCGACCTCGTGGCCGAGTGCGGACGTGGCTTCGGTAAGGGCCTCGTGCAGGCCGGGCGCGGCCTCACTGCAGCACAGCAGATGGAAGGATCATGTGGCGCTGCCGTCTGTCCGTCCGTGAAACGAGGCCTGACAAACATCGTCCCATCGTGGATGGTTCACTGGGAGAACTGGGGCCTCAGGCGCGACCGCCACTATATCGTGGGCAAGAAGCCCTGGAAGGCCCTCGGATGGAAGAAACCCATCTTCGAGCCCGCCAACTGGGAGAACACCATCGCGTTCTATAATGGCTCCATCATCAACCTGGTCAGTCAGGACCGGAGCGGTACCAGCAACTCGCTTTCGCTCGACTACGTCATCCTGGACGAAGCGAAGCTTCTCGACTTCGAGCAGCTGAAGGATGAGACGTTCCAGGCGAACCGTGGCAATCAGATGTACTTCGGCAAGTGCTACCTGCACCACGGCATGACCATCACCAGCGACACGGCCATGACCAAGAAAGGCTCCTGGTACTTCCGCTACGAGGAGCAGATGGACCCGGCTCTCGTGCGCGTCATCGAAGGGCTGGTGAATCATATATGGGTGCTCAAGCAGAAGATGAAAAAACACCCTGAACGTGCCATATATTATGAACGGAAAATCAGGCGCGAGGAGGATCAGCTGAACTTCTTCCGCTCCAAGTGCCTGCTCTACTGCAAGTACTCCAGCATCACGAACCTCGCCGTGCTGGGCAAGGAGTTCGTCAGGCGCATGAAGCGCGAGTTGCCGCTGCTGACCTTCATGACCAGTATCATGTGCAAGCGCGTGGGCATCTCGCTTGACGGGTTCTATGGCGGACTGCGCGAGTCGGTGAACCTCTATACCGCACCAAACAACAGCGTGCTGCAACTGGAAGCACTCAATGCCGAGGGCGGCATACCCAATGACTGCCGCACCGACGGCGACCTGGAGCCTGACAAGCCAATCATCATTGCCTTCGATGCCAATGCGCTCATCAACTGGCTCGTCTGCGGACAGGTGGGCGACGACGGTAAGCTGCGCGTGCTGAAGTCGTTCTTCGTCAAATACGACCGCAAGCTGGAGCAGCTGTGCGAGGCATTCATGGCTTATTACTATTACCATCGTACCCATCGCGTCATCTTCTACTACGATGCCACGTTCCTCGGACAGGAGTATGCATCTTCCAAGGGACAGAGCTTCGCCACAATCATCAAGAGCATGTTCCGTCGCCACCAGTGGGCCGTCCGCGAGAAGTACATCGGCAAGCCCATGGAGCATGTCCTGAAGTGCGAGCTTATCAACCGCATGCTGCAGGGACGCGCACGTCATCAGGTGCTCATCAACCGCGACAACAACCCCGACCTTCTCATAAGCATACAGTCTGCCGGCGTGCGCAACGGCAAGAAAGACAAGTCGGGCGAGAAGCTGGCAGAGACCGAGGAGGACCGCCTGGAAGCACGCACCGACGGCAGCGACGCCTTCGACACCCTCTGCATTGGCGTGGAGCGCTTTCCCGTCAGCTGGGGACGCAGCGGCACGTCGATGGACTTCCCCGAATAAGGCAATCCCTACCACACTAAGTATTTGTTTTAGGTTTTTAGTTATTGGTAATGGCAGTCGGCAGCAGCGATGCTCCCGGCTGTTTCTTTTTCGTACCATGCCGACGGGGATGCTGCCTGTTGGCTCCCTCAGCATGACTAATCACAGGTTTTCCCTTCCTCCTTCGTGACTGTCCGGGTGAGCGCTTCAATGACTTGGCTGCAGCTGGCCTCCGTGGGTGATGGGCGCCCATCAGCGCCGTAGTCACGGCCTGTAGTGTGGCAGTTCCGGTATGGCCTGACCGCAGACGGCTCTCTTTTTGCCACGGTCATGGCTGCCCTGCGACGCTCCCCTGACAGTGGTGGCGTGGCATGTGTGCCGTGGGATGTCTGTCGTGGGTCATCGCCGTTGTCCAAGGCACTTGTGCTCTCCCTTGCCGGGCTTCATCATTTTTACTTTGCAAAGTTAGCGCAGGCGGCATCCTGCAAGTACCGTACGACTATTTCAGCAGAAAATTCCGACACGCTTTCCTGATTTGCCGTGCAAATAAGGTTTTTCATAATTTTCCTTGAAATTCCTTGCATTTACACATGCCTGCTACCTGCTTGCTCCTGAATGCACGTAAAAATCGAAAAGCCCCAAGGGGCACAAGTTAAACCCTTTAAACAACTTACAACAATGACTCACAACATTCAGACATCCATCATCAGCCACACTCGCCTGTATCGCAACCACTATTATCTGGGAAACCTCTACCAGGCAGTCATCAACACCGAGGACGGCGAGAGCTATGAATATGAGGTAGAGGCCGACACCTTCCACGATGCCACCGAGCAGGCCGAACAGTATGCCTACAGCCTGGGCGTGGACATCACCTACATCGAGGTCTACTGCATGCACTAAGTCAATTATTGTTTCACCCTATAAAAACAGTCACAACTATGGAAGAGAGAATGATCAGCGTCAGCTTCAGGAAGTCAAACCGCAGCAACTTCATCGTCTGCCAGGTATCCGTCAACGGAGAAACAGAGGGATTGCAATACTGCACCTCGCCGCTCAAGGCCCTGCGCTACTGCTTCCTGCTGAAAAAACAGTCGGGCGTAAAGATTGCCCAGGAAACCATCGACTACCTCCGTCAGATGCATCAGATGCAGAAAGCCCTCGCCACAGCGTGAGGGTTTTCCGTTTTTGTCGAACCTCGTAAAACGTCGCAGCCATGTTCCAGACAGCACTCCTCGACTATGTTCCCAAGCGGTTCCTCTGCCGCGCCACGTTTGAGCAGCTGATTTCCCACTATGCCATCCTGTCGTTCAAGGACGGTCGTAATGTCTATTCCCGATGGGCCGTAAGGATGTTTTCCCGTGCCCTCGCCGCTATGGATATGACAGGCATCGTCATCGTCTGCATACCGGCCAGCACGAGATATGCGCACGTGCGCCGATGGAAGCGGTTCTCCAGTGAGCTGTGCCGCCTGACGGGCGCTGTTGACGGCTTCGACCGCGTACAGGTGAGCGGCTCGCGCAAGAGGGCACACGTCACCGGAGAGTATGAGCTTTGCACCAACATCAAGCATTACGTGCATATCGACGCTGACTTCTTCAGAGGAAGAAAGGTGATTGTCATCGACGATATCTATACTACCGGACAGTCGTCACGTGCGTTTATCGACGCAATGCAGGCTGCTGGTGCCGACGTGCTGATGGCACTGTTCCTTGGCAGGACGAAGCTGTTCTGCTAAGCGCAGACGGATGTTTTCGCGGCAACCGTGTCCCGCCCGCCCTGGGCCGCTCGCTTCACTCATGCCCGGAAACGGTTGCCGCGACTTGGCTGCTTCTGCTAAGCGCAGACTGGATGCTTATGGCCGGCGGCCATCCTCTTGCCCACCCTCATACCCCTGCGCACCTGAGCGCTCCCGATGCAACACTGGCAGAAGCCAGAGTTAGTCGCGCTCATCATACAGGACGCACACCATGCCGCACGCCCGGCTCATCCTGCCCTCGTTCCGCTCCGTTTACGCATGAGCCGTGAGAAGAGCCCTGACGGCTGCAATGTGGTGGCTCAGATAGACGAGAACGCGACAGTCGTCACGCACACGCCCATGCCGTGCCGGGGGCACCGCCGCCACGTTGCTGCCAGGCACTCCCCACGGCTGAAGCTTCACTGCACTGCACGGTTCAGGACGGGCTGGGCGTACGACATCGTATCACCCTGTATGCACGTATTGCTACGTGTAGGTGCTTGCCTTGGTGTTTTCGCCTACCCGGCGACTGATGCTTATGCCTTTTAGGCATGAAATGTTAAAAGTTTGATTTCCATATAAAAAAGTTTATGTTTTTCTTGCACATATCAAAAATTATATGTACCTTTGCATCGTGATAATCAATAAGATGTTTAACCCTTAAATTCAGAAACGATGGTTGAAGAATTAGAAGAAAGAATCGAGAGGAAAAAGAAAATGATTGCCGACTTCCTCGAACTCTCAGAAAGGCTGAAGATGAAGCCAAAAGCAAGAGAAAAGAGAATAGACGCAATGCTTGAAGACCTCAAGAAACTGATGGACGAAAGACAATGAACAAGCCCCCTCCTGCGGGAGGGGCTTTAAAAGACTAAGGAATATGGAAGATATTAAGAAAGTAATGAATGAACTGAAGGCACTGGCGGGCAAAGACGACGCAGCAAGCAGTGCCAGGAAAGAAGAACTGACGGAGTGGCTGGTAGCCCACAAAGCGGGTAATGAGCAGGTAATCGACGCCTTCATGGAAAACTGGCTGTGCGAGATGGAGGCTGACAACGAAGACATCAAGACGGAAGCACTTCGTAGTCAGATGGATGACAAAGCCTATAAGCTCATACCGTGGTCGTACATCGCCAAGAACTACTTCGGAAAGAGTGTTTCATGGCTGACCCAGCGCATCAACGGCTACCCGGTGCGTGGCCACGTCTACACACTCACTACCGACCAGAAACAGACACTCAACCGTGCCCTGTCTGAAATCGGAGAATTCATAGGCTCATATCGTTTCGCCTGAAGAGGCTAAGCATTGATTATCACACACGCCCCGACGCTTGAGCCTGCGCCGGGGCTTTTCGTGTCCTATTGCTGGCCACGACCGCGGATGCGGGGCGGCTGTCAACGATAGTGCCAAAATGACACAAGTAAAATTTCCTTACATATACCGCCTCGCAAGGGGTCGCAATTGCCTCCGGAGCGTAGGGCGGTGGGGGCAGCGGAAGCTGCAACGGGGCGCTTTATCGCGCCCCACACCCCTGAAACGCCGATAAACAGGGACTTTTATCGTCGGCGACCGTGGAATTTCTGCGAAAAACGACCCAAATTGCCACTCGTGGAGATGGCAATTCGGGGCCCAGAGCGGTAAAACGGGGTCACTTGCCTGCCGCCCATGGGCGATTGCCTCCCGTTTTGAGTGAAAAATGAAAAAGTCTGCAGACAGTGCCTTTGTTTGGATAAAAATGCTTACCTTTGCGGCATGTTAATATTAAGAGAATCTTTATTTCAGTTGAAATCCTGTCCAGTATGTGGATATTCTCTATTACCACACGAAGTCCGGTGTGGTCATTGCGGGTGGATAGAAGGCTCAGGTTGTGTTAAACATAAGATAAAATGCCCATATTGTGGCAAGCCTATTGAATTCTATGTACCGGAACCGGAAGAATCTACTTTTATGGAAGCCAGGGTGACATGTGACACATGCATGAGTGAGGTAAAAGTGCCTATTCTACCCAAGATTGTTATTAAGCCAATTTAATAATATATTGTTTTCTTGGAAATTACAGGGAAATTTCCTACCTTTGCAGGGAATTAAAGCTCTATATCTCGGTATGAGATAGATAGATTATCATTCCTACGGCTCCAATAAGGAACCAAATCAAAAACCATTGAATGCGCTGCCAGAACTGAAGACGCCGGATGCGTCGTGACAGTTCTAAATCCATGTTTAGCATCTCACATGCATTGGCACCGATGCATATGGCAAGTTTCTGGATGTCGCTTTTCATATTCAAGCCGGTTGTTCCATAGTCGGCTATAGTCCCTACTTCTTCCTGAATCTTGCGGGTTGATTCAGTCTGTGGTGTTTTGAAATAATATCCAACGCGGACAGCAGGGGCAGCCCTGCGTTCATCCCTTATCTGCTTAAATAATTTTCTCAATGCCTTTGCCTTCATGCCTGCAAAATTACAAAATTTTGTTCTGAAAAGTGCAAATCGGTGATAAAATCGCTAAAATAGCACCGATTTTGCAGGTTTTGCGTATTTTTTCTACTTTTTCTAATGCAGTTTCGGGATTTTGTTTAACTTTGCAGCCGTGTATTAATTTTAGTGGCTTCTATGAAATGTTTAGACTTTACCGCCATCGACTTTGAGACGATGACAGCGGAGATGACCAGCGCATGCGCTATTGGCATCGTGAGAGTAGAAAATGGAGTGATCGTGCAGAAATTCTATTCTTTGATCAAGCCCGTCCCTGACTCCAGGTCCTTCAACAATACCCATGTCCACGGCATTACGCCTGAGATGGTTGAGAAGGCTCCTACGTTTGAGGAACTGTGGCCGTCTATCAAAATGTATTTCGAGCATCAGATGATCGTAGCACATAATGCCAGTTTTGATATGGCTGTGCTGGACCAGACTTCTGATGCCTATAACATTAACTTCCAAATTTACGATGTGATAGATACATTGAGTATTACCAGAATGGGGCTGGCTGAGAGTTGTGCCATGACTGGCATTCCGTTGGGCGAGCATCACGATGCCTTGTGTGATGCTACTGCTTGTGCAATGATCCTATTGAAATCAAATGGTATCGATTGCTCCGTAAATACAAAACCTGACCATTTTGATTCGAAGATGTTCAGAGGAAAACAGATTGATAGCGAAACGAAAAAACCGCTTTGCGACGATGAGGTTAAATGTAAGGATACACCTTTCTTCCATAAGAAGGTTTTGCTGACGGGTACCCTTTTCGCATTCCCACGACGTGAGGAAATAGCCCGCATCCTTAAGAACTATGGGGCAGACATCAACACCTCTATTTCAAAGCAGACGGATTTTGTTATCGTCGGTGCTGGTGCAGGCCCGTCTAAGATGAAGAAGATCGAGGATCTAATCAGTCAAGGATGCAATATCAGGGTAATAATGGAGGAAGAACTCATAGAAATCATGGAAAAATATAACATTAAATAAAAATAATCCCGAATTTCTTTGGAGGTTCGGGATTTTTTCGTACCTTTGCCCTCGCTTGTAAGATAGTGGTAGACCACTCGGCAGGGCGCACGTCAGACGCTCAGCTTTATCAGCCGGGCATTTTTATTGCCAAGAAGTCACAGGTAGATGTAAAAGGGCATAGGCCTGAGGGAGTACTCCTAACATCCGATCCGAATGATAACGACGGCTGCCATTCCGAAGATTAAACTGCCCTCTGGGTGAGTCACTATCTTACAAGCACGGGATGTGCAGCCGTTTCTCTGTCTCTGCGCCAGTGCGGTTCGCTGGCAGGCTTGTAAGATAGTGCAATATGCAACAGTTAACATTGCAGTTCGAGGGCTTTGCCGACAGCAGGCAGCCGGAGACGCGGAGCACGGCGAAACAGTGCCATCGAGTAAAGTTACATGAGATCTCAGTAGGCTGGGCTCTCATGCAGGTCAACGCATCGGCGGCTCTCCAGCAGGTGGTGAGCCGTGTGAAGCTCTTCTCTCAAGGGGCCTTCTGTGTGGCTTTCGGTATCTCACTCATGTTTCTCGCGGCAATCATGGAAGGATAGGCATATGAGGGCTATTGGAAAATCATTTGCATACAGTGTGCAAGGGCGAAAGGTTGATGAAATCCTTCAGTTCCTGAACAAAGAACATGATTACACGTATATCAAGGATGAGAACGACTTTTCTGCAGCTATTCAATCGTTGAAAAAGAAGGTTGCTGAACTCAACAATAAGTACCCTAAGACATTAAAATACTATGTTGAGGTGCAAAAGAGTGAGAAAGAAGGATTCATCAGGATTCATGCATCAGGCTACTCGATGCGAGGGATTAGTATTCCTTACTGGAATGTAAGAGAATACAAAAACGAAGGAGGAAAAGAGGCATGAATAAGATGACACTTACCCCAGAACTGACGGAGGCCCTGTGCGGCTTCTGCGGCGACGTGGCCATGATGGAGAACAACGTGGACCTAATTGACTGCATCGAGGATCACTTCATCGACGAGGATACCGACGAGCCCGCCAAGGTGCTCGACACTCTCAAGGCGCTTCGCAACCTGAAGCGGGATATGACCGATATATTAAAAGCAATGAGAAAAGCAGAAGGAATATGAAAGAGATGAGTGACAAGATGAAGGAGCGCGTGAAGAAATGGCTGGAGACGCTCGACGAGGAGGAGCGCTGCCAGGCTGAGTTGCTGGACGCCTATTTCACGTTCCGCACGAACATGCCGGGCGAAGACCCTGGATTCGGCAAGGCCGTGGAGGAACCGAAGACCACAGAGGACATCATGGATGACCTGCAGCCGATGATGCCGATGAGCAAGGATGTGGTGGCAGGCTATATGCGCACCCACGACTACGGCTTTACCACCGTGGCCGACGGCTCCGTCAGATGGGCCATCTGGCGGTTTGTGGACGTAACCGTTCTGACGTAGAAATATTCATTATGAGCATTTTTTTGGATGGCTGCCCCGTCGTGATGACGCGGCAGCCGTTTTTCATGCTGTATTTTTAGTTTGAAGTGGGGCTTCGTACCTTTGCCGAAAAGAAAAGTCAGCAATGGAACATGTCAGTCTTTCTTCGCTCAACGGCAACATATATTTCACCTCGGGAATGCCCGACGTGATAATTCCCGGTACCGACGGGACCCCGCAGCTGGTGACTGTCACCTGCGACGGCGAGCAGCTGCTGCAGGAATCGCTCTGGCCCATAAATAATACCATCACGCTCTCAGACCTCGGAGAGCTGCTGGAGCCGTATGCCAGGAAGCAGCTGGTGTGCAGTGTATCGATATCGGCCGGCAGTTCCTCTTCAGACTGCACCGTGCTCTACGCCATGGCCGATGTAGGCATCAGCGCACAGGAATTCTATAGCGGCTACTTCCTCTCCATACTGATGGGGACGAAGATAACCGCCAGGGGCCGACGTGAGCTGCTGTGGTACTACGGCAGCGGCTCTGCCTCGGTCACCGCTGAGTACGACGACGGCAGCACGGCATCGTTCGCGGCACCGACCGCCGGTGGCAGCAACACCTACACGTGCATCGACGTGAGTCCCGGCAACTTCGTCTCGGCAGGCAAGCAGCTGACGGCCTACACCGTGACGGCCGGCAGCCGCAGGCAGCGTTTCGAGATGGACCTGTCGGAACCCGACTGCGCACCGATACTGGAGTTCTACAACTCGTTCGGCGTGTGGGAGTACATCTACTGCACGGGCACCCACCAGGTGAGCCCTGACTATAAGCGCTCGGCAGCCCGCATCGGCGGCATGCTCAGGAACTACCGCATCGAGGAGACGCGCACGTTCAAGGCCGACACAGGCATCCTGAACACGGCGATGGCCGACTGGGCCGACGAGCTGTTCCGCTCCGACGAAGTGTATGTAGTGAACGTCATCAATGGCGAGGTGGTGAGTGCCGACGGCGGCAAGGAGGTGGTGATTACCGACTCTAAGAGCAGCCGCACCAACGACGACGACCACATGCCCCGCTTCAGCTTTTCGTACCAGTATGCGCAGCGCATACACAACGTGCTGCAGATGAACCGCGTCGGACGTATTTTCGACAACACCTTCGACCATACGTTCAACTAAGATGAAAGAGGCATACCACATCAACTACGTGCTCGAGCAGCTCGACCTGGCTGCCAAGTACAGGCAGCGCGTGCAGCTGAAGGCATGGAAGAAAGACGGCCACGAGGTGGACTACAGCGGATGGATTCCCACCAGCGGCCACTGGCGCGGCGGCATACACCGCCTGATGAACCCTGTGAACGGGGAAGTGAGAGCCGTCATCGACGTGCTGATTTATGAGTTTAACGGACATACAGTATATCTATGAACGAAGAGAGCAAACAAGATCTGGTGCCCATCGGGCACAGACCCGGCTGGACACGCTACGGCATAGGCTCCGCCATTATGGACGTCAGCGGCAATGATACAGGCAGTCCTGCAGAGGGCTACCGCGACAGTCATCTGGTGGTCGACGACTTCGACGATGACCTACAGCTGACTCCCATCGAGATAGGTGGCGTGAGATACGACTACGTGCCATACGGCGGCGACGACCAGCTGCCATGGGAGGTGATGGAGTGCCTGGGTAAGAACATGGTGACGTCGCAGTGCCAGCTGTTCAACGTACAGGCCTGCTACGGGCAGGGCGTCCGGTTCGTCGACCGTGACACACGCGAGGACACGCAGAATCCCGACATCCGCAGTTTCTGCCTCAGGAACTCACTGCATGAGCTGTATCTGGAACAGGCCACCGACATGAAGTACTTCTTCCTGACATTTACCAGGATCGTACTGTCGCGCGACCACTCGAAGATTGTGAAGGTTCGCCACATGGAGGCCTGCTACTGCCGCTTTGCACGCAAGGGCGGCAACCAGCGCTTCGACTGGATACTCTATGGCGACTGGCGAAAGAAGAGTTTCAATACCTTCAAGGTGCAGCCCGTTCCACTGCTGGACTTCTACGACCCATTGGGCGACCTGATGGTGCGCATGGGCAAGGAGCCCGATCCCGCTACTGGCGTGACGCGCCCTGCTCCGAAGGATGGAAAGGACTGCGAGTTTGCCATCGTGTGCCGCATGGCCACACCAGGCAGACAGTTCTACTCCAGACCTTACTTCTTCTCGGTGTTCCGTGATGCATGGTTCGATATCTATGAGCTGATAGGACTAGGCAAACGGTTCATGATCAAGAACACCTCGGCACCACGCCTGCAGATAGAGGTGCATGATGACTACTGGGATATCGTATGCGACAACGACGGCATCACCGATGAGGATGAACGCAAGGAGCGCATCAAGCAGGAAAAGCAGAATATCATCGATTTCGTCTGCGGTCCGAAGAATGCAGGTAAGGCACTCATCAGCGGCTACTACGTGGATCCTTCAGGCAAGGAGCACTCCATGGTTCGTGTCATCAACCTGAACCAGGGAAAGAAGGAGGGCGGCGACTGGGCCGACGACATGCAGGAGGCTGCCAACACGCTGTGCTTCGCCTTCGGTGTGCACCCCAACCTGATCGGTGCCACTCCAGGAAAGAGCCAGATGAATAACTCCGGCTCTGACAAACGCGAGCTCTTCACCATGAAGCAGGCGATGGAAAAGCCGTTCCATGATGTGATGATGAAGCCCTACCATGTGGTGCTGCACTACAACGGCTGGAGCGAGAAGGTGACTGTCGACGTGCCCATGCTGATGCTCACCACCATCGATGAGAACAAGGATGCTAAGGAAGTAACCAATAATAATGACGGCAATGGAACCGACAATAACAAAGACTGACTTCGAAACTGTTGTGAACGTGGCGACCTCTGCACACGTAGAGGTATATGAGAAGGTGGAGCCCCACTTCGCCGACTCCTATGATGAGTGCAAGGCCTCGGTGCTCGGCGATGCGGGCACCGAGGCTGTCGAGGCAGGCCAGAACGCCGGACTTACCCGCGCCGTGAAGCAGTGGGTGGCGCTGCAGGCCTTCCTGTCGGTGTTCCGGCAGCTTGACCTGGTACTGACGCCTACGGGCTTCGGCGTGGTGTCGACACAGCAGATGGCACCGGCCTCGAAGCAGCGCGTCGACGCCCTGATTGGCCACCTGCGCGACAGCGTGCTGCGCGCCCACGGACAGCTGCTGGCGGAACTGTGCAAAGTAAGCGGATGGGGAACCACCACACAGGCCAAAGAGAATATCAGTACGCTGTTCTTCGACTTCCGCATGCTGCAGAAGATGCAGGGCCCGGCAGCCTCGCACCTGGAGTGGCAGGCGGCACAGCGGCTCGTCTATGAAGCAGACGAAGCGCTGCGCCTGAAACTGAGCAGCCAGTATATGGACCACCTGCTCGACGCCGTGCGCTGCGGCACGGTCACCGCCGACGACTACCCCGTCATCTTCCAGTGCCGCCACATCATCAGCCTCTGGATAGCGGGCGACCAGGAGGCCGTGCGCCTGAAGATGCGCCGCCTGCTGAACATGCTCGACGCCGACCCCGGGAAATACGCCATCTATAAAGAGTTCGGATACCCAGTAAACCACCATGAGACTTTTAAGAACACTCAGGACGCACCGGCCTACATTTTTGGCTGACGGCTCGATAGACCTCTTTGCACCCACGGCGTGGCAGAAGATGACCCAGCGGCAGCTGCGCTATGTGCTGACACTGCTGTCGCTGTTTGATGACCTCACTGTCGTCAAGACCTACATGCTCTTCCGCCTGGGCGGCATCCATATCGAGGGAAGTGCCATGCGCGTCACCCGCGACCAGCCGGGGGCGTTCAGCTGCTGGTTCCGACCCGCATGGTGGAAGCCGCGCCGCTGGTTCACGCTCGAGACGTGGCAGGTGGAGAGCATGATCAGACAGTTTGACTTCATCGACCCGTTCGACGGCATGGATGTGCGGCTGGAGCGCATCCGGGGCTGTCGGGCGGTCGATGATATCCTCGACCACTACCCCTTCGGTGACTACCTGCTGGCCGAGCAGTACTACCAGCTGGCCGTCAGCAGCGGCAAGCCCGAGATGGTGGAGCGGCTGGCCACGTTCCTCTACGTGAAGCGCAACGGCAGACACCCCGAGCAACTGTCGCTCTCACCCGCCGAACAGATGGGCACGCTACGATGGTTTGCCCACGTCAAGAGCGTGTTCGCCGAACGCTGGCCGTACTTCTTCCGGCGCATCGAGGGCGACATTGATGAGCAGGACATCGACCTGATGGGCGCCATGGACGCACAGATACGAGCTCTGACAGATGGCGATATCACCAAGGAGGAGACCATCAAGGCCCTACCCTGCTGGCGTGCCCTGACAGAACTGAACCAGAAGGCCCGCGAGGCCAAGGAGTTTCACGAAAAATACGATAAGAAATGACTTTCGACGCACTACACTACTTCGAGCAGCTGGCACGGCAGAACCGCCTGTGCCGGCAGCACGGCTTCAGGCCGGTGTTCTGCTCAGGCCCCGACAGCATCGAGGGCATTATGCAGGAGTTCCAGAAGACGGCCAACTTCGTCTGCATCGACGACACCACCGACCAGAACCTGTACTCTGAGGGTGTCTCTTACTTCAAGCGCCGTGTCTATACGGTCTTCATCCTCGCTGCCTACCGATGGGACGACATGGAGGACCGAGAGGAGAAGCTGAACCTCTGCCGCGAGGTGTTCCAGCAGTTCGTGCGCCGCATGATCTGGGACAGGGCACAGCGCGAAGACGACGAAACGGCCTTCCTCAATGTCGAGAAGGTCTACTCCAAGGAGTTCGGCCGCTACACGATGAACGGTGTCACGGGGCTCTACTTCATGGTTGAGAACGACGAGCCTGAGTCAATGGAGTACGAGGATGAACAGCAGCTGGAGAGTGAGTGGGACATAGACTGAGCGCATAGGCCATGGGACTGATGAAGCGGCTCCTTGAGGAGCACCACGAAAGACGGCGGTGGGGCAACAGCGGCCGCACCCGCAGCCATTTCGACGAACACGAGCTGGAGCGCTATGAGCGCGGCTGGTCGAAGATGATGATCGATATCTGGAGAGAGAAGATCCAGCAGCTGAACATCAACGACTCCGGCGCCCTGCGCGACTCTATGACCGAGCTCGTCAGTACCGGGCAGGTGACGACCATCGAGCACAAGTTCCTGCAGTACGGACTCTTCGTGGCAGCAGGTGTAGGCAAGGGTTTCTATCATGGCAACCCCGGCGACCTGCTCTTCATGGGCGAGGACTACCGTAAGGGCAAGCGCGAATACGGTGCCCGTCAGGTGGGTGCCGGACTGTCGGAACAGCACATGAAAAGTCCCAAGTTCAAGCACGTCACCGTAAAGCGGGGCAAGAATGCCGGTAAGGAGGCTGCACTCACCTCTGGCATGAAGCGGATGCCCCGCGACTGGTTCTTCAAGAAATACTACTACTCCATCCGCCGCCTGAACCTCGAGGAGTCGGCCTTCTACGGACGTGCCTACCAGGGACTGATGTCCTCGTTCCTCGACGAGCTGTTCTCGGGCGGCATCCGTACGAACCGCTTCTGAATAGGGTATTTTTATCTCTCACCGCCGACAAGTAACTTTGCAATAAAAACAGCTGAAGCATGTCACAGTTTGATATCGTTCTGCAGGAACTGAAAACCATACGCGACGAGCGCCGCACCCATGCCAACACGGCCAACCGCGTGGGCACGGCCATGATTGACATGCTCGGGCTGCTCGGGAATCTGGACTTCCTGCCGCTGACCGGCGGTGCGATGAAGAACAGCAACCTGGTGACGAACCTCAATGCCGACCTGCTCGACGGGTACCATGCTGCCTACTTCGCCACAGCTTCGGCTCTGGAGACATTGGGCGGCACGGTTGCCGGCCACACGTCTGCCATATCGACACTCGAGAGCTACTTTACCGAGGGCGTGGCTAATAGGGCGCTGCGCCTGGACGATGACGACCCTCGCACGGCGTGGGGCCAGAGATTCTGGCAGGATGGCGTACCGCAGTCAATCAGCGGCACACTTGACAGTGTAGTGAACATCAACATGTCGGGCGTGATTAACATCGGTGGCTTCGTTATCGAGAAGACTACCGACGGGCTGAAGTTCAACGGCAATATCTATGCCACCGGCGGCGTGGCCGCACTGGGTGCAACAGGCGCGTCGGGCGGTGGCGGCGGTGGCGGCAGCGCCCAGTACCTGCGCGACCTGCTTGACGTCAGCGTCTCCAGTATGTCAGACGGCCAGGTGCTGACGTACCGCAACGGCTACTGGACGGCAGAGGCGGCACAGACTCCAAGCCTTACTGCCTACGCTACCAAGACGTGGGTGCAGCAACAGGGATACCTCACGCAGCACCAGTCGCTCAGCGGCTACGCTACCCAGCAGTGGGTGAATGAGCGTGGCTTCGCATACAATGCCGATCTCTCAGACCTGGCAAGCTATGTTCAACAGACTTATGTGGAAAAGGTGAATGGCAAGGGCCTTTCGACTAACGACTTCACCTCTGGGCTGCTGTCGAAGCTGAACGGCATCCAGGCAGGCGCCAATTACTACGAGCATCCCACGGGTGGTGCAAACACCACCATCGCGGCAGCCAACGGCAAGGTCCTGTCAGCGATTACCGTGGACAACCTCGGCCATGTGACGAGCGTAGGCAGCAAGACGCTGGCACCTGCCGATATCCCCGCACTCGGTGCATCGAAGATTACCAGCGGGACGTTCGACGTGGCCCGCATCCCGAACCTTGACGCATCAAAGATAACCAGCGGCACGCTCGCTACTGCCCGTATACCTGATCTGAGCAGCATCTATCTGCTGAAGGAGGCAGGCGTAAACAATCCGATTACGAACAGCCTTTACGTCGGTGCTACGACTGGCAGGGGCGTATTTGTAAAAGATCCCGCTGGCAACTACGTTCCAGCCTTCTATCAGAACGGCGAAAACCTGTGGATAGGCTCTACGCAGACTCTGGACACACACCATCGCGGGCAGACCTATATCTCGGCTGGATATAACGGGCAGCACGGCAACCCTACTATCTATGTCTGCGTGCCAAACGATGCCAACAACGGCGGCACGAACTACGGCGTATGGCACAGCGGAAACGACGGCGCAGGCAGCGGGCTTGACGCCGACCTGCTTGACGGCTATGACAGCAGCTATTTCGCTACCACATCGGCACTGACTACGCTTGCGGGCACGGTATCGGCACAGGGCGGCAGGATTACCACGCTGGAGGGTTACTTTACCAACGGCTCTGCAAATTCGGCTTTGCGGCTTGCGGGGACATCATCATACACGGCTTGGGGGCAGACCTACTGGCAGAACGGCGTGCCGAAGAGCATCAGCGGGGCTATGACGAATGTTGACAGCATCAATGCACTGGCTTACTTTTACTCATCCCGAGTAGGTATCGGGAAAAGCACGCCGAGCCGGAAGCTGCATGTGTATGACTCCAACCGCCTCCTCATGCGGCTCGAAGCCAGCAACAGCAGATATGTTGATTTAGGCGTCGACGACGACGGACTGAATATCGTGACGGGGAACACGACTAACTCCGTTTGGGTGAATGGCAACGTCATTATCTCATCCGGCGACATTGACGTTGAGGATGGCGTCATGAAGATCGGCGGCGGCACCATCAGCTGGAACAGCGACGGCGACTATTTCGAGTTCTCACATACCATCGCCTCTCTGGGTGGCGTGTCTGCACTCGGTACGTCAGGCACTGGCGGTGGCGGGACCATCACCACGCAATACCTGCGTGAGCTGCTCGACGTGAATATCGGCAGCAGCATAACGGCAGGACACGTGCTGACATACCGCAATGGCTACTGGGTGCCGGAGGCTACGCAGGCTACGAGCCTTTCTGGATACGCCACCCAGCAGTGGGTGACGCAGCAGGGCTACCTCACGCAGCACCAGTCGCTCGCTGCCTATGCCACCCAACAATGGGTCTATGACCGGGGCTTCGCCTATAATGCCGACCTGCAGGATTTGTACAACTACGCGGAATCGGCTTATGTTAAGGCCCTTGGAACATCGGGCGACAATGTGACCTGGACGAGGAACGGCGTCACCAACAACCTCACCGTCCCGTTTGCGACGACAGCGCTCGGATTCAAGAGACTGAACAAAGAGGTTGCCGGTACTTGGGACGCCAACACCATGACGGTCGGAGGGGTGCAATATGCACTGCTCACGAACTACAGGTCAACTTCCGAGTGGGCTAACATGCCATCGGGCATGAGCTGGGGCGGCGTATTGCAGATTACCGCCGGCAGCGGCGTAGGCTTGCTGTCCGGCCAGCTGGCTTGGGACGCTAACCATAACGTGACGACTGGCGTAACGCGCAAGCTGTACTGGCGCTCCCGTAACTCGTCTGGCTGGGGCACGAACGACTGGCACACCATCGCCTTCGAGGACTGGGTGTCGAACGGATTCCTGCCATTGTCCGCCGGCAGCGGGAAACGGCTCAGCGGAACCCTGTACTTCGACGCCGCCATGAAGGGCATCTACATGAAAGACCCTGCAGGCAGTGACTATGCTGCCATCATCCAGAACGGTTCGAACCTGTGGATAGGCGCCTACTCTTCTACAGCTTATCACCACCGGGGCGAGACCTATATCTCTGCCGGTCACAATGGCACTGCCGGCAATCCGACTATTTACGTCTGTGTTCCTAATGCCGCTAACAACAGTGGCAGTAATTACGGGGTATGGCACTCTGGCAATTTCACGCCAGGCAATTATCTTCCACTGGCCGGAGGCACGCTGACGGGCAATCTTGTGATGGGAAATGTGAGCAGAACGACCAACGACGATTCTGCAAAGATCGCATTCTACACAAACGACAACTACCCTAATATATCGCCATACATACAGGCCATCAGTGAAGCCAACTATGGCCGTAAGCGCCTGTCGGTGTTCCAGAAGAATGTTGAAGACTGGAACACGCCACAGGTAGAGGTACTCTCCGTCATGCCAGACGGCAAGCTGCGGCTGACACAGGCCATCTCGTACAAGGGTACGGTTGCAACGTGGGACATGATAAAGTTCTTCGACAACACGGCTGACCAATGGGGTAACGGCATTGTTATTGGCGGCGGCGGCGCTGCCGTCATTGGCGGCGGCGAGTCTGCCGACATGATGGCAAGCCATCTTACGTCAGGTGGTAGCGAGGCAATGTATATCGGCAACGATGCCGCTGTCAACATCTTTACGAACCTCGGAACAACAAACGGCTGGAGTGCGCGTAAAGAGTTCGTGTTTGACACAACGGGTGGCCTGACGATGGCAGGAGCCCTTGCTGCTGCCAGTATAGCCGCCAAACATACGGCTGGAGAGGTGCTTGTGCTTGATTCGTCTGCTTCCTATACATGTGCTCAGATCAAGGTTGGCGGCACGTCGAAGTGGAGCGTCGGTGCTGACAGCAGTAAGTTCTACATCTACAGTAACAACGGCAGCGCCATACGCATGAGCATTCTTGACAATGGCAACGTCGGCATCGGTACCACCAGTCCAGCGTACAAACTGGACGTGAACGGTGACATGCGGGCGGCAGGCCATATCTATGGCGGCAACTGCCTGTTTCTGCCCGTGGCCGGCTCCGTCTTTATCGACCAGAAGAACATGCTGACCTACAACAGTGCGCAGATGCTGTCGCTCGGATATGGCATGCGGAACGATACGGGCACGAAGACGGACATCTACGGCAAGGAAGTGGAAATCAAGGAGAAGGTGCTGCGTATCGGCAGCTGTGTTATTGACTGGGACAGCACGAACAACATGCTCAGATTCTCCGGCGGCAATGGTATCTATGCCATGGGAGCCGTGAGTGCTCTCGGCATAGCCGGCGACATCAACGGCCAGGTGACGCGGGCCATGACGTTCACTCAGCCCGTAACCTTTCAAAGTGCAGTGACGATGAATAGCGCGCTGACAGTGAACCAGAACGTCAACCTGGGAAACTACACGCAGAACAGTCAGACCAAATCGCGGGAAATATTCTTTGGCGATTCTGATAGCCATATCTGCAGAGATTCCAGCGACAGGCTCCATCTGTACGGTAATGATATTGTTATAGACCCTGACGGGGGTGGTGGCGATACGATTTGGTTCAATGGTATTGCAGAGTTTAATGGTACTGTGAATGCCCAAGGGGAGATAAGGTCAGCCAACGATGTGGCAACTGGCAGATACGTGGTTTTCGCCGCCAAAGGCTACCTCTACACTTCGGGTAACAACCTCTACTGGCATAACAATTCGACAGGGACAAATACAAAATTGGCATAGCAATGGCATACAGTAACGGAAGATTATACTGCGAGATGGTCAACGGAAAGTTGATTGGCGTGAGCATCTTTGATGTGCAGCGCTGCCTGGGCGTTTCGTCTCCAGACCTGACGACGCTCTGCAAACAAGGCCATGTCAATCCGTGGGCACGGTACAAGCCCATTCCCGCTATCTACACCAACAGGAACAACAAGCCGGGGCCGCTTACGCCGGCAGGAAGAGCAGCTGAGAACTACGGGGTTGAGGAACTGATGGACAACTATACAGCCGATAACGACCAGTTCCTGGAGGACTATGTCAATGCGGCAGGGTTCCAGAACGGCTATGACATCAAGATGCGCGCATGGAACGCCAATCAATGGCACCGGCTAAGCGACTTCACCAAAACAGACGAGAACGGTGATCCGGTGCTCGGCGTTGGCTATGACCATAATGCCCAGCCTGACCAGGTTCAGGTTATAAAGAACAACAAGACTTACCAGCTGCAACCGCTCATCCCGGCTGGAGAACGCACGCTCATCATACCGCCAGGCTCTACTGATGCACGGTTCCCGTTCCCGATAGATGCCATCTGGATGGGATGGTACTATGACAAGAGATACGGTGACGGCTCACCTGGTGTGACGCTTCAGGCTCATGAGGAATGGCTTTCTCCGCTCGATCTGATCAACGGTGACGCATACAGCAGCCTTGTCCAGTCGGGCAAGCTTCGCCGGGGGCTTGCCATCTTCCAATACAACAGTCAGACCAACGTCCAGAAGTGGAAGATCGTCTACAAGGCGTGGGACCGGGGGCCTCTGAATGTTGAGAACCGACCCTTTGCCACCTACCCGTTGGCGTGGATTGACCTGACGGACAGCAGCGCGGAACAGAACAAGGCATACGGAACTGCCAGTCTGAGAACACTGCTTGGTGAGTATATCTTCCTTGAAATGTGGATGGACACCTATGAGTCTGGAGCTACGTCGCAGTGGCCTATTCCCGGGCTGGCCTACAAGGTGAACATCAGCAGGCCTGAGGTGGTGAACATCGTAGGCGTGGCCGAGTTCCTGTACATCCGGATAGAGGATTACGGCTATTACAGACTGTACTTCAGGTTGTATGACAGAAGCGATGCGCTGGCGGCACTACAACAGTATTACGACTCCCTGTCTGCCACAATTGGCAGTACGACGGACAACCTGTTCAACAACGCCTCCTTTACCCTCGTGTCAACAGACGGCAACTGGGCGACATTCAAGGTGACCATTGCCCACACAGACTATGTGACAGCCACCTCGGCAACACTTACAGCACGGAAAAAGAATGCATCGAACACGGTGACACAAACAGTCAATGTAGTAACATAACATATTTATTAACCCTTAAAACACTTAGACATGGGAAAGTTAGAGATCAAGACAGAAAGAATTAGCAGAGATTTTGAGTTCGAGTCTGGCAACCTCCGGCTTGTAGGCAACTACGGCCAACTGAGCGCCAATGGAGAGCTGACAGGCATTTCAGCCAATATCTATGACACCCAGAATGGATCGACTTTGGGTTATGTACGAGCCGATGTGCGAGACTCCAAACTGGTGGTTGACATCACAGGCGTTACTCCTGACCTGGTTGTGCCCGTAGCAGGAGCTACAGACGAGTTATGCGCCATGGTGACCGGCAACGAGAGTGAAAACGTACAGGAAGGGGGTGAGTCATGAAAAAGACGATGACCAGGAATCTCATCCATGCCGTCTACGCCATCATCGGCAACTCTCGTCTCAATGAGCTGAAGAAGACCGACGACAAGGTGGCCGTGCTGAAGATCCTCCGTGAGCTTCGCTATGTGGCGAAAAAATACGAGGAGGATGCGGATGACGCCGGCAAGCGGCTTAAACCTGATGACTTCGACGAGCTGCGCAGCCTTGCAACGGTCTATGAGGCAGAACGGAACGACGGCAAGCAGCCTACGGCAATGACGCAGGCTGAATACCATAAGTTTGTGGCCACGCTCATGTCCTATAACCAGGCTGTCGAAAAGGCGATGAGCGACATCGACAAATCGACAGTGGAGCTGGAGTTCGAGCCGTTGGCTGGAGACGTCCTCCTGCAGCTGATGGATGCCAACCGCTGGACTGTCGACCAGTATCTGAAAACCGAGGAAGCATTAACTGAAGGGTAAGATGAACAACGAGAACATACTGTCGTACGTCCAGGGGAACGATGTGGTTGTCGACGTGCGGCTCTTTGAGAACACAAAGGACGGCACCGGCATCGTGGAGCAGCCCTTTGACCTGACGAGTGCCGATGGCGTGACATGCAGGATAGACGGTTTTGGCGATATCGAGTACAGACTCAACGCCGAAGCCTCTAACAGTCTGATATTGCAGCTGCCGCACACGCTCCCCAAGGGGAAGTACAATCTGGAGATTTGTACAGGCCGTGGAGGTATGCGGGTGCGCTCGTTTGAACTATCTTTCCATGTGGTGGGTACAAACAGCGAGGCTCGCTCGACACTGACGACAATAGGCTCGCAGTCGACGGGCTCGCTGCGCGTCACCTTCCAGATGGTGCCGCAGGCGGCTGTTCGCGGACGGGATGCCATCGACGAGTGGCTGGCCCTGCCCGAGAACCAGGGAAAGACACGCGAGGACTTCGTTGTAGAAGTGCTTGACCTCTACGGCCGCGCTGCCAGTCTGCAAGAAGCCATCGCCATAGCTACCCATCCTGACCATGTCGGTGCCGACAATTTCGTCTACCATTGGCAGAATGGCGCCTATGTCAAGACAGACATATATGTCAAGGGCGCCAAAGGCGATGCCTTCACCTATAATGACTTCACGTCTGAGCAGCTGGCGGCTCTCAAGGGGGCCAAGGGTGATGCCTTTACCTATAATGACTTCACGCCTGAGCAGCTGGCGGCACTCAAGGGTGCCAAGGGTGACGCCTTTACCTATAATGACTTCACGCCCGAGCAGCTGGCGGCTCTAAAGGGGGCCAAGGGTGACGCCTTTACCTATAATGACTTCACGCCCGAGCAGCTGGCAGCACTCAAGGGCGATCCTTCATCTGCAGACATCTCCCTGGTAGGTACTGTGGTCACAGTGACCAACAATGCCGGGCAGAGCTCTTCCTGTGACTTGTCTGCCATTCTCGGCGACGTGAACAGTGTTTTGGATAATATTAACGGAGAAGTAATCTGATGGGAACGACAGCACAGAAATTGCAGAATATCCTGACGAGCAAGGCTGACATCAAGGCCGCCATCGAGGAACATGACGTAGAGGTGGGCGATGCCGTGCTGGCTGACTACGGCGACAAGATACGCGCCATCAAGTCGAAGGCGACGACCTCGCAGAGCTATTGCGTGGGACGGTGGCCGACGTGGGCCGACAACAACCCGAACGCCTCGAGAGTTGACGGCAGCGCAGCTCTGGCCCTTGACTGGTACCCGGTGCTCGTCGACATGTCGCCGGTGGAGGGAGAAGAGACGAAACGTCCTGTCGGCTTCCTGAAACGTAATAACTGGCTGCGCTTCGAGGACGGATCCTTCGCTCCGACAGTCGGCATTACTGAGGCAATGAGAGCAGAGTGCGACGTGGCACTGTGGCTTGACGACCAGCAGGCGACGCCGTACTGCGGAGCAGGCGAGTTCGATGCTGCTGCCTTCTACGCCGAATACGGGATGACGCAGAAGCTCTACGACGCCAATGGTCAGGAGGTGCGCATCCTCCGCCCTTGGGAGACGACGGAGACGAAGTACTCCATCTTCATCACGCGTAAGGATACGGTGTACCTGCTTGACCACGAGGGGGGTGCCGACGGCAGCAGCCTGCTCGGCATCATAGCCGACGAGGGCAAGGTGGACGGCATCAAGGGCAGGCACAAGCTGCCGCCGACGGGCATAGCTGCAGGACCTTGCACGGTCATCACGGTCAACGGGCATCAGCAGCTTCGTTGCTTCTTCTTCGCCTATCCGACGCATGAGGTGGGTTGCAATGGTATGCTGCCATCGGGCAGTTATTCAGGCGTGAGCGGTGAGCTGTTCGCTGGCGACGGCACCTATCCCCGGACGCTCGATAACGACTTGGAGGGTGCCAATGGCCTAATGCCGAATGACGATGACAAGGGTGTGAACCAGGCGAAGAATGCGAAATATGCCCGAGCCTGCAACTACGACCAGACGAAGCCATTCCCTGTGGCCGAAGGCGGCTGGCATGCCTGGAATGTCTTTGCAAGCTGCCTGGAGGCTGCCTACGGTACAAAGTACATCCATTCTGCAGCCAGGTTCGGCGGCGGCATCAGCACGAATGACACCGGCAACAACGAGGCCAACTGGCTGAACTACGGCGGTGTGCGCCTGAAGCTGACAACGGCCTCTGCATGGACGTATGCCACATGGGGTGCGACAAACCATGCCATCTATCCGCAGTCTGGAAGCAGGGTTAACCTGTCGATGGTCATCAACCGATATGCACCGAAGATGTTCTGTCTCGAAGGTCAGATGGCTCTTTCGATGGCCGCAGAGCTGGGCGTTGCTGCAGGTACTAATTTCGATTTCTACGGGCACACTTACAGCTACCAGAACCCGACGGGTGCCACGACACTGCTTCAGGGGCGCATGAACGCCAGGCTCTACCGCACGCGCGTCATGCAAGTTGGCGGCTATACAAGCGGTCGCGCTGCTGCGACGTGGGACATACAGTGCCGGCTCCGCTGTTCGGTGGCCGAAGGTATGAACCTCTGCGGAGATATCTTCGTCCACTTGGGCGGCGGCCACGAGATAATCACCACATACGCCAACTCTTCGCACAAAGTAAGGAGCTATCTGGAATGCGATCAGACAAAGTGGAAGGACATCAACCACACCGTCCAGCAGTCGGCAGACTTCAACTTCATGGCCGACTATGAGAAGCTGGAGGAAGGACGTGTGGATGCGGATCACTATATCATGCGCCGGTGCCCCTACGGAACTTGGCGGCAACAGGCAGGTGTCAACATCTCGACAGGCGAGTGTGCCTACCACTGGGAAACGTCGCTCGGCACGACGGCCAACGTAAGATATCGTGCTGGCGTTCGCGTCCGTGGCTCTGCTAACACTGTCTCTTCGGCTCGCAGTGTCCGCAGCGCCAATCTGGCGTCGCTTTGCTTTGCCAATTCTGGTGCGTCTGCTCAAGTGCTTTTGGATATAGAAGGTGCAACAGCGACGCAGTCGCAATAAAGGCGACGCAGGAGCCTGCACAAATACCCCGTAGGGGTCGGCGCAGAAAATTTTTTAGAGGGTAAAACAAAATAAATCTTAAAAAGGGCGCAGGATTGGAAAGAATGTCGTATCTTTGCCGTGCCAGTCGTCTCCGGACAAGTCGGGCACAGGGACCCGTCACTCTGAAGCCGGAAAGGCTGGCTGAGATAGCGGGGATGGCGCAAGCTGGCGTTCGCGTCCGTGGCAATGCTAACAATGTCTCTTCGGCTCGCAGTGTCAACAGCAACAATCTGGCGTCGAATTGCAATGCCAATAATGGTGCGTCTGCTCACGTGCAAAAAACCACCGTCATCCTCGCGGCCGGGAGTGCCGAAAATACAAGACAGGGTAGTAATTCAGAGAGGCTACTGGCAAAGGCGGCTGAGACGCCGCTGATGCCGATGCTCAAGCACTTGCGTATGTTTACGGAGGATGAGATCAAGAGAGCAATGAGGAAGGCCGCCCAGGGGCACGGCAAGAAGTCCGAGGTGAAGAGCATGCTCGCCCATGAGGATGAGTATGCGCGGCGCGTGGCCGGCGATATCCGGTCGGGCCGCTACCTCGACAAGATGTCGTACCGTGACATGACCATCACGAACAGGAGCAGGAAGCGTCGCGAGGTGAGGTCGCCGTCACTCTATACAAGGGTGCTGCAGATTGCATGGATGCAGCGGGTACTGCCCGTCTACGAGCGCCGCGACCCGATGATTGGCCTGAACTGCAAGGTCGGATGCGGGGTTACGGCCAGCATCCGGAACCGCAGCCTGCTGCACCGCCTGAAGCATGTGATGTATGACCGCCGCGACTTGGAGTACGGGCTGCTGATTGACCAGCGCAAATGCTATGAGCATATTACCCAAGGTGTGTTCCGGCGCAAGCTGAAGCAGCTGGTCAGCGACAAGTGGACCGTGGACTTCGGCACCGACGTGGTGTTCGGAGGGGAAAAAGTTCTCCCCATCGGTACGCCGTCGTCACCCCTCGCCCATCACATCGTCATGCTTGACTTCGACTGCATGTGCAGGAGCATGGCACCCGTCGTACTGAGGTATGCCGACAACATCTTCATGGCCAGCAGCTCGTTGGCCGAGCTCCAGCAGGCAAAGTGGAGGGCCAAGAACCACTGGTGGTACGACCTCGGCATACGTGCCAAGCGTCAGGACACCCGTGTCTTCCGGCTGACCGAGCCGCTGGACCTGTGCGGGTTCGTCGTCCGCAGGAACGATGGGAAGTCGGTCACAGACCACGACAAGGGCTACACGAGGATACGCAAGGGCACGGCGACGAGGGCACGGCACTGCAGTAATAATGATTCATGGGCCAGCTACTTCGGCATGCTGCAGCACGCTGACGGATACAGACTAATTGAGCAAATCGAAGATAATATGAAACTACAGCAGCTTTCAGCTAAAATCCGCATCGACAGAAAGATGGATGCACCCAAGATTGAAGTGAGGGATTTGGCAGACAACCAGGTTGTCTTCAATATCTACGACTATGAGATCAGGCGCGACCGCGACGGGAAACCGAACTGGATAAAGTGCCTGATAGGTATTAACGAGGTCGTCGAGGGCCAGCCGACGGGCAAGGTTCTGGCGCGCGAGTTCCACGGGAACTACTCCTGCCTGATAGAGGCAATGGAGGCATGGGAGAAGGAGTTCGGGCGCGACCAGATGCTCCCCATCGAGGACGCTGTCATCGAGAACCAGTGCGGCTTCATCTTCAAGGGCAGTACGAACCAACTGAAATATATCGAGGTATGATTGAAATCAACAAAGTGATTGTGCCGTCATCAACGGGCGACGGCAACGGGAAACTGAGCTACAAGGACGGCAAGGTCGTGACCTATGAGCACGGGGCAGTGGTCAATGTCTACCTGTTCCACGAGCAGGACGGCGAGCAGCAGAGAGCCTTTGAGCTGACTGTCGACGCGCCGCTGACGTATGACAAGTGTGTGAATGCCGCCGAAATGGCAGCCTACGGGCTGGCCGACGCCATGGCCGTGGCCTCGTTCGCGGCATCACTGGCCCGCAAGCAGCGTGCCGGCGATACGGAAGAGGTGGCCGGGCATGACCGCTTCATGGAGCAGGTTAAGGATGAGCTGGCTTCACTCGGACTGGCACCAGCTGCGATGAGTGCGCTGGAGGTGGCCATCAAGGGTAAGCTGCGCGAGCTGGAGGACTATGACCGCAGTGACGAAGTGAACTGTTTCCTGGTCAACGGGCAGACTGCCTGGATCGACGCGGCAACGCGAAGCAACTACCGTGGCTCACTCAGCGACTGCGAGCTGATGGGCGTGACTGACATTCAGCTGCCCATTGCGGGCTGCCTGCTGCCGATGACGGTGGCCGACGCCAAGGTGTACCTTGCACGGGTGCAGCTGTATGCAGACAGGTGTACGATTGTCACCAAGATGCACGAGGCGGCCATCAGGCAGCTGCAGACGGCCGAACAGGTGGCGGCGTATGACTTTACTGCAGGGTATCCTCCGAAGGAGGAATTTACCATTTCCTGACAACTGATTTTGTATTTTTAATCTTCACTGTTTCATGCTACCTTTGCTATGACTTTAAAGCAAAGGAAGTATGAAACAGAATACCAAAGACTGGATTCAGCACATTTCGGCCATGGTGCTCATAGCGAGTGCCGTGGCCATGGCCTTCGTGTCGTTTGCGCTGACACTTGACATCGGGGCCGGCCCGCTGACGTATATCGGCGAGGCTCTGTCGGCAGCGCTCGGACTGTTCGGCATCTCGGTCTACGTCGTCAACCGCGTCGGGCAGATGCGCAACGAGATTCATGCCGAGATGGACCAGATCAGGCGTGAGCGCCATGGCTATGACACAACCAGAAACACGGAGGAATGAGCGATGGAACTGAAACTGAAGAGGATTGCCCGCAAGGCATCGTACACCATCGGGCGGCTCTACGTCGACGGTCAGCGCTTCTGCGACACCATCGAGGACCGCGACCGCTCGCTGCGCCAGGACATGGCACGGGCCGCCATCAAGCGCATCAAGGTGCCGGGCGAGACGGCCATCCCCACAGGCCGCTACCGCGTGACGCTGGGCGTGCGCTCGCCCAGGATGTCGCAGAAGAAGGCGTACGAGTTCTGCGACGGCTACGTGCCGCGGCTCATCAATGTGCCCGGCTTCGACGGTATACTCATACACATCGGCAACACTGCCCGCGACTCCGAGGGCTGCATACTAGTCGGCGAGAACCGCGAGGTGGGCAAGGTGCTCAACTCAACGGCCACCTTCAAGCGGCTGTATGCAAGGCTGCGCGAGGCTAAAGGCGATATTTACATAACCATTGAATAGCGTATGAAGATAAGAGTCATCATTGCACTGGCAATACTGATTGCCGCGTTGGGCTGGTACGGACGCCAGCGCAACCAGCTGGCCCGCCTGCACGACGAGGTCGGCCGTCTTAACTTTGAACTCGCCCACGCCCGCATCCCCCTGCAGCGCGACACCATCCACGACTCCATCGAGGTGGTGACGCAGACGGTGGTCGAGGTAGCGCCCAGGCAGCTGGTGGACGCACTGGCTGCCGACGAGCGGCTCATCAAGGACCTGAAGCTCAGGGTGCGCCAGCTCGAGGCCATGCAGACCACCACGCTCGAGACCAGCGACTCCGTGCCGGCAGAGTACCGCCAGACGGACAGCTGCTTCTACTACCACGACCAGTGGGCCGACCTGACGCTGCAGCTGAAGGACACCACGTTCTACTACAATATACGCGACTCGCTGAGTACGCTGGTGTACCGCGAGTACCGCCACCGCTTCCTCTGGTGGAGGTGGGGCACAAGAGGGTATCGACTTAAAATTGTTAACTTCAACCCACGCGCACGCGTTACTTATAATAGGTATATCAAGGCCGGGAACTGACGGTTCCGGCCTTTTTAGAATAAGTATAAATAATACCGATTTCCGTTGCAGAGCTTGGAAATCTCACGGAATTATCCTATCTTTGCAGCGAGTAAGATGAATTAAGATATGTTTTACCTGATATCACCCGGAATCGGATGCCTGCTTGGACTGATACTCCTTCTATGGCTGGCCGGGGCCGCACTGAGGTCGGCCGGCGGCAAAATGCTCGAGACGTCGGGTCCTGTTGACCCTGAGACGTGGAAGGAATACAAGAAGCAGGCCGGCCCCATGACGCTCAAGGAGCGAGTGGCTACGGCAGTCATTGTCGTAGTGTTCCTGGCCATCGTTATCGGTATAGCGCATATTTCATAAGTATTTTTGTAAGACTGCCATAAGCGGTATATTTGCATTGTAATTGCAAATGTACCGTTTTTTTTATGGCAAAGACAGAAAGATACGAGACTGTAATCCGGCTCAATACTGACCAGGCCAAGAGGGAGATTGAGACGCTTCAAAAGAAAATCGGCGATCTGAGAAAGAAACAGTCGGCTTACGCCCCTGACTCCAAGCAGTTCGGTAAACTTGAAAAGGAGATCAGCAAGAACGTCAAGCAACTGGAAATGATGGAGAACCGATTGACAACCGTCAACAAGTCCATCCGGAACATGTCGGGGGCTAGCCCTAAACAGTTGAGGGACACGATCAAGGACATCAATGCGCTTCTGAACAGCGGTAGTATAGAACGTGGCAGCGAGAACTGGAAAGCGCTGACGGCCGCCTTGAAAGAGGCTAATACGGAACTCGCCAAAATTAAGGACGAGAGCAAGGCCTCCCAACCTGTTCTGGGCAGGTTCTTCAAGTTCCTGAACGACAGTTGGGGTGGTATCTTCGTGCTCGTGCAAAGCATCTCCGGAATATCTACGACCATCCGCAAGTCGGTGGAGGACTATGCCCAGATGGAGGAGGAGATGGCCGACGTGCGCAAGTACACAGGGATGACCGCCGACCAGGTGCGCGATATGAACGAGGAGCTGAAGAGGTTGGATACCCGTACCAGCCGTGAGCAGCTGAACCAGCTGGCTGGCAGCGCCGGACGACTGGGTCTGCAGGCTAAGAAGGATATCCTTGAGTTCGTCGAAGCTGCCGATATGATAGGAGTGGCTCTGGGCGATGACCTCGGTGATGGTGCCGTCGATAAGATCGGTAAGCTGGCAATGGCCTTCGGCGAGGATGAGAAGAGAGGACTGAAGGGCGCCATGCTGGCAACTGGTTCGGCTCTGAACGAACTGGCGCAGAACTCCAGTGCACAGGCTGGATTCCTCGTTGACTTTACGGCACGCGTGGCCGGCTTCGGCAAGCAGCTGGGACTGACGCAGGCACAGATTATGGGATTCGGTACCGTCATGGACGAGAACCTGCTGCGTGACGAGATGGCTGCCACGGCCTTCGGCAACATGCTTACGAAGATGCAGACCGACACGGCCAAGTTCGCCAAGATTGCCGGCAAGGACGTCAGGGAGTTTACCGACCTGCTGAGCAAGGACGCCAATGCCGCCATCCTTGCACTGGCTGACAGTCTGAAGAAGGCTGACCCACAGACGATGATGAAGATGCTCGACGACATGGGGCTCGACGGCAGTCGTGCGGTTGCCGTGCTTGCCACGATGGCCGACAAGATTGATGATGTCCGTAAGCATCAGGAACGGGCCACCGAGGCATACGAAAAAGCTACAAGCGTCCAGGGTGAGTTCAATACAATGAACAATACTGTTCAGGCCAGAATCGACAAATGCAAGAAACAGTTCCATGAGATGACAGTCGAGTTGGGCGAGCGTCTTCTGCCTGTTGTTCAGTACACCATCACAGGCGCCTCTGTGCTGGCAAAGACCCTCAGCGTACTTACCGGGTTCGTATACGACCACTGGAAGGGACTGACGGTTCTCGGTGGGTACATCGCAACACTGACCGTCCTCTGGAACTACAATACCATTGCCATGAAAGCGTCAAACGTCGTTCAGGCGATATCTGTAGCAATCAGCAAAGGTCACGCCTTCGTCATCAAAACCCTACAGCAGGCTCACGTGGCATGGCGCATAGCCATTGCTGCCGTGACGGCTAACCATGTACGGCTGAACAGCGCCATGGCCGACATGAAGCGGCTGCAGATGACCAACGTCTGGACGGCACTCGCAACGGTGGTTCTCACGGTTGCCGTGGCAGTATGGGGTGCTTACAGGGCTTGGAAGAGTCATAGCGATGCGATAAGGGAAAACCTTCAGCAAGTGAAGGAGATGCGCGCCCAGCACGAACTGCAGAGCGATATGGCAAAAAAGGTCAATGAATCCATTGCCGAACAGAAAACGAGAGTGGAACAGCTGACACGTATCATCCGCTCCAACGTTTACTCTGTAGATGAAAGACGTGCAGCCATCAAGAAACTGCAGGGCATCGTTCCAGACTATCACGCGTCGATCAGTAACGAGGGGAAACTATACGAGGAAAACTCTAACGCCATAAAAAAGTACATCCAAGACCTGAATGATGCAGCGCTGGCAGAAGCCGTATACCAGAAGAAGGTGGAGATAAACCGCAAGAAAATGGACCTTGACTTCAAGCAGCATCGCATCGAAAACTCCTTAAAGGCTGTACAGGCATACCGTGACACTCAGCAGCAGGAAACGACCACAGAGTGGGTTGATGCAGACGGCAGAGTTCATAGGTCACAAACCAAAACGGCATCAGCCATTGAAAGCGACCGCCAGCAGAAAATCCATGAGAAACGTCTCGAGGATGTCAAGTCTGAGACCAAGGTGGTGAAAGCTGAGGAAGACTATCTGGACAGCGTACTGGAGAAAAACAAAAAAGTAAACCAGCTCTATACAGGTAAAGTCACAAATTCGAATACGCCGTCAGATGTCCGGGATTCTGGCACGACGCCCATAAGCTATATATCCGATGCAGAGCGTAAGAAACAAGATGAGGAACGCCACAAACGGGAAATCGAGGAGCGTAAGCGCCTGAAGGAGGCCGAGGATGCCGCCAAGGCCGAAGCCGACGCCGCCATTGCAGCCAAGACGCATGAGTACGCCGTGGGCCGAATAGCCTACCGCCAGTACATTCAGGACATGGCGCGGCTGCAGCAGGAAGGGCTCGAGAAGCGCCGCGACGTCTACCAGAAGGGAACGGCTGAATATGAGAAGCTGAACCGACAGATAGAGGAGCTCATCTTCAAGGGCGACAGCCAGGTGAACCGCATGAGGCTCGAAGACCTGCAGCGGTGCATGCTGCGCCAGCAGGCGGAGATAGAAGCACAAGCCGCACGCGATGAGATAACCGAGACGGAAAAGCAGGAGCGCCTGCGCCTGCTCAACGAGATGTTCCTGGCCGACAAGGTGGAACTCTACCGTCAGGGAACCAAGGAGCGCATGGATGCCGAATGGGAGCTGGAGCAGGCCGAGCAGCGCAACAGGCTGGAGCGTGAACGGCAGTACCAGCAGCAGCTCAGCCAGGTGCGCGAGCAGTACTTGGGAATGGGGAACGTCCGTCAGCTGCAGATTGCACTCGCCGGACTCGACGAACTGCACGCCCGGGGACTGCTGAAGGAAGAGGAATACCAGCGGGCACGCATCGCCATCCGGGCACAGTACGGCATTGCACAGTCGCCATCGGAACAGACGCGGAAGACTGCCGGCGACATGCTGACCAACGCACGAAACGCCACTGCCGCTACGGCAAGCGACACGCCCCTTGCCGGTACCATACAAAACTACCAGGCCACCATAGAGAAACTCAGGGAACTGTATGCCGACGACAAGCAGAACCACGATGCCTACCTGCTGGCCAAGCAGCAGGCTACGGCCCAGTTCTGCCAGGACCTGGCCGCCGAGATGCAGACCGCCTACCAGACGGTGAACCAGGTGATGCAGGCCGCCAGCAGCTACTTCACGGCTCAGCAGGAGTATGAGACGGCACAGGTGAAGGCCAAGTACGAGAAGCAGATCGAGGCTGCCGGCAACAACCAGGCGAAGGTGAGGAAGCTGCAGGAAAAACAGCAGAAGGAGGAAGCGGCCATCAAGACGAAGTACAACAGGCGCCAGATGGTCATCCAGATGGCACAGGCCATCGGGCAGACGGCCGTCAATGCCATACAGGCCTACGGAGCGGGCCTGTCTGTCGGCGGTCCTGCAGCTCCCGTCATAGCAGCTGCGTTCGCCGCAATGGCCACGGCTGCAGGCATGATACAGGTGGCTGCCCTGAAGAAGCAGCAGCAGGCACAGGAGGCCGGCTACTACGAGGGCGGCTTCACCGGAGGCCGCCGCTACCGCCGCGAGGCAGGCGTGGTCCACGAGGGCGAGTTCGTTGCCAACCACCAGGCCGTGCAGAACCCCGCCATCCTCCCGTTCCTGAACTTCCTCGACCAGGCACAACGCAACAACACCGTCGGCTCGCTCACCATGCAGGACGTGTCTCGCTCTATGGGCGGCCCGAGTCAGGTGGTCGCGCCCATCGTTAACGTCCAAACGGACAACGAGGATCTGCATGATGCCATCGATGGCATGCTGGAGAGTAATGAACGCCTTCATGACATTCTCAGTTCCGGTATACACGCTTATGTAGATTCCGAGCAGGCCAGTAAGGCACTCAAGCTTTTGGAAAAACTAAAACAAAACGCAAGATGATTCATTGTACAATCGGCGGTACAACCGTCTACCCTGCTGCTGGGCTGGATATCAAGCTGGTAATGGAGAACCCGTATCTTAAAGAGTCAGGCAGCCATACCTTTGAGATAACGTTTCCACTCGATATCCCCGAGAATAGAGTTGTTTTCGGATGTGTCAACCGTCTTGATGTGTCTAAGAGAACTAACACGTTCAGTAACTGCAAGCTGTTCGACGGAAGCAGGCTCCTCCTCTCTGGAACCGGAACGGTCGTTTCTTATAGCAATGAATCCGTGAAACTGCAGCTACTGGCTGAGTCCAGGAGTGGCAGGTCTAGTGCCATGGGGCGCTTTATCAGGGATATATCTTTCCCTGAGATAGATAACGCGAGCAAGTCGTGGTGTAAACACAACAAGGTTCAGGTGGACTCCTCAATTGTTTCTCAGGGTTATGGCGGTGTAAAAGGCAGATACGCTTTCTTTACAATCTGCAACGTAACCACGGGTAACAAGTATAACCTCGTAACCCGCTCGACAACAGTACAGGGTGGTGAGGTCTTCTTCCTCAAACGACCAGTACTGCAGCCCAACCTGATGTATGTGCTTAACAAGGTCCTGGAAGGTCTAGGATACCAGGTTACCGCAAACGACTTTGACCAAGCACCATGGAACTGTCTGTATATCGTCAATCTCAAGCATTCGACAAAAATCGAGAACGCACTTCCAAAGTGGAAGGTGGAGACGTTCCTTACCGAGTTCTGTAAACTGTTCAACGCCGTCCTTCTCTACGACGACGACAGCCATACGGTGCAGGTCAAGTCATACGCCTCCGTCAATGCTTTCAGTACAGTGTCCTTTGAGAGGGTGTCTGCGTTCGAAAGTGAATACGACGAGGATGGTATATCCTTTATCGGCTCCGACAATATCCGCTACAACTTGGAGTCATGTGGCGAGGAGAAATACGTCAGGGAAATCCCTGCCGATGCGCTCGAGGCCTTCGCGGTTCGGCATTACACAACCTTAGCTGAAATGACAGCTGCCCTGGGGGGTATGACAGAAATGGAGAAGAAAACGACCATATTCCTTTGCGACGAGACTGGATATAGGTATTACAGGAAAGCCGACGAACAGGAATTTTACGAGGAGGTGGCTTGCGGGTTTTTCACCGTCCTCGTCAAGGAAGGGAATACACCCAGCAGCCCGACCACTGATTTGAGGATGGTTCCAGCTCCTATCGGCAATATTGAGTTGCGCGATGACGAGGTTATATGGGCACCGGATGAACATTCGTTCGGTGCCTGCCTGATGCCATGCGGTGACGGTCCCGACAACGACAACGCGACTGCCGATGACGAAGATGAGTTCACAACGGTTCAGGAGGTACTCGAAAACGGAGTGAGCGTAGACAGCAGAAACGAGGAGGATGACGTGATGATGCTGGTGTTCTTGGCTGAGCAGACTGAGTCCTTCCGTATTACCGATTCTCCAATACAGCACGACTACATTGTTCTGAAGTCCTTTGCCGACCGCCGTGAGTCAAATGTATCGCTTCCGTGGTCGTTGGCTCTTGCTCATCCGGGATCCGTCAATTACTTTGTCGGCCAGTTCCACAGGAAAGACGTATCCATCGACGCTCATAACATGATACCAGTGCAGTTCTTCAGCGAAAAGATTCCAGACCCCAAGTCCGTCTTTATCTTTGACAATAAACGATTCCTATGTGCGAGGATTGAGGCAAAAGTATCGGACAGCGGGCTGGACAACCTGATGAAAGGCTACTTCTACGAGATGCTATAGGAGGCCGTCGAAGGACTTGACACTCTCAGGCACTGCTTTGCCCTTCTTCAGGTACCTGTTAGTAACGGCCACGTCGGAATGCCCCGCCTGATCCCGGGCAACGACTACGCCCTCGGCATTGGCGAGGTCACGGATGCCGGCATCCTTCAGGCTGTAGAACTGGTAGCTCTCGGGCCAGCGGAGAGCCGTGCGCATCTTCTTCCACTCATATCGGAAACGGTTCAGATAGACCATGTCCTGCCCGGGTTTCAGACTGTCACTAAAGAGATAGTACTGTGAGGGTGAGTCGAAGGTGCGCAGTTCATTCATAAGACGGAGGATCTTGGCGTTCAGGCCTACATGCCGCTCCCTGTGGTTCTTCGACACATCTGCCGGAACAGTCACCTCCATGTCGGTTACCGAGATGTTCCCTATCCTGATGTGCCGGAGTTCGTCCGGTCGGATGAAGGTATAGTACTCCATCATGCACGCCAGAAGGAAATACCTATTATTCTTATATAAATATTCACGCATGCGCGCGAGAGCCTGGGCGGGCAGGGCATCACGCAGCTTCTCCTTCTCACGCAGCATGTGAGTACCTTCCACGGGATTACCCGTCAGATACCGGCGCTCGACGAGCCAGGTGCCGAAGGTGGAGAGCCACGTCCTGTAGTTATTGCGCGTGGTGGCGCTGACATCCTTGTCGAGGATAAGGTAGTCCAGGAAATCAACGACGAAAGTTTGGTCGAACTGATAGACGAACCTGATGGCGACATGGCATTCCTGGATGTAGGACTCGAGGGCACCGAGGCGGGACAGATAGTCGTAGGCTGTCTTATGCCTGAGCGTCCCCCTGGTCTCCAGTGCCTCGATGTACTCGCGGTAGCTGGCCAGTACCTCGCTGAACTGGGCGAGATGCCTGGTGCTGTCATTCCTGACCCAGGGGTTCCAGCCCTTTATCAGCCGCTGGGTGATGCTTGTGATGAGCATCGTGGCCATGACATGGCGCTCGCCTTTCTTCTTCTGCCGGTCAAGCATGTACTTCTTCCGCTTCATCCTGTCAGTGACGGGATCGTAGGCGAAGAAGTCCACATACCAGTTCTTTCCCTTATGGAGTTTTGGGAGAGTAAAGCCTATAAGGGCTGCACTTGAATTGTCTTCAGATAAGGCCATTTTTTTTGTTGGGGAAAACCTTGCAGGCTCCCCAACAGGTGATACGATTTCCGAGTTCTGTCCGAGTTCGTCCCCGTCAGAGACAAAACAAGCCCCATTCTCAGGGGCTTCACTTGCTATTTTAGTTGCGGAGGCAGGACTCGAACATGCGACCTCCAGGTTATGAGCCTGGCGAGCTACCAACTGCTCCACTCCGCGATGTTTAACCGTCAAAAAAGGGGCGTCCCCTGATTTGCGGGTGCAAAGTTACGCATTTTTTCCGAACCTTGCAAATTTTTGCACGATTTTTTTGGTTATTTCAAATAAAAGGGGTAATTTTGCACACGATACAAGTAATGTGCAATAAATATGTCAGTATCCAAGACACGACAATTGCTGGTTGACGTAGCCCGCCAGCTTTTTGCCAAGCAGGGCTTAGAGAATACGACGATGAACGATATAGCAAACACATCGGGCAAGGGACGTCGTACGCTCTACACCTACTTCAAATCGAAGGAGGAAATCTACTATGCCGTCATCGAAAGTGAGCTTGAACGACTCAGCGACAAGCTCGACGAGGTGGCCGCCAAGCGGATTCGTCCGCAGGAGAAGGTCATCGAGCTCATCTACACCCATCTGAGCATGATTCGCGAGACTGTGGTGCGCAACGGCAACCTGCGTGCCGAGTTCTTCCGCAACATCTGGATGGTTGAGAAAGTGCGCAAGAACTTCGACGATGCCGAGATTGAGCTCTTCCGCAAGGTATATTCCGAAGGAAAGGCCGTCGGCGAGTTCGACATCGACAACATCGACCTCGTAGCCGACATCACCCACTATTGTATCAAAGGTCTCGAAGTGCCCTACATCTACGGCCGCATAGCCCACGGAATGACCGAGGAGGCCACAAGGCCCCAGGTAGCCAAGGTGGTCTACGGTGCGTTGGGTAAACTGAACAAAAGGTAATCATTTTTTTATTTATTCAATAACATGGGATTATTAGAAGGAAAGACAGCGCTCATCACGGGTGCTGCACGCGGTATCGGTAAAGCTATCGCGCTGAAATTTGCCGAGGAAGGTGCCAACATCGCTTTCACCGACCTCGAAGTGAACGAAGAGACAGAAAAGGAAATTGCCGCCAAGGGCGTGAAGGCCAAGAGCTACGCCTCGAACGCTGCCGACTTTGCGCAGACCGAGGAAGTGGTGAAGGCCATCAAGGAGGAGTTCGGCTCCATCGACATTCTGGTCAACAACGCCGGTATCACCAAGGACGGCCTGATGCTCCGCATGACCGAGCAGCAGTGGGACGCCGTGATTGCCGTCAACCTGAAGTCGGCCTTCAACTTCATCCACGCCTGCGTGCCCGTCATGATGCGCCAGCGCGGCGGTTCGATTATCAATATGGCCTCAGTCGTAGGTGTTCACGGCAACGCCGGACAGGCTAACTACGCTGCCTCGAAGGCTGGCCTCATTGCGCTGGCCAAGAGCATCGGCCAGGAGATGGGCCCCAAGGGCATCCGCGCCAACGCCATAGCCCCCGGCTTCATCGAGACCGCTATGACCGCCCAGCTGTCTGAGGAGATTCGCGAGCAGTGGAAGCAGAAGATTCCCCTTCGTCGTGGCGGAACGGTCGACGACATCGCCTCGTGCGCCGTATTCCTGGCCAGCGACATGTCGAGCTACATCAGCGGACAGGTCATTCAGGTCGATGGCGGCATGAACATGTAATATGCTGTTCAGGAAATACATACCTATTATTATACTTGGGCTGGTGCTGTTTTCGCATCAGCCCATGTCGGCTCATGACCGTGTGGTCAGGCTCGACGACGGTTGGCGCTGCCAGTCGTCGGCCGTTACCGGCGGCATGTGGTATGAAGCCAGCGTACCGTCGACCGTCATGGGCGTGCTGACCAGCCAGTCTGACGAGTACCCCGACATTCTCGAGGGCATGAACTACAAGCGCGTTGACAGCTCGCGGTTCAGCGTTCCCTGGGTCTACGAGCGCGACTTCGACCTCGACGGACTGAGCCCGCAGGAGCACGTGACGCTGCTTTTCGAAGGAATAGGCTACAGCGCCGACATCAGGCTGAACGGCGTCCTCGTGGCCTCGCGCGACACGGTGAGAGGCCCCTTCCGCACCTACGAGATTGACGTCACCCGACAGGCCCGCCAGCACAACACGCTGTCGGTTGAGGTGTTTGCGGCACAGCCCGGCGACCCGAACATCGGCTTCGTCGACTGGAACCCCCGTCCCGCCGACCAGAGCATGGGCATCTGGCGACCGGTCAGCGTAAAGCGGTCGGGAGCCGTTGTGCTGAGCCATTCCTATGTCAAGACGCGCCTGAACCTGAGCACCCTCGACGAAGCCTGGCTGACGGTCGAGACCGACGTCAGGAATCTCAGCTCACAGCCGTGCAGCGGACACCTGACGGGCGAACTTGAGGGGAAGCGATTCTCCGTGCCCTACACGCTGAAGCCACACGAGACGAAGTCGCTGCGCATCGGCGCCGACGACGTACCCCTGCTCCACGTCAGGAATCCCCGGCTCTGGTGGTGCCACACGTTAGGCAAGCCCGAGCTTTACACCCTCCGCTTAGAGACTGGCGACGGGCGCTCGGTGAGCGACGAGACGGCAGTCAGGTTCGGCATCCGCGAGGTCGGCAGCTTCATCACAACCGACGGCTACCGCGCCTTCACGCTCAACGGCAAGCGCATACAGCTGCTCGGGGCTGGCTGGACCGACGACATCTTCCTGCGCGATACGCCTGAGCGCAACGCCCGACAGCTGGAGCTGGTGCGGCAGATGAACCTCAACACCGTGCGCCTCGAGGGCTTCTGGGGCAACTCGCAGTCGCTCTACGACCTGTGCGACGAGATGGGCATCCTGATCCTCGCCGGCTGGAGCTGCCAGTGGGAGTGGGAGGAGTACTTGGGCAAGCCCGTCGACCCTCACTTCGGGGGCATCACCTCGGCCGCCGACGTCCGGCTTGTGTCACGCCAGTTTGCCGACCAGCTGCGCTATCTGCGCCATCATCCGTCGATTGTGGCCTGGTTTACCGGCAGCGACCGCCTGCCCGTGCCCGAGCTGGAGCATGAGTACCTGCAGATACAGCGAACCGTCGACGACCGTCCGCAGATAGTCTCGGCCAAGGAGATGGAGAGCAACCTCACGGGCACGTCGGGCACCAAGATGGAAGGTCCCTACGAGTATGTGGCCCCAACCTACTGGTATCACGCCGAGGCTCCCGGCGGTGCCTTCGGCTTCAACACCGAGACGTGTACGGGTGCCCAGCTGCCCGTCCGTGAGTCCATCGAGCAGATGATCGGGCGCAACTGCTGGCCCATCGACTCCGTGTGGGACTATCACTGCACGTCGTCGGCGTCGGCCTTCAACAACCTGAACGTGCTCACCCAGACCATAGCCGCACGCTACGGAGAGGCTGCGGGCTTCGACGACTATCTGCGCAAGGCCGCTATGGTGGGCTACGACGGCACGCGCGCCATGTTCGAAGCCTTCCGCTACAACGCGCCCAAGGCTACGGGACTCATACAATGGATGCTCAACAGCGCCCGCCCCGCCCTCTACTGGCAGCTCTACGACTACTACCTGCGCCCCACCCCAGCCTTCTATGCCGTCAAGAAAGCCTGCGAGCCCCTGCAGCTGGTCTACAACTATGCCGACCGCAACGTGCGGGCCGTGAACAGCCGGCTCGACTCTGTCGCCACGACAGTCCGCATGAAGGTCTACGGCATCAGCGGACAGCTCTTGGACGCACAGGAGAAGCAGCTGACCGTTCCTGCCAACGGCCACGCCGATGCCTTCCGGCTGAAGCCGCTCAGCGAGCCCAACGGCTACCTGTTCCTCGAAGTGGGCGGCACCCGGAACGTCTACGCACTCTCGGCCGACAGCGACACCTTCGACTGGAGCAACTCCACCTGGTACGACACGCCCCTACTCCATCAGGCCGACCACAAGGCCATTGGCGCCAGCCGCACCGACGGGTGCCGCATCAGCGAGACCCACATGGCAGCCGACGGCAAGACCCACGTCACCCTCACCGTGACCAACCCAACCGACCAGGTGGCCTACCTGCTCCACCTCTCGCTCCGCACGCCAAAGGGCAAGCTCATCGACGGCGTCACCTTCAGCGACAACTACATCAGCCTCGCCCCCCACAGCTCGTGCAACGTCACCTGCGAGTTCGTCGGCCAGCAGAAATTCAGGCCACAGATTGACGGTAACAAACTTCACAGATAAAATAATTTAATGATGACAACAAGAAAGAGAATGGTAATGATGGCGGCCTTCGTTGGCTGTCTGGTAATGATGCTTGCCGGATGCACTGCCGACAACAAGTTGAAACTCGCTGCTGAAGCGGCAAACAAGAAGTGCCCCGTCAGCATGGGAGCCGTCGGCGATGTCGAGAGCATAACGTATGAAGACGGAGAGGTGGTTTACACATTAGCCATCAACGAACAGCTTTCCAACATGCAGGCCATGAAGGAGAATCCCGAAGACATGAAGCAGATGGTGCTGACAAACTTTGCCAACCCCGAGGGCAACCAGAAGACGATGCTTGACCTCATCATTGATGCAAATGCGTCGTTGCGGTTCGTCTACAAAGGCAAGGAAAGCGGAGAGACCATCGAAATGGCGCTGACGGCCGACGAAGTGAAAGCTGCTGCCGACAACACGAGTCTGACGGCTGAAGACAAGTTGAATGCAGAGGTCAATGCCACCAATATGCAGCTGCCGATGAGTATTGACGAAGCTACCGTCCTTGAGAAAATGGTCGTCGAAGGCAACAGCGTGGTCTATCTGTACAAGATTGACGAAAGCATCCTGAACATTGACGATATGAAGATCAACGCCGACGAGGCAAAGCAAAACGTCAAGACCTCGTTGGTAAACGGCGGCCCTGCAGTCCACGCTTTCCTGAAGAAGGTGCTCGACACCAACAGAGACCTCAGATACCGTTACATCGGCAGTGAGAGCGGCAACTCCACCGAATTTATCTTCACCCCCGATGAACTGCAGGATATGCTGAAATAAGAGTAACTTGAAGAGCCGATAGTTCACAACCCTTCCGACTCTTCGTTTACTTGAGCGACCATAGGACATAGAAAGGACTTTTGTGTACGCCCATACAGCCTCAAAATTCCCCTCCTGAGTCAGGAAAGGCTACGGGTAGGCGAGCTTGCTCGGGAATGAGGCTAGGGGTGGTCTGAACAAGCGCACCAAAACGAGGCCGTTCAGACCCCTCCTAACCTCCCCTAACTCAGGGGAGGAATCAACCGCTGACAAATTCCCCTCCTGTAGTTCCCTGATTTAGGTTGACTACCTATGTTTCTTAACCCTAAGATAGGTTGGCTCGGTTAAACGTTAAAACTTTTTCATATTGACTCTCACCTCTTAACCCTGTTGTGAGTTGACGGCTTAGT
>JAEEGI010001688.1_pt1 | contig 54758 bp, 36 predicted proteins | sample 8958751 | NCBI WGS metagenome assembly JAEEGI01 (sample SAMN16246545, study PRJNA631951) | gut metagenome | biome: gut microbiome; feature: rumen; material: KS-attached | host: Bos | place: Iran: Karaj | collected 2018-10
CCTGTGCATGGCTTATATGGCCAGCCAAACTTTCCAGAGCTGCATCTAGATCTTGAATACAATCTATAATGTCAGAAAGATTATCGCATTCTTGCAACCTTTGCAGCTCTTGATGATATGCGCATTCAAATATCTTTATTTGGATTGCCACGTCCTTCTTAACCCCTTTTACACAATTTTTAATGCCTTCAAGATCTGCTAACTTGTCTTTTCTTTTTGCCATAGTTTCTTTATATAGAGTTAATCACAGTGCAAAGTAAATAACAACCTCTGCCAAATAGTGGCAGAGGTGAGTTTTTTTCGAAATTAAGACATGATCTCAACCTTTAGTTGCCTGCACTTTTGTTCCACGATTCTTTCCCACAAAGCAGAGCCTTGAAATTTTGACATGGGAATGTGTTTTTTGTACTTCTCATAGAACGCAATGGCATCGAAATTGTCATCACTGCATACTTGACAGCCATAGTAACTGCGGTCAACACCTATAATTTCATCCCAGTCAACATAATCGATGTACTTGTCAATCAACCTTTCTGAGAATTTGTAATTGCAGACTAATCCAGTCCAGTCCCACTTGTTTTTGAAGGCTTCAAGATGAGCCTCGGTAAACCAATCACAGTCAACATGCCTTGACAACTCTTTCCAGTCAAGCCTATTAGAAAACTTTTGAAGCATCATTAACGACCAATTAATATTCTCATTGCCCGAAATTAGTTTCCAGTCAACGTTTTCACTATACTTTGCTAAAAGAGCCTCGGTCCAAGCAAAGTCCTCGGAGAGTTTTTTCCAAGCTTGCTCAGCAACTACATGCTGCATGAACTCATCATTAATAGTTTTTTCCATATTCAAATTATTTAAAAGTTAATAACCACTATGCAAAGAAAACAACGACCTCAGCCAAATGGTGGCACAATTTGTGCATTTATTAGTCGATTGCGAATAAAACCATTTGTGAGGTCAGAGGAATAATCATGCACAAATACAAAGACTGAATTTTTATTTTGCAAAGCCCGTCTCTCAATATGGCGCAAGGCACCTACCAATGAGACGTAGTCCTGTGTGTTTAGCATGTTAATGTCATCAAGAAGTATCGTCTCTCTTCCGCTGTTCTCTATAAAGAGTGAGTCATAATCATAAATCCACACTTGATCTTCCCAGAAGCTGCCATTTGGAATATAATCGTTTAATTCCTCTTGTATCCAAAAATGTCCACACTCATAATAAAATGATAAATCATCTTCTATACAGAAACGTTCATGAGAATCATTGGCAGTTTGTAATCTGTCTTTTGTTATCATAGAAAGCACAGAATTGACGATACTATCCTTTTCGGATGAGTAAATTGTGAGATATACCGCTCCATTGACCGCTAAGTCGAAGATAAGTTGGCTAATATCTTTGACAATAGTTTTTGACTTAACAAACCATAGCCCTGGCGTTGATATTTTGTTTAATAATAATTCAGAAAGTGCCATATTTTCAAATAATTAAAGTGCTACATCCGAAGAACTCTCCTAATTCCCTTAAATAGATACGTGTGTCATGACTGTTGTTGATGAACAAAGCCATCATGACGGCCTGTTCTCTGGAAAGTTCCATCTTTTTAGCCACATACTTAATGTATCTGTTTGCTTTGCGATAGAACTCTGGGCTAAGCCCGGAACCTTTTGCTTTTTCAACAATCTGCTCTACTGCTGTGAGCTAGTCAATACTACGATTCGTTGTTTTCTGTTTAGTAATTTCCATAATCTTGTTCTTTTAATCACAATGCAAAGAAAACAACGACCTCTGCCAAATGGTGGCAGAGGCATGGCGATAAGTCATTTTTTTTGAAAAAAAGTTTCTAAAAAATTACTCATTTAGCATTCCGATAGCTCTATCGGCAATTTCTTTAGTTATGCCATCATAAGGATTGGTTAAAATAAAGTGAGGCAACTGAGAGTCCAGTATCACATACTCGTCATCAATGATAACGTATCGGGCTTCTGCTGTTGCGTGGTCCAAAAGCCATGATGCGATTTCGATTCCTTTGCAATGTCCCATTTCGATGTCAATGTCATTCGGGTCGGCAGTCAATAGCCAGCTGTCACTGGCTGTAAACGGAGTGATGTCGATCAAACGTCCAGGCAATCGGCGTGCTGCCCACATCTCCCTTAAAGCCTTTAATCCAAGATATTTCCATGAGGATTCAATTATAATGTCTGCACAAGTGGCGTCAACAATATGCTTAAGCTGCATTACAGCCTCTGGGTCAAAGAAAGCTCCATTCTCATCTCCCCAATGTTTGCCTTGCGATATAAGCTGGTTTTGATAAAACTCCGTATTCAACACTCCATCAAAATCGAGAAAGATATATTTTGTCATAGAGATAGTTTTGAGCAAAATTAAAAAGGAGCTATGCCAAATTGAGGCACAGCTCCATAAATTCTTAGTTCAAGCACTTATTAAGTATTCACATTTAATGTGTTATATCAGAGATTAATCAGAATAATTGCTGAATTCCGATTTTAGATAAACGATTATTAATTTAAACATGCTGTTCAATAAAATCATATATTTGATTTACATCGCAATAAATATTACGCAAGAAACAAATTAATTCTTCATATTTCATATCCGAAATAGGAACTCGCGCTGTAATATTTTTTTGATAAAAAAGACCATTGTCTTTTGAATTTATTGTTAGTATTTTAGGAGTATGGACATCAATGGCGTTCTTAAATTGCTTTATAATATCATCTCGTTCAACGTGTAAAGCTAAAGTATACATTGACCCAGAAAAAAGATGCTCGGTCTCTAAAGGGATCCATTCAAGATGAACAAAATTTCCCCACCTCTTATGCCATTTATTGAAATATATCTGAAAATATCCTTTATTTACTTGGTTATTAAAAGTAATATCTTCATTAGGATATAATTCTTTAAATATTTCTGTAGTAGTGTTTTGTAAATTATTAATTATTGGTTTGACAATATTATCAATAGAAAAATCAACAATATTTTGCAAATTGTTAAGCTTATTTTTGAAAGAATTAAGTTTTAAATAAACTTCAGATTTTTGCATTTCTTTCCTGCAGTCAATACTGTTTTTTATTCTGTCTTCAATTTTTTTCAAAAAGTCTTTTTGTGATTCTCTAATATCAAAAAGTCCTTCCAAATGATCTACATATTGTTTTAACGCAGATATCAGCCATTCTTCTCTTAATTTGCAATTTGGTAAAATTATATCTTTGAGCCAAGGAAGAATATCATGGCGATAATTCATTTCTACAAAATGGTTCTTTAATAATTCTTTTGTTTTCTCTGTGAGACTATAGTCTTCAACCTTCTTACTGCCATCTCTTGTTAGATAGACAACCCATATCCTATCTTTAGGGATACCGCGTTTTAGTTCAATTAAAACATAATTTTCAATTTGCTTCTTTTGATCTATAGCCCAATGAATTTTGTTTTCAATAATAACAGCAAATTCTTGTTTTTTCTCAATTAAACAGTCAATATAATCTCTATTAAAATAGATTGCTGAATTATCTATGTTGAAATCATCTATATAAAATTCAGGAAGTTGTTCCAGAAAAGATGAAAGTATTAAATTCTTACCATCTTCTTTATATTTAAGCAATTGTGTGAGAATTCTTGTATGGGCATTTTCATTTGCATGAAGTTCATCAATCACATTAATGTGAAAAGGAAGAGAGAGTTCTTGTTCTTCATAATAATCTCCAAGTATTCTAGCAAGTTCGAAATCATTTGCAATTTGTTCACTATAAATGCATAATATTGGCTCAACAATATTTCGTAATTCTAAAATAGCATTTCCCAAATCTTGAATATTATTCCAACCTTCAACGTTTCTTTTTAGCATATAAGCATATTTGCAAAAATTTCTATCTACATGTATGGCGAGGTCATTATTTGGAAGATTGTTCTTAAGAAAATTGCAGAAATCTTTACTCACAGAGCCTTCAACATGCAATTCTATATGTTTTCTGTAGAACTCATAATGAACACATTCTAATGGATATGGCAGGTTGCTGCCAACTGAAATTTGATTTCCTAATATGGTGACGCCTATGATGCTCTCTAGTTGCTTTTGTTTTGATAAAGATAAATCTATGGTTTTCATAGTTTTAAGTTACTAATATGTCTCGCCAAATAATTCTATCCTTTTATTGACCTATCTAAAAGGTCTTTAATGATTTGTTTTCTTTCAATAATACCATTATATTTAAGAACAACGTCTTCAATAAAATTATAATCTTTTCTATGAATCTGAACCATTGAAGAGCTATTGTCGTCAGTCTTTAGACAACCATTATAATGAATGCCTTTTTTTACGGGATGTAAGACATTCATTATTTGTTCATCTAATAATATTGCTTCATTATAAAGAGTAGCATACCAATCATTATCTAGAGGTGATGTTTCTTCAATATAACAATCATATAGATCTTTTGATCCCAAGACTATACAAGCTTTAAACAAAGGATTATCTTTTGTTCCTATTTGAGCCCAAGTCATTCTTTTTTGAATTGCAATCTCTAATAATTTAGCAAGATAATCTGCATTATATGTGGATAAATTATCATAAATAACCTTAGCCAAAATCAATGCAACATCTTCATCTTTATGATTGCACATTTCTTGAAGTAGTCGCTCATATTCGTTTAAATTACAATCAAAAACCGCAGAATTAAGTTGTTCTAATAATACGTAGAAATTAGAAGAAGATCTGTTTCCGATGTCCATAATTCTTTCTTAATTAATGTTTATGTTTTTCTTTCACTCAAAAGTATTATAGCTTTCAAATTAAATTCGTATAAAATCAATGAACATTTACTTTATCCTTGCAAATATAGGCTATTTCCTTGAGATTTCCAAGTGAAATTTGCTTGAAAATCAGCAAAAAAACAATTTCGGAGAGTTTTGGGCGGTGTGGAGCCTTATACTATTTGCTCATATCACAAATTTTGGAAATTATATTCATCATAGTCTCTTTTACTTTTTTCTCTTTTACGGTTTTTCTTATTAGAAATTCTTCTTCGTAATAAGTGTAGTTGAGTGTATTTGCAATATAGTCGAGTGTTTCATGATACTTGTCAGTATTCGCAACAATTTCCATACTAATCTTTATAGACCATAAATCTCCGTCAATAGTTTCGGCCCAAACAAAAACTTTGCCGTGAAATGCCTCTATAATGAACACCTGATTCTGAATGTCAATTGTTATTTTTGGATTGTTTTGAATCAACTGTTTTGAATCTTCTGCAATCTCTTGCCATACTAACTTTTCTTGTTCAATTATAACATCAGACTTGATATCTTCTAATTGATTAATTACCATATCAATCTCTTGTTGGAGGTTGTCAAGTTCTTCAAATTTCTCTTCAATAACACCAAGTTTGTCGCTTATAGACATTCCTGTAAATCCATCTTTAAACTCTTCAATGTCAAATTCAAACATAATGATTTCGTTTTTAGTTTCAAGAATATTACAATATTTCCCTCGCTATCCATGCGCAAGCTTCAGCATCGACGAGCATTATCTAATCCTCTTTGTCCTCTTTGTACAAGTCAAGCATCCGTTCAATTCGTCCTCTCATCTCATCACGGAGCCATTGTGGCTCTAGTACTTCCGCTTCTTCGCCGTTCCATAGCAGTTCTTGTATAAAGTCGTAAGTTGGACGCAGAAAGTAAGTAAAGATACTATAATCCTCATTACGCTCAACTTCTTCTTGTGACTCATGCAACTTAAGGCTGCGCAGGTAATTAGCTTGACTGGTAGAGACTTTAATCTTCACTATTTCCTTCTTGCAATCGTCATAGCACAAAACGCCAATGAAGCCATCAAAATACTCTTCAGCATCCCAGTCCTTTGGCATAGTGAAGGTTTCCTCGGTCTTCTCCAGCATCAGTATGCGATCAAGGGCGCAAACCCATGGCGAATAGCCGGGTTTATCGTATCTTACTACTAGATACCAACGCTGGCGAAACAGCTTGATGCATAGTGGTTGCACATTGTAAGTCCTCTCTTTTTCGCTCCAGAAGCTCTTATAAGTGATGTTGAGCACCCGGTTCTCCTTCATCGCATCGATGATGGCGTGCAGATATACTTGTCCCGAGGGCACATCCTCGAGCAAGATGCGGCTTTTGATGCTTTGGCTTCCTGCAAGCGCATTGCCTACACAGTAGGTACTGTATATCTAGGAGCGCAGACCATTGTTGCTGATGTCCTCCTCATTCTCTATGTAGTAGCGATAGTCGCCGCATCGCTCGTTCTCAATAAACAATCCGAACATGTCCTGAATGGCATAACGCCAATTGTTAAATGTGCGCAATGGGATGTCCTCTCCGCCACTCATTTCCACGTTGTCGCGCCACCGCTCGTTGATTTCCTTGAACGTAATGCGTTTGGCTCGATATATGGTCTCGATGAGCCACACATATTTCCCGACCAAGTTTTGTTGAATGTTATAACTCATAATTCAATGTTTTGTGCAAAGATACAACAAACCTATGCCAAATCATGGCATAGGCTTAAAAATTTTATTGAAAAAATAAAATAAAACTGCATGTTGAAATAGTCGTTACGGTAGAGGTAGTGGGTTCTGCCAGACATTGATAGTTATGTGAAACGCTACTGAAAACGGTGGTTTTTATTATGTTTTTGTTCATACAACTGTCTACATTTCAACCACTTTTTTGTTATCTGGGAATTATTGTATTTTGCTGATTTCTAAAGATATATGGATTGGCATGGGTTATAATCATCCACTTTTACTATTTATGAATATGTATGCGCGCGTTCTTTATATAAATTTGCGATTGGAAAAATCCGAAACAATTTATCACTAAATCATTAACAATAATCAAAAAAAATGGTATGAAGAAAAGCAGGTTTCTATTGTTGCTATTGGCGCTGATGGTGTCGATGGCAGCGAGTGCCCAAGGAATCTTGGGAACTGTGGTCGATGAGTCGGGAGAGTCCATTATTGGCGCTTCCATCGTCGAGAAAGGCAACCCAAACAACGGTACCGTCACTAATATTGATGGTCAGTTCACGTTGAACGTGAAACCGGGCACGCCTATTGTGATTTCGTATGTTGGCTATGCATCCCAAGAGTTGACAGCCAGCAACAACATGACCATCACGCTTCTTGAAGACAAGCAGTCGCTTGATGAAGTAGTAGTCATTGGTTATGGTACTCAAAAGAAGAGCGTTGTGACCGCCTCTATTGCAAAGGTTACATCGGACGACTTGGCTGGCAAGACGCGTCTGCGTGCCGACGATGCCCTGAAGGGCTTGGCAGCAGGTGTGAACGTTACCTCATCATCGGGTCAACCTGGATCACAGTCAATGATTCGTGTGCGTGGTGTAGGTACTATCAACGACTCCAATCCCCTCTACATCATCGATGGCATGCCCGCCGACCAATATGGTTTGGAATCGGTCAATCCCTATGATATAGAGAGTATTGAGGTACTGAAAGATGCCGCCTCGGGTGCCATCTACGGTGCACGCGCAGCCAACGGTGTAATCCTTGTAACTACCAAGAAAGGAAAAATGGGCAAGCCCCAGATTAACTACAACTTCTCTTATGGCTGGCAGAGCGCATGGAAACACCGCGAAGTGACTGGTGCCACCGACTATGCTATCTTACAGAACGAGAAGTATGTGAATGGTGGCATGGCTCCACTCTATGCCGATCCTGCCAACCTGATTGATGCCAACGGCAATGCAATCACCGGTTTTGGCACCGACTGGCAGAAACTGCTGTTTAACGACAATGCACCCATCATGCAGCACGACTTGAGCGTGAGTGGCGCTACCGAAAGGGTGAACTACTACCTCTCGCTGGGCTACTTCACCCAGGATGGTATTGTGGGTGGCAACTACGGACGTTCTAACTACGACCGTCTCACAATTCGTTCAAACAACACATTCAATATTCTTGATGCCACTAAGGAGCGTAATTTCCTTAATAAGGTAGACGTGGGTGCTAACCTTTCTTATATGCGCACGCATAGCACTGGCGTAGATGCCAACTCCACTTGGGGTTCTCCACTGGGTTCGGCGCTTTATCTAGCTCCTACACTGCCCGTGGTTCTCACTGGTGAAATTGCCCAGCAGATGATTGACCAGTATTCGGCCTACGACCTCTATCGTGACGAGAACGGTAATCCTTACACTATTCCTGGTTTCATTGGTTCATATAACGAGCAGAACAACCCAATTGCATTGATGCAAGGACCTCCATCTAAGGGATGGGCGCACAAGTTCATGCCCAAGTTCTCTCTCAACGTGCAACTGTGGGACAACTTGAAGTACAACTTCACTTGGAGCGCCGAGCAGTCGTTCTGGGGCAATGATGCTGCAACCACCAGCAAGTTCTACTTGTCGGGTAACAACAACAGCGACCACACCCAGGCTTCATCGGAGAAGTGCAACGGCACTAACTGGCAAATTGAGAACACCTTGACCTATGATAAGGTGTTTGGCAAGCACACAATTGGTATCGTGCTCGGTCAGAGTGCCATGAAGTACAAAGGCAGCTATGTGGGTGCCTCGCACTGGAATTTGATCAACATCAACAAACCATATGTAGATTACACCACTGGCGGTAGCATTCAAACCACACTCGATGCCGACGGCAAGATTATTGGCGTCTCCTCTCTCGTGAGCGGTTGGGCTGGCCCCTATGTGGAGCACCGCCTTGCTTCGCTCTTCGCTCGTTTCTCTTACAACTATGATGAGCGTTACATGCTCCAGGCAACTATCCGTCGCGACGGTTCAAGCCGTTTTGGTGCTAATCACAAGTATGGTGTGTTCCCCTCATTCTCGGTGGGATGGAACATCATGAACGAGGCTTTCATGGAGAGCACCCGCGACTGGCTCAACAACATGAAACTGCGTTTCAGCTGGGGTAAGAATGGTAATGAAAACATTGGTGATTTCCGTTATACCGTACTCACTACCAGTGGTGGCACAAGCAACTACTACTTTGGCCGTCAGGCTACTATGATTTATGGTTCAAAGGCTAATGGACTTGCCAACGAAGACCTTAGATGGGAAGAGAGTGAACAGACCAACGTTGGTATCGACCTCGGATTCTGGAACAACAAGCTCACCTTCTCGATGGATTACTACATCAAGAAAACCAATGGTATGCTAATGGAAATGCCCATTCCATCTTATGTGGGTGAGGCAAAACCAATAGGCAACGTGGGTGACATGAAAAACTCTGGTATTGAGTTTGAGCTCGGCTATCGCTGGAACATTGGCGATGCACACTTTGTCGTTAAAGGCAATGCGGCTTACTTGAAGAACGAGCTTAAGAATCTGGGTAATGACACAGGTTTCTTGAACTATGGCATCAGCCAGTTCAGCGATGGTGGTACACGTGCCGAGAACGGGCAGCCATTCCCATTCTTCTATGGTTACAAGACTGCTGGCGTGTTGCAGAACATGGACGAGGCTAATGAGTATAACAGCAAATATAGTACTGGTTCACATCCTGGCGATTTGATTTTCGTTGACGTTAATGGTGACGGCAAAATCACCAGTGACGACCGCACCAAGATTGGCAAGCCAACACCCGACTGGACATTCGGCTTTAATTTCAACGCCGAGTGGAAAGGCCTTGACTTTAGCATCTTCTTCCAGGGCGTGAGCGGTGCCGACATCTTCGACGCTACTTGGCGTCAGGACATTGCCTCGGGCAACTATCCCACTTGGGTACTTGGCCGCTGGACCGGTGAAGGCACATCTAACAAACTTCCTCTGCTGAAACTCGGTGACGCTAAAAACTGGGTGTGCAGCGACATCTATATACAGGACGGTTCTTACTTGCGTCTGAAAGATGTTACATTAGGCTACACACTGCCTCGTCATCTCACCCGCAAGATTCGCGTTGAGCGTCTGCGCATGTATGTTCGTGGTGAGAACCTAGTAACTTGGACCAAATACTGGGGATTTGATCCCGAAATCGGTTCTGGAAGTTCTTCGATGGGCGTAGATTATGGTGTATATCCACAAGCACGCACATTTACAGTAGGATTCAATCTCTCATTCTAATCTAAACATTCTAAAGAAAGGAAATCATTATGAAAAAATATATTTCAATTATCGCAGGTATTGGTGTGGCAGCTCTTGCCCTCACCTCTTGTAGCGACGACTTCCTCGAGGTGACGAATCCCACTGGAGAACCTCTTGAGGAATACTATAACTCCGACGAGCACCTGAACGAGGCGCTCACATCGGCCTACGCTCCTCTGCACTGGCCCGACTGGGACGGCGTAGCATACAATGATCTCACCATCGATGCTGAAATCATGGGCGACGACTTTTGGGTAGGCGGAGCCAATATCTCCGACAACCAGCACTGGCACAAGCTCTTCAACTTCGAGGGTGATGGCAACAACACTTTGAGTACCCTTTGGGGCGACTTCTACAGTGGTATCAAGCGTTGCAACGACGTGATCAAGTATTGTTCTTGGGGTGGTGGCACCGAAACCAATCGCAAGTCATTCGAGATGCAGGCACGATTGCTTCGCGTGTACTATTATAATATCCTGTGGCATTACTATGGCAATGTGCCATTCTATTTGGAGAATCTTACGGAGCCATATACTGCTCCACAGCTCTCGGCCGACGAGATTTACAATAATTTGCTTCCCGAGCTAGAGGAGATTATCGCTTCTAACGTGCTTCCCATGCGCTGGGCTGCCGCCGAGAGTGGCCGCGTATCGCAAGCAATGGCTTATATGCTCTATGCCGAGATGGTAATGTATCAAAACGATCAGTCTCGTTATGCTCAGGCACTGGGCTACATGAAGCAGATTATCAATGATGCCAACTACTCTCTGAATCCTGACTTCGCCAACTTGTGGGCCGAAGCTGGAGAATGGTGCTCGGAGTCGATTTTCGAGATCAACTACGATGATGACAATGGCCAGCGTGACTGGGCCTCTCCTTCTAATCCCACTGCTCCGCTAAATGCCGGTGGCACAGTATTCCCCACACTCTGCTCTCCCAATGGCTGGGGCGGTGGCGAAGGCTGGGACGGTGGCAACGATGGCTGGGGCTTCCTGCCCATGCGCGTTGAAACCTATAACATGTATGCCGAAAACGACTTGCGCCGCGATGTGACTTGCTGGGACGTGCGTGGTTACACTTACACCGAGCGTTATCAAGACACGCACATCTGGCACGGCAAATATCGCCCACAGAGTGCTAACAACCAGGATTGTCCTTCATCAAAGAACCTGAACTACAACAACAATAAGCGCATCTATCGCTATGCCGAGACTTTGCTTAATGCCGCTGAGCTGTTGTTACTCACTGGTGGTGGTGCCAGTGAAGCACTGGGATATGTTAACCAAGTGCGCGCCCGTGCAGGCCTTAATAACCTTACCGCTTTGGACATCGACGACATTTACACCGAGCGTCATTTAGAATTCTGTGGCGAAGGCAAGCGTTATTTCGACTTGGTTCGCGCCGAAGGTATCAGTGGTGCCATACAGAAGGCTTCGACAGTACTTGTTCCCGATAGCTATGGTTATCGCACCAAAACTTGGACTCCTAGCAAGAAACATATTCCGCTGGCACAATCCGAACTTGACGCCGATCCCACATTGGTTCAGAATAACTACTAAGATTCATCGATAATTAATCATATAGAAAATTAATCATTATGACGACTAAGATATATAAACTTTTCTGTGCTGCTATCGTGAGCGTGAGCTTGATTGCGGGCTTTGCCTCCTGCTCTCCCGATAGTTTTGAGGTTGCTGACCCAAGCGCTATACCCACGCTGGATGGCGTTGACTTCGATATCAGCGTAGATCAGGAGACTAACCAGATGGTTGCCACCTACACTCCACGTCCTGGAACCTATCCTATTTGGATTATTAATGGGACTTCCTATTCTACTCTGCAAGAAGTGGGTTACCAGAATCCTGAGGCTGGTACTTATACAATAGGTCTTAAACTTGGTAACCGCAACGGCTTTAGCCAGGGTACTGTTACTAAGACTTTTACATTCAATGAGACCAAGATTGACTATACTGCCGATTTCCGCCGCATCACTGGCAAGGAGTGGCGATTCGCCAACAAGGAGGTTGCCCACCTGGCTTGTGGTCCTGCCGGAACTGCTGCTACTGAATGGTGGAGTGCAGGGCCCAATGAGAAAGAAGGCACTGGTATGTATGACGACCGCATGACCTTCACTGCCGACAACCGCAAGGGTGGCACGTTCCACTACAGTCCTGGCGAGGACGGTCTCACTTACGTGAACAAAGGCACCACCAAGTGGGGCACAGGCGCCGATGCCGACTTTGACGCTTCGATAGGCGAGCAGACTGCAGATTGGAGTTTTGAGGTGTATGACTGGGAAGATGCCGAAGGAAATGTCACCAAGCAGACCTATATCCAACTGGCTCCAAACACTGTGTTCCCTTACATTAGTATGGACGCTCAGTATGAGAATCCCAAGTTCCGTGTCGAGGAGCTAACTGCCAAGAAGCTGGTACTCATCTATGAGGCTCCAGACAGGTCTATCGCCTGGCGTTTCATCTTTACCAACGGTGAAGATGAACCCGACGTGCCCGACCCTGCATCGGTGGTTGACTGGGATCCTGCTTCGCCATCCAACTTGTGGTTACCTGTTGAGACAGGCGAAGCCTTTGAGGCAGTTGGTTGCTGGTTTGCCAACGATGGTTGGGCACAGATTGCCGATCCTGAGTGGTCACACAGCGACGGTGAGTGGTTCATCACCATGCCCGAGGGCATTGGTGGCTCGCAGTGGCAAGGCCAGTTCCACATTGATACTAAACTAACCGCCAGTGCTGCTAAGAAATACAATTTCTATTTGGTAATGGAGGCTGATAATGATTGTCCGGGAGTGACCTTTAAGTTGACCGACTCGGGTGATTCCAACTACTTCTTTGAAGTACGCAAGGACGTGGAAGCCGATAAGCCCTTCGTGTTCAAGCAAGAGAATGTGATGCTTGCCGAAGGAACCGATGCCAGTGTATTGCGCATGTTCTTCGACTTTGGTGGCACGCCCGCAGGCACTCATGTGAAGATCAGCAAGATTTATCTGGAAGAGGCCGTTTCAATATCCTATGACGATGCCGACAACCTGTGGAGGGCAGTGGATGAAGGTACAATGTTTGACGCTTTCGGTTATTACTTTGCCGACGATGGTTGGGGCCCAATTGATTATAGCCCCGCTACCCACAGCGGTGATGCCTATGAACTGACTCTTCCTGAGGGTCTGGGTGGCTCGCAGTGGCAAGGCCAATTCCACATTGATACTAAGCTTACTGCCAGTGGCTCTAAGGCTTATCATGTGCAAGTTCAAGTTGAGGCCGATGCCGACCTGCCACAAGTGACCTTCAAGCTCACCGACTCGGGCGACAACAACTTCTTCTTCGCGGAGCGTAAAGACGTTGCAGCCGACACTCCAAATGTCTTCACTTGGAAAAATGTGAAGCTGGCCGAGGGTACCGATGCCTCGGCATTGCGATTCTTCTTTGATTTTGGAGGTTCACCCGGTGGCGCCAAGGTTAAAATCAGCAAGATTGTCTTAAAAGAAGCATAGAAAATGAAACGTTACATGCTTCATACTATATTGTTGCTATCTCTCACCGTAGCCCTTTTGGGCTGCGGTGGAGACGGCGATGGACCCCAAGCCCCTGTAACCATTACAGCCTCGCCTGAGGCAATCAATGCCCCCGCCGATGGAGAGTCCTACACCATCAACGTGTCGACTACTGGCACCGAATGGGATGCTTATACTGTTGGCGATTTCTTCACCATCACTAAGCAGGGCACAACTTCCAAGTCGGGCAGTGTGACAGTCACGGTTCCCGCCAATGCACTCACCCAGGCGCGTAGTGGTTCAGTGGTTCTAATGTCAGGTGCAGCCCGTAAAACAATAACTGTAACGCAAGCTGCTGCCGAAAAACCTGCCTATGATGCACCCGATGGATACACGCTGGTATGGAATGATGAGTTTGATCATGGCAATGAGCTGAATGGCGACTACTGGACTCACGAGGTAAAGAACTCGGGATGGGTGAATAACGAGCTGCAAAACTATGTGAACCACATCACCCCGGGTGGGGAATATGTCACCGAGCTGAGAGACGGTAAGCTGCGCATAACCTGCCTGAAGGAGAATGGCAAGATTTATTCGGGCCGCGTCTATGCCAAAGCAAGAGAAGGCTGGAAATATGGCTATATTGAGGCAAGTATCAAGTTACCAAAAGGCAAGGGTACATGGCCTGCCTTCTGGATGATGCCTGTAAACTTCCAGTCATGGCCTGCCGATGGCGAAATCGACATTATGGAAGAGGTGGGATACCACCCCGACTATGTGTCCTCTAGCCTCCATGCTACCGCCCACGTTCACACCAATAACACTCAAGTGACCCACGAGATGCTGTGCCCTGGTGCCGAAGGCGAGTTCCACAAGTATGCAATCCTTTGGACCGAGCAGAACATCACCACCTATGTCGACGACAAGGTTCAACTATCTTACGACAACCGTGGCTTGGGTCACGATGATTGGCCCTATGATGCTCCCTTCTATATCATCTTAAACCTCGCTTGGGGTGGTGATTGGGGTGGAGCCCAGGGAGTTAACGAGAATGCGCTTCCCGTCACTATGGAGGTGGACTACGTGCGCGTGTTCCAAAAGAGATAGTAGCAATGGCATGTAGGGACGAGATCAGCCTCGCTGATCACAAACCCCGTTCATGCTTCCCGAACTTTATTAAGGACAATTGCCGCTGGGACCTTGGCCAAGCAACTTTTTAAAAATAGTTTGGTTTTAGTGTAACATTTTGTGCAGTCCTTATGTCAAGATAAGCAAGCTCCCCCTCTTAGATGAGGGGGGGTAAGGGGGGGAGTATGACAGATTGTGCACTATGAAATAGGCATAGATAAAAGTCTTCTTTATAATTTTTTGTGGCCGTGAATGGCATGATCGCATCTTTCGCGGCCACTTATCGCTAGAAATGAGCAACTCATGAACAGATTGATGTTTTTTTTTACATTGGTCTTGATGGCAACAGTACCACTCGTTGCCACGCCAGCCGACATCGTCAGAGTGGATGGGCCAAATCTAGTAAAGCCCGACGGAACGAAACTGTTTATACAGGGCACGAACCTTGGGAACTGGCTAAATCCCGAGGGGTACATGTTCGGACTGAGCCGCACTAACTCCGCATGGATGATTGACCTGATGATCAAGGAGGCTGTAGGCCCGGACTTTGCCGCTGAGTTTTGGCGAGAATTCAAGGATAACTATATCACTCGCAAAGATATTGAATTTATTGCCTCTCAAGGAGCCAATACCATCCGTCTACCTTTTAACTACAAACTGTTCACCGATGAGGATTATATGGGGTTGACCAGGAATCAAGACGGCTTTACCCGAATCGACTCGGTGGTGGCATGGTGCAAGGACACGGGGTTGTATCTCATTCTTGACATGCATGATTGCCCTGGCGGACAAACGGGCGACAACATTGATGACGGACACGGTTATCCATGGCTGTTTGAGAGCGAAGCCTGCCAAGAGTTGTTCTGCGACATATGGAAACGCATTGCTTACCGATATAAAGACGAACCCATTATCCTTGGCTATGAACTTGCCAATGAGCCCATAGCCCATTATTTCGAGAACAAGGATTCACTGAACCTGCTGTTAGAACCCCTCTATAAGCGAGCTGTGAATGCCATCCGTGCGGTTGACGTCAACCATGTGATTCTGCTGGGTGGCGCACGATGGAACTCCGACTTCTTCATGTTTACCGATTGGAAGTTTGACCACAATATCATGTACACGTGTCACCGTTATGGTGGTGAGCCTACCGCCGAAGCTATTAAAGACTACATTGACTTCCGTGACAAAACCAATCGGCCCATGTATATGGGTGAGATAGGACATAACACCGATGAGTGGCAGAAACAATTTGTAAAAGTGATGAAAAAAAACAACATAGGTTACACGTTCTGGCCTTACAAAAAAATTGATAACTCATGCATGATGGGTATCAAGAGGCCTGAGCAATGGGACGACATTGTGGTGAAATTCTCGGAAACGCCGCGAGGCACCTATAAGGAATGGCGGGAGGCACGTCCCGACCAGGAAACTTTCAGAAAGCTACTGTTGAAGTATGTGGAGAATAGCCGATTTGAAAACTGTCAACGTCAGGATGGTTACATCCGCTCGTTGGGACTTGATTAATGCATAATTCACAATTATAAAGCACGATGCTCAATTAATATTAACTGGTATGAAGAAATTTGTATTCACTATAGTAGCACTGCTTTGGGTAGCCACAATCCAGGCATCCAATCAGCCAGTGTATCTCGATGAGAGTAAACCGCTGGAACAGCGAGTGGAAGATGCGCTCAGCCGTATGACACTCAATGAAAAAATAGCCATCATCCATGCACAGTCGAAGTTTAGCAGCCCCGGTGTAAAACGCTTGGGCATCCCTGACTTGTGGACCGACGATGGGCCTCATGGAGTGCGCCCCGACGTGCTGTGGGATGAATGGGAGCAAGCCGGGCAAACCAATGACTCATGTGTGGCTTTTCCTGCTCTCACCTGTCTGGCTGCAACATGGAACCCTGCGATGGCGCGCCTCTATGGCGAGAGTCTGGGAGAAGAGGCTTTGTACCGCGGCAAGAACGTGATTCTTGGCCCTGGCGTCAATATCTATCGCACACCGCTGTGCGGGCGTAACTTTGAGTATATGGGCGAAGATCCCTGGCTCGCCTCACGCATCGTGGTGCCCTACGTTCAGGGATTGCAGTCGAAGGGGGTGGCAGCATGCGTCAAACACTATGCGCTCAACAACGATGAGGAATACCGTCATCAGGTGAACGTTATCGTTAGTGACCGTGCTCTGCACGAGATTTATTTGCCAGCTTTCAAGGCTGCTGTGCAAGAAGGTGGCGCATGGGCTTTAATGGGCGCCTATAATCTTTATAAGGATCAGCACAATTGTCACAACGAGATTTTGCTGAACAAGATATTAAAGCATGACTGGCAGTTTGATGGCGTGGTCATCTCCGACTGGGGTGGTGCTCACGATACTGGGCAAGCAGTAATGAACGGTCTTGACCTGGAGTTTGGCACATGGACCGATGGTCTCGCCTTCGGCACATCTAATGCCTACGACAATTATTACCTTGCCCAGCCTTATAAGCAACTCATCCGTGATGGAAAACTCACCACCAAGGAGCTTGACGAGAAAGTGCGTCGAGTACTTCGTCTGCATTTCCGCACTACGATGAACCGTCAGCGCCCTCATGGTTTCCTATGCAGCGAGAGCCACTATGCAGCAGCGTTAAAAATCGCACAGGAAGGCATCGTGCTGCTTAAAAATGATGCCCCAAAGGGTAAAGGCGCAATGCCTGTTCTGCCTTTGGATGCGGCCAAAAAACAACGCATACTCGTAGTGGGCGAAAACGCCATCAAAATGATGACCGTTGGTGGTGGTTCCTCATCGCTGAAGGTACAAAAGGAGATTCTGCCACTCGATGGTATCAAGGCGCGTTTCGGCAATGCTGAGGTCGATTATGCTCGCGGTTATGTGGGTGACACGGTGCAGAGCTACAACGGGGTAACCGTTGGTCGCAGCCTTTATGAGACACGATCTAAAGATGAACTGTTGAATGAAGCTGTCGAGAAAGCTAAAAATGCCGATGTGGTAATTTTTGTTGGTGGCCTAAACAAAAGTGACTATCAAGATGCCGAGGGCCATGATCGCAAGAGTTACGATCTCCCTTATGCCCAGAACGAAGTGATAGAGGCACTGGTGGCGGTTAACCCTCGCTTGGTGTTTGTTGGCATTTCAGGTTCAGGGTTTGAGTTGCCATGGCTAGCCAAAGTGCCGGCTATTGTTCAGGGATGGTTCGTGGGCTCTGAATCAGGTGAGGCAATAGCCAGTGTGCTCGCTGGCGACGTCAATCCCTCGGGCAAGTTGCCGTTCACCTGGTATGCCGACATCAACCAATGTGGCGCCCACGCTTTGAATGCCTATCCTGGCGTGTGGCGTGAGGGACATAAGATTATTGACGAAGAATATAAAGAGGGTGTCTTTGTGGGTTACCGCTGGATTGACAAGCAGAAGTTGAAACCAACGTTCCCCTTTGGATACGGGTTAAGTTATACCACTTTCAGTCTTGGCAAGGCTGTTGCTGATAGAAAGGAACTTACCGGCGACCAACAGATTTCGTTTACTGTGAGTGTCACCAACACTGGCAAGCGCTCAGGCGCCGAGACCATCCAGCTCTACGTGAGCGACAAGGAAGCAAGTGTTGACCGTCCTGTCAAGGAGTTGAAGGCGTTCCAAAAAGTGTTCCTACAGCCTGGCGAGACGCGCGACGTGACGCTTAGCATCGACCGCAACGCCTTGAGTTTCTATGATGAAGTATCAGGACAATGGAAAGCCGAGTCAGGCACTTTTGAGGCATTGATTGGCACAGCTGCCGACAACATTCCCACCAAATGCGCCTTTGAATTAAAATAGGAATATACGCACTATAAAAATTAAATTGATTGAAAAGAGTCTGAGAAAAGTAATCTTTGTCTCAGACTTTTTTTTTATCTTTGTCGCCATAACTTCTAAGACAAAATGAAAAAGACACTAGTTTTGCTTTGTTGGTTGCTGCTTGTGGGGACAAAGATGTCGGTGGCTCAAGATATCAATTTGCAGAATTATTATTTGCAGATTGACGAAGCTATCAATCATTCGCCGGAATATGTGGCTAAGCATGAGATAAAGATAGGGTTACAACGCCAGGCTCTAAAACGGGAAACAACCCCAAGCGGGAAGTTTCAATGTAATTTTAGGCTATATGAACTCTATAAGCCCTTCGTGAGTGATTCGGCGATTTATTTCCTCAACCAGTGCATTGCGCTGGCTAAGCAAATGAACGACCCATCGGCATTGGTGCGTTGTACGTCGCTGCTCGCCATAAGAAGCGCTAACATCGGTATGTATGATGAAGCACTATGCATGCTGGATTCCATCAATACCGAGGGAGCCGACACCCTTGCACTGGGAACTTACTATGAGGCCTACGACAATGTTTACAGTGAGCTTTCCTACTACACGCGACTTGACAATATGCGCAAAATCTACCTTGACAAGGCTCACTACTATGAACAATTGATGATGAAGCATTTGCCGCCCACGAGTGAGGCTTGCTTTTTGCGTCGTGAATTGAGCGCACAGGGCGAAGGGCGCTTCGATGAATCGATGAGAATCAACAATGATTGGCTGGCAACGGTGGAGCCAGGCTCGCACCCCTATGCTTTGGTGGCGCTTTACCGATATATTGAATTCAAACTCCAAGGCGACAACAAGGAAATGATGCATTGGCTCGTGGAGTCGGTGTTGACCGACATCAAAAATGCAACTATGGATCAAGGTTCGATGTGGGAACTTGCCAATGAACTGATGATACAGGGTGACATTGAGCGCGCATCACGTTACATTAGTTTCACCAGCGACTGCGCCAATCGTTACGGTTCTCGACAACGAAACTGGCAAATCGCCCCACTTCTTACAGCTATATCAAAGAATTACAAAACTAATAGTGAACGCGTTACCAACCAACTGCGCATCACCATCGCTCTCATCAGTGTGCTTGCCTTGTTGCTGCTGGGCGCTTTGCTCTTCTTGCATCGCCGGCACAAGCAATTAACAGCAGCAAGAAACGAACTGCACGCCACCAACAGCCAGCTGGCGACACTCAATGAGGAGCTAAAAACCGCCAACGAACAACTGTCGGAAAAGAACGTGCAGTTCTCGGAACTTAACGCACAGCTCTCGGAGAGCAACCGCGTGAAAGAGGAGTACATAGGCCGATTCATGAGCCTGTGCTCACAATATATCGACAAACTCGATGCCTACCGCAGAATGGTAAACAAGAAGATGAGGAACAAGGAACTTGATGAACTATTCCGAATCACGAAATCAACCGAGCTTAAGGAGACAGAGCTTGAAGAACTCTATGAGAATTTCGACAGTGTGTTCTTGCATCTGTTTCCCCACTTTGTTGAGGATTTCAATGCCTTGCTCCAACCCGAAGCGCAGGTGCATCCCAAAGAGGAGAACCGTTTGACAACAGAATTACGCATTTTCGCCCTCATACGTCTGGGCATTGAGGACTCATCGAAGATTGCCGAGTTCTTGCACTATAGCGTCAACACGATCTATAACTATCGTGCACGCATCAAGAACGGTGCCATCGCAAGTCGTGAGCAATTTGAGCAAAACGTCAAAAAACTCGGCCAAATCCAATAAAGAAATTACCGATTTAAAGCATGATAATTCAACAAGAGCTGGCGTTAAACCAGCTCTTGTTATATCCTCACAGGTTAAAGTAGTTGCTGCGGTCGAGGTTTCGGTAGCCAATGGCTTCTGTGATGTGGCGCTGGCTGATGGTGATTAAACTTCTCAAACAGGTAGAACATCAATATTCTCTTTTGTTTGAATGGAGATAAAGATAATTACATCATTATTCGCTCTAATTTGTTTTTCCATTTTTCCCAATGGGGCATTTCTTTGGTAAGGAGTGCATAAAAGTCCTTTGTGTGATTGCGATGGATGAGATGACATAATTCATGAGTAACTACGTACTCAATACAACACCTTGGGGCAGCAATCAATTTTAAGTTTAAATAAATACTTCCATCTTTAGTGCAATACCCCCATCTCTTATCCATTGTTTTAATTGAAAGACATTTTGGACTAACACCATATACTGAGAAATGTTCAATTATTGGTTTTGCGTATTCATAAAATTTTATTTCAGCTCTTTTACGATACCAAGTTTGTAATAATGTTCCTGCATTTTTTTTGTTCCTGCATTCGATTTCTATGATATTGTTTTGATAATGAACGGCATTAACATAACTTTCAACTACTTTAAGCATATATTGTCGACCTAGATATAGGTGTGACTCTCCACTGATAAACTGGCGCTTCGTGGTTGGGGGACCAAAGGACTCAAAAAACCGCTTTTGTCGGAGAATCCAACTGGCTTTTTTGTGAATTTTCTGTCTTATTTGTTCCAAGGAAGCATTGATTGGCACTTTCAGACGGACATTGCCGTCAGGAAGGACAAATATTCCTAACGTTTTTCTATCAACAAACTCGATTTCATAGTTTATCTTAGTTTCACCGTATTGTATGCTGTCACTTGTTATTTGATCCATATTTTAGCAACATCAACGCAACCATCAATAATTATATCCATATCATCGAATGATAAGTCAACTCCATATTTACGTTTGATATTATCAATCAACTCGTCTTCCAGTTTGATTTTCATTTTTCCAATAATATCACTCTTTGATTGCCAATCCACCAAAACCGCATTTTCCACAATAACAATATTGCGGATAATATTGTCAAAAGCTTTTGTTGTGGAAAGAGCCATTTCTTTTACAGGCTGTTCTGGAAATAGCCGCTTGTAATTTTCTAATGCAATACCGTAATAGGCTTTTGCTGCATTATTATGCTCTAGTTCTGCAGGCAGGTCACTGTCGGTGTGGTTTAGCACATCTTCCTTGAATCGCAACATCTTTTCAAGATATTCATTTTCGCTGATTCGTCCTTGTTCGTATGCATCAATCGCTTCACGTATTAATTGTGAGAACTTTTTATAGAAAGCAGGATCAGAATCCATGTTTTCTTTTATATATTTAGAAGTGCGCGAAGCAATAGTGTCGGCTTTAGCTGCAGTTCCGACAACACTGTCAACTTCTTCCTGGAATTTCTCAGTATCGAATATGTTGACTAATTGTGTTATAACTTTAACCTCGTCACTCTCTACATGACGATTGATTAGCCTCTCAATTCTTGTCTCATATTTTTTATAGTCGATAGCATCAGAATAACGTAACTGAACTGAAGTGCGCAATTTAGAGAACATTCTCAAATCTTCTTTATATCGCTCAATGGTTTTCTCATCAGTATTCTCATGGAATTCTTTGGTAGATAGTGCCAATTGAAGCACTGACGAGAATGCTGTCAGACGGTCATAGAACTCATGGCGACGGTCTTCCATTCGCAATGATTGAGCATAGGCCTCCAAGTCACGTTTGTTGGGAATCGCCTTAAACAGATCCCATAAATCTGCATTTTTTTGTGGTAGTTCTGCAATTTTGTCACTGACGGGAGCTAATGTCTCGCGGAACACTTCGCGATCCTCTTCGTCATATTCAGAGTAGATGCTTAACGCATCATCTAACTCAGCCAAAACACCGTAATAATCTATGATATAACCATAGTCTTTTCCATCGCAGTTTCTATTGACACGTGCAACAGTTTGCAATAGTGTGTGCCCGGTCAGATGACGGTCAAGGTACATAACAGTCACTCTAGGTTCGTCAAATCCAGTCAGCAATTTATCTACGACAATCATAATCTCAGGATTGTCTTGCCCTTTAAATCTTGCAATTAGATTCTCTTGGTATTTATGAGGAGTTCCATGCTCATCCATCATATTTTTCCAAAAGATCTTTACATCCTCAGGAGTGCCACCATAAACAGTTTCTTCACCTTCTCGGTCGTCGGGTGCCGTAATTAAAACCTCTGACGTCACTTTACCTATTTCATCAAGAAATTTTTTATAAAGGATAGCCACTTTCTTTTTGGGGGTTACCAACATGGCTTTAAACCCCGAACCTTTCCAGTTTTCATAATAATGCTTAGAAATGTCTGTTGCAATAGAGTAAATGCGTTGCTCTGTTTGATTAAGTATGTCGGTACGTGAGAATTTCTTTTTGAGATCAACCGATTGGTCTTCTGTGAGTCCTTCACACACAATGTTAAAGAAATTGTCGATAGGTCCTTCTGTCACGAACTGTGGAACAATGCGCCCTTCATAAAGCAATGGCACAACAGCATGGTCTTGTACTGCTTGTTTGACAGTATAGACAGGTTTTATTATACCTCCAAAGGTTCGAGCTGTATTTTTGTCTTTTTTCATCAATGGAGTGCCTGTAAAAGCAATCTTGCAGGCATTGGGCAATACACGATTCATCTGAATGGCCAACTCTTTATATTGGCTACGATGGGCCTCATCAATGAGTATGAAAATATTCGGGTCGGTTAGAGGATTCTTTATTTTTTTTATCGCAGTTGCAAATTTGTTGATTACAGTGGTAATGATTGAATCGCTGTTGTTTTCAAGTAGTTCTACCAATTTTCTTCCAGTTGTGGCGTTCTCTACCTCTTTACCACATTTGCGGAATGTTTTGGTAATCTGTGCATCAAGATCTGTTCGGTCGGTGACCAGCACAATGCGTGGATTCTTTACTACAGTAGCAATCTTTTGTGCGAGCATTACCATTGTAAGCGATTTTCCACTTCCCTGTGTGTGCCAAACTACACCTCCGTTACGTCTGCCAGCATCAATTTGTTGTATCCTATCTACTGTTTCTTTGACAGTAAAATATTGTTGATAACGTGCCAGTTTTTTGATGCCTGCATCATACAGAGTGAAGTGATAGATGAGTTCGAGCAGTCGCTCGGGACGGCACAAATTATAGATGTATTCGTCCTGTGGAGTAGGAGTCCGTACTTCTTTGCTGTCTTTGTTTACGATGTCAAGAAGTTGCTTTTGATATTCAAGCTCTAGATCGTTGTTGATAAACATCTCGTGCCATTTACACCAAAACTTTTGAGCAGACCCTGTCGTGGCATAGCTTCCAAAGCTGTTGCCAATAGCTAAGAGCAATGAACTGTAAACATATAGACCTCTAATGCCATCATCTTTCTGATTGCGCAGGTGTTGAGAAATGGCTTGTTCTTCAGCGCCTTTGATGTCAGGGCGTTTACATTCAATGATTACCAAGGGAATACCATTTACGAACAATACAATGTCAGGTCGATAAGTGTCGGAAGAGCCTGTACGAGTAACTGCAAATTCTTCTGTGACATGAAAAACATTATTCTCTATATTCTCCCAATCAATATAGCGCATTGTATAAGTTTTGATGTCTCCATCAATGCTTTGCTCAAAGGCTTTACCAAGTGTCAACATGTTATAAACAGCTTCGCTGCCACTCATGTAACCTCCTTCCATTGGCACGTTGCGCATGGCAATAATTCCATTCTCAATGTTTTGTTCAGAAAAACGCGCTTCTTTGTGACTACCTATCTTGATTGAGTTTAATTCTCGCAGCTGTCGCCTTAAGACCTCTTCCAACAAGACATTAGATGTTTTGCCACCTCGCATAGTTAAAGCCTCCTCGGGCGAGAGGTATTCATAGCCCAACTTATGCAATAGTTCCAGAGCAGGTTTTTGGCTTATTTCGTTTTCTTTGAATGATATTTTGTTCATAATTATTTGACCACCTATTTGACCACTTCTATCAAAATTTCTTTAAAAATGACAAAATAGCTACTTAAATTATTGGAATGCCTTAATTATTACAAATTTTGTTATGTTCATGTTTCTGTACAAACTACTTTTATGAAGTTTACACCGAAATTAGTTAACCGAAACATTTTGCGCTTTATTGTATAAGTTATAGCAGTTCTACTATTTGATGAATGAAACTTTACTGGATTCTGTATTAAAGGATGATTTTCTATCGTTTTATATGGCTCTTTGTCAGACAACTCACCATCTGGAATCTCAATTAATTTTAAGCGAAGAAAATTGTCAATATATTCGCATATATTTTCTGGATGTTCTAATATCTTTATGTTCTCATCTGTAAAATTAGAAATAATAGGATGTCTACCTTTGTTGTTTCCTAATTTAAAGTATTTATCCACCAATGGGTAGAGAATAATTATGCTTGGGGTTAAGGCTTTTAAATATTTTGCTTCATCTGGATTTAGTTGTTTGATTATGTCAACAAATGAAGGATGGACTTGCCATTTTTTATCTACATTCATTGACGAAGTCAAAAGGTTTGCATACAAATCCCTTAACTCTGCGCTATTTTGACAATAGCTGATTTGTTGAATCGCAGGAATTGCTACATAAGGTTCTGGTTCAACAAGTTTTTCTTTTGGAATTTGTTGAACCTTTTCTTTTATTGCTTCAGCAGTCAGTTTAAGACTTTCTTCTCCGTTAATAAGCCATTTTTCCCAACCACTTAATGCTAACTTAATGGTACGTGGCAGGAATCCCAATATTTCTCCAATAGGCTTTACAACGGGACTCATAGCATCTTTATATACTTCAACTGCAACACCTTTTGCCTGCTCAAGTATTTCTTTATCAGTGTTTAACATATATGTTTATGATTTTATTCTTTTTTTACCGGTTAATAATTGCTGCATTAGGCCACGTTTCTGAGATTGCAGGTTTGCTAATTTCCCATTGGCGAGTTCTATCTCTTTGTCCGCATTAACAAATACAGATGCTATGGCATTCTGTTCGTCAATGTCAGGAATACTCATATGCATATTAAAGAAATCGGATGGAGTAACATTAAGCAATCCATGTGCTCGTCCTCCTTCATTGGCGATTTTCACAAGTTCTTTATTAAAGATGCCGGACTCACAATACTGCTCAAAGAAATCGATATTGACAGACGCCATCTCTTTCAGACGGAAACAAATGTAAAGAGTTGTCACGACTGCCTTATCGAAAACTTTTAAGCGTTTAATGGCTCCCATTGGATAACCATAAGAATAACTCTTGTTATAACAGAACTCGTTTCTATGTACCAAGAAATAGTTATCAAGGATTTCACTTGCAACGCTCTTTTTGAAGAAATCTGTTTGTATAACAAAACCTCTTTGAGCTGAGATTGTGACAACATTTTTATTGTCTTCCGCATTCTTTCTTGTGATTTGTACTGCAATATCGCCAAGTTTCACCTTTTTCCATTCTCCAGTAAATCCTGACAAGCGTTTCTTGCCTGTAAGGAGTAGCTGCATCAAAGCGCGTTTAAGCAATTTGAGTTTTTCAATCAATTTCTGTTGTTTCTCAATGGCGGTGTCCCATAATCTTCCTATCCCAACAATTATTATCTGTTCTTCAATAGGTGGAACAGGAACAAAGAATTTGTGAAGGTCACCTGTATTAATATGCTTCATAGTTGACCCTGTTTCTATTATGTGGAATCTTTTTCGCCCAATAGAAGAATTATAATAATAGAGCATAAAGCGAGGATCTATTATTTTGTGAAAACGTGAAATGATTAATGCATGGCAATTACTCCCTTCCAATTCTTTCGGAACAATTGTGGTAAGACCGATGTCTCCTGTCTGAATAGTTAACAAATCACCTTCTTTAAGAGATGACTTAATATTTTTATTATGAAATGATTTTGTAACTTTCTTTATACCTTTAAAATTGAAACTTCCTTCAGTTACATTAAATCCTTGAATATATATAATGCCATTGGGATCATCGGTATAATGTGGTGTAGCAACACCAACAAACCCGTTTGTAAGAAGACTTGTGCAATCTCCCAACCTCTTCACTTCCCATTCCTTTGGAATGATGCCAAGTGGAGAGTCTTTATATCCTTGTGGTATGTTTGTGTCCTTTGTCATGTAGTAGTGAAACCAAATGTTTCGATAAATTGATTAAGGTGATTGCCTATTATGTTTACTATGTCAGTTCTGTCTTTTTCAGTTAAAAATTCAGTGTAAGGTAGCTCTCTTTTATATAAAATTACTTCACTCATATTCTTAATATGCTCCACAGTTATCTTATATTGGAACTGTTGGATATCAAGTGTTATCTGAATTAAGCTACTAGTTTTTATGAATGAAAAATCTTTATAAAAATCTATGGTAGACGTGTAAAAACCGTCATCTAGTTTACGACATTTTGCAACAAATGGATCCCATTGAACAGAAGTAAAAATAGAATAAAACTCAGATAGCTCTTTATCAATATATTGAAGAAGAGATTTAAAATCTTCATCTACAATTTTTTTTCTAGTTTCCTCTGTTACTTCAGGTTTGTTAATCTTGTCGCGATATTTTAGCTTGAGATTTTTCCTCCAGTCATCAGCCTCCTTAATGCTTTCTCCTTTTGCAGCCTTGATGCTTATGGTTAAAGCTCTCTCCAAACATTTGCTCATATATTCAACAAAAGGTGTAATTTGCGATAATTCAGCATGAGAACCATCAGAGGGTATCGGACCGATTTTTATGTCACAGCGATTAAGTGCTGTGAGATAGTTGTTTTTATCATCGCTTTTCACAACTATCATAGGATAGCCATGACGATAAAGAATATAGTTGACAATCAGTCGGGAGATTCTGCCATTGCCATCTTCAAATGGGTGGATGCGGATATAGCGGTAATGAAACAGTGAAGCTAATTCTATTGGTGACATTTCTCCTTTAGCTTCTTCCTGATTGTACCACTGTAGCAAATCGGCCATTAATGCGGGTGTTTCTTCGGGTGAGGCGTACTCAAAGCGTTCGCCAGTCGGAGTGATGACAGAGTTTGGACGAGTCTTATATTGTCCTGCATGGACAACGTAAGATGTGTTGGTGCCATCTGGAAGTTGACGATATACGGTGTAGTCTTCTCTTAATAATGTCTTATGTAGCGTGCGGATGAAATATTCGGTAAGATGTTGCTCCTTGTCTAAAGCGGCTTCCTTAACCATTTTCAAGCCAACATTGGATGCTTTCATCTCCTCCAAATCTTTCATGTTGGCTTCATCAACCACTTTGCCAAACATAAGCAACATTTCTGTCTGGCCATAGGTTAACGTGTTGCCTTCAATATGGTTAGAGTTATAATTAAACTCCAACATGAATTTTTGGTCAAGACGTATTTGGTCTTGCTCATTCAATGGTTGAAGTGACAGCCACTCTTGATATAATGATTGTATCTTATTCATAATATAAATTTTTTAATATCCTAATTGTTTCAAATACTCTTTCATTTTAGCTTGGACCTCAGCGAGTTCTTTTTCCAGCTGTTCAATCTCTTTTTGAACTGCAGGGATGTCGATTTCGGCTTCTTCCTCGTAGGTGTCAACATATCGAGGGATATTAAGATTAAATTCATTTTCGCTGATGTCCTTTGGTGTGGCAACAAATGCGTATTTGTCTTCGGCCACGCCAGGAGCAAGTTTGCCGTCCACAAATTTCTCATAGGTAGTGACTATGTGGTCGATATCTTGAGGGCGCAACTTGTTTTGGTTCTTTCCATTCTCATACTCACGGCTGGCATCGATAAATAAAACTTTATCGGAGTTGCGTCCCTTACGGAAAATGGCTATAGCCGCAGGGATTCCAGTGCCGTAGAATAGATTGGCGGGCAAGCCAATGACGGCTTCTAGAGTATGTTCGTTCTCAAGAATAAATTTGCGGATTTTTCCTTCACTGCCGCTTCTGAACAGGACACCATGAGGAATTATGACTCCAACCTTGCCACAATTGTCATCGGCAACTTCCAGCATGTGGCTGATAAATGCCCAGTCTCCCTTGCTTTTGGGAGGAATGCCTCGCCAAAAACGGTTATAAGGGTCATTTGCCGCTTCCTCGGCTCCCCATTTGTCGAGAGAGAAGGGTGGATTGGCAACGACAGTGTCAAATTTCATCAATTTATCGTTGGCTTTTAGCTTTGGATTGCGCAGGGTATCACCCCAGCGTATGACGGCATTGTCAAATCCGTGCAGGAACATGTTCATCATTGCCAGTGCCCATGTGCTGCCATTTACTTCTTGTCCATATAGAGAAAAGTTGTTGTTGCCCACCTCCTTGCCGGCTTTAATAAGCAAAGATCCAGAACCGCAAGTAATATCGCAAATGCGTGCGCCAGGTTTGCTCTTGGTTAGCTTGGCAAGCAGCGTTGACACTTCGGCCGGAGTAAAAAAGTCGCCAGCCTTTTTTCCTGCTTCGCCGGCAAACGTTGAGACGAGATACATATAGGCATCGCCAATGATATCGTTGTTTTCCAAGTGCGACTCGTCTAAGTCAACTTCCTTGAAATCTTGAAGTAAATTCTTCAGACGGGCATTTTTTTCTTTTGGCTCTCCCAGATTAGCGCTGTTGAAGCTAATGTTGCGGAAGATGCTGCTTCCATCCTCGCTACTCATTTTCTCGCGATTGGCATCTTCAAGGTCTGCCAAGGCTACGTCAATTAATTCGCCTATGTTTGTCGCCTTTCTATTATCATATAAGAAATCAAATGTGCTTTTTTCAGGTACAACAAAGCGTTCATGACGCATAGCCCGTTTTGCTCTTTCCTTGTCTCCTTCATATTTTGCGAGATATTCATTAAATTTTGACTTGTAAACATCGCTCACATACTTGAGAAATAGCATTGTGAGGATATAGTCTTTGTACTGACTTGGGTCAATCACTCCGCGGAAGGTGTCGCATGCTTTCCAAACGGTGCGATTGATGTCTTCTTGTGTTATTTTATTGGTTTTCATATCTGTTATTTATATAATTCATTTATTAATATTTGATTCGTCAACTGCTCTCGTTTCTCGGCTATAGTGTTTATCAGCTCTTTTTCTCGCTTTTGCAAAGTTGATAATTCAACTATTTGCTGTTGCTCTTTTTTGCTTGGAATTATGATTTCAATGTTTTCTAATGTCGCTTTGTGTGTCAAAGGAGTGCCTGTGCCGGCTTGGGAGGCTTTGATGAAAGCAACTGTCTTGGGATGATTTAAGTACCAACATAGATAGTCTGGTAATATCTTGTCAGAGTGCAGTTTTATTGAATATAGGGTTGTCGAGGGAACAGCTGGAATATCAAGATCAAATATTTCACACAGATAGGTTACTCCCTTTCCTGCAAATAGTAAATCACCTTTATTTAATATATAATTGCGTAATTTCGGGCTGTTTTCAATTCGTGATGCTGTGGTTTCAGGGGATGGCATCAGTAAATCTTTGACTTGCAGATATGCTATATGTCCAGAAGGAGATCCTTTTGCAAAGATCCCTGAAGATACTTTGGCAAGCTCTGTCAACCTTGCTTTGTGTTTAGTATTTGTGTTACTTAAATATTTCATGCTGCAAAGATATGTGTTTTATTTATACAATCCAAATTTTAAAGCACTTTTTTTTTAGTATAGCAAATACTTTTTGGCAACACAAGGCGCAGTTGAAAAAAACAGAATTTTGGCGGTATATTTATTCCACAATTATCATTACAAATTAAAGTAGTTGTTGCGGTCGAGGTTGCGGTAGCCGATGGTTTCGATGATGTGGTGCTGGCGGACTTGGACGCTGCCGTCGAGGCAGGGGCGATGGCAGCGTCAGGCGCTTTAATCTCCCAGCCTTATTATGCTTCTATCTTCCTCTTGTTTCTTTTGTCCGCCAACAGGCTTGTGAGAGTGGAAATTCCAACTGATTCCAACCCACAAGATGCGGCTTCGGTTCTTGCTGATGTTGACAAGGGAATACACGGTATTGTCGGCTGTGATGTTCCATTTTTGAGTGTTGAAAACATCAGTCAGAAGTGCTGACAAGGTTAAGGATTTGTTTAGCAGCTGCTGGCGGATGCCAATGTTGCAGTAATGCACGGTCTTGGCAGTGAACTGCTGGAAATATTGCGGTGTGGTTAAGAAATACTGCGCCTGAATTGTCATCCCCTTTATTGGGTAGAAATTCAATGATGTGCTGCCATTGAAAGTCCATCCGTTGCTGGTGAACTTTATATCTTGCCAGTCGCCACGCGACTTGGTGTAGAACACATTTGCGCTCACATCAACACTTATCCACTGCGATGTGTTCCACTTAATATTATGCTCGATACCGGTCTTCAAATCCATGTCACTATTGATGTAAGAAGTGACAAGGATGTCCTCATCAAGATAAGCAATTTGGTTGATGTAGTCTTGTGTATAATTGAGGTATGCGTTACCACTCACTTTAAATCTAGGACTCGTGAAGGTGTATCCTAAGTCTATCTTGTTGGCTTTTTCGGGTTTCAGCCGCACATTGCCAGTCTCATAGGTCTTATTATCAATAAGATTGATGTAAGGGTTGAGTTGCGGATAGGTTGGCCTTGAGATTCTTCGTGACAAGGAAAATGACAACAACCACGGCTCGCTGATGCGGTAATTAAGCATGACATTGGGCGCAACGAAGAAACATTCGCTCGTTTCATCTAAATTGTCTTTCTCGCCACGCAGCGAGACGTGACTGTATTCAAAACGCACACCAGTTTTATAGGATAACCTGCTCGCCAGTTTCGACGAATACATGGCGTAGACAGCAGGAATATACTCTCGGTGCTTCAAGTCATTGCTCAACGGAAAGGACAATTGCCAAGAATCAGCAGCATCGCGCTCATACATCTTGTGGTCGATGTTGTTCTTGCGGTAGGTCATCTTAACGCCAGTCTCCAGTTTTCCTTTTCCAAGAGTAGTCATATAATCCATCTGGAAGGCAGCGATGCGCGGATGGCCGCCCGACTCTGAATACTGCGTCATATAGTCATCTTCGTAATAATATGAAGGACGGTGACCATTGATTGCAGAAAGTGACACCATGGTGCTGAACTCACGATTGCCTGGCTCGAAGATGTGCTTGTAGTTCAAAGCTCCCTCATACATTTCGCGGTTGAAAGTGATGTCGGTAAGACGCACTTTATCGCTTGCTGCACCATCGATGAAATAATGGTTGTGCATTGTCTGAAGATTGTTCATTCTGGGGAAACCTGCCTTCAAATCGAGGGCTAAAACATCCTTTTTGGTCGCTTTGAAACTGATGTTAAGTCCCACATTCTGCCCCGTTGTCTTCTTGTCGGCATCAATGAGTTGGTCAAGGATGGTGTTGATAGGCAGGATATTACGGTGGAGCTCGCTCTCGATGCGGTCTTTTTCATATTTGCCGTTATAGTTAAACCGTAAGCCCCAGCGCCTAGTATTGTAGCTCATGGCAAAATTGCCATTAAAGTGGTTGTTAAAGCCATAGTTTGCCGATGCCATTGCTGTGAAGGCATTACTCATTTGTTTTCTCGATACAATGTTGATGATGCCCCCGGTGCCTTCTGAATCATACTTCACGTCGGGACTCGTCACGATATCTATACTCTGCACGTTGGCGGCGGGTATTCCTCCCAGTCCGTCAAGTGTGGTGGGTACACCATCAACAAGAAAAAGCACATTGCTGTTTCCGCGAATGGAAATCTGTCCACTGCCGTCGAATGTAACAGCCGATGATCCCCTCAGCGCATCAATCACCGAACCAGTAGTAGCACTTATGCTCGAAGCAAGATTGATGCGGGTTTTCTCCAGTGCCACATTCTTTGATGCCGCCTCTCCCTCTACTACCACACCATCGAGCATGATTCCATTTTGCTTGACCACTATATCCCCGAGGTCAAGTGTTTCACCCTTTTTCAGGTTCAAGACCTGCACGGTATCTTCATATCCGATTAGACTGACCTTGAAATCGTATTTACCCTCGAACTGTCCCTGTATTATGAAAGCACCGAGCGTGTCGGTCAAGGCACCGGTAAGTATTTTTTTACCAGACACCAAGTAGGCAGAGGCATACATCACAGGACTTCCGTCAGCCTCTACAATACGGCCTTTTATAATATTCGGTTGCTCTTTAGCATATAAAGACAAGCAAATCAATGACAAAAGCAGCAAAAAGAATGACTTGCGCATCATCTATTATTTTACGTTAAACCTAACTTTTATTGAAATTACAAAGATAGGCTTTATTTCTTAAAATGCATTCAGACTACGCATTTTTTATAACCCAAGATTAACCGAATCGATTATCACATATTAGAGTAGTTGTTGCGGTCGAGGTTGCGGTAGGCGATGGCTTCCATGATGTGGTGCTGGCGTATGGTGACGGAGCCTTCGAGGTCGGCGATGGTGCGGGCAACTTTTAGGATGCGGTCGTAGGCGCGGGCGCTCATGTTCATCTTGGTGATGGCTTCGCGGAGTTTTTCCATACCTTCTGCGTCAGGTTCAGCATATTTGTGGAGCATGGCTGTGGTCATCTGGGCGTTGCAGTGCACACCTGGGTGGTTCTTGAAGCGCAGGCTCTGGATGGCGCGCGCTTTGATGACTCGCTCCCTGATTGCTGCGCTGGGTTCTCCTGGCTGCTTGCTCGACATCTGCTCAAAGTTCACCGGCTGAACCTCCACTTGCAGGTCAATTCTATCCAACAAAGGCCCCGAGATTTTGCCCATATAATTGTGCCGCTGATGCGGTGTGCAGATGCACTGCTTGGTGGGGTGTCCATAGTAACCGCAAGGGCAAGGATTCATGCTCGCCACGAGCATAAACGAGGCGGGATAGTCAATACTATATTTCGCACGGCTGATGCTGATGTGCCTGTCCTCAAGTGGCTGGCGCATAACCTCTAAAACACTGCGATTGAACTCTGGGAGCTCATCAAGAAAGAGCACACCATTATGCGCTAAACTGATTTCCCCGGGAGTCGGATAAGTGCCGCCACCAACTAAGGCTACTGGCGAAATCGTGTGGTGTGGAGCGCGGTAGGGACGCACTGATAGTAGGGTAGTGCCTTGCGAGAGTTTGCCTGCCACGCTGTGAATCTTTGTGGTTTCTAGTGCCTCGCCGAGGGTAAGTGGTGGCAGGATTGACGGCAGACGCTTTGCCATCATCGACTTGCCGCTGCCAGGAGAGCCAATAAGCAGGATGTTGTGTCCACCGGCACAAGCCACCTCGAAGGCGCGCTTAACCATTTCTTGGCCTTTAACTTCGCTGAAATCAAAAGGAAACGAGCCTTGCGCGCGTGCAAATTCGGCACGTGTGTCAACTACCGTTGGCTCAAGTGTTATCTCGTTGTTGAAAAACTGTATGACTTCGGTAATAGTTTCCACGCCATACACGTTAAGGTTATTGACCACGGCCGCCTCGGTAGCATTCTGCTTGGGCAGAATAAAACCATCGAGTTGCATCTCTCGCGCCAGGATAGCCATAGGTAGAGCACCCTTGATGGGTTTCACCGTGCCATCGAGCGATAGCTCGCCCATGAGCATGTAGTGTCCCAACTTGTCGGCACTCACATCCTCATTGCTTGCAAGAATACCAATGGCGATGGGCAGGTCGTAGGCCGAGCCTTCCTTCTTGATGTCGGCTGGCGACATATTGATTACCACCGCCTTGCGAGGGAACTTAAAACCAGCATTACCCATAGCGCAGCGCACTCGTTCGGCACTCTCTTTCACAGCGGTGTCGGGCAAGCCCACCATCACATATCCACTACCAAATTCCACCGAGACCTCAATCTCGACAGCGATGGCGTCAATTCCCTGCAGTGCCGCTCCTAGTATCTTGCTTAGCATGTTGTAGCGATTTTTAGTTATATGCAAAGTTAGACATAAAAATGATTTTCTGCAACACTTCATGTGCATCATTCTCAAAAAACACAGCATCGATTGGGGGCGCACGAAAAAACGCACAAACTATTTTGTCGTTTTCGTGCTTTTATCTACTTTTGTCACTGCATTGAAATAAGGTAAGAAGATTCTATGGCAAAAAAGATATTAGACAAAGTTGCAATAATGCTGGTGCTGGCAGTGGCATGTTGCCTGCACAGTTGCATAAATGATGATTTTAAGGTAAATGTTGAGCTCAATGGGCTTGGCAACCAGAATGTGAGGGTAGTTTATCGTGGCGCCGACGGTGGTATAGTCGACTCATGGCTCACTGCACAGAATGACGCTTTGCTCATCGAGGGTAAGTGTGCTGGTCCCACACTGCTCATGGTGTATAATAGCATGAGTGTTCCAATGTTTCGTCTCGTGGTGGATGCTGACGATGAACTAGAAGTAAAAGGTAATGTCACCGAACCAAACCAGCTTGAGGTTAAGGGTTCGGATGTGATGAAGCAATGGAACGACTTCGTTTTCAAGCACAAGAACGAATATGACATGTCGAACACTCCAGCTCTTAATGCTGCTATCGAGAAATATGTAAAAGATAATCCTCGGAGTGTGGTATCCACGCTGCTGGTGCTAATTGACTATGCTCCAGCCAACGATAGCAAAGTGGCACAGCTGCTAAAAGGCATTGACAACAGCGCGAAGCCTGAGAGTCTCATGGAGAGCTATGACCTCATCACCCAAAAGGGCAAGAACGCTGTCACCACTCTCACCAGTCTTAATCTGCTCGAAATGGAAAGTGATGACTTTAAAGCTGCCCAATTCAAAGGCACCAAGCCAAGTGTCATATTATTCTGGGATAAAGATATGGAAAGCGACAAGCGCCGTAGTGCTTTTGAAGAGCTTAAAATGCTCGACACCACTCGCGTCAATGTCGTTGACATAAACATCGATAGCGACTCCACCCGTTGGCGCAGTATGGTGACCGAGGCACAAGCTGTAGGAAAGCACTATTGGGTACCTGGTTCAATTATGAACAGCGAACTCTTAAAACTACAAATTTCCTCAACTCCAACCATCATTGTCACCGACTCGCTGGGACGTCAGCAATACCGAGGCAACGACCCCGTGATTGCACGACAAACAGTCGAGTCCTAAAAGCATCCGCAATAAGTAATTTACGCAAGTGACCATTTGGTGTGATTGTGCATAAATATTCCTTTTCTAAATTCTGAAAAGGAGTTGTTTTTTTGCATATTTTCACAATCAGACTATATATTACAATAAAGAAAACTACCATATTAAGTGCAAATTTTAACATAAATTTCACTTTAGTTCACTAAATTTAGTGGTGTAGCTATTGCATACTATTTTCAATAGTTATAAATTTGCGCCCGGTATTATTTATAAAGGAAAATCTAATCCTTTGAAAAAAATTAGCTCCAAGAAAATTATTAATTATTGAGAATATAGCTATGAAAAAAACTGAGAAATTATTAGCAGTATTAATTGCACTGGTAGGTTGTTTTGCCGCAAATGCTAAAGTGCATCACGATGTGACATCAAAAGTCACCCATTTTAACTATAGTACCTACACCTATACTTATATAGATGCTAATGGTGTAGAACAAACCGCAAACCTCATCGATGAGGCCACAACCCCCAATCAGATTAAAGCTTTGCTGAAGAAAGTCTATACTGATCCTACAATCCCTGGCATTCATTATGCCTATGATTACAAGGACAATGAGGGCAATCCCATTCAGTACAAGAAGCTTAACTATGACGTCAATGCTAGCCACGGCACACCCTGGGTCAAGAGCAATAATGAAGGAACTATCGCCAATCCCAATGATGATGGAATGACCATGTTTCTTGTTCAGGTTAAAGACAGCTATAAAAATAGCCAGGGAAACACTATTGATGCCGCATTCCAGTCGATTAAGCTGGTCAAGAACTTTACACGTGTCCATGACTCTAATAATCCAGGCTATTTAATGTCGGTTGACGGCATCAGCACCAACCGCTTTTTCTTCCTGTCGAAGGGCAAGTCTAGGGCATCTAAAGCCGCGCCTCTTTACATGACCTATGAGCAAGTTAGCCCTGTGAACTATGCCACGGCTTCGGAAACCACCAACTTCATCAACGAGATTAAGGCAGGTCATTCTTATCCCTGTATTCATGACTGTGGTAATGTGATTGGATATAATCCAGCCCACTGGTTCACCATCGACCAAAGTGGAGAGAACTACAGCCTGTCTAACCTCACCATCTTTATGCCTGACCGTCGCTTTGAGTACAATATGGACTACCAAAATTATCATGCCAATACAGCAGATGATACAGATAGCTCTACTGGCGAGGTATTTAAAAACTATGGAAGGGGTCAGAATGACAATGGCGAATTTCATCCCGAGATTGCCCCCAAAGTGCTCATGTACACAGCCGACCTTAATGCCACAGCAACACCATCGGACTATAGCACTGGCGATGACAAATCCTACTATCAAGTAAATCTTGATTGGAGCACCTCATTCACTCAAGAAAAACTTGGTGTTGAAGTTCCACAGCATTTCTATGTTTATATTGTTAATGAAGATGGCTCACGCACACTCATTCAAGATGTTCAGAAGGATGAAGAGACTGACTTGGTGCGTGTTCAAAATCATAGCTATCTTGTGGAGCAAACCGATGAGACCCAGACCTTAAGATATGTTATCACCGCTCACCCCATCAACTATGACAATGACGGGAGCGTTATCAAAGAAGATGGCAACCCCTATATCACTCTCAGCGCCGAGAGTCCTGTGCGCACTGTTATAATACCAGGGCTAAGGAATGCTTTCTTCACCGAGCTTACGGAATATCGCAGTCGCTATTATGTTGAGAATGCAAGCAAGCAGTATAATATATACAGGAACACCGTGTCGATTAACCCCACCAACACCCTTGAGTTTGGTAAGATTAATACTGCCGACAAGGCTTACAGATTGTGCCGCAAGTTAATAAAGGATGGCAATGTGAGTGAAACAAGCGAGAGAGTGATAGCTCAAATCACTTTTACTCCTTCAGCTTATGATAACAACGTTGTTACCGCCTACGCTTATTCAATAATTTATAAGGATTTAGAAGATAAAATCACTCAGGAAGTGACTCCAGTTTATCTGTTTGACGAAAACACTTCCACCGACCTTGAGGTCAATGGTACTATCACTATCGATAATCCAGTTATTGTACTTTATGACCGCTTTAAAGAGTCAACAGTTTCTAACCTTCAGGATGAAGGTTACGTCTATTATCTGAAAGGACTTGTTAATGTAAATTATATTGAGCGAAGCAACCGATTCAATGTGCCTGTATATAAGACTGAGAACATTGTCTCGGGCGAAGGCCGCACTCATGATGAGGTGGTTGCCGACGTTGACCACAGCGCAAAGGCAACTCCTGACAACACCATTACCTTCAAGGTAATCAACGATCCTGCTGCCAACCTTGTGGATTATGAAATTCGCCGACTCAGGCAGAACAACTTCAAATACTTCACTAAAATTGGCAAGGCTGAGAACTATAACAATAGCGGACAATATTATATCTATGCCCTTAACGATGCAGGACAGCTTAACGAACTGGTGAACATCGAGAGCGTAGGCACCGAGGGTGGCAATATCACCACTCACGATATCAATAGTTCAAGCGACAACTTGACAAGCAGTTATGTGCCCGTTATCAACACCCTATACAACGGTGATGCCTCAAAACCCAATTCCTATGGTTGCGACATCCAGCGTACCGGTTACCCTGGTGTAGAACTTAGTATTCCTAAAGATGGTATGGCGAAGACGGATCCATTCTATGGCAATGATGGTCCTTTGATGGGATATCTTGTTAAATTGATAATTACCCCAAAATTGCCTTCAGCCAATGTGAGCAACATCAACTATGTTTACTACTACCGCGTTTGGCGCGAGATTGACGGCACAGTCAGTCCTACACGCATCGAGGGTGAGAGGATGCTCAATCATGAGGAGAACCAGAGCGGTGGCTCACCGGGCAGCACTGATTATTGGGCAAGCGATTATGACTGCCTCCATGTCACCTATCCTCGCCAAGTCGACGGCGAGCAAGACGGCGCTGTTGAAGTGGATGACATATTTGTTGACTTTGCTTATGATGGTTCTAAAAAAGTGACCTATATCGTGCGTCTCTATGCCACATCAGTTCCTGGCGATGATGGGGGGCCAGGTTTAGACCAGGGTGCTAAGGGTGCAACCGAAGGTGGCTCAGGCAAGGTTTATTTCATTGCCGAAGCAAAGGCTACTGCCAACTTCAACAACGACACTCAAACAGCCATTGGCACTGTCAATGCTGAGGCCCAGGTTGTGAACGTGACCTACTACAATGTGATGGGCGTGGCAAGCGACCGTCCTTATCCAGGTATCAACATCGTGGAGAAGCGCTACAGCAATGGAGCAACAACCACCAGCAAGGTGATATACTAAAATAGACTCTTCACAATTTTTTTAATTCTCAATAATGTGAAACGGCCTGGACGAGTTGTCCGGGCCGTTTTTTTGTGTCTACTATGTGTTGATTGATTTTTGCCTTATCGGTTGCGTAGCATGTCGAGCACTTGTTCAACGGGCAGGGCATCGACATGATTGCCGTTACGTCCTGTCATGCTCTCGGCCATGAACATTGAGTTCCACAGCGCCTCGGCGGTAGCCTCGATGGTGGCGGCAAAAATTGGCGACATCATGTTGTTGGCAAGCACTGTGGTAGAGATTTTGTTCTCCTTGTAGTTGATGAGGTTTTGTGGAGCTACTGATAGGGCGATTACATAGTCGCCGCTACCATTGCTGGCAATACCACCTGTCTTGGCGAGGCCCATCATGGCACGCTTAGCAACGCGTTCAAGGTTGCGGCTGTCGAGTGGCGCATCGGTGATTACCACCATCATGCATGAACCATCAACGTTCTCGGTGCGGCGCACATGGTCGATGAAGTCGTGCTTGTGTAGTTGCTGTCCCACCTGCACACCGTCAATCTCGAGTATGCCGCCGTAGTTGGTCTGCACCAGCACACCTATAGTGTATCCTCCAAGCGAAGTGGGCAGAACTCTAGACGAGGTGCCGATACCTCCCTTATATCCAAAGCATATAGTGCCTGTTCCGGCTCCCACATTGCCTTGCTCTACTGCTCCACCATGAGCATTTTTAATTGCTTGAATCACCATTTCGGGCGTGATATACATCTGGCGAATCTTGTTAAGACGTCCGTCATTGGTCTCGCCTACTACAGCATTGACCGAATTCTCATACTCGCAACCTGGCTGCATCATGGTGTAGCGCACAGCACCCTCTATGCCTGCAGGCACACTCAATGTGTTGGTGAGGATTACTGGAGTTTCGATATTGCCTAATTCTTGCACCTGTGTCATGCCGGCGAGTTTGCCAAATCCGTTGCCCACATAAATTGCTGCTGGCACCTTATTTTGGAAGATGTTGCCCTGATGTGGCACAATAGCAGTCACTCCAGTGCGTATGCTGTCACCTTCGATACAGGTCACATGACCAACCATAACGCCTGGTACATCGGTGATAGCGTTATACTTTCCAGTCTCAAAAATTCCAGTGGGGAATCCCCACTCGCGCAATGTCTTGCGCTGCTGTGCCATGAGCGACGTCGTGGCAATTGCAATACAAATTAAAGTTAATAAATATCGTTTCATCGTGTTGTTATTGTTTAGAGTTTACGCTTTTTATGAAATCCTTGATATAGTCTAGTGCAATTGAGGAAATGTTGCCTTGAGTGGCATAATTCATACTCTCAAATTTTGATGCACACTCCTGAAACAGATGATTGTGCTTGGGCAGGAGTTTGCACTGCACGTTCTTGACACTTGTCTTGAGAGCATCTAAAGTTTGTTTTGCATCCACTTGGAAGTCCCATTCACCGTTTAGTGCAAGCACTGGGCAGGTGATTTTCTCAAGATATGGCTTAGGATTGAAACGGATGTAAGTTATGTACCATGGCGATGTCATCGCAGCTACATTTTGTTCAATCTGTTCGGCAGTGTAATGTTGCAAGGTTGATGCTGCGAGGCGTTTTCTTAGCGACTCGCGCAGGGCTACAGTGTCGGCAATGCTGACGATGTCGTCAAAGATGGCCGAAACTTCGTCTACTTGTGACTGGGTGTAGGGAACGCCCATCATGTCGAGTAAAGAGAGATTTTGCTTCACCATCACGTCGCGACCGCTGGCTGCTGGACCTGCGAGCGAGACGACAAATGCCACGCGCTTGTCGCTGGCAGCGTTGATAAATGCTATTTGGCCACCCTCGCTGTGTCCTATGTATCCAATGCATGTAGGGTCAATCATTTCGTATTCATCACACAAGAGATCAAAAGCCGCTTGAGCATCCTTGGCAAAATCATGGGTAGTCTCGTTGCCATTGAGGGGGCTCGACTCACCAACACCTCGGTCATCATAACGTAACACCGCTATGCCATAACTAGTGAGATAGTCACTGATGACTTTGAATGGCTTAAGCCCCAATAACGCCTCATCGCGATCCTGCGTACCGCTACCCGATATCAGTATTACAGCTGGACAAGGACGGCTAAAGCTGGCAGGAGGCATATCTAATTGCCCTGCTAGTGTTACTCCATCGTGCTTGAAAAAATAATCATATGACTCTTGGTTGGAAGTTTCTTGTGGCAAGTCGGGATTGCTGTCTTCTTCTTCGGCTTTTTCCATAGTTAACGGCAAGTTGAGGCCGTTTTGTGAGAATGTGCCTTCTAGCTTGCCATTATTGAGAGTGCCAGTGTACTTGGCGCGGTACAACGGCACGTTTATTTCAATCTTATCGTTGCCAGGCACTCGTGTCGCTTCGCAGGGTATGCCGGTAGCGCCTTGGTCGGGAGAATCAAGCGTGGCACTGAGTGTTCCGTCTTGTGACTCTTGAATATTGAATACCAGTCTCAACTTAACTAAGCCAGCTTTTAATGTTCCTTCCCACTTTCCCGAGAACGACAATGCGCTGGCAGCAAAACCGATAAAAAATAGCATCAAGGAGGTAAATAATAATTTCTTCATTGCAATAGAATAATTATGTATTTCAACTGCAAAAGTAACAAATAATTCCTTTCAGTTGGTGTTATCAATTATTTTTTTTATATTTGCAAAAATACTCTCTGAATCATAATTTAAAACTATACTATCATGTCTAGACAATTACTTTTATCATTTTTTGCTGCGTTTGCAGTGGTAGTGATGGCTGCAACCTATCCTGCAAGTTATTATACGCTTGCTCCTGAGACTTCGTCTGTTGCGGGAGATGTGAATCAAGACAATGTCGTGACTAGTGCCGATGTGACGATGATATATAATTATCTTCTAAATGGCAATACCGCCTATTACAACTACAGCGACGTCAACAACGATGGTTCAGTAACTAGCGCCGATGTGACCTTCATCTATAATATTTTGCTAAATGGATCAGGCTCGAGTCAACAAGTGACCCAAATCACCATGAATGAATATATCAGCGCTACAGCATCGGGTACACCAACTAAACACGTGTGGAAAAACACCGAAGATGTAATCTACATTACACTAGATGGTGTGGAAGAGAACATGTATGTGCTAGTGCGTAGCGGTGGCAAGTGGACGCTCAGGGATATCACCGGCAGCAGCAAGGCCGGTTTTAAGACCAGTGGAACAATCAAGGCCATGTGGGTGCGTGGCGCTAACTGGTCTACCGATCAAGTGGGCGACCTCAACATCCCGCAAGACTTGGCATTTGGCTCTGGTACATACTCCTGCAGCAACAAGACAGTAGTCATCAACTTAGCACTTGAGCTATATGAGAGCAAAATCATCCTTGGTGGAACCAATGTCAACACATCCACAAGCATGACTTATTGCCGACACATAACAAGCCTGCAGAGCATCAACGATTATATCAACGGCAGTGGCACGGATAACGAATATGCCACCGTTTCACCTAAGGCTCAGCTGATAAATGGTCAATATGTGATTTATGCGCGTCACGTGGATGTCAACAGCTCAGGTAATACCGTGTTCCATGTAACGTTGCCCGACACCCGCAGTTTTAGGTACACCGCCAACTTTGAGTTTAAACCAGGGCAAGTCTACACCCTTATGAATCCTGGCCCTGGCACGGGATGGACGCGCGACTTTGTAATAGGGTATTACGATTCGGCTTATGACCCCAATAACAGCTTTATAGCACTTAACGATAACGGATATACTAATCAAGTGACAATTCCTGTGGGAACCGAATATAATCTCGTGCCTAAGGAGGGAGGAATGACGATATATGGCGGAACTGTCCAAAATCTTCAGGTTTCTAACACCACATGCGTCACCACCTACAACAATGTGTTTGCCACGCCCACCATTTGTGCCCAAGAAGTAGGAACCTCTTATGTTTATTTCAAATACACAACCCCCTATGGAGATACTTTCACCTACTCAATTAAAGTCACCGTAAATCCCTCCCTCTGGCTTTATGGATATACTATAAAAAACAACAAAAGTGTGCCTACCATCTACTATAACATGAAAGGCACTTCGGCTCCTAAAATCAGCGATGACACAGGCAACCAGGAAGTGTCGGGATTCTCGATGAGCAAGGGCCATGCCGCAGCCATTGTTAAGGGTTCTAGCACTTGCAAATTGTTCAAAAATGCTGGTTCGCCCTATTACTACGGAAGCTATACCGAGAGATACGACATTGGGTCGCCCATTGCAAAATGGGCATATATGGATCATGATGAGAACATTTATTACGACAAGGAGTCGGTAGGTTATTATTATGTTATGAAAAATAACTCAGTAGTGCTATCAAACTCTAATAAAGACCGCCCGTTTACCAGTTTCAAAGTTGACTACACCACTGGCAAAATCGCTTGCGTGAACAGTTTTAGCAATAGTTCTGAGCTTTATATCTTGGGTGTAGGCTTAGTGAGAAGCGATTATGGCTATGACAACTTGCATTGGGGACCAAATGGCACCAGCACCGGCGAAAGGGTTACTTATAGCTATAATTATGCCTTCAGTAACGACCGCCTGATTCTTAGGGTACACCGTCAAACAACCCAATTTGGACAAAACGACAATGAGATGATATATACCAACAACTACTATGTCTACACCTACAACTCCCTCGGTCAGCAATTGTCATCGCCCACGTTCAACTATAATGGATTTGGTAGTTCAGTGTTATATGACGGCAACACGTTATTCTATGTCTCTAATGGAACGCTTGGGCAGATCACTACTACCGTGGGGAATAACGTTAGCACTATAACTACCAACAAAAAGAATATCTATAAAATTGGCTACAAGGACGGATATGTCTATGGCTTGCGCCGCGTGAATGAGTCGGGTAAATTAATTCACTACTTCTTCTTTGGCTCTCTCAGTCAAGTGCTTAACAATACTTGCACCGAGATAAACCTTGGAGAATATCCTGACTTCGTTCTTAATGGCATATTCTTCGAGACTTCTAAGAATTGATAGGCTCGTTTAGTTGTCACAGAATAATTGTTGCAACGATTCAGAACAACTAATTATATAGATTTTTCTTGCGACAACCTTGCAGATGCAAACTGCAAGGTTGTCGTTTTCATTTAAGCGTGTTTTTTGACTGTAATTTTGCGGTGTAAAAACGAGTTAACGCATTTTATTCACTTTTAATTACAGTAATTATGGAAACTAAAAATCGTACTAAAGTCTACAACGTTATTATTCTTGACAAGAGTGGGTCGATGAGCAGCATTGCCAAGCAGGCCATTGACGGCGTGAATGAGACAATTGCTTCTATTAAGCGTGGGCAGGAGCTACATCCTGAGCAAGATAACCAGTTGACGCTGGTGGCATTTTGCGGATGTGAGCTACGCAAAATCTATGAACAGACACCAATTGGTGAGGTTAGACCAATTACAACTCGTGACTACAGGCCTTGTTGCATGACACCTCTGTATGATGCCATTGGCAATACAATCACTGCTGTACATCGCATGATGGAACACGATAGAAATGCCATAGCTAGTGTGACTATTATCACCGATGGCTATGAGAATGCTTCGAAGGAATATACCCACACAGCTATCAGGAGCCTTATAGAGGCCTACAAGAGTGAAGGATGGCTTTTTGCCTATATCGGTGCCGACCACGACGTCGAGGCTGTTTCGTTCTCGTTGTCAATCGACAACCACATGGCATTCGAGAAAAGTGAGGAGGACACCGTGAGGATGTTCAACAACTTTCAGTCATGTCGCAATAAATATATGGTAGATGTAGCTTCGGTGATGTGTGATAATAGTATAGACGCCGACCAAAAGAGGGATGTATTGCGCAAGCGTTCAAAGAATTTCTTTGATGAAGTATAATGAGAATGCGTTTTGAGCAACTAGTGTGTCACCTGAAAAATGATGGCACACTTTTTGCTGTTTTTTCTTTATTATTGCAAATCAAATCATAAACCATGGCAGCTATAATAAGTGACTTTAAAAGAATTAATAGGGAATTGCGCTACGGTGTGATATATGTTGTCACATCTCTTGGTCGCTATAGTAATGGTGACGAAATTATAACTCGTCAGTTGCCGACCAGACTGATGGAGTGGCTAGGGCGTTTGACAGGTTTCGAAGTCGAGGTTGTAGAATCACCTGAGGCTCGAGGTACAACGCTAGTGGCGCGTCGCATCAATGTGGGAAATGCTGGCAGCGATGCTGTGGTTGAAATGCCGCTAATTAATAATTCTTTCAGCGACGTTCGCCGCTTTGTTAATAGTGCTACCGATGTACTGAGCACCGACCATGGCGATCAGATGCTGTCGCCTGAGGTTATAATTGAGAGTTGTCTTGATGCAAGCGTGTCGATTGACTTAGAGTCACTTAGTCGTGAGCGAATGACAGAAGTAAAAAATAATCGCTCATGGTTAAACAAGTTCCAATATCGTGAGAAGAAAGACGAGGCTCATGCTGCGATGCCAGCTGAGGAATGCGTTTTCGATGAGTGTGGAGATAGCGTGATAGAGCCTTCGGTACCAACCGAGATTGATCTGGAGGAAGAAGAGCTCCTCACCATAGAGCAGCAACAGGAAGCCGCACTGAAAGCCATTCAGGCACAGATTCTTGATTATGTAACAAAGTATCAAGCCGACCCATCGCAACTCATCCATACATTACTAGATGGCAAGATTGTGATTGGTAACGATAACAGGCTCAGTCCTCTAGTGGTAAATCAGGACATGAAAATTGTGTTGCCCTACTATAACGAGGTTGAGGTTAAGATGCCTGCCATGTGCCGCGCCATCTACATTCTGTTCCTTAAGCATCCCGAGGGAATAGCGTTGCGGAACATCGCCGACCATCGCGCCGACCTTGAGAACATCTATTCAATTGTGATGCCTGGTCGCAGCGAGGAAAAGGCTCGTGAGGCTATTGATAACCTCATTGACCCTATGAGCAACACCCTGAACGAGTATATCTCGAAAATTAAGCGTTGCTTCAAGACTTGTATAATTGATGAAAAACTGGCCGATAACTACTGCATCACTGGTAAGCGTGGTGAGCCTTATAGAGTCACCCTCGACTCGTCGTTCGTCATCCTGCCCCGCGCAGTGACAAATGAGTGATTTGAAATTATTGTTTCAGGGCATTAAAGAAGTGCCACATCACTATTGCGGCCGAGCAGGCAACGTTTAGCGAGTGCTTGGTGCCGAGCTGGGGGATCTCGATGCAGCAGTCGCTCAGGTCGACGATTGCTTGACTCACGCCCTTGACCTCATTGCCGAGGACTAGGGCGTATTTTTTGCCACTGTCAAGAGTAAATTCCTCAAGACTCACGCTACCGTGCACCTGCTCAATGGAGCATATGGTGTAGCCCTGCTCGCGCAGGCGCTCCACCGCCTCAACAGCAGTCTTGTAGTAGGTCCATTCCACTGAGTCTTCGGCACCAAGGGCTGTCTTGTGTATTTCGTGACTGGGCGGTTTGCCAGTTATGCCACATAGAGCGATTCGCTCGATGACAAAGGCGTCGGCCGTGCGAAACACACTGCCCACATTCATCTCGCTTCGCACATCATCGAGCACCACAGCAACCGGTATTTTCTCTACTTGCTTAAACTCTTCGGCGCTCACGCGATGCAAGTCAAGCATTGATTTCTTCAGCATAATTAGACTATTAAAAACTAGAATTTCTAGATTGTCTAGATATACTAGATTCTCTAGAAATTCTAGATATGATAGGTTTTATTTACAGGCGCTTGGCGAGTTCGGCGCTTTGCTCTTCGTAGCCTGGCTTGTTGAGGAGGGCAAACATGTTTTTCTTGTAGGCTTCCACGCCGGGCTGGTTGAATGGGTTCACGCCGAGCATGTATCCACTCATGCCGCAAGCTTTCTCAAAGAAGTAGATGAGTTGGCCCAAGTACTTCTCGGTGAGTGCTGGCAGTGTGATGAGCATGCAGGGCACGCCACCGTCAACGTGAGCCAGACGGGTGCCGAGTTCTGCCATTTTGTTTACCTCGTCAACGCGCTTGCCAGCGATATAGTTGAGGCCGTCAAGGTCGGCATCGTCGGTGGGGATAACCACTTCGTTGCGTTGCTTCTCAACAGTGATGACGGTCTCGAAGATGGTGCGCTCGCCATCCTGAATCCATTGTCCCATTGAGTGCAGGTCGGTGGTAAAGTCAACGCTGGCAGGGAAAATGCCCTTGCCGTCCTTACCCTCGCTCTCGCCGTAGAGCTGCTTCCACCACTCGGCGAGGAAGTGCAGGTTTGGATTGTAGTTCACTAGAATCTCAATCTTCTTGCCTGCTTGATACAAGGCGTTGCGGGTGGCGGCATAGTCGACCATCATGTCGGCAGGAGCCTTCTCCATCTCAACGGCACCAGCAACCAGGGCGTTGATGTCGAATCCGGCAATAGCAACTGGGAGCAAGCCCACTGGGGTGAGCACCGAGAAGCGGCCGCCCACGTTGTCGGCGATGACATAAGTCTTGTAGCCTTCTTGAGTGGCGAGGCTGCGCAGTGCGCCACGCTTGGCATCGGTGATAGCCACGATGCGCTTAGCAGCTACCTCTTTGCCCACCTGCTTCTCGAGCATATTCTTCAAGAGACGGAAGGCGATAGCTGGCTCGGTAGTGGTTCCCGACTTAGAGATTACCACGATGCCGAAGCGCTTGCCCTCGAGTAGATGCATAAGGTCGCTCAAATAATCCTCACCGATGTTGTTGCCGGCAAACACCACCTTGGCTCCCTCGTTCTGCTTGAAAGCAGCAAAATTATCGCTCAGAGCCTCAATTACTGCTTTTGCGCCCAGATAGCTGCCGCCAATGCCAATTACTACCACGTATTCGCACTCTTGACGTAGCTGGCGGGCTGTGGCGTTGATGTCGTCGAGCTCGTCAGCGGTTATCTCACTTGGAAGGTGAAGCCATCCCAGGAAGTCGTTGCCCGCACCGTCGCCCTTCTCAAGAGTCTCGGCGGCAGCGAGTGCCTGTGGTTTTAACGCTTCAATGTCTTTCTCACTAACAGTCCCAAGGACCGACTTGTTGCAAATGCTAATCATTATATATAGTTCTTAGTTTATAGTTTTTAGTTTGTTGGGAGTGAGGAGTTGGGAGTGAAGAGTTGAGAGGGGCTTAATCAATGCACAACTCTCTTTCCTCTCCACTAAATGGGCATTGTGTAGGCACGGCGACGCTTGTTAAGCGTGGTGTCGAAGTATTGCCATTGTTTCTGCACCATTTCATTGTGCTCGAGTTCGTGACTGCTCTCGGCCCATTTGTAGCCCAACTTGAAGAAGCAGGGAAGAAGGTCGGTGAAGAGCAGCGAGTTCACGCCCTTGCTTTGATATTCGGGTTTTACTGCCACGAGCAGCAAGTCGACGGTGTCGTTCTTCTTGAACGCTTTGTACAAGTGATACCAGCCAAAGGGGAACATGCGTCCGCGGTTCTTGATGAGCGCCTTTGAGAGTGAGGGAATGGCGATGCCCACGCCAATTAGCTCACGAGTGTCGTTCTTGATGATGAGCGACAGGTCGTCGAGTGGCAAGTAGGGAAGATACATCTTGATGTAGTGCTCAATCTGCTTCTCGCTCAGTTGCGAGTAGCCGAAGAGGTGCTCAAACGCCTCGTTGATGAGCTTGAAAATCGCCTGGCCATAGTCGGCAACTAGCTGCTTGCGGTTGGTATACTTTATGTTATCAACATTGAAGCGCTTTTTCACGATGTCGCTGATGCGCTGCATCTTCTCGGGTATCTCATCGGGCACCTTGATGTGGAATTCCACCCAGTCTACGTCCTTTACAAAGCCCAGGCGCTCAAACTGCTTGGGGTAGTAATCGTAGTTATAGATAGTGGCGTTGGTTCCCACCTCATCAAATCCCATCACTAGGCAGCCCTCAGGATCCATATCGGTGAAGCCCAGCGGACCAGTCATCTCGGTCATGCCTTTTTCTTTGAGCCATTCTTTCACAGCAGCAATGAGAGCGTCAACCACTTCATCATCGTCGATAAAATCGATCCAGCCAAAGCGGCCTTCTTTCTTGTTATGCTTTTCATTAAAGCGGTGGTTGATGATTCCGGCTATGCGACCCACAGGTTTGCCGTCGCGATAGGCCATGTAATAGACACTCTCGCAGAACTCAAAAGCAGGGTTCTTGTCGGGCATGAGAGTGCCGATCTCGTCGCTAATTAGCGCGGGAACATAGTACTTGCTATCACGGTATAGGTCATCGATGGGAAACTTCACATATTTGGTCAGTTCCTTCTTGGTAGGTTCTATTTTTCTGATTTCTACTGCCATAATCTTTTCGTTTTATTTCTTATTGACTGCAAAGATACAGTTTTTTTATAATAAGTATCCAAATTATGGTCTAAAAAATCCCGCCACGGGAGATTTGAACCTGGGCGGGATTTTGTTTGAAAAGAGATAAAACCTATTAATAGTTCTCGGCCTTGATTTGGAAGTAAGACTGTGGATGGTTGCACACGGGGCACATCTCGGGAGCTTTCTTGCCCACAACGATGTGGCCGCAGTTGCTGCAGTGCCAAATCACGTCGCCGTCGCGTGAGAACACCACTTCGTCCTCGATGTTCTTCAAGAGCTTGCGATAGCGCTCCTCGTGCTCCTTCTCGATGGCTGCAACGCCACGCATGCGCTCGGCAATCTCGGTGAAGCCCTCTTCTTCGGCCTCGCGTGCCATGCGGTCATACATGTCGGTCCACTCAAAGTTTTCGCCAGCAGCGGCAGCTGCCAGGTTCTCGGTAGTAGCTTTTACGGCTCCACCTTCAAGATACTTGAACCACAGTTTGGCGTGCTCTTTCTCGTTCTTTGCAGTCTCCTCAAAGATAGCGGCTATCTGTACATAGCCGTCCTTCTTGGCCTTGCTTGCAAAGTAGTCGTACTTGTTGCGAGCCATCGACTCACCAGCAAAAGCCTCGAGCAGGTTTTTCTCAGTTTTGGTGCCTTTTAGATCTTTCATTCTGTCTTAATTTTAAAGTGAATATATAGTAAGAATTAATTAAGTTTTAAAGCTGTGCAATTAAGTGTAAAGCACAAGTGGAATTGGGCTTCGCAAATTTCGACAAAAATCTTGACGTGTACAAATGAAATCACAAAAAAATAAATCGACCAAACTGCGCCATGTTTAGATAGAATGCAAGTTTGTCGTCCCGCAGGTTGTCGACTCGTCGTGCGCACTAAATGGCAGCGCCGCTTGCGCTTGAGCAAGGGGGAATGCCAAGCGGCAGCTAGTGGTGACTAAAAATCACGTATGTGATGCTGTTATCATTTTTTAGGGAGAAAAACAGCTCGATTTTGAGGATTTATTTATACTTTTGTAGTGTCTAATAAAGGCATTTGTCGGCGCATAGCCATTACAACGGCTATTGCAACTCCATGAAAAAGCCATGCAGCGACACATAATTATAACTATATTCAAAATAAAATAAAGATGAAGACCTATCCTTTGCTCCAATCTCAGTTGGGTGTTTTTTACGAGTGCTTGAAGTATCCACAAGTGATGCAATATAATGTTCCCAGCATTACTCCGCTAAGCAACGGTGTGGATTTTGATCGTGTTGAAGCTGCGTTTCAAGCGATTTTCGCCGAACGCCCAGTGTTGCGACTGCGTTTTCTCATTGATGAACAAGGAGAACCTCAACAATTTGTCGATGACAACAAGCATCTTGAGATACAGCGCCGCGCGATGACCGAAGAGGAATTCCAGCGTTATGCCCATCAAGGCTTCTGCCGTCCCTTTGATATTATGGGCGATGAACCTTTGTTGCGTGTAGAGCTCATCACAACAGAATCTGGCAGATATATGCTCATGGATATCCACCACCTGGTGACCGATGGCACGAGCTACCTAACAGTATTCCCACAACGCGACTTGCCTTTGGCTTACGATGGCAAGCAACTTCCAACTGAGGAATACGGAATGCTGGAGGCTGCCGTCGATGAGCACGCACGACTGGGCGACGAGGACTACCTGAAGGCTAAGTCGGTGATGATTTCGCGCTATGCTGGTGTAGATCTCGCCACATTGTCGGCACGTCCCGAGAACCCCGTTGGCGAGATGGCTCAGGAGTCGGCCTACATCAACCGTACTCTTGTCGACAACTGGTGCAAAGAAAACGGTTTTGCCCCCTATCAGCTGTTCCAGGCAGCGTTCAGCTACACACTTGCTAGATTGCTGCGAGAGGAAAAAGTGGCTTACACCACCGTCTATCACGGTCGTCGTGACTCGCGCGTGAAACAAGCCTACGGCATGTTTGTGCGCACGATTCCATTCATGATGGAAATTAAAAAAGGGCAAAGTGTACGCGAGTATATAGCAACTGTCCATAGCGAGATGAAGGCAACGCTGGCCGAACTAGCCTATCCTTTCACACACTTCTGCCGCGACCTTGGCGTTCAGCCTGGCATCTCGTTCAACTTCTCGGCACTGCCAGGTTGGGAAGAAGCTTACTATTTCGGTGACAATCATTGCCCGCTTGTGGAGCAGGACCGTGGTGATGTGTTCTACGATATGCTAGCTCACATCTTCCTTGCTGGCGACGACTATGACATCCGAATGGAGTCGAGTCTGGCAATGAACAGCCGCAAGACCATGCGCATGATGGCCGATGCTATCAAAGCAACAATGAACAACATGATGGCATGCCCCGACGGCGACATCAACAGTATAGCCATCGTGAGCGACGAGCAGGCCCAGAGCCTCATCAAGATTGGTTCGGGCAAGGATATCGACGTGGATATCAGCAAGACATTTGCCAATCTGTTCACCGAGCAAGCTCAACGCACCCCCGATGCACCTGCAGTGGTCGACAAAGACAGCCAACTCACCTACAAGGAGATGGACGGATATGCCAACTTATTGGCACAGCAACTCATCAACCACAATGTGCAACGCGACGACTTTGTGTGCGTCATGCTCGACCGCACTAAGGAATTCCCATTGGCCGTGCTTGCCATCCACAAAGCAGGAGCCGCCTATACTCCGCTTGACTTTGAGTATCCTAACGAGCGTCTGAGTTATATGCTTGAGAACTCGGAATCTAAAATACTAATCACCACGCACGATGTTCTTGCTGCCAAGCAGGCCGAGGGCAACTTCGACACCGCCGCCGCTCAAGTCTTCTTCATTGATGACTTCATGGCTGAAGCCGACCTCACCACAGCAGCGCCCATCGACCGCTCTCGTCCCGATGGTCTGGCCTATATGATTTACACCTCTGGCTCGACAGGCAAGCCCAAGGGCGCGATGCTGCATCAGGCTGGCTTACGCAATTTCATTGCAGTAGTAATCGATATGGAGAAACTCACGGCCGACGACCGCATCAGTGGTCACCGCTCATTCTCGTTCGACGCTCACATCGAAGACATGTATCCAGTGCTCACGCTAGGTGGCTCATTCCATGTGATGCCCACCGAGATTCGCAAGGACCTTGCAGCCATTCGTCAGTTCCTCATCGACCACCACATCACTGGTGGCGGATATTCAACTGCAATGACGGGATTGATGCTCAACACCTTCGACGACCTGCCCATTCGTTTCACCACAGGTGGAGGCGAGAAGATGGATGGCGTCTATAGCGACCACATCGAGATTATCAATGTGTACGGCCCAACTGAGTGTACCGACGACACTTCCTATTATAGCATAGCTCCAGGCAAGCGTGTAGAGAACATCCCCATTGGCAAGAGCGTGGCAAACAACTGGAACTTCATCGTCGATACCGCAGGGAACCTAGTGCCCCAAGGCGTTGCAGGCGAGTTGTGCTTTGCCGGTATACAGGTGGGACGCGGCTACTGGCGATTGCCAGAGCGCACTGCCAAGTCGTTTGTAGATTGTCCATTTGTTAAGGAAGACCGCTGGGGACGTCCCGTGAGGATGTACCACACTGGCGACTTGTGCCGCTGGAACGACGATGGAGATATCGAATATCTGGGACGCATCGACACCCAGGTGAAGTTGCGTGGTTTCCGCATAGAGCTTGGTGAGATTGAGAGCAAAGCGCTTAATATCCAGGGCATCAGGCAGGCGGCCGCCGAGGTGCGCAAGGTCGGGGGCAATGAGCATCTAGTGCTTTACTACACCGTTGACCGGGATTCTAGCATCACCGACGACGATATCAATAAGGCTCTCGCTGCTTCGTCGCTCGCCGAGTATATGGTGCCCGACACCTATATGCGCCTGGATGCCATGCCTATGACTCCTAACGGCAAGATTAATCGCAAAGTGCTTCCTGTGCCAGAACTCAAGCGCAACACCGACTTTGTTGCACCCGAGGGCGAGACTGAACAACTCTTTGCAAGCATCTTCTCCGAGATTCTACAAATCGATCAAGTGGGTGCTCTTGACAATTTCTTTGAGATTGGCGGTACCAGTATCAATGCCATCAAGGTGATTGTCGAGGCTAGCAAGCACGGTATACAGATTGTCTTCAACGACCTATTCAACCAAAAGACACCGAGAGCTCTTGCCGAGTTTGTGGCACAGAAGCAGACGCAAGCACCTGCTGCCACCGAAATCACTACAAAAGAAAAACCTGCTAATAGAGTTGAGAATACACGCTATGACGCCTACACACCTATCCTCAAGGCCAATAATCTCGACGCTTTCCGCAAGGGAGACCGACAGACCATCGGCGACGTGCTTCTCACTGGCGCCACAGGATATCTGGGCATGCATGTTCTCAACGAACTTCTCTCATGTTACGACGGTCACATTACTTGCCCTATGCGTGGCAAGACAAGCGAGGAGGCAATGAACCGTCTCAAGACACTTTTCTTCTACTACTTTGGCAGGTGCAAAGCGTTTGAGCTAATCGATAGCCGTGTGACAGCCATCGCCGCCGAGGTGACTCAGCCCAATGCTCTCGACAGCATCAACCTCGAAGGGTTGACCGTAGTCAACTGCGTGGCCAATGTGAAACATTTCTCGGCTGGCAACGACATCGAGATGGTTAACATCGAGTCGGTGCGTAACCTTATAGCCTTCTGTCTGCGCACCAAGTCACAACTGATTCACATCTCAACGACCAGCATCGCGGGATTGAGCATCGACAACGTGCCAGGTCCCGATGTGAAACTCACCGAGCAAGACCTGTGGCTGGGACAGAACATCGATGAGAACAAATATGTTTATTCCAAGTTCGTTGCCGAAGACCTCGTTCTCGAAGCCATCGCTCACCACGGGCTTAATGCTAAAATCATGCGAGTGGGCAATCTCTCGGCACGACAGCGCGACGGCGAGTTCCAGATCAATTTCCAAACCAATAACTTCCTAGCCCTGTTACGAGCCTATGTAGTTATCGGAATGGTGCCATACGAAGCTTTAAATAACGTATTCGAGTTCTCGCCAATCGATGAGGTGGCACATGCCATCATGCTGCTGGCAACCACTCCACGCGAGTGTGTTGTGTTCCATCCCTACAATGTTCATCGTCAGTATTTGGCCGATATCCTCAACGGCTTTGCCGATGCTGGCATCACTATGAAGAGGGTTGAGACCGAAGAATTCCAGCGCGCGCTCGACCGCATGATGGAGAATCCCGAATTGGTGACCCTGCTGCGTCCACTCATGGCCTACAACCTGAGCAGCAGCCACGAAATGCGATGGATTGAGGCAACCAACGACTACACCACACAAGTCCTGTACCGATTCGGATTCCAGTGGTCGCCCACAGCCACGCAATATGTCCACCGCTTCGTCGACACCATCGTCGGCTTCAACTACTTCACGGTATAACCATAACATTAATCATAACAAGAAAAGCACCCACAAAAAACTTTGTAGGTGCTTTTTCTCGTGGTCCCACTTGGGCTTGAACCAAGGACTCCCTGATTATGAGTCAGGTGCTCTAACCAACTGAGCTATGGGACCGCTCACGGCCACGTGAGCCGA
>JAEEGI010001689.1_pt1 | contig 54739 bp, 45 predicted proteins | sample 8958751 | NCBI WGS metagenome assembly JAEEGI01 (sample SAMN16246545, study PRJNA631951) | gut metagenome | biome: gut microbiome; feature: rumen; material: KS-attached | host: Bos | place: Iran: Karaj | collected 2018-10
GGTTCGTATTATGAAAAAGACTATACTTATCACCCTGTCTGTTGTGGCAGCCCTCGTGTTCACCGGCTGCAACTCCGATTTCCTCGACAGGTCCAGCAAAGTGACGATGACCGACAATGCGGACTACTGGACCAAGGGCACGAATATCCGTCTCTTCGTAGACGGTGCATACAACCAGTATTTCACGGGTTACAACTCAGGTTGGTCTTCCACCAAGACGCCGACCTGCTTTGCGCGGAACGAGTGCAGTGACGATATCTCGACGGGCAGCGCCCAGTACGACATCCTGCTGACCAACCCCAACGACAACTGGTACCGTTCCGAAGGCGTCCGCCTGCTGGTGCGCCGCGGCGGCACGGGCTGGGATTTCTCCTGGATCCGCAAATGGAATACGCTCATGGCGCGTCTGGACGAATTCAAGGATTACTACACGCAGGAAGAGTACAATCATTGGATGGGCGTCGCCCGTTTCTTCCGCGCCTATGAGTACAGCACGATCGTCCAGTCGTTCGGCGATGTCCCGTATTACGACCATGTACTCGGCAACGACGAGTTTGACGAGCAGTACAAGGACCGCGACCCGCGCACGACCGTCATGCAGAAATGCATGGAAGACTTCGACTTTGCCCTGGCCAATATCCGGACTAACGACGGTACGGACTTTGTGAACCGCTACGTGGCCGCCACGATGGCTTCCCGTTGCATGCTCTTCGAAGGCACCTGGTACATCTACCACAAGAATGACCCGGCCATGAAGACCAGCAGCAATGTCGATGCTCTCGCCAAGACCTTCCTTGAGAAGGCCCGCGACTATGCCCAGATCGTCATCGACTCCGGCAAGTACAGCTTCAACACGGAGTTCAACGCCCTGTTCGGCACCTACAGCGGTGGCCGGCCGGCTGGCAATGAAGTCCTGTTGTATCGCTGCTACAATGATGGTCTGGCCATCCGCCACTGCATCGCTTCCTACTGCAACATGCGTGAGGGACAGGCGGGCTTCGCCAACCTCTCCACGCTGAAGGCCTGGATCTGCAACGACGGCCAGCCGTATACCTCTTCCACGGTGGAAAATGCCGACTCGTTCGAAATGAAGAACCTGGTCGCCTCCCGCGACCCGCGCTTCGAAGCAACCTTCTACCGCGGTGCTACCCAACTCAACGGTACGGGTATCTATACGGTCAAGTTCATCGACCGCCAAGGTCCGGATATCTGGGCTGACGGTACCAATACCGGCCGTCCGGAGTTCCGTTCGAACACCAACACCAACGGCTATCCTTGCGTCCGCTACGCCGAGACCGTCCTCAACTGGATCGAGGCCAAGGCTGAACTCGCCGACAAGTTCGGCGGTGCCGCCGTCACCCAGGCCGACCTCGACAAGTCCATCAACGCCATCCGCAACCGGCCGATCTCAACGGCTGCTGTTGCCCGCGGTGTCAGGAGGACTGCCCCGCTGCAACTGGGCAACCTGCCGAACGACCCGGCCCGTACCTCCGCCCTCGAGGCCGGTACCCACGCCGGTATCGTCAACAGCCCGCTGATTTGGGAGATCCGCCGCGAACGCCGCATGGAATTCTTCTCCGAGAATTTCCGTACCCTCGACATCCGCCGCTGGGGCAAGCTTGAACTGATGCAGGGCGCCAACAACCCCGACATCATGCTCGGCTGCTGGGCCAACCTCGAAGAGGCTGTCGCCGTACCGGCTGACGACCCGACGCTGCGTCCGTACACCATTGCCTCCGCAATGGCGACGAACGGCAACCTCCGTGTCCAGAAAGCCGACGGTACGATCGTGACCTACAATGGCTCCAACCTCGCCGATATGAAGGGCTTCCTCGTACCGGCCAATGTCCGCGACCGTGGCAACATCGGTGGTGTGAAGCAGTATCTCGAACCGATCTGCCGCGACGTCATCAACGACTACGCCAACAAGTCGAAAGAAGGCAAAGAGTACAAGATCACCCAGAACCCTGGATGGGAAGAGTAAGACTCCCCTGCCAAAGCTGACAAATCTGGCATGCCCGGCTCCGGCCGGGCATGTTTTTTGATAGCCTACGCTGCTGTATGAAAAAGATTCTGCTTTTCCTCTGTTTCCTTGCCTGTGGCAGCGCGCTGCAGGCCCAGGATGTCATCCAGCACCAACGAGGCGACGACCTGCACGAATATCTGCTGGACAGTGTCAAATTCATCGCCAAGGACTACACGGCGGGCTTTGTCAAATTCAAGGACGGGACCAGCGCCAGGGGCCCTGTCAATATTTCTACCATTGAACAGCGCATCTATTTCATCAACCCGGCCGGCGAGGTCCAGATCCTGACCAACGAGGATCAGGTCAGCTATGTCACCTTCAGCGGAAGGACCTTCATCAAAAGCAAATATGGGTACGTGGAGCTGGTCAAGTCGCATGAAGAAGGTGCACTCGGGGCCGTACGGCGGGTGACATTCCTTGAAGCGGAAAAGAAGGGCGCCTATGGATCGACGTCAGAAACCACGTCCGTAGCCTCCGTCGGAACCTTCTTCGAAGCAGGCAACATGTACACGCTGGGGGTTAACCAGAACACCCCTTACCGCTACAAAGTCATTCCCTATCTGTACAAAGGCGACAAGGTATTGATGTCCAGCAAGCGCAATCTGCTCAAGTGCTTCCCGGACAAGAAGGGTTTCATCGAATCCTATCTCAAGGACAATCCGGTCGATTTCGAGAACATGGACGACATGACCCGGCTCTTTGAGGCCCTCCTCAAAGCCGAGTAGCCGCCGCTGTCACAAAAACTTGAAAATATAGAAAAGCATCACGCCGGAGGCCGTGAGCTTGAGGCCTGTACTGAGCAGAAATCCCAGGAAGGAGCCGAAAGCAGGCTTGAGCGAGCCGGCCACGTCGCGGCCCTCGAAGACGATCTCGGAAACCAGCGCGCCCAGGAAAGAGCCGGCGATCATGCCCCAGGGCGGAAAGAAAATGATGCCAAGTATCAACCCCACCAGGGTACCCCGGGCGGCCGCTTTCGAGCCGCCCGTCTTTCGTGTAACCCACGACGGAACCACATAGTCCAGGATCGTGACGACGATGGTCACGACAAGCCAGACAATCAGGAGACTGGTCGTCATCTCTGACGGGCCGGTCAGGTAAACAAGCAGCAAACCGACCCACGACAACGGCGGCCCGGGGATGACCGGAAGGATGCATCCCACGAGGCCGACGATGCCGAGGATAACAGCGAGAATCTTAAGAATAATCATCAAAACATATAGTCCCAGGCCGGGAGGGCGACAGGCTTGGTGCCAAGCGCCTTCTTTGCCTTGTCGCTCAGATACTTCTTGTTGATGACGATACGGAACAGGTATTCATCGAACCAGCGGTCGGTAAAGGTCACGTAACCGTGGTTGCCCGAGGCCGGGCCCCAGCTGTTCTCCAGTTCCCATTTCACCGGGACATCGTTTTCATCCGTGTCGCAGCCGATAAGCGTCATCGCGTGCGAGGAACCGCTCTGGCGGGTCAGGATACGGGCCTTCTTGTCCATGTCGAGGGTGATGCCGAAAAGGGACTCGTAGTCATAATAATCCACATCCATGATGCCCTTGTCGCGGTCGCTCTGCTTGCCGACGTCGCAGGAGATATAGAGCGGGGTATTGTCCTTGATGGAAGCCAGGGCGGCCGGCTTGATCTCCTCGTTGGGCAGGTTCAGGTAGCACCAGTTGATCCCTTCGTAGGTATTGCGGTACGACGCGATATCATAGATCTTGTAGTACTCGCGGGTCGGGTCGTTCATGATCATGATGTAGGTCTCCGGATTGTAGTCGGACGGGACGATACTCTTGTAGAACGCCAGCGGCGTGGTCTTCAAGGTCTGGACTTTGCCTTTGGCATCTTTGTAGCGCCAGGTGAATTCCGTCGGCGGTTCGCCGAGGCAGAGGGCGAGGACGCGATAGACTTCTTTCAGGATCTCGATCTTCTTCGCCTGGACGGCATTTTTCTTGGCGCCCTGGGCGATCATCTCGCGCAAATGCCAGCCGCCAGTGCGGAGCAGTTCGTTCAGTACGCCGCGCATCTGGGAGGTATTGTTGGAATGCTCGGTCTCCGGCATCACCTCCTGCGGTACGACACCGTATTTCTCGGCGATATCCCAGAAAAGGTTCCACACGCCGCCGTCGGCGACGGGCGATTTGAAGAAGAATTCCACGTCGCGGTCGGTGATGGGACGGTCGGCCGTAGCGATGATGTTTTCCAGGAAGAGGTTCGCTTTTTCGAACTGGTCCCAGAAGAAGGAATAGTTGTGGGAGAAGTCAAAGTTGTTGAGATTGAATTTCTTCATGACGTCCGGACGGATCACGTTCATCGACGTGAACATCCAGCAGCGGCCGGAGCTGAGCTGGTTGGTGATGCCTTTGACATCGCAGCGATACTTGAAGAAATGGTCGATGGCTCCTGCTTTCTCATGGTTGTAGGTGAACGCTTTGATATTCCGGTCGGTCGTCAGGGCATTCTGGATGGCTTTGGTGGAAGGGTCCTTCACAAAACTGTCCTTGATCTGCTTGAGTTCAGACTGGCCGATGCTTTGTGCGCCGGCTGCCAGGCAGAGCAGCAGGGCGGTGAGGGAGAAAAGGATTTTTTTCATATCAGTCGGTGTACATGGTATTTTCAATTTCTTCCACGGTGATCGGAAGACGTTTCGCACCGAGGATGCGGGCGCCCTTTTCCGTGATGAGCAGGTCATCTTCCAGGCGGATGCCGCCGAAGCCGTAGTAGCTTTCCAGCCGCGGGAAGTTGATATACTGGGCGTTGTGCCCTTCACTCTTCCATTTTTCGATGAGGGCCGGGATGAAATAGATGCCCGGTTCGTCGGTGATTACATGGCCGGGACGCAGTTTGCGGGCCATCCGGAGAGAGCCCAGGCCCAATTGTTTGGCACGGGTCTGGTCCGGATCGTATCCCACGTAGTTCTCGCCCAAGTCCTCCATGTCGTGGACATCGAGACCCATGTTGTGACCCAGGCCGTGCGGCATGAAGAGCCCCTGCACGCCGGCAGCCACCATCTCGTCCACATCGCCGTGGACCAGGCCAAGGTTCTGGAGACCCTGGACGATGATCTTCGCGGCACCCAGATGGACATCGCGGTAGGCAACGCCCGGACGGGCCGCTTCGCGCGCATAGTCGTTGGCCGTCAGTACGATTTCATAAACGTCCCGCTGTTTGGCGGTAAACTTGCCGCCTGTGGGAAGCGTGCGGGTATTGTCGGAACAATAGTGCGACGGCACTTCCGCACCCGCGTCAATGACGCAAAGCTGCCCTTCGGTCAGGACGGCTGCGTGATTATGGTTATGGAGCGTCTCGCCGCGCTGGGAGAGGATGGTCGGGAACGAGATCATCGGGCCATTGCCCTTGACCACGCCTTCCATGATGCCGACCAGTTCCTGCTCCACCATGCCGGTGCGCAGCATTTTCATCGCGGCGTAATGCATCGCGTAGCCCAGGTTGCAGGCTTTGTCGATCTCTTCGATCTCGCAGGGTTCCTTAATGAGGCGGAGCGCCACCACGGCTTTGATCAGTTCCTCGCTGGCGCTGGCTTTGAGAGCGTCGAAGCCGATGCCCAGCAGCTGGTGGAGCAGAATCTTGTTGTGGTTGCGATAAGGCGGCAGATAGTGGATCTTGCGGCCTTTCTGCTGTGCTTCCTTCAGGCAGTCTGCTAGTTTGGCAAAGGGAGCGCTCTTTGCGACACCCACGCTGGCGGCCTCGTCGGCAATCAAAGGTTGCGGCCCCATCCAGATGATATCGTCGATATCCACGTCATCGCCGAAAATCCATTCATCGCCGCTTTCGGCGTCGATGACGGCAGCCAGGTCGGGCTTATCGAGTCCGAAGAAGTACAGGAACGAGCTGTCCTGCCGGAACTGGTATTGATTGTCAGGGTAGTTGCAGCTGGCTTCGCTGTTGCCAAGCAGCAGGATGACGCCGTCCTTGACCTGCTCCAGCAGGCGTTTACGGCGGGAAATATAGACTTGTTTGTCGAACATATCGATAGGATTAGTGTTTGTACAATTCGTAAATTTACAAAAAAAATGTTTCCCGTCCACATTTTGCCCCAAAACGAGTATCTTTGTGTAGCTAAATCCAAGCCCATGAAACGCGACCATTTTACCCTGCCTTATGAAGGCGGCCTCATCGAAAAAGACCTGCCCAAAGGAATCCTCCATTCCTACGAAAAAGTTTGGACCCATATCTACGCCGACGCCCATCCGGCGTCGAATGCCGTGGCCGACATCATCGTCGATGCCATCAACAAGACGGAAGGACAACCTTATCGACTGGGTCTCAGTACCGGCCGGACTCCGCTGCCCCTTTACGACGAACTGGCCCGCCGCTACGAGGCCGGCGAGGTCTCTTTCAAGAATGTGGAAGTCGTATCCATCGATGAATATTACCCTTCTGACCCGAAAGGGGCAAAAAGCCGCAACCACCAGCTGCACGAAGCCTTGCTTGACAAGGTGGACATTCCGGAAGAGAATATCCATATCCTCGACGGCCGGATTCCCCGTGACAAAGTCTCGGAATACAACGCAGCCTTCGATGAATTGGCACGCGATCTGGACCTGTTGGTAGTCGGTATCGGTGAGCGGGGCCAGGTCGGCTTCAACGAAGCCGGCTCCATGCCCAAAGACCGGACCCGCGTCGTCCGTCTCTCGCACAACTCGCGCCGCCGGCAAGTCCGCAACTTCAATTTCGACATGGCGGAAGCTCCCGACATGGCCATCACCATCGGCATCAGCACGATGCTTTCTGCCAAGAAGATTATCCTGATGGCATGGGGCGAAGAGAAGGCCGAAGCCGTCAAGACCATCGCCGAAGGAGAACCCACGTCCGCCTGTCCGGCTTCGTTGCTGCAGCCGCACGAAAAGATCAGTTTCTATGTGGACCAGAATGCGGCTTCCCAGCTCACCCGCGTCGTCGCACCTTGGCGCATCGGCCCCTGCGACTGGACGCGCAAGCTGGTCCGCAGCGCGGTGGTCTGGCTCTGCCAGACGGTCCACAAGCCGATTCTCAAGCTGACGCAGAAAGACTATCTCGACTATGCCCTGGACGAATTGCTCGACAAGTTCGGTCCATACGACAAGATCAATATCGACGTCTTCAACGACCTCCAGCACACGATCACCGGCTGGCCCGGCGGGAAACCCAATGCCGACGATTCAACGCGCCCGGTGGCGGCCAAGCCTTTCCCGAAGACCGTGCTCATCTTCTCTCCGCACCCGGATGACGATGTCATCTCAATGGGCGGTACTTTCATCCGTCTCGCCAGCCAGGGACACGACGTACACGTGGCCTATGAGACTTCCGGCAACGTGGCGGTGCACGACGATGTGGTGCTCCAGATGATGGACGCGGCCTACCAGTTGGGCTTCGCCGACAAGTTCAACGAAGTCAAGGCGCTTGTCGATAGCAAGGTTCCCGGCGAACCGGAGCCGCGCAAGCTTCTGGAAATCAAAGGGGCCATCCGCCGCAGCGAAGCCCGTGGCGCTGTGCGGTCCTTCGGCTTGAACGACAATACCAACGCCCACTTCCTGAATCTCCCGTTCTACGAATCGGGCGGCATCAAGAAGAACCCGCGCACGCAGACCGACGTGGACATCATCAAGAAACTGATCACGGACCTTAAACCGCACATGATCTTCATGGCCGGCGACCTGGCCGACCCGCACGGTACACACCGTGTCTGTACGGAGGCGGCCCTGGAAGCCGTAGAGCAGCTGCGCGAGGAGGGTTGCCCGTGGATCGCCGACACGCACATCTGGCTCTATCGCGGCGCCTGGATGGAATGGGAACTCGGCCGCGTGGACATGGCGGTTCCTTTGAGCCCCGACGAAGTCATCAAGAAACGTCACGCCATCTTCCGCCACCTGTCACAGAAAGACATCGTCCCGTTCCCGGGCGAAGACCCGCGCGAGTTCTGGCAGCGCGCCGAAGAGCGTACCCAGAACACCGCCCGCCTCTACGACGAACTCGGCATGGCCGAATACCAGGCCATGGAGGTCTTCCTGAAACTCTGCTAGCCCGACGGGCGCCCGCCCGGCCTGCGGTCTCCGTTATATCCGGCCTGCGGTCTCCGTCATGCCCGGCCTGACCGGGCACCTAATCCGCCAAACAGCCGCAAACCCATCGGCCCCGCACGCTTTGTAGGGCCGATTTCGTTGCGCCAAGGCCCGATTTCGGCCCCTGGCGCAAGCATAACTGCCTCCTGCCCCCCTCTTGCTAAGGTCTCCTTGCGGCTATTTGGCGAAAGCGGGAAAAACGCTAACTTTGTCATCGAATTAAACCGTTTACTATGAAGAATTCTTTGCTGATAGTCTCTACGTCGATGGCGATCCTCGTCGCTTTGGTTTCCTGCGGAAAGAAAGACAAAGCAGCGCCAGCGGAAACACCAGGCGAGGAATCCCCGGCCGCCCCGACAGATCCGACGAACTCGACGGACTCGACGGACTCGACACTGAACATAGCGGCGTCTTCTCCTCTGAACGAGATGTCGATGGACGATGTGGAACACAAACTGCCGGAAGAATGGCGGAAACATACCATCGAGGTGACCGGGCAGAAGGGGAAAGGCGAATACGAACCCGATATGAAGGCCATTTACGACGCCATCGTCGAAGTCTTTCCGATGCCTATGCTCGTGCAGTGGGGCCTGCATGGAACAGACTCGCCCGGCGTCTGGGAACGGGAAGCCGAAATCATCTGCGATCAGGATAATTTCTATATCGGCGGTTGCTGGAAAGATCCCATGGGCAACTTCGACGACCATTTTGAACTCAAAGCCTGGCAAGTCAACGCCGGCACCTGGACCGTGGGCCTGAATTATCAGCCGCTTTGGGACGGCGACGACGGAATCGGCGTCTATGGCCGCCAGCTGTTCTGGTCCTATGGCCCGCACGGCGACGCAACCCTCTACCCGATTCCCGCCGACGAAGATCGTCCCCTGCCGATTTCCGAAGAAGAGAACCCTGTCTTCGACCGCTATGAAAACGCCGTCAACTTCCCCGGTGCTTTCGATCCCGCCGCCGCCCGCCTTTACTGGAACGGCTGGTGGTTCACGACGCGGAACTAGCTTTCGCCTCAGTAGCGGACAAAGGTCCTGATTTCTACCTCGGGAAGCCGGACAAGTGTAGCAAGTTGTCGGAAGGTCAGCCGATACTGTCGCCTTAGTTGCTGCGCAAGGGTAATCCGTTGTGTCGTATCCAACCGACGGGGATCGCGCGTGCCGAATAATTGCTTGCATCTATCGCCGCAAACTTTGCGGGCTTCCAGGTCTTCCATCATGACGCCGCGGTATTCCCCCATCTTTCGCAGCATTTCTTCCTCCCTCTTTCTGGGGCTGGACGTGAATACCCGAAACCGGTTATGCGTTTGGTAGATCCGTTCAAATCGGGCCACGTCGATATAGTTCGATGGCAAAATAAATCCGTTGCATACCAGCCAGTCATCAGGAATCGTATAGATTCGGGAATGCAACAAGGCTCTTTTTGTCACGGAATCCTGGTCTCCGAATCTTTCAGGCTGGTGAATATGGCCTTCTTCGTCGAACAACCAGACGGGTGTGTAGTATTGATTGCGGAAATACAGGGACCCGGTTCCCCAGCGATAGTCGTGGTACATGACCGGTTTTCCGTCTTTCGTCGGTTGGATGACTGTATAAACGGCTACGTTTCGCAGATAATCTTCATCCTCGCCGATAGGATACAATTCGCAGTGAAGATAGAGATCGGCTCCGTGTTTCCGGGTTGCTGCAGCATAATGCCGGTATAGACGCTCGAACATCTCTTTGAAGGCGGCACAATCAGCCTCGGTCCCCCACAACAGGATATGTGGATGACTGTCTTCGATCGAAAAAGAAACGACAACAACATGGGAGTTGGCCGCGCAGACCGCTATCAAGTTGAAGGCGGCATAGTAATCAGCCTCGCAGACAATGAAATTGCGGGCGCAGGCGCCATTGGCGCAAATGTGGTAGAATTGTTGGGAATACATCGTTTTCGCTCACGCCTCATGCTCACGCCACCTTTCGCGATGACAGCAGATGATTTGTCTGGAGTAAAGTTGGCTTTTTTTCGGGAATCCGCCAAAGAAAATCGCCGTTAATTGGGCTTTCACCAAACAGCCGCAAGGAGGCCCTGGCCAGAAAGGGCTAGGTGGCAGATGATCTTGCGCCAGGGGCCGAAATCGGGCCCTGGCGCAAAGAAATCGGCCCCACAGAGCGTGTGGGGCCGATGGGTTTGCGGCTGTTTGGCGGGTAGTCCGGGCGGGCGGACACCAGACAGGCCAGCCAACGGGCAGCGCCAGCGAGCAGAGCCAACGGGCAAGGCGAACTGGCGGAAGCCAGGCGAAGCCGCTACTTGCAGTACTGGTCCAGCCAGGCGAAGAACTCGCGGTTCCAGTGGACGGAGTTCTGCGGCTTGAGGATCCAGTGGTTTTCGTCGGGGAAGAGGATCATCTTCGAGGGAACGCCCATCATCTGGGCGGCGTTGAAGGCCGACATCCCCTGCTCCACCGGTACGCGGTAGTCCATTTCGCCGTGGGTCACGAGAATCGGGGTGTCCCAGTTCTGGACGAGTTTGTGGGGCGAGTTGGCATAATGACGGACGGAAGCGGGCGTCTTGCTCCAAGGGGAACCGGCCATATAGACGCCGGGGGTCTTGCAGCCGCCGTTATCCCAGTCGGGGAACCACAACTCTTCGGTAGACATATACATGGACTCCTGGTTGAAGATGCCGGCATGGGCCACGAAGGCAGAGAACCGGCCCTGATGGATACCGGCCAGGTAATACACCGAATAGCCGCCGTAGCTGGCGCCCACGGCTGCCATCTTGTCCACATAAGGCTCCGCCTTCAGGGCATCGGCCGCGGCGAAGTAGTCCTTCATGTTCTGGCCGATGTAGTCGCCGGAGATCTGCTCGCACCATTCCTGGCCGAAAGCTGTCGTACCGCGGCGGTTGGGAAGCACCACGATGTAGCCCTGCGAGGCCATCAGACGGTAGTTCCAACGATATGACCATCCCTGCGTGAGGGCTCCCTGCGGACCGCCGAGACACACCATGACGGCCGGATACTTCTTCGAGGGGTCAAACTTGGGCGGATAGACAACCCAGGTGAGCATCTTCTTGCCGTCGGTCGTCGGAATCCAGCGTTCTTCCACGGTAGGCAGGTCCAGTTTGGCGAAAATCTCGTCGTTTTCGTGCGAAAGGAGGTTCCAGGTGCCGTTGGCCAGCGAGATCGAGACGATCTCGGCCGGACGCAGCAGGGAGGTCTGGGTGGTGATGATGCGGTCGCCCACGAGGATCGGGGTGCCGTAGTCGTACCATTCGTGTTCTTTCGTCACGCGGGTGAAATGGCCCTGCAGGTCGGTTTTCCAAATCTCCTTGACGCCTTCCACTTCGGCGCTGAAATAGATTTCCTTCGAGTCGGGCGACCAGACGGGCGAGCCGACATTGTACTTGAATTGCTTCGACAGTTCGATGCGTTCGCCGCTGACGATGGGCGAGATGAACAGGCGCACCTTGTCAGCCTCATAGCCATCACGCTCCATGCTCAGCCAGGCGATCGTCGTGCCGTCGGGCGACCAGACGGGCTCGGTATCGTAGCCCATCATGCCGGCCGAAGCGTTGTACTGCGGATGGCCGACGCCAGCCTGGGCTTCCATGTTATAGACATAGATGTCCGTATTCGTGGAGAAGGCATAGTCGCGGCCGGTGAGTTTGCGGCAGGAATAGACGAGCTGGTTGCCGGTGGGATTGAAATCGAGCTGTTCGAGGCCGCCGAAGGGTTCGGTGGGCAGTTCAAACGGCGCGCCTTCCAGGATATCCACTCCTTCGCCCAGTTTCTGGCCGTCGAAGGTCGCGAAATAGGTATGCGGAATGTTCTCCACAAAATGGTCCCAGTGTCGGTACATCAGGCCTTCTATGGTGCGGGCCGTGGACTTGGCAAGGTCGGGATAGATGTCCGCAGGCTGCTTGGCCACCTTGAATTCGGAGACATACATCACGTACTTTCCGTTCGGATGGATCTTGAATTCGGACATGCCGCCCGGTACGTCACTCACTTGTTTCTGGCCGCTGCCGTCGGCATTCATCACGTAGAGCTGACCCCCTTTGAGGAAGGCGATGCGCTTGCCGCCTTCGATCCAGCGGGCGTTGGAGAGGCTCTTCGGGGAATGGGTCAGCTGGTGGTTGTCGCTGCCGTCGATGTTCATCACGAAGAGGTTGCGGTTGCTGCGGTTCTCTTCGATAGAGGTGTAGGCTACGCCATAGAGAATCTTGGTGCCGTCGGGCGAGACCTGAAGGTCTGAGATCTTGCCGAGCTGGTGCATGATCTCGGGCGTGAAGTGGCCGTCCGTGACCGCCACGTCGTGTTTTTCAAGCACAGGTTGCGCCAGCTCTCCGCCGCCGCAAGCACTGATCAGGGCCATAAGGGTTACTAAAAACGCTATTCTTTTCATTGGTTATCTTTTACGGCTTTCTGCTCCAGGTATATGTGTTCAAAAACCGTCTCGCTCCGCGAGACCCCTCCCAAGCTGCGCTTGGGCCCCTCCCTCTAATAGCCGAGGGTGGCTAAGGTTTTTGAACACATATACCTGGAGCAGAAAGCCTTTTTACTCATCACTATTGTTCTTCATCGTAGCCGAAGCCGTATTCGATGCCCTTGAGGGTGGCGGGGACGCCCTTCGACATCCAGATCGGCATCGGGGCGCCTTTGAGGAAGTGGTCGAAGAACTGGCTGAGACGCATGCTCAGGTCTTTACGGTTGCGGCGCTCCCGCAGGTTGTGGGCTTCGTCGTTGTATTCCAGCAGCCAGGCCTGTTTGCCACAGCGGCGCAGGCCGTTGTAGAACTCGATGCCCTGCCACCACGGCACGGCACCGTCGGCATCGTTGTGCATGATCAGGACCGGCGTGGTCACGTTCGGGACATGGAACAGCGGGGAATTCTCGACATAGAGATCGAACCCTTCCCAGAGGTTCTTGCCGATACGGCTCTGGCCTTCCTCATACTGGCCGGTACGGGCGATACCGCTCTCCCAACGGATGCCGCCGTAGGCACTGGTCATGTTGCTGACCGGAGCGCCGGCACCGGCTGCCTTGAAGCGGTTCGTCTGGGTGATCAGGTAAGCCACCTGGTAGCCGCCCCAGCTCTGGCCCTGGATCGCCATGTTGTCGCCGTCCACCCAAGGATACTGGCACAGCATGTCAACGCCCGGCATCAGGCACTTGAGGCAGCTCTGGCCCGGATGACCGTCGGTATAGACGAGGTCAGGCACGAACACCAGGTACTCGTTGCTGACGAAGAGCGGGATGTTGATCGTCGAAGCGCTCGGCGCGGGGACGCGGCTGTTGTAGAGGGTCTCGGAGTTACGCTCGTAGAAGTAGATCATCATGGGATACTTCTTCTTCGGATCGAAATTCTCGGGCTTGAAGAGCAGGCCTTCGAGCGGTTTGCCGTCGGCGCTGGTCCAGCTCACGAGTTCGACCGTTCCCCAGTTGTAGTCGCGCTGCTGCGGGTTGATGTCGCTCATCTGCTTCTGGGTCTTGAAGTTGTCGGCCGTCATCCAGACGTTGTTGCCGTCTTCGAAGTTGCCGCGGGTAAACAGATAGGTGTTGGCTTTCTTGCCGGCCGATACGGAAAGACTGCCGAAGCTGTACGGACCTTCATAGACCTTCTGGAGCTTCGCTTTCTTCTTGGTGATGTCCTTCATCGCATAGCCGTGTTCCTTGGTCGTGTGGTTGAAAGTCGTGAACCAGGCGGGTTTGCCGGTCTTGACTTCAGCGCCGGCGAAGAGCGCCATCGGGCCGCGGGCATCGGGATCGGAATACGGGTTGGTATAATTATAGGTTGTCTTGGTGTTGCGGCCGATACCTTCCGTCACACGGAACGGCGCCACGGCACCCGTAGGATCGAACTGCCAGATGTCATACTGGTCCGGAATCCAGAAGAACTTCGAGTTCTCCGCCCAGATAGCGCGTCCCCAGGCACCCGGATCGGCCGGATGGTCATCTTCTTCATTCCAGAAGGTGACGCCGAGCTGGGAGGTCAGTTCCTTGAATTCGCCGGTAGCAAGGGTAAAGAGATACCAGTTGTTCTCCTTGGTCTGGAAACCCACGGCATAGGCACCGTCGGGCGAGATGGACAAGTTGCTGAACTGTGCGTCTTTGCAGATGAGTTCGCGCTTGCCGTCCTTGAGCGAAAGCTTGTAGATATCGTTGTGTGCCTCATAGCTCCAGCTTCGCTGGACACGATACGGCTTGTCCGTGGTCACGATGATGAAGTCCTGCTTGTTCTTGTCGCCGATGTTGACATTCGGAATCTGTTCGTCGGCCAGTTGCACGAAACCGCTGCCGTCGAAATTCACTTTGGCCAGATAGGTCTTGGCCAGGTCGCGGCGCAGGTTGTTCTTCTGCACGGGCTGGATGTAATCCTCGTTCCAGACCCAGATATCCAGTTTGGCCTGTTCGAATTCGACGAGCGTGGTATCCTTCTCGCGAGGAATCGGGCAGGTGCCGAAGGTCACGAAATCATCGTGGAAGCGGACAGCGGCCGCATCTCCCAGTTTCCAGCCTTTCGGCAGTTTCGCCGAGTCGTGGGCCACAGCCTTGGTAGCCTTCGCGCCGTCATACAGATAGAGGTCGAGGCTCTTCTTGGCATCCTTGGCGGTGTCGAGCGTGGCGAAGAAAGCCAGCCGGTCGGCATCGTCGTTGAACGTAAGGCTCTTGAAGGTTGCCGCTTTCTCACCGGTCAGCACTTCGGTCTTCACCCGGGTTGCAGGATTATACAGGAATACGCCGCGCACGTTCACGCTGTCTTTCTTGTCGGGCTTCGTGATATAGGCCACCTTGTCGCCTTTTTCCGAGACGATGAACGACTCCACGCAATCGATCGTGTCAATGGCCAGCGTGTTGATGTCCATGACATAGAGATTGTCCTTGGGCTCCGGTTTCTTCGGAGCGGGCTTCTTGTCGGCATCCGGTGCGGGGTTCTCCTTCTCTTTGACCTCTTTCTTCGGTTCCGGCTTCGGCGCCGGCTTGTCGGCATCCTGGAAAGCCACATAGGTGTTCAGTTTGTCGCTGATGCGGAGATTCTTGACGAAGGGATAGCGCTCGATGCGGCCCGTTGCCAGGTCGAGGATACCCAAGCTGTCTTTCGGCATCTCATTGGGTTTCTTCTTGTCGATACGGGCCTGCCGCGTTTCCTGGAATTTCGGCACGATGCGGAACACGACTTTCTTGCCGTCTTCCGAAATCCTGGCGCCCGTGGCGCGCTCCAGGTCGTATGTCTTGCCGGTTTTGACATTGTATAGATGGAGTACGACGTCGCCTTCCTGCGGGGCGATGGTCCAGCGAGCCCAGTCGCCGTCGTTCTGTACGGTAAGACCACTTACACTTTTCCAGCCGTCATAGACCGAATGGTCCAACGGCGGTTTTGCGGCAAAACTGCTTAAGGTTACAAGCAGCGCTGCCGCCAGGAGAATAGATTTTTTCATATTATCGGAGATTTGATTTGTATTTGCAATTTCGGGCCGGTCTGCGGCCGTTTGCAAATTTACAAAAAAGCCGTTTCAAAACGTTTAGGGCCTCCTTCTTTTTCCGAAAAAAATGCCTACCTTCGCATTTGTTCGGGGATTTGCGCCATTAATCCCAATTTATGGGGATTGCCATCGCTGCGCTGAATCTCTATTTTTGCAAACTCATTTTTTAAAGAAATGAAGCATTTTTTCCTGTCGCTGTTTTCCCTGCTGCTCCTTGCAGCCGTGCTCCCGGCCCGGGATAAGGCACCCGCTGTAGCGGTCGTCGTCGATCCGGCCACCTACCAGGCGATCCGCGCCGATGTGGAAGCCTTTACGGCCTCCATGACCCTGGTAGGGAAAGAGGGTATGCTGGTCATCGACCGCTGGGGACATCCGGACTCCCTGCGGGCCGAACTCTGCCGGCTCTATGCACATGACGGACTGGAAGGGGCCGTGCTCATCGGTGCGATTCCCGTTCCGATGGTCCGCGACGCGCACCACATGACCACTGCCTTCAAGATGAGCCCTGCGCGCGACTGGAAAGATTCCAGCGTGCCTTCCGACCGGCTGTACGATGATTTCGACCTGCGCTTCGACTATCTGAAGCAGGATGGCGACGCTCCGTTGCTGCATTATTATTCCCTCCGGGCCGACTCGCCGCAAGTCATCCATTGCGATATCTGGACTTCGCGCATCAAGCCGCCGCAGATTCCGGGCGTCAGCGCCCCGGAAGCCATCGCGCAGTACCTGCGCAAGGCCGTGGCTGCCAAGGCAGTGCCGCGGGAACCCATCCGCCGCGTCCTGCATTTCGCCGGACACGGGTATAACTCCGAATCGCTCCAGGCCCGCATCGACGAAGAATGGACGCTGCGTGAGCAATTACCGCAGCTGGGCCGCGACCGCGGCTCCTGTCTCGATTTCCTCAACTACAATCAGGACAAGGTTGTGCGCACCCGCCTGCTGCAGCTTTTGTCCCTGGACAAATACGACCTGGCCATCCTGCACCACCACGGCTCGCCCGACCAGCAGCTGCTCAGCGCCACGATGCCCGGCACGATGCCCCGCGACCTGCTCGGCGCCGCGAAAGTCTATTTCAGAGGCAAGGTGCGCGATGCCAAGGATCCGGCCGCCACGAAGGCCCGCTTCATGAAAGAGTTCGACCTTCCGGAAAGTTTCTTCGAGGATTCGCCTGCCTTGACAGCGGCCGACAGCACGCTTTCCGCCCAGATGGATATCAATATCCCCGATTTGTACGGCTACACGTCGAATGTCCGCCTGCTGATCCTCGACGCCTGCTTCAACGGCTCATTCAACAACGACGACTACATCGCCGGCTACCACATCTTCAGCCCCGGGAAATGTATCGTCGTGAAAGCCAATACCGTCAATACCCTGCAGGACACCTGGACCAATGAACTGATCGGCCTGCTGGGATGCGGCGTCTGCGTGGGCAACTGGGCAAAAGGCCAGATGACCCTCGAAAGCCACCTGCTGGGCGATGCCAGCTGGCGTTTTGCCAATGATGCGCCCAAATACGACATCGACCGGGCCATGACCGCCCGCCGCAATGACCTCCGCTTCTGGAAAAAACTGCGGAATTGCGGCATAACCGACATTGAATCCCTGGCGCTTAAGACGCTTGCTGCCCACGACGCTCTCTCCTCGCAGGAACTGCTCGCCGTCGAACGGGACGATCCGCGCGCCATCCTGCGCCTGTCCGCCTTCATGGCACTCAAACGCCGCGCAGATGCACATCTCCCCGAAGCCATCCGGCTCGGCCTGGAAGACAGCTACGAACTCCTGCAGCGGCTGGCAGCCCTGACCGCGGCTGTCAGCGGGGATCCTTCGCTCAGCGGACTGGTGCAAGACCTGGCCGAGGATCCTTCTACTTCTCCACGCGTGGCTTTCCAGCTCAAGGGCGGCCTGCCTGCCTACAAGCCTTCCGAACACGCCCAGGAAGAATTCCGGGCCCTGACCAATCCGGAAGTGTCCCTGCGTGACAAGCGCTTCACCGTTTCGGCCCAGCGCAACAATTGCAACCCGTTCTGCGTCGCGCCGATGCTGGCATGGTTCCGCCAGTGTGAAGATGTTCCCATGCGGACGGCCATCGCCGAGACCCTGGGCTGGTACCGCTATTCTTATAAAAAGGACGAAATTCTCGCCGCCTGCCGCACGCTGCTGGAAGAAGAAAAAGAGCCGGCCGTGCGGAACGAACTTGAGAAAACCGTCCGAAGACTCACTGACAAATAATCATCAACAACTTAAAACTATTCACTATGCAAAGGATTCAGACAACGCTGGCACTCTGCCTGCTTTTCCTCGCTTCCTTCGGAGCGTTCGCCCAGAGCGGCTCCGGGACGCGCGTAAGCGGCCGGGTGCTGGAAGAGGGTACCGGTGTACCCGTGGAATTTGCCGTCGTCGTGCTGGCTCCCCAGGAGCTCTACACCACGACCGACCGCAATGGTGCCTTTGAATTCAAGAACGTGGACCCGGGCAAAGCCGTCATCACCGTGCAGTATGTCGGCAAGGAAACCATCGAACGGGAAGTCAATCTCGTCGCGGGCCGCAACAATGAATTCAGGTTTGAAATGAAAGAAACGACCTTCCGCCTCGAAGAGGTGACCGTCGTCGCCAAGCAGAGCAAGGCCGGCAACTCCACCGCCTCGACGATTTCGCGCCAGGCAATGGACCACATGCAGGCCAGTTCGCTGACCGACCTGATGGCCTTCCTGCCGGGTGCTTCCCTGGCCAATCCAAGCCTTTCGTCCGCCCAGCAGTTCAACATCCGTACGGCTTTCGACGGCACGGGCAGCGGCTCGACTTATGGTATGAATATGAACAGCCTCGGTACATCGATCATCGTGGACGGCGCCCCGATCTCGGCCAACGCCAACATGCAGGCCCTTTCGCCGACCATCTCGGGCGGTGTGGGCGCCACCCAGCAGGGCGTTGACTCCCGCAGCATCTCGACCGACAATATCGAGAGCGTGGAAGTCATCCGCGGTGTCGCTTCGGCTGAATATGGCGACTTGACCTCCGGTGCCGTGATCGTCCACTCGAAGGCCGGCCGCGAACCGCTGAGCATCCGCGTGAAAGCCAATCCGTACACCTACCAGGCAGCCGCTTCGAGCGGTTTCGGTCTAGGCGAAAAAGGCGGCATCCTCAACTTGACCGCAGACTACGCCTACAACACCACCCGCCTGTACGAAGCCTACTCCTACTACCAGCGCTTCAATGTCAAGGGACTTTGGAGCAAGAACTTCGGCAAGGTGCTGAGCACCAATACCTCGTTGAGTTTCGGCCTGCAGAAGGATACCCGCGACCGCAACCCCGATGACCTGCGTACCCAACTGGTGACCAAAGGCAATGAAAAGAATATCCGCCTGGCCACCAATGGAACCTTCGACATCAACGCAGGCTGGCTCAAGACCATCAAGTACAACATCACCGGCAGCTACGCCGACAAGTACAACTATGTGAGCGAACTGCTTTCCAATGCGGAAAGCCTCCACTCGGCCGCCCTGACCGACGGCGTGATCCTGTCGAACGTGGCCGGCAAGGATGTCTATGACATCAACGGCAACAAGATTACCAACTTCGGAAGCGCCGACGCCGGCAACTGGATCCGCGTCCTCCCGTATGAATACACGGAAGAATACGAAATCTTCGGCAAGGAACTCAACGTCTATGCGCAGCTCAAGGCTGACTTCAACAAAGCCTGGGGCCGCAGCAACAACCACATCCTCCTGGGTGCCGATTTCAAGACCGACGGCAACCTGGGCAAAGGCAAAGTCTATGACGAAGCCACGCCGCCGTTGCGCAACAACTCGGCCGACTACTCGTCCTACCGCAAGCGTCCGTACTACGACGTGCCGTTCGTCAACCAGTTCGGTGCCTTCCTGGAAGACACCTATACGACGACCTTCGCCGACCGGAACCTCAACCTGAAGGCCGGTGTCCGCTATGACAACATCAACGGCAAGAGCGCCATTTCGCCGCGCTTCAACGGTTCCATCGACCTCTTCCCGCGTGTGCTGACCGTCCGCGGCAGCTGGGGCATCAGCGCCAAGGCACCGACCGCCCTGATGCTCTATCCGGAAATGGCCTATTTCAACATCAACAACTACGACTACCAGGCGGCTGACGGCACCCGTACGACAGTGGCTACGGTCCGTGTCTTCGATCCGACCAACAAAGAACTGCAGATCGCCAAGCAACGTACCGCCGAGGTCGGCTTCGACCTGCGGATCGCCGACCGCTACCGGTTGTCCGTCACGGCCTTCGACAACCTGATGAAGAACGGGTACGGTTTCGGCTACAATCTCAACTCCTGGCAGCGGGTTCCTTACTACCGCTACATCGCGGTCCAGAACGAGGCGGGCGAATACCTGCCGCAGCTGGCCAACGACGGGAATCCGTACAACATCTTCCTGCATTTCACCACGCCGCTCAACAACAACTGGTCGCACAACCGCGGTATCGAGTACGAACTCGACCTGGGTCGTTTCGACGCCATCCGCACCTCGTTCTACCTCAACGGCGCCTACATCCAGTCGCGCTACAAAGCGATGAATCCGAGCTTCGACCAAAACAGCAACGGCAACAACATCGAGCGCCACGTGGCAATCTATGAAGCAGGCCGTTACACCCGTTGCACGGACCGTCTCAACACGGCCCTGCGCATCACCCACAACATCCCGGAACTCGGTTTCGTGATCACGCTCCTGACCCAGGTCAACTGGATCGACAAGAACTGGATGGAGAGCAACGTAGCTGACGACACCGTTTTCTCCCAGTGGCTTTCTTACGAAGACGGCAAGGTCCATCCTTACGACGCCTCCATGCGCAACGACCCGGCGTACGGCTACATGTTCGATTCCTATAGCGGTGTCCGCTTCGTGGCGGAGAGCTATTTCCCCGTCGTCTTCTTCAACCTCAACGTCTCCAAGGAGATCGGCAACTGGCTCACGGCCTCGTTCTTCGCGAACAACATCTTCAACAGCCGGCCGCTCTATGAGTCGAAAGCCTATCCGGGAACCTATACCGCCCTGCTGAGCGATACACCGCTCTTCTTCGGCTTCGACCTGAAACTCACCATCAGATAAAGAGGAACACACCATGAAAAAATATATCATTCTGGCGCTTTCGCTGCTGACCGTCCTGGGCTGCGCCCAGTTCGAGGAACTCAAGGGTGTCTCCGAAGTGAAACCCCTGACCACGGGCATTACAGTCACGACCAACACCGTGGATGCCAGCGTCCCCCGTCCGGACAGTTACACCGTCCGCTTCATCAACTATGATGAAAAACTCGACATCAGCGCCCAGACCGACGCCGCCGGCAAGGTGTCTGTCAGCAACCTGATTCCGGGCCGCTACAACGTGACCGTTTCGGCCGAAGTGGCCCACAGCGGCTTCACCTATTATTACAGCGGAACCCTGACCAACAAGATCATCACCATCGACACGTCGCTGAGCATCGATGTGGCCGCCTCCAAGGCAGGCGCTCTCGTTTTCAAGGAGATCTACTTCAATGGTTCGACCGGTTACTATTTCAAGGACCAGTTCTATGAGATCTACAACAACAGTGATGACGTGCAGTACGTGGACGGCCTTTGCATCGGCACCCTGATGCCTGCCACCGCTTCGACCACCATCTACAACTGGATCGTGGAAGACGGTCATCCTGAAAACTATGTCTATCTGGGCGCGGTCTGGCAGATTCCGGGCGGCGGTACCGACTATCCGGTGAAACCGGGCGAATCCATCATCATCGCCCAGGGTGCCCAGAACCACATGCTCATCAAGGAGACCAGCCCGGTTGACTTGAGCAAGGCCGAATTCGAAACCTTCATGGTCAACCAGACCGTCAACCCGGACAACCCCGAGTCGGTCAACATGACCCTGAAGATCGATTTCAACGTCTTCGGTACGCAGTGGCTCTCGTCCGTGTTCGGCTGCGCCTACGTCATCTTCTTCCCTGACCGTGAATTCGACAACGCGACCTGGGTCCAGCCGGACGGCTACACGACCAAGGCCAAGGAATTCCCCATCGACTGCATCATCGATGCCGTGGAGTTGGTGAACAACGCCACCAAGATCAACCAGAAGCGTATGCCGACAATCCTCGATGCCGGCGCCACCTTCACCGGCGCTACCTACACCGGCCAGAGCGTGAGCCGCAAGATCCGCAGCACCAAGGACGGCCGCAACCTCTATATGGACACCAACAACTCCTCCGACGACTTCCAGGTCAACGAAGTAGCCGTGGTCCGGCGCGACGGTGTCGGCGCACCGTCCTGGAGTCCGGCTGCCAAATAATGACTGACCCTTAAATGAAAACGAATATGAAAAGATATTTCCTGATTTCAGTGATGGCCCTGGGCATCGCGCTCAGCGCCGCAGCACAGGGCAGCACTACTGACTATCCTGCACGGGTCGAACTGGTGAAGGTTCAGTCGGCCTGGTTCCACTCCTCGAACGCGGCCGGCCTTTCCATCGATCCGCTTGCCCGCTACAACGACCTCTCGTTCGGCTACAGCCTTGGCCGGGGCGATTTCCGCCTGCAGCCGGAAGGCAATACGAACAGTCTGGACATCACCACTTCCGGTGCCACGTCGCTCGGACGCGGCCAGGTGTGGGGTTCCTTCAACTACCGGAACCTCTCGGCTAAGGATACCCGCTTCAATACGATGACGCTCAATCTGGAGGACGACCTCCCGTTCATCGTTTCCGACGCCAACGTAAGCCCCTGGAAGAAGCAGCGTTACGACATGTCTATGAAGGCTGCCACGCCCCTTCTGGGCGACCTTGCAGCCCTCGGCATCAGCGCCAATTATTTCACGGAGAGCGGCGCCAAGCAAGTGGACCCGCGCTGCACCGATTATGAATACGGCATCACCGCCGAGCCTTCGGTGGTCTTCCAGTTCGGCGGCCATACCCTCGGCCTGACCGGCACCTATCGCAATGGCGGCGTCCGCGAGGTTCCCGTCAACAGCAACAGCCAGCAGGACCAGGTGGCCTACATCCTCCGCGGCCTGGGCAATTACACGGATGCCGTGGTCGGCTCGCTGAGCGGCATCAGTACCTTCTACTACAAGCGCAACCTCTACGGAGGTGCGCTGCAGTACGGTTTTGGCGGCCGTGGCCTCAAGCTGCTGGCGGAAGGCGGTTACTCCTACCAACTGGTCGATGCCTTCCAGACTCCGACCAAACCGCAGCGGATGGGATCCACCATCCAGCAGAAGATCTTCGGCAAGGCGCAGGTCCTGGCTGAAAGCGAGACCGTGCTGAGCAAAGTCACGGTGGAAGGATTCCACCGCACGACCGATGGTGTGGAGTTCCTGCAGGAACTGGGCGTCGAATGGCAGACCATCGACAAGAATATCCGCAGCCACTACGACTTGTGGCACCTGGCCCTGGGCTACGACTTCTTCCGCAAGGGCGAAGTCGGCTACAGCTGGATGGCTGGAGTCCGCGGCGCGTACGACGAGCACAACGACAAGTACATCCTCCCGGCCTCCGAAATGACCTACAAGAACGTCACGGGCGAGCTCTATGCCAAGAAGAACTGGCTGATCGGCGACGTCACGGTGCTCGCCGGCCTGCACGGCGCTTTCCGGAAAAACCTGGGCGCTGTCTACCAGTATGGTGGTGCCGAACCGACGTCAGTGATCATCCTGGAATTCTACCACAAGGACTTCGAATACAAGACCGCGCCCTGCTGGAAGGGCGGCGCTTCGGTCAATGTGGCGTTCCCCATCGGCGGCCGCACGGCGATGTTCTGCCAGTTGGAAGGCGACTACCTCAAGCCGCTGTACCTGGAAAGCAAGCGCCTGTTCGCGACCCTGACGGTCGGTTTCACCTTCTAAGGGGCCGCGTATGCGAAAAACCTTCCTCTTGCTGCTTCTTTCCTGGCTGTGCGCCACGCTCGGTGCACAGCCCAGGACGGAGCGGTCTTTCGCGATCATTGTCGACAACGGCACGGCCGCTGCCTGCCGCAGCGAACTGGAAGCCTACCGCGCCGTCATCACGGCAGAGGGCCTTCCTGCTGAAATCTACGCCGCCGAATGGACCACACCCGAACAAGTGCGCGACTGCATCCGGCAGCTGTACCGGGAAAAAGGACTGGAGGGCGCCGTCTTGGTAGGCGACATTCCCGTGGCCATGGTCCAGGGCGCCCAGCATTTCACCTCCGCCTTCAAGATGGACCAGCAGCAGTTTCCGAAATTTGAGGCAAGCGTGCCCTCCGACCGTTTCTACGACGACTTCGGTCTGAAGTTCCGGTTCGTCGAGCGGGACAGTACCCGGCACGATCTCTTTTACTACTGGCTGACCGGCGACTCCGCGCAACGCATCCACTGCGACATCTATACGGGCCGGATCCGGGCCACCTTGCCTGGCGAGGAAGGGTTTGCCCAGATCCGCGCGTACCTGCAGAAAGCCGTGGCGGCGCACCAGGAGGCCAATCCGCTGAACCGCGTGGTATCCTACACCGGCGAGGGCTCTTTCTCCAACAGTCTTTCCGCCTGGAAAGATGAGAGCATCACCCTGCGCGAACAGATGCCCGCCGCGTTCCAGGACGCGGACGGAGCGAAGTTCTACATGTTCTACATGTATCCTGACATCAAAGACGTACTGGCTCGCGAACTGGCCCGCCCCGACGTGGACCTGATGTTCTTCCATGAACACGGCACGCCGGACCGCCAGTGGCTTACGAACCGGGCGCCCGGTGAGACGGAAGACGAACTGTACGCGAACGGCCGGCTGGCCGCCCGCCAGCTGCTGCGCCGCAACGTACGGTACGGCAGCGATCCGATGGCGACCCGCGACAAGTATATCCGGCAGTATGGGATTGATTCCACCTGGTTCGACGGCTGGGACGATCCCGCCGTCGTCGCCCAGGATTCGATCGATGACATCAAGACCGGCATCGTGCTGGAAGACGTGCGGAAATACAACCCCAATCCCCGCGTGGTCATCTTCGACGCCTGCTACAACGGAGACTTCCGCGAAGAAGATTTCATCGCCGCGGAGTACATTCTCGGCAGCGGCCGGACCGTGGCCTGCCTGGGCAACTCGGTCAACGTGCTGCAGGACAAGTCCTCCTCCGACCTGCTCGGGATGCTGGATGCGGGATATCGCATCGGCGAATGGGCCCAGCTGACCAACATCCTCGAAAGTCACGTGATCGGCGATCCGACCTACCGCTTTACTGCCTCCAGCAGCGTTGCCGTACCTGACCTGCAGAATAGCGATCCGGCCTACTGGCTCTCCGTCCTGCACAACGAGGCCCTGCCCACGGACCTGCAGTCCCTGGCCCTCTACAAGCTCTTCGACCTGAAGTACGAAGGCCTGTCCGACCTGTTGCGCGACACGTATTTCCGCAGCCCGTCCTACATGCAGCGCCTGCAGTGCCTGCACCTGCTGCCCTTCTACAACGACGGGAATTACGCGGAAGTGCTCAAGGCCGCCCTGGAAGATCCCTACGAATTCATCCGCCGCAAGGCCGTGTATTACATGGGCAAGGTGGGACGCAATGATTTCGTTCCGTACATCGTCCGGCTCTATATGGACGACTGGCTGAGCGAGCGCATCGCCTTCAACATCTGGCAGAGCCTGAGCCACCTCGACACGGGCCTGGCCGACGAACTCTTCGACGAGGCCATCGACAAAGCCGACCTCTATGACAGGGAATCCTTCCGCAAGACCGTGAAGGCCAACGTGAACAGCGCACGCAACATGTATGTGTCGAGCCTCCGTGCGATGAGCGATCCGGATTACAAGCGCTACAAGAAGTCGTTCACCCAGTCCCTGCGCAACAATCCCTACCCGGCCCTCGTGCCGGATGCGCTGCGCAAACTCGCCGACACATCGGAGGACACGCAGTACCGCATCCTGCTGGCCGAAGCCCTCGGCTGGTATGTACGCGCCTGGAACCGGGCCGACATCATTGCCGGCTGCGAGAAGATCCTCGCCGATGAGCCGGGTATGGACCCGGCCCTGGCCGACGAACTGACCAAAACCATCAACCGCCTGAAGGAGTATATGCGATGAAACGTCTTTCCCTGTTATTTGTGATGCTGGGCGTCCTGCTGGGCGCAGGACCCCTCGGCGCCGCTCCGAAAGCGCCCAAGGCGACCGGAACGTTTGCCATTTTCATCGACAATGCTTCCTATACCGCATGCAAGGCTGAAGTGGATGCCTACCGCGACCAGCTGGTATCCGAAGGGCTGAATGCGCTGGTGCTCTCCGGCGACTGGGCCACGCCTGAACAGGTGAAGGCCCGTATCGCATCGCTGGCACGCAAGAAACCGGCTCTCGAAGGAATGGTCTTCATCGGTGACATCCCCGTGGTGCGGGTCCGGCAGGGCCAGCACATGACCACGGCTTTCAAGATGAACGAGAACACCTTCCCGATGATTGAGTCGTCGGTCACTTCCGACCGCTACTACGACACGCCGTCGCTGGACTTCGAATTCTTCGACCGCGATTCGCTGGGACACTTCTATTACAATCTGACGGAAAAGGGCGCCCAGCACGTACAGCCGGCCTGGTATTCGGGCCGCATCCTCGTGCCGGCAGACTATCCGGGCGACCACCAGGCCGTGCTGCGCCGCTACCTGCAGAAGGTGGTGGCCGCGCACAAGCAAGTGCAGGACGAAGGCAATCCCCTCGACCACTTCCTCTTCTTCGCGGGCCACGGCTACAATTCCGACTGCCTGACCGTGTGGCGGCAGCAGCCCCTCCTCTTCCGGGAATATTTTCCGGCTGCCTTCAAGCAGTCCTCGGGGAACCACTTCTACAATTTCCGGCAGGACCCGTACATGAAGTTCAAGCTGTTCACCGAACTGCAGCGGCCCCAGACCGATGTGTTCCTGTTCAGCGAGCACGGCGCGCCCGAGACTCAGTACATCAACGGCAGCTATCCGGCAAGCGGCCTCCCGGAAAACATTGTGGAACTCAAGCGCGCGCTACGGAGCTACTACCAGCGCCTGGAAGCGCGCCGCGGTCATGAGAAGGCCGAGGAATTCGCAGCGGAAGCCTGCGCCGAATACCATTTCGACCGCAGTATCTTCTCGCCCGAAGCAATGGCTGCCGAAGCCGCCGGCGACTCGACCGCCAAGGCGGACGTGAACATCTCGCTCGAAGATTTGGAGAAAGTCCATACCAACGCACGGTTCGTGATCCTGAACGCCTGCTACAACGGCTCTTTCCACGAGCCGGGCTACGTGGCCGGCTACCACATCTTCGGCGAAGGCGCCTGCATCGCCGCCCAGGGCAACACGGTCAACGTGCTGCAGGACAAGTGGGCCGACCAGCTGCTGGGTCAACTCGCCCTCGGTGAGCGGCTGGGTACCTGGCAGAAGGAATTCTGCTGGCTGGAATCGCATCTGATCGGCGACCCGACCTATCGCTTCACGCCGGTGGCTGACGACGCCGCAGCGCTGGAAGCCGTCCAGCGTGCCGCTTCGCTCAAGCATCGCGCCGAAGCGGGCAAGATGACTTCCGCCGAGCTCCGCTCTGTCTTCGAGAGCGACCCTTCATGGATTGTGCGCCGCCAGGCCCTGCAGGCCATTGAGCCGTTTGCCGACGAGAATGCCGTACAGGTGATTCTCCGGGGGTTCGACGACCCGTTCGAGGCCATCCGCCGCGAAAGTTGCCACGCAGCCGGCCGCATCGGGGACCCGCGTTTTATCGTGCCGCTGATCAAGATCGAGACGGAAAGTGACGAAGTCATCCGCGCCCAGTACGCCGCCAACAGCGCCCTGTCGCAGTTCAACCCGGCCGACATGCCGGCCGACTATGCCGCCTCCAAACGGATGCAGCGCGTGACCAAGCGCAACGAAGAGCAGATGCAACTGATCCTCGACAAGACCGCCGACCCGACCGACCGCGAGTTCGCGATCCGGAGCCTGCGCAATTATCCCATGCACTGGCGGGTGGACGCTCTCCTGAAGATGGTCTCCGACCCGACGGACAATGAAGACCTGCGCATCGTCATGGCCGAAGCCCTCGGCTGGTTCTGCCACTCGATCGAACGCGACAAGATCGCGGCTGCCTTGAACGACTGCCTGGCCCACGACAAATCTCTCTCTCCGCGCCTGCGCCGTGAGATGGCCAAAGCCGTCAAGCGGATCCGGGGAAAATAAAAATGCGCTAATTATTTGGCCATTTGGAATTTAATCCGTACATTTGCAGCCCTGCGAAAAACGCGCAGGGCTTTTTAACTTATTAGTAAACACCAAATTAAGAACCAAATGCCTGGTATTATTGGAAAAAAAATCGGAATGACTTCCGTTTTCAGTGCCGAGGGAAAAAATCTTCCATGCACTGTTATCGAGGCTGGTCCGTGTGTTGTCACGCAAATCCGTACAGTTGAAAAAGACGGTTACGCCGCTGTACAGCTTGCCTATGACGAAATCTCTGAGAAGCACGCCAGCAAGCCCCTCAAAGGGCACTTTGAAAAGGCAGGAACCACCCCTAAACGCAAGCTCGTCGAGTTCAAGGCTGACTTCCCGATGGAGCTCAAGCTGGGTGACACGATCACGTTGGCCGATCTGACCAAGCGCGAGCTCAAGTGGATCGACGTGACCGGCACCTCCAAGGGCAAGGGTTTCCAGGGCGTTGTGAAACGTCATCACTTCCAGGGCGTCGGCGGACAGACGCACGGTCAGGACGACCGTCTCCGTCACCCCGGTTCGATGGGTGCATCCTCCTGGCCTTCCCGCGTATTCAAGGGAATGCGTATGGCCGGCCATATGGGCAGCGACCGCGTGAAGGTTTTCAACCTCGAGGTCATCAAGGTCATCCCTGAGAACAATCTCATCATTGTCAAGGGTTCCGTTCCCGGAGCCAAGGGATCTTACTTAATTCTGGAGGACTAAGCGCTATGAAACTGGATGTATTGAAAATTGACGGCACTGCTTCCGGCAAGCAGGTCGAACTCGACGAGACCATTTTCGGCATCGAGCCCAACGACAACGCGATCTATCTCGACGTCAAGCAGTATCTTGCAGCACAGCGCCAGGGTACCCACAAGACGAAGGACCGCAGCGAAGTTTCCTTCTCCACCAAGAAGATGGGTCGCCAGAAAGGCGGCGGTGGCGCACGCCACGGCAGCATCAAGGCGGGTACCTATGTAGGTGGCGGCAACTTCTTCGGACCGAAACCGCGCGACTATCATTTCAAGCTCAACAAGAAGCTGAAACAGCTCGCCCGCTTCTCCGCACTCTCCTACAAGGCCAAGGAAAACGCCATCACGATGGTTGAACCGTTCTCGATGGACGCCCCGAAGACCAAGGATTTCATCAAGATCCTGGAGAACCTCAAGGCTTATGGACGCAAGACCCTCGTCGTGCTTCCTGAAAATTCCAAGAATATTTACCTGTCGTCTCGCAACCTTCCTGAAGTCAAGGTGATCACCATTGACGAAATCAACACCTATACCCTCGTGGATGCCAACCATCTGGTGATGGTCGACGGTGTACAGGACATCATCGCTGAAAGACGCAAATAAAACCTGTCAGACAATGGGAATTTTAATCAAACCCCTCGTAACCGAGAAGATGACGGTCCTGGGCGACAAGCTCAACCGTTATGGTTTTCTTGTTGACCGCGACGCCAACAAGATTGAGATCAAGAAGGCGGTAGAACAGATGTATGGTGTTTCGGTAAAGGATGTCAATACGGTGAACTACCACGGTAAACGCAAAAGCCGTTATACGAAAGACGGTTTACAGACAGGCCGCACAAACCACTACAAGAAAGCGTTTGTCACGCTGGCCGGTGATGACAAGATTGACTTCTATAGCAGCATTTAAGTAAAGCCATGGCAATTCGTAAGTTCAAACCGGTTACTCCCGGTACCCGTAATAAGGCGATCAGCGCATTCGACGAGATCACCTGTTCGACCCCTGAGAAGAGCCTCCTCCGTCCGCTCCGCGGAACCGGCGGCCGCAACAACCAGGGCAAGATGACGATGCGCTACCTCGGTGGCGGACACAAGAAAATGTACCGCGTCATCGACTTCCTGCGCGACAAAGACAACTACACCGCCACTGTCAAGACCATTGAGTACGACCCCAACCGCAGTGCCCGCATTGCGCTGGTCGTCTATGGCGACGGTGAGAAGCGTTATATCATTGCTCCCAACGGACTCAAAGTGGGCCAGGTCATCGCATCCGGCCACGGAGTCGCTCCTGAAATCGGAAATGCACTGCCGCTGGCAGAGATTCCGCTCGGTACCCTCGTGCACAACATCGAACTCCGCCCGGGCAACGGCGGCGCGATGGCACGCAGCGCGGGCACTTTCGCCCAGCTGACCGCACGTGAAGGCAACCACGCCATCCTTCGTCTCCCTTCGGGTGAGACCCGCATGGTCCTGGTCACCTGCCGTGCCACTGTCGGTACTGTCTCCAACGCCGACCACAACCTGGAAAGCCACGGCAAAGCCGGCCGTCGTCGCTGGCTGGGCCGCCGGCCGCACAACCGTGGTGTCGTGATGAACCCTGTGGATCACCCGATGGGTGGTGGCGAAGGCCGCGCCTCCGGTGGTCACCCGCGCTCCCGCAAGGGTCTGCCTGCCAAGGGATACAAGACTCGTAACCCGAAGAAGACTTCCAACAAGTTCATCATCGAGAGAAGAAAGAAATAACGGAATAAAACTGCATTAAGATTATGAGTCGTTCACTTAGAAAAGGTCCGTACATCCAGGAATCCCTGGAGAAAAGAGTGCTCGCTATGAACGAGGGCACGATGAAGAAAGAAGTCATCAAGACCTGGTCCCGCGCCAGCATGATTTCCCCTGACTTCGTAGGCCACACGATCGCCGTCCACAACGGCACCAAGTTTATTCAGGTCTATGTCACGGAGAACATGGTGGGTCACAAGCTCGGCGAATTCGCGCCGACCCGTACCTTCAAAGGCCATTCCGGCAACCGTTAAAATTTAAAAAAGAGAGTACACAATGGGAGCTCGTAAAAGAGAAATGGCCGAAAGGCTGAAAGAGATAAAGAGACACACGGCGATTGCAAAGCTGAATGATGTCCCTACTTCGCCCCGCAAGATGCGCCTCGTCGCCGACATGATCCGGGGTGTCGAAGTCAACCGCGCTTTGGATATTCTCCATTATTCAAAGAAAGAGGCCTCCTACCGTCTGGAGAAGCTGGTGCGCAGCGCCATCGCCAACTGGGAAGCCAAGAACGAAGATTCGCGCAAGGAACTGGAGAACGGCAACGTGTACGTCCAGACCATCATGGTCGACGGCGGCCGTCAGCTCAAGCGCATCCGCACCGCCCCGCAGGGTCGGGCCGCCCGCATCCGCAAGCGCTCGAACCACGTGACGGTGATCGTCGGAACCAAGAATGAGAAACCCGCAGAAGAACCGGCACAGGAGGCCGTTGAGGCATAATTATGGGACAGAAGACCAATCCTATCAGCAACCGTCTGGGTATCATCCGTGGTTGGGATTCCAACTGGTACGGTGACTATCCTTCCCGCATCCTCGAGGATTCCAAGATCCGCGAGTACCTCAACGCCCGTCTGGCCAAAGCTTCGCTGTCGAAGATCGTCATCGAGCGTACGCTCAAGCTCATCACCGTCACCATCCACACCGCCCGTCCGGGTATCATCATCGGCAAGGGTGGCCAGGAGGTCGACAAGCTGAAGGAAGAGCTCAAGAACATCTGCAACAAGGATGTCCAGATCAACATCTTCGAGGTGAAGCGTCCGGAAGTGGATGCCAACATCGTGGCCAACAACATCGCCCGTCAGCTCGAAGGCCGTGTGTCGTACCGTCGCGCCATCAAGATGGCGATCGCTTCGACGATGCGCATGGGCGCCGAGGGCATCAAGATCCAGATCGCCGGCCGTGTTGGCGGCGCCGAAATGGCTCGCAGCGAGATGTTCAAGGAAGGCCGCACCCCGCTCCACACCTTCCGTGCCGATATCGACTACGCCCTGGCAGAGGCTCACACCAAAGTCGGCGTGCTCGGCATCAAGGTTTGGATCTGCAACGGTGAGGTGTACGGCAAACGCGATCTCTCCCCGAACGCCGGTGTCAACGCCGCTGCCCAGGGTGCAGCCGGTGAGCGCCGTGGTGGCGAACGCCGCCCGCGCGGTGACCGTCGTGGTGAACGCCGCGGTGACCGTGGCGACCGTCGCGGTGGTGACCGTGGCGAACGCCGTGGCCGTCGCGAGGAGTAATCCTCCCCGCGTCATTCCCGGCTCGTCCGGGATCTCGACAAAGCAAACAAGCCAGTTCCTTCGGGAGCTGGCTTTTTTGGCGTTTGCCCGCCGCCATGCAGCCGCTGGCGGTCTGCGGCCGACAGGTTGCTCAGCCATGGCTGTTGCTCTGCGGTCTGCTGGCTTGTTGCATTGTGGCGGCTGCCGTTATGCGGCCGGGGCTGGACACAGAATGCGCGCTGCTAGGGAAAAACGCATTCTATGGCCAAGAAAGGCGGGCTTCCGGCCAATCCGTGGACACAGAATGCGCCCAGAAGGCCAAAAACGCATTCTGTGTCCAGCCACCGCAGAAATCACCTCGCATCGTTCCTTCGGAGGACAACGGACAACACGCCTTGCATAGTTTTTGTTGCATTGACCGCCATCTTGCAGCAGCATTCCTTACGTAGCGGAGAGACGCAGCGAAGGATCACGTGTTGAAGACTATAGAAGAAGATTTTGGAATGCCATGAGAAAAACCGTTCATCTTTGTCTTTCGTCACACGACGAAGTCCTGTTCCGAAATGAAGCCGACCTGATTGCCGGATTCAATTGTTTTGCCGTCGCTACGCTGACGACAGAATCCCGGGCCTTGGCGGAAGGTCGTTTGTCCACACACCATCACAATATAGTCCAGACCGACAGTCCGAAGGAAGTGATGTTTCGTAACCGGAACGCCTATTCACGCTATTTCAATACAAGATACAGACGGAAAGGACGGTTGGGAGAAAAGTATTACTTCCAGTTGGAAATTGAAGGACTGTATCACACACTGGCGGCACTCAATTATGTCAACCGGCAAGGATTGCATCACGGATTGGCAGCCACGCCGTTTGACTATCCCTACTGCTCAGCAAACGCATTCTTCCGCAAAGAACTGGGCAAACCGCCCACAACGGACCTGTTGCCCAAGCCGCAGCGCCGGCATTTCCTCCCTTCGAATGTGATTCTTCCACAAAAGTACAGAATGGACATCTCCGGACTGTTGCTGCCGGAAGACATCCTGGACACGGCCTACGTCGAGGAACTGTATATCTCACCGCGCAACTACATGTTCCAGATGAACCGGAACACGGAGGAAGAACGGGACATCCTCGACCAGAAAAAGGAGAACGACACGGAACCTGTTACGCTGGAGAGATTAGAAGCGGGAGTTCCCGAATTCGACGCACGATGGACGAAATCTTTCGTCCAAGGCAAGGTCAACCGCAGCCGGATAACAGACATCGAGCTCTGCCGACTGATTGATGAAAAGGTCCTGCCGGCCCTGTTCAAGAATCCGGACCAGGCATCCGTTTATGCGCTGCCGAAAGCCAAGAAAGCCGTTCTGTACGATCGTCTCTGGCAACACAATCTGACAGCACGCTACCAACGGAAAGACCCGCTGTTTGAAGGAAAGACCTTCACCGAAACCCAACTCGCCCGCTGCCTGTGCATGAAATATGAACCATGACCACCAAAGCGACGGTCAACCGCGCTGGGACAGTCAGTCGTGCTGAGACAGTCAGCCATGCTGGGACGGCCGGTTGTATTGCGGCGGCCGGACACAAAAAACAGCAGCCGGACACAGAATGCGTGCAGGCAGGGAAAAATGCATTCTGTGTCCAGAAACGGCGGGATTTCGGCTGATTCGTGGACACAGGATGCGCCCGGAAGGCCAAAATCGCATTCTGTGGCCAGCGGCGAGGATTTTCGGACGGCAACGGGAATCGAATCAACAACCGTCATCCCATGCTTGGCCCCCATCATTCCCTACTCGACCATCCGACGGCCGCCCCTAGATAATCGCCTTTTTCTCCCTTTGGTCATGACTCTCGCTCCGCTCGAGTCCCGGTTTGACCCAGAATCCCGACATAACAGAAGGATGTTGACGAAACAGTTTCTTGACTCCGTTCAAAATAACAGTTCAACACGCAACATTTACTAGACGGATTGCATCTATTATTAAACTTCTTTTTTAGTGATATTTATGAAAAAGACTGTATTTCTGTTTTTGCTTTTGGGAGTGTTTGCAGGGTGGACGAGTTCCTATGCACAACAGTCTGGTACAAAGTGTTTTAATGAGGTATCGTTGGCGGGTGGTGTTGGCGGTACGCAAGGGGGACTGGCTTCTCCCTATGTCCAGGCGCTGTACACTATTGGGGTGTCGTTCCGTGATTATTTCGCAACGGGCATTTCGATTGGCTATGACTATGGGTTATCCGCACAGTTGGCGCTTCGTGGAAACATTCCGTTCAGCAGCAGTTGGAAATCGGGACTGTATCTGGCGGCCAATGGCGGTGCTGGATTCTTTTTGGACGGGACGATTCCGGTTTGTTCGGCTTCTGCCGGCATCTTTTTCTCTGGAAAAAGTAGGCACAGGTTTTGTGTAGGGCCTTTCCTGACGGAAGGCCTGCTTAAAACCGATCTGCCGGATGCTTCTAAAGCATGGACACCGGCTTTCGGGCTGCGGCTATCATATCAGTTCTGAGGCGCGAGAGGGGTAAAGGACACAGAATGCGCGCCACAGGCGAAAAACGCATTCTGTGGCCAGCGGCAGCGGGTCTGTCCTGGGAAAACGAAAACACTAACTCAACAAAAAAACAAGCTATGATAACCCAAAAGATTAAACTGACTCTGAAACTCACCTTGGCATCGCTTTTATTGATGACGAGCTTGTCGGGTTATGCGCAAGTTGCTTCGAATCATTCGCTGTCGATGACATTGCTGGGACTCGAATACAGTTATGAACAGGCGCTTGCTTCGCATTGGTCGCTGATTGGCCGGGCTGGTGTTGCCAGCTATGGTTCTTCGATCTCGATGTACCCGAATTTATTCCAGACTTCCTGGACAATAGCCCCGGATATCGTTGTCGAACCGCGCTACTATACCAGTATGGACCGCCGTGAACGGTTGGGCAGGGACACGCACAACAATTCTTCTGATTTTATATCCTTGCGGATTATGGGCTATGCCCCGGACTTCGAATCATTCAATGTTTCCGTCACGCCGATGTATGGTATCCGCCGCAGCGAAACAAAACACTGGTTCCATGAGTTTGCCTTCGGTCCGCAATGGACCATCGGCTCCGGAGTCGTCCCTTATGTTTCCTTCCGGCTGGGTTATATCTTCTGATGTCCCGACATCGATGTCCCGACTTTCTTGCCGAATCATGAACGTCTGCCGGTCCTTGCGGGCCGGCAATTTTTGCGGGTTCGGGAAAAAAACGTATATTTGTTACTTGTCGTTTTCCCAATTCCGCAAACCATGAAAAGACTCCTCTATTTCTTTGCAGTCGCCGTGCTCGCCGCGGCCTGCGCCGCCCCGGCGCCCGATGGCACCTTGAAACACGCCTCCCCTGAGTCGATGGGGATGAACAGCCAGAAACTGAACCAGATTGACCGGGAAGTGGCGCTGGCTATCGAAGAAGGGAACATTCCCGGTTGTGTCGTGTCTGTCGTGCGGGACGACAAGATCGTCTTCCTGAAAGCCTACGGCAACAAACAGGTGGTGCCCGACACCATTCCGATGACCACCGAGACTATGTTCGACCTGGCATCCGTGAGCAAATGCGTCGGAACGACGCTCTCGTTCATGCAACTCATCGAAAACGGTTATGTCCGCCTGACTGACGACGTGGATATGTATATCCCCGACTTCAAGCCATGGATCGATCCCGCGACGGGAGAGAAGGTCTATATAACCGTACAGGACGTGATGACCCACACCTCCGGCCTGGCGCCGTACATTGCCACAAACGCCTATTTGGAGCGTTTTGGCGTGAACAGCCCCGACTCGCTGATCTGGCACATCGCCAATGAAATCAAACGGAATTTCCGCCCGAAAACCGGCTATATGTACAGCTGCCTCAACTTCGTGACCGTACAGAACATCCTGCAGAACATCACGGGTGAGAAACTTTGCGACTATGCGGAGAAAAACGTTTTCGGCGCCCTCGGCCTCAAGCATACCGGTTACATGCCGAAAGAACGCCATCCGGAATGGATGCCGCTCGTCGCCCCGACGGAATTGCAGGACGACGGCCAGTGCCTCCTCGGCGAAGTGCATGATCCGCTCGCCCGGCTGGCCAATGGTGGCAACTCCGGCAATGCCGGCGTGTTCTCGAACTGCGAGGACCTGTCTGTCATCTGCGCGGCCTTGATGAACGGCGGTGCCATCAACGGCAAACGCATCCTCAGCCCGATGGCTGTGGACCTGATGGCCACGGTGCCATCCGACAATGACGAGTGGATCGGACGCGCCCTGGGCTGGGACAACCGCAGCGAGGCAGCCGGCCTGCGCGGCGATTTGTTCAGCCGTACACGGACCATCTGCCACACCGGCTATACCGGTACTTCTGTCGTCATCGACCTCGACAGCAAGACGGCCGTCATCCTGCTCGCCCACCGTGTACATCCGCACGACAAGGGCGGCACGGGCAAACTCCGCGCCCGGATTGCCAACATCGTAGCCGGCAGCATCGAGAAATAGCGTGCACAACAATCTCACATACGGCAAGATCGACGACCTGTTCCCCAAAACGGGAACAGTCGTAATTGCCGACGATTATTTCCGCACCAGCGGACGCCTCGAAAAATGGGGCTGCCCCGTACTGTGGGTTCACGCCAGCGAAGAAGCCAAAACCTTGGAGACGGTCGCGCACCTGACGGCCCGATTGCTCGAATTGCAAGCCGACCGCGATACGATGCTGATCGGCGTCGGCGGCGGCGTCACGACCGATATCACGGGCTTCTTGGCCGCCATCTACAAACGCGGCCTGCGTTTCGGCCTGGTACCGACCACCCTGCTGGCACAGGTCGATGCGGCCCTCGGCGGCAAGAACGGCGTCAATTTCGACCGCTACAAAAACATGTTGGGCACGTTCCGCCCGGCGGAATTCGTGTACATCGATACGGATTTCCTGACGACCCTGCCGCTGCGGCAATTGCGCTGCGGTGCGGCGGAAATGCTCAAGACCTTCATCCTGGCCGACAGCAAAGCCTATGAGGCGGCTGTCAACGTGTTCCGCAGCGAAAAGCCCCAAGTGCCGCAATGGCTTGTCCGGAGGGCCGGCGAGATCAAGCTGGCGCTGGTGGAGCAAGATCCGGAAGACCATGGCGTCCGGCAGCTCCTCAACCTGGGACATACCTTCGGCCATGCCATCGAGAAATGCGCCCCGCAATACGAGCACGGTGAAGCGGTCGCGATCGGATTGGTCATGGCCGCCCGCATGGCTGTCGAAAAAGGCCTCATGGACCCGGCAGAAGCCACTCGCATCCGAGAGGACCTGCAAGCCATCGGACTGCCCACTGAGCCACCCGTCCCGGAGAAAGACCTCCGCAACGCCATCCTGCAAGACAAGAAACGCTCGGGAAGCCGTCTTCGCTTCGTCCTCCCGGAGCACATCGGCAAAGCCACCCTATGGGAAGAATCTGTTACAGCCTGAAAGATGTAAGCCGCAACTACTGCCAGTTCATGGCAGCGACCCGCACCGGCGCGCTCCTCGAAATCCGGCTCGATGCCTGCGATTTCGAGGAAGACGATATCCGGGACATCTTCTCGGGCCAGCACGAAGCGGAACTGATAGCCACCTACCACATTTCCCTGCCCTCGCAAGTGGAATCTGCGGCGCGGCGGCTGACCACAGCCATCCTGGCGGGTGCCGACTATGTGGATATCCCGTCCGAATTTCCCGAAAATTCCCGCGACTGGCTGATGAACCTGGCGCTGAACCACGGCACGCGCGTCATTCTCTCCTACCACAACTATTCCCGTACAGACCCGCTGGAGCGGCTCCTGCAAACGGCCGAACAGTTGCGCAGGGCCGGGGCTGACATCATCAAGGTTGTCACCACGGCCCAGTCTGCAGAAGATGCCGCGACCGTGCTCGCGCTCTACGACCATTTCGAGCCCGGCCGCCTGCTCGCCTTTGCCATGGGACCGGAAGGCCGCGCATCGCGCTTTCAAGCCTGGCAGAAAGGCGCTCCTTTCCTGTTCGTGGCCCCTTCCCGTGAAGGCGCTACCGCCTCGGGCCAGCCTTGCTGGGCCGATCTGCTGCCCGCAGAAGATTTCCTGCTGGAAGGCGAGGCGGAGATTCCGGCCTCTAAAAGTTTCGCCCAGCGGGCCATCCTACTGGCCGCCCTGGCCCAGGGCACGACCAAACTCTATGGCGTGACACTCTGTGAAGATGTGGCGGCCGCCATGGATGTCGCATCGGCGCTGTATGCCGATGTGCAACTGGACGGGACAACACTGACGATCGTGGGGCACCAGGATATCCAGCGGGACGGCCTCCGCGTACTGGGACACGAACTCTTCGTCGGAGAGTCCGCCCTGCTCGCGCGCCTCTGCATTCCACTGGCCGGCCTGGCGCGAAAACCGATCCTCATCACAGGCGATAAGACCTTGCTGCAGCGGCGGCTTGATGACCACCGCGCCGCGCTGCGCAAACTCGGCATGAAACTCTCTTTCACCGACCGGGGCCATCTGCCCGTCCTCATCGAAGGGCAATTGAAATCCGGCGCAGCGGAAGTTTCCGGAGAAAAGGGCTCCCAGATGATTTCCGGCCTGCTGCTGGCCCTCTCCCAATGCGACGAAGAAAGCACCCTCCATATCGAGAATGTGACCAGCGAGCCGTATATCAACCTGACAACCTATATTGGTTCGTTCTTCGGCCTCACGGGCTACGATTGCCCCGAACTGGCCGACCGCAGCCGAGGCGAAGAGGATGACGGCACGCGAACCTGGTATATCGAACCGCGCCAGCAGATCACGCCGGTCATCGGGCTGGAAGTGGAGCGCGACTGGAGCGCCGCTGCCATGATGCTGGTGGCGGGTGTTTTGGCCGGCGACCTCACGCTGCGCGGCTTGGATCTCCATTCCCGGCAGTCCGATGCCGTGATCTACAACCTGCTCCGGCAGAATCATGCGGACATCCTCTATGATACCGAAAAGAAGACGCTGTCCATCCGACGCTCCATCATCTGCCCCTTCTACTACGACATCACGGATGCGCCCGACCTTTTCGCCCCGCTCTTCGTCATGGCCTGCTTCGCCGAAGGAGAAAGTGTACTGGCCGGCATCAGCCGTCTCAAAAACAAGGAAAGCAACCGCGCCTTGACGTTTGCCCAGGAATTCCGGAAACTGGGTGTCAAGACCTCAGTCGATCACGATGAAATGACCATCTACGGCCAGGAGAACCGCCGCCTGCGCGCAGCAGCCTGCTCTTCGCACGGCGACCACCGCCTGGCCATGGCACTGACCGTCGCCTCGCTGTTTGCGGCAGGCCCTGTCGCTATCGATGACACCGATTGCATCGCAAAATCCTTCCCGGACTTTCTGTCGATCCTCCAAAAACTGCAGAAGCACTGACATGGATACGTTTGGAACCCGCTTCCGGCTGGAAATCTTCGGCGCATCCCATGCACCCTGCGTGGGGATTACCCTGCGCGGCGTTCCGGCTGCGCTCCCGCTTGCGCCGGAAGATTTCACCCGCGACCTGCTCCGTCGCAAAAGCGGCGCGCCCGGCACAACGCCTCGCATTGAGGATGACCTGCCGCAGTTAGAAGACCGGCGCGCTTCCGACGGGACGCTGACCATCCGTTTTGCCAACCGCAACTACCGGGACGAAGACTATAAGGATTTCACCGACATCCCGCGGCCCGGTCATGCCGATTTCGTGGCGATGGCCCGCTATGGTTCGCTGCGGGACGGCTGGTTTTCCGGTCGGATGACCCTGCCGCTGGTAGCGGCTGGCGTGGTGGCAAAAAAAATCATCGCGCCATTGCAGATTGAAGCCCACTTGGTGGAAGTCGGAGGTGTCTCTACGGAGGATCCGGCGGCGGTCACCCGGGCACTCGAAGCTGCTTCAGCCGCGGGCGATTCGCTCGGCGGTCTCATCGAATGCTGCTGCACCGGCGTCCCCGTCGGTTTGGGCGAGCCTTTCTTCGACTCCCTCGAATCGCTGCTCTCGCACGCCATTTTTTCGATTCCGGGCCTGCGCGGCATCGAATTCGGCGACGGCTTCGCCGCCGCCCGCATGACAGGTTCCGCCCATAACGATCCTTTCATCGACGCAGCCGGACACACCGCCCGCAACGGAGCCGGCGGCATCAACGGCGGCTTGTCCAACGGCAATCCTGTCGTTTTCCGCGTGGCTGTCAAGCCTACATCCAGCATCCGCAAGCCACAGCGCACCTTCGACTTTGCCCACGGCCGTCTCATCGATTATGCCGTTCCCGGCCGGCACGACGTGTGCTTTGCCCTGCGTGTCCCGCCTGTCGTCGAGGCCATGACGGCCTGTGTTTTTGCCAATCTTATCCTATGAAAAAAATCTTCGTTTTCCTGGTGGCCGTAGCCATGCTGGCCGGCTGCAGCAAAGGGCCGAAGCTCGACCCGCTCGTACAAACCTATTACCGTGATTCCCTCGCTTCGCTGACGGAGCGCTGCGAAAAAGTGCTGGACGTCGCCTACATGGCGGGGAACCTGCTCGGTGAGAACACGGAGATTCCGGGCTGGGAAGGCTTCCCTGTCCAACTCTGGGAATACCAAACGGGTAATGACATCTACCTGAAAGCGCCCAAACGGGGCCTTGTCTATATGCTGAACCCCTCGCCGGAGCAGCTGGCCCGCTGGATTGTCAACGCAGTCTTCGACGCCACAGGCGCGCTTGACCCGGATGACATCGAAAAGATCCGCACCTTCATCTTGTGGCAGAGCTGCGCGCAGTTCCCCGTGCGCGGCGTCGTCTATGAAGACATGTACACCGCCGGATTCTACGAACCCTATGTATTCAAGGACGGCGTGACAGTCTATGTGGCCGATTCGACCTGGCTGACCGTTGAAAAGCATCCCACAGATGCGATGCTGGAATATTACCTGACCCTGACCGATGACCAGATCCGTCCCGACACCGGCCGCTACGCCCGCATCTGCTCCACCACCCGCGAGATGTACTACGCAGCCGGCGGCAAAGCCGACGTGGGCCGCAGCAATGACGGCCAGCGCTCCCGCGCCTGGCTCGCCGAGGTCGGCCGTCTCTACCGCGAAGCCTGGAACAGCGACAAGAATTTCCTGATCTACGCCTGGGCCAAGGCAAATTTGTAAACTTGCCCAAAAATACATACCTTTGCGCCGTTCTACCGAACAGCAACAAAAGCCCGGATGGCGGAATCGGTAGACGCGCTGGTCTCAAACACCAGTGGCCGCGAGGCTGTGCCGGTTCGACCCCGGCTCCGGGTACTAGAAAAAGCGATGCTTCGGCATCGCTTTTTCTGTACCCGGAGCCAGTCGGCAGCTAAAGCAGCCTCCTTTGTCTACCGAGGGGGCGTACCCCCTCGAGCTCCCCTGAGTCACTTCGTTCCGAGTCAATGACTTTCTGGTTCCCAAAAGGAGCTTTTTCGCTGCAATGTACACATTTGACTAGCAACGGATTATAGAAGTTGATCCCCCTCAGAAAGAAGAGGATCAACTTCTATAACAGGCTGTTTTACTGGTGCGTCCGTTGCAGCGGAGTTTTTAGCTTCGGGTCTGTCATCGAGTTTTGCCGCGACAGTATCCAGAAGGACGGCCCTTGGCATACAAGAAAAGGCTCCCGAAAGGAGCCTCTTCTTGCATCATAACGGCCGCGGAGGCGGCTAGGGGTCCGGGCGATACTCCAGGAGGTCGCCGGGTTGGCAGTCGAGGGCGCGGCAGATGGCTTCCAGCGTCGAGAAGCGGATGGCTTTGGCCTTGCCGGTCTTGAGGATCGAAAGGTTCGCTGCAGAGATGCCTATCTTTTGCGCAAGTTCTCCCGAAGACATCTTTCTGCGGGCCAACATGACATCAACATTGATAATGACAGGCATGACTTACACTTCCTCTGCTTTGATCTCCTCAGACTTGTCCGGACCTTTGCCCTTCAGGTAGGACGGCAGTTCCATGCCGGCCAGTTTGAAGAGGTCTTCAAGCGGCGGGACCGACTTCATCAGGCCGGAAATGAAATTGGACGTAGCCGTCTTGCCTTCCGTACCGTTGCCGGTATCCCACACGGTAACCTTGTCGATGTTGATACCCTTGACAGCCTCGACCTGCGTGGCCACCAGTTCGGGCAGTTTGTCGGTGATGAGCATCGTGATGGCCTGCTGGGCGTCGCCGCCGGCCGCCGCCACGAGCTGGCCGAAACCTGTTGCCTGCTTGGAGAGGATTTCCAACGTACCACGGGCCTGCGCATCCATCTTGGCGAAGATGGCATCGGCCTCACCTTTGGCCATCCGGCGGATCTTTTCAGCCTCTGCCTCGGCGTCGATGATGGCCTTCTCTTTCTCGATCTGGGCCGCCACCACAACGTTGGCCTGCTGCGTGGCTTTCTCACGCTCGGCACGGGCCAACTCGGCGTCGCGCTCACTCTTGTAAGCCTCTTCGAGAGCCTTGGCCGCTTGCACCTTTTCGGCCGCGACGGCAATACGCGAAGCCTCGGCTTCTTTCTCGCGGCGGGCCGCGTCGGACTGGGCGATGGCAATCTTCGAATTGTTCTCACCTTCCACGGCGACTGCATTGGCTTCGGCCGTCCGGATACGGGTATCACGGGTCGTCTCGGCAATCCGGATGTCCTTGTCCCTGTCGGCTTCGGCTTTACCGATTTCACCGAAACGGTTCTGTTCGGCCACGCTCTTCTTCGCCTCGTTGATGGCTTTGGCCGCGGCTTCCTTACCCAACGCCTCGATATAGCCGGATTCGTCGCGGATATCCGTCACGTTGACGTTGATCAGTTTCAGGCCGATCTTGCGGAGCTCGGCTTCCACGTTGGTGGAGACATTGGCCAGGAACTTGTCGCGGTCGGCGTTGATTTCCTCAATATCCATCGTGGCGATTACCAGACGGAGCTGGCCGAAGAGGATATCGGTCGCGATGTTCTGGATCTGTTCGGTCGTCAGGCCCAGCAGACGTTCGGCCGCATTGGTCATGTTGTCGGGCTCGGTGGAAATACCCACTGTAAAGCGGCAAGGCACGTCCACACGGATGTTCTGCTTGGAAAGCGCATTGGTCAGGTTGCACTCGATTGAAATCGGGGTCAGGTCGAGGAATGCGTAGCTCTGGAACACAGGCCAGATGAAGGATGCGCCGCCGTGGATACAGCGGGCTGAGGAGATGCCGCCCTCCTTGTTCTTACCGGTCTTACCGTAGATGACCAGGATCTTGTCGGACGGACAGCGTTTGTAGCGCCGCAGGATGGCGGTGAAGGTGACGAACACGACCGCCACGATGATCAGGATCAGATAGAGTTCCATATTGTCAAAAGGATTTAAATGATTAATGATTCAAGCGGTTCGACCAGGACGGTGTTAGGGCTGAGCACCTCCACGACCTTGATCTGGGTACCGGTCTTGAGCGCTTCGCCGTCAGTCACGGCGTTGTACTCCCGAACGGACTGGTTGATGGAAATCTGGACCTTCCCCTCTCCCTGTCGTTCGCCCGGAATGGGAATATAGACGGTACCGTTGCACCCGACGGCCGCCTTGTAAAGATTGATGTTGCCCGACTGCTGCATGCTGCTGAGCCATTTGAAAAGATACATCACGATGGCCACCAGGGCCACGCCGACCACGGCCGACAGGATAAGCAACAACGGAATAGACGTAATCTTGTCCTGCAGCAGGATGGCGGACCAGCCGAAGCCCAGGATGAAATTGACGAAATTGCGGAAGGTGTAAAGATTGGTGCCGCCTTCCACGGCTGCGTCGGCGGCCTCGGTATCGAAACCGCTGTCAAAATCGGCATCAATGCCGCCGTCGCCACCGTCGGCACCGATGAAAGTCAGAATACTTTGAATCAGGAAGATCAAGGAAGCTGCCAGCGTGACGCCCCACAGGATCTTCATCGCAACGGAAAGGGAAACCCACCAGGATGTAAGCATGTCTGTTTCGGTTTTTGTTTCTGCAAATATAAAAATAATTATTGAAAAACAATAATTTTTTAAAGAATTTATGAAATTTTTATCGCAAAAAAGCCAGCTCCGAAAAGAAGAGCCGGCTTCTATCATCCAGTCGTATCTCAGGTTTAGACTTCGACGACGACAGCGACGGGAGCGTTCTTCATCACGGAAACGATGCCGTTGTTGCGGTTGCGCTCCGAGGCGTACATCTGGCTCTGGCCGATAATCTGGCCGTTGGTCGCCTTCAGGTTGAAGTACGGTTTGCCGTTTTTCGCCACGAGCTTGTCAAAGCGCTCTTCGTTCACGGCGTTCTTCTTGACCGACTCGACACCGTTGAGGCAGGCCGCTTTTGTGGTGTACCCTTCGCTGGTGAGGATGACCTCACCGTTCGAAGCTTTGAGATTGAACTGGAACTCACCGTTCTTTCTCACACTGATTTCAAATTTTGCCATAGCGTAATAATTTGATTAATTTGTATATACCCTACAAATATACAAATTTTCACAGAATGCACAATTTTTTTATATCCCTCATTTTGACTACTTTTACATCGCAAAAGACACCCATCTGAACGGCTCGGCCATGAGAATTGCCTTCCTATCCGTCTTCTACCCATACCGGGGCGGCATCGCCCAATTCAACGCCCACCTGCTGGAGGCGATGGGACGCGACCATGAAGTGCGCGCCTTCAACTTCACCCGACAGTATCCCGACTTCCTTTTTCCAGGCAAGACCCAATACGTGACGCCCGAAGACAAGGCCGTCCCCGTGGAGAGCACGCGCCTCCTCGACAGCATCAATCCCCTCACGTGGCGCAAGACAGCCCGGGAGATCCTCCGTTGGAAACCTGATGTCGTGGTATTCAGTTACTGGATGTCCTTCTTTGCGCCGGCACTGGGCCGTGTGGCTGCCCGATTGCGACGGCACGGTGTGAAAATCGTCACCGTGGTCCACAACGCCATCCCCCACGAATCCAAATTCTTTGACAGGCCCCTGGCCCGCTGGTTCTTCCAAAAATGCGACCGCCTGGTCTCGATGTGCGACGCCGTAACCACCGACATCCGGAGCCTATACCCTGATGCCGACATCGTTCAGTACCCGCACCCGGTTTACGACCATTTCGGTGCCAAAGAAAACAAGACCGCGGCCCAACAGGCACTCGGCCTCGCTCCGGACCTTCGCACCTTGCTCTTTTTCGGCCTGATCCGTGACTACAAGGGCCTGGACCTGCTCATCGATGCCATGTCCCAACTCGGACCGGAGTACCAACTGCTCATCGCCGGCGAAAGTTACGGAAGTTTCGAACGCTACCAGGCCCAAATCGAGGCCTCCGGCTGCGCAGACCGCATCAAGGTCCTGAACCGCTACATTGCCGATGACGAAGTGCCGCGCCTGTTCTCCGCTGCTGATGTCTGCGTGCTCCCCTACCGGAGCGCCACGCAAAGCGGCATTACAGCCATCGCCCTGCATTTTGAAGTGCCGCTTGTCGCCACCCCCGTTGGCGGCCTGGCCGAGAGCATTGAACAGCCCGGCATCGGCGTAATGGCCCATGACGTCTCCGCTGGCGCTATCGCCGAAGCCATCCGCACCCTTTACGCAACCGGCCCCGACACCTTCCGTGAAAACATCCGCAAGGTCAAGGCCACGCAGACCTGGCCGGCTTTCGCCCGGAAAGTCCTATAAAACAACAAGGGGAAGCAACCCTTCCTTGCCTCCCCTTTGTATGCACGACGGCATAATGCTCCTAAGAGCGGGACACTATAATTAAAACGATTCTGGAAAGGCAATGTGTTGCATCAATTGTCCGTTTTAGGGCCCGTTCTCCCGCAGGCCGGTTCAACATTACAACAGGCAGGTCTTCTGACTCGTTCCGTCGGGGCGCCTTCCCGGGCTTCTGGGCCCAGTGGCAAAAGAGTGCCGCGACTGGAAAGGAACTTACAGCAGCGGGAACTGTCCGGGATTCACACCCGATTCCCTTTTAATCTGCACCGGCCGAGGGCCGGCAGCAGAACCTGATGCATTCACAAAGATATATTGTTTTTCGGAAACAACCAAGAAAAAATCACCGCCAGAAACGGCGGGTGATGTCTTCGGGAAGACCCGCGCGGACACGGTAAAGACGCTGGTTGGTGGCGGGACTCTTGAGGCCGCCAAGGGAGGCTATGTAGGGGCCGGTCTTGACGTAGTCGAAATGGTGAAGGTCCGTGCCCGCAGGAAGCGTCGCGCGGCCGGACCACCATCCGCTGTGCAAACCCATTTCCTGCTTGATGTAAGCACAGAGCCGCTCCACCGCGGCCGGATCGCCGTCGCCGCCCATCAGGCAGATGCAAGTCACTTCGCCAGCATAGTCGCCGTACATCTTCTGGAGCGTGGCCTCATCGAGTTCTTCGCCGATGTCTTCCCACAGGTGCGGGCTGTGACAACCGGGACAATGACAGGGACACCCGGTGAGATTGACGGCCAGCGTCACCTCATCGGGTATCTCCTGGAATACGATATCGTAGTTGTAATACTTAAGCATCCTGGGCCACGGGTTCCGCCACCGGCTCCAGCTTGACGGCGTCGGGACGGTTGCCGTTGTAGTAGAAGCGGCGGGCCGCTTCTTTCTGGCGCGGCTGGGAGAAGCTGCTGATGCGCTTCATGTAGCCGATGATGCGGGTGGCGTAGTCCACGTCGGTGCTGTGGCACTTCGGGCATTCGTGCAGGTAGCGCTTGTCAATGTGGCCGCAGGTGTTGCAGATGGTATTCGGTATGTTGAAGGTAAAATAGTTGCAACCTTCCTTGGCCGCCACGCGCAGCAGCTGGCGGTACTGGCTCTCGCTCAAGTGCTCCTCCAGGTTCATGTGAAGGGCGCTGCCGCCCGTCAGGTGCTCGATGTACTTGCTGCCGTGAAGCCGGAACTTGTCGAGGATGTTGAGGTTCTGGTCCTCCACGATATAGAAGTAGCTGTTGTAGCAGTCACGCGGTACGATATAGCCGTCTTCCTTGTCCCATTTGGCGTGCTTGACGCCCACATTCTCGGCCGGAATCATTTCGCAGTTGAACATCACGTCCTTGGTGCGGTACTTCTTGTTGAGGCGCTCGATCATGCCGAGGACTTCCTGGACGAAGGCCACGTAGTCCGGGTTGTCGGTAATGCGGATGCCGAGGAATTCAGCGGCTTCGACGAGGCCGTTCACGCCGATGGTCAGGTACTGGCGGCCGATGTTGATGAAGCCCGCGTCGAAGAGCGGCAGCATGCCCTTGGCCTGGAGGTCGGCCAGGTTGGCATTGTAGGCCATCTGCACCTTGTGCATCAGATCCACCACCTCTTCGAGGAATTCCATGTAGGGGATGCCGCGCTTGAAGGCGTGCTGGACGCAGCGGTTCAAGTTGATGGTCAGCACGCTCTTGCTGCCGGTGCTCACGCCGCCGGCGCCGAGGGTATAGCTGAAGCCGTTGTCCTGGATCTCGTTGCGCAGGCGACAGCAGGAAGCCAGCGAGTCGGCATTGTCGCTCATGTAGGTGAAAAAGCTGTGGCCTTCGCTGTACATCTTGGCGGTCCAGTCGGCATATTCGGGATCCTTGGCATCGCCGTTTTCGGTCAGCAGGGCCATGGTCTCGACCGGGAAGGTGAGGATGGTCTTGGTGCGCTCGGCGTTGAACCATTTCATAAAACGCTTCTGGAGCCAGGAGAGGGATTCCCAGTGCGGACGGGATCCGTCGGGGAAGATGAAATCGCCGAAGATGCTCTCGAAATAGTAGCGGTCGTAGTAGGAGATGTTCCAGAACACGGACTGGAAATTGCGGGCACCCGTAGGCTGGTTGATGGAATAGACGATCTGCTCGAAGCAGTCGGTGATGACCTTGTCGATGGAGCGTCTCTTCTTGGAGAGATCCACCACCTCGTCGGCGCGCAGGTAGTAATCGTCCCCGTATTCCTGCTCGATGAAATAGTTCATGTACATCAGGAACTCCGGCGTGGCGCAGGCGCCGCTGAGCATGCTGGACACGATGAACACCAGATTGACGAACCCGCCGCAGAAGCTCTTGAGGTTGGTCGGCGGCGTGGAGTTTCCGCCCAGGGGAAGGGTGCCCTGGAGAAGCCATGGATACATCGTTATACTTGCACAGTAGTTGGCCAGGCTCGTCTCGTCATTCTTGTAAATATAATGCTTGTTCAGCAGGTCGAGGTAACGGTCCGACAACTCCTTCCCGTACATCTCGCGGATCCGGTCGGTCAGCAGGCGGCGGTTCAGGCGGATGAAACTGGCCTTGGGCAGCTCTCCGATGAGCGTCGCGATGTTCTTCTTCTCGACATTGGCGTTGGCGTCGTACTTACTGCCGGTAGCCGGGTTCGAAGCCGAGCAGTAGTCGATGAGGAAATTCAGGCGGTCGCGCACTTCGCGGTCCTCGGTGTGATGCTGCCGGTAGAGCATATAGGCCTTGGCGACGGCGAAATAGCGCTCGGACATCAGCGATACCTCCACCTGGTTCTGGATCTCCTCGACGTGCATCCCGTTGGAAATATGCACGCGGCTGAGGATGTTGGTGAGGGTCTCTTCGGTTGCGAAACTGCCGGAAGCCAGAAAAGCCTTCCGGATGGCGTTCTTGATCTTGTCAAGGGAGAAAGGGGCGCGTTTACCGTCCCTTTTGATGATGTACAGGTCAGTATATTCCATAGTTATGTCCCAACGGAGGGGTGTGTGATGTGTTGTCGGGTTTACAAAGGTAAACAAAAAAAAGCCGGTTGATACTCCAACCGGCTAAATTTTGTAACAAAAATGTTTTTGTTATCTGAACTTCAGGAACTCGACGTCCTTCGTAGCGCGGTCGGCGAGTTTCTCGTTCTTGTTGACGATCTCCATGGCGGCCTTGTAGGCATTCACATCACCCTTGCGGGCGGCGATGATGGCCTTCTTGTAGTTGCAGTACGGGCAGTTGCCCTTGATGCTCTCGGCAGCCTTGTCAAGCTGGTTGGTCAGCAGGTAAGCGATGGTCTCGTTGTGCGTACCGCTGCCGGCCAGTTTCGTGGCGGCGTCGTTGTACTTGCCCTTGAAGATATCGATCGTACCCTGGTTGATCTTGCCGTGCTTGCAGGTGACCTTGGAGAACCAGTTGGAAGCTTCATCGAGCTTGCCGGCACGCATGGCCAGGACACCCATCACGTTGTTGTAGCAGTTGCCTTCCTTCTTGGCCATCTTGTCGAAAGCGTTCTTGGCGGCGTTGTTGTCACCCTTGTCGAGGTAAGCCACGCCGAGGTTGTACTTCGCCTTGTCGGTGCCGTACTTGTCAACGGCTTTCTTGTAGATGGCGATCTTGGCGTCGATGTCCTTGGCATTGGCGGCGGCACGCAGGAGGGCGGGTTCGTCGAGCACGTCGATGTTGTTGTCCACGAGGTCGGCCAGTTCTTCAGCGGTGTAGTTGGTGTATTCCACGTTGGTGATGAAGCGGGCGCGGCGCAGCTGCGGGAGAATGTTGGTCTTCAGCGAAGAATAGACGGAAGACATGTTCTTGATCTCACGCTCGCGGACGTTCGGGTCGCTGTACATCGAGAGGACGCGGAGGATGAGCTCCTTGTCTTCGATGTTGGAGTTGTTCACCAGTTCCTGGAAACCTTCCCAGTCCTCACCGATCGTACGGGAAGAGACTTCACCGGTGTTGAGCTTCTTGGTGATCTTGTCGAAAGCTTTGGCAGCCGTCTTCTCACGGTTGGCGGAGAGCTTGTTGTTGAGGGCTTCCGGGCCATCCGGGGAAGCGTAAGCCACGATCTCGGTGCCTTTGACTTCGCGACGGTCGTCGTTGGCCAGGGCCTTGAGGGCTTCCTGGAAGTCTTTCACGTCGTTGCTCTTGAGCTCGGAGTTACGGACGTCGGAGCTGTTGATCAGGTACATGATCTGGGCCTCGGCGGTCTCGGGGATCACTTCCTGGTAGCCATCGGCCAGATAGTGGTAGCTGCCTTCGCAGTCGGCGAGCATGTAGGTGGTGTTGGCACCGTCCGCGATCTTGATGTCGGCAGGATACTCATACTCGTTACCTTTGTAATAGACCTTCGCACGGCCGACGAGCTCGCATTTCTCCATGCCCGGCACATACTCGAAGTGGACCTTCTCGGTGATGGTCGCACCGTTGCGGGTGACCGTCTTGAAGTTGTCGGTGATCTTTTCACCCTGGTAGGTGAACGGCTTGCCGACGGCCTCACCGCCCACATAGAGGATCACGGGCGTGACCTCGAGCGTGGCCTTCGGGAGGAAGTACTCCGGCGGGAAGGTCACGGAGACAGTAGCATCGATGTTGCCGGCCACAACCTCAAGTACTTCCGGATCGCACTTGATGGTGATCTGGTCGGCCGCGTCGATCATCTTCTGGGCCTGGTTGCAGGAAACGAGCCCAAACGAAAAGACTGCGATGAGCAGAATGCTGAAAAGTGATTTTTTCATAAAAACGTTTTTATTTGTGAATTGTTGGTTTTGTCCCATGTCGGGTAGTATCATCTTACAAATGTAATACATTTTTCGTATCTTTGCAAATATGGATTTGAATCAGATCAAGCAGCGCTTCGGAATCATCGGCAGCGACCCCGAGCTGGACAGGGCCCTTGAAATCGCCCGCCAGGTGGCGCCTACGAACCTCTCCGTGCTGGTCACAGGCGAGAGCGGCGTGGGCAAGGAGGTCATCCCGCAGATCATCCACCAATACAGCGCCCGCAAACATAACGTTTACCTGGCCATCAACTGCGGCGGCATCCCGGAAGGGACCATCGACTCCGAATTGTTCGGCCATGAAAAAGGCTCTTTCACCGGCGCCATCGAGACCCGCAAGGGCTACTTCGAAGAGGCGGACGGCGGAACGCTCTTCCTCGACGAGGTGGCCGAACTGCCGCTTTCGACCCAGGTCCGCCTGCTCCGCGTCCTGCAGACCGGCGAATTCATCAAGGTCGGGTCGGCCAAGGTCCAGAAGACCAACGTCCGCGTGGTAGCCGCCACCAATGTCAACCTCCTCAACGCCATCCGCGACGGCAAGTTCCGGGAAGACCTTTATTATAGATTGTGCACGGTCCCCATCACCGTTCCGCCGCTCCGCGAACGGAAAGGCGACATCCTGCTGCTTTTCAAGAAATTCGCACTGGATTTCGCCGACCAGAACATGGTGCCGGCCGTGCGGCTCACGCCGGAGGCCCAGACGATGCTCTGCTCCTACCGCTGGCCGGGCAACGTACGGCAGCTGCAAAGCGTGGTCAACCGCCTCTCCGTGCTGGAGACCAACCGGCTGATCTCCGCCGAAGTGCTGGTGCGCTATCTCCCGTCCGAAGGTTCCGCCGCCCTCCCCGTCCGGACCGGCGAGTCCGGCGCCGACTACCTCAGCGACCGCGACATCATCTTCAAGGTCCTCTACCAACTGCGCCACGAGATCGACGAGATCAAAGCGCGCCTCGACGAAGGACCCCTGCCCCGGGAGGAAGAAGAGCCCCATCCTGCTGGCCATCTGCTCATCAGCGCAGAAGACGTACACTCCAACCCTGCCGAACCGGTTTCCATCCAGGACGTGAGCGCCGACCTCATCCGGAAAGCGCTCGAGCGCAACGGCGGCCGACGCAAGAAAGCGGCTGAAGAACTCGGCATTTCCGAACGGACCCTGTACCGCAAAATCAAAGAACTCGGCATCCAATGAAACGCAATCTCCGCATAACCCTCCTCCTGGCAGCCACCTTCGCGGCCATCGCCGGCTGCGGCATCTACTCCTTCAGCGGCACGTCCATCCAGCCCGACGTGAAGACCATCTGCATCGAGCCGGTGGTCAACAAGGCGACCAAGGTCAACCCGTCGCTGGCCAACCAGCTCACGGAAGAGCTCAACGACAAGTTCCGCAAGCTGACCAAACTGGAGCAGGTGACCGAAGAGGGCGACCTCAACCTGCTTGTCACCATCGAATCGTATGACGTACGCGCCGCGGCCGTGACCGCCAATGAAGTGGCAGCCCTCAACCGCCTGACTGTCACCTGCAAGGTGAAATTCACCAACGTGCTGCATCCCGAAGACGACCTGGAACAGTCGTTCGCAGGCTACGAGGACTATGACTCCAACAATACCCTCGACATGGTGGAAGGGACGCTCTGCGAAACGATTGTCAAAAAACTGGTGGACGATATCTTCAACGCAACGGTCGCACAATGGTAGATCTCACCCGTCTCTCTCCCGCAGAACTCCAGCAACTGCTGGAAGACTGCCCCTGGTTTACCGTAGCGCGGCGGGAAGCCATCGCACGCCAGGGTGGCGACGAGGCCGCTTTGCGGCGGGCCGTCGGCCGGGATGCTGTCTTTTTCCTGTCGCGCGACGAAATGCTCCGGCTGCTGACCGGGAAAGTGCCTGTCAAGGAAACAGTACCTGAAGAAAAGCCCGCACGGCCGCAGTATTATGTGGTCGGCGGGGATTATTTCGGGCAAGCCGATTTCGAACGGCTGGAGCAGGAAGGCTTTTCGGTTACGACTCCTGTGTTCGGCGCCCGCGCCGGCAGCGTGGACTATGCACCGGCCGTGGCGGAAGAAGTGGACAGCGACCGGACGATGGTCAGTGAAACCCTGGCCCAAATCTATGCCCAGCAGGAGCTTTACCAGCGAGCCATAGACATTTACGAGAAACTTATTTTGTTATTTCCAGAAAAAAGTGCTTATTTTGCGACTCTTATCGAAAAAGTAAAAAATAATAAATCATAAAACAATGCAAGCAGCATACATCACACTCTCCATCCTCATCGTGATTGCGAGTATCCTCCTGACCATCGTCGTCCTTCTCCAGAACTCCAAGGGCGGTGGACTGGCAGCCAATTTCGCAGCCGGCAACCAGACCTTCGGCGTCCGCCAGACGGCCGACTTCCTCGAGAAAGCAACCTGGACCCTGGCCATTGCCATCATCGTTCTCTGCGTCGTCGCCACGTTCGTGATTCCGCAGCGCAGTTCCCGCCACTCCAACATCAAGAACCAGATCGAGCAGACGGTTCCCGTGGAAGGCGCCCCTGAAATCCCGGTGACCCCGGCCGAACCGGCCCCGGAAGGAGAATAACAGCGATAATTGAGCAAAAAAAAGCGCTGCCGGCTGGCAGCGCTTTTTTTATAACCACTCTGTATGGAAAAGCCCCATCAGGGTCAGGACTGTCACGACCGTCAGGGCGATGATCCACAGGAGGAAGATCACCAGGCCCGGCCGCCAGCGCGGGGTCCGCAGATCGAAGATCATCATGATGCCGCCGTAGAGCATCCCCACGAAAGGCAGGAAGCAGGACAGCAGCACCGCGACCCGGTACAGGACCGAGGAGACCAGCGGCAGGGCGCCCGGCGCATTGAAGGCGAGCTCGTCCCGGATTTCCTCCAGGATATTCCAATCAAAGATGGTCTGGCCGAAGAGGGCGGCCAGGCCGAAAGTCAGGCCGCAGACAGCCGTCAGCAGCAACAGGCAGCCGATTCCGATGCGCAGCACGCGACCCAGGCCGCTGCCGACCGGCTGGCTGGCCGGGGCGGCGGCGGGAGCCGCCGCTGCGGCACCTGCCGGCGGATTCATCACCCCCATCTCCCAACGCTGCTTGACCGTCCGGGCTTCCGGCATCGCGATCCAGCAGATCAGGTAGGCCAGCGGCGCGAACATGCCGAGGCTGTCAATATGCCTGCTATGGTAGCTGATGACGCAACCCAAGATCGTCAAACCGATGAAAATGATGCGGATCAGCACCACGTCACAACGAAAATAGGCTCCCAGCCCGCTGCACACGCCCCCAACCATCTTGTTGACCGGATCGCGATAGAGCCTGCGCTTGGCTTTTTTCTTGTCACTATCCGGCTCGCTTTCTTTCCGGGGTTCCGGATCGCTCTCCGCTTCGATGGTCGAAGGCTTGCCCAGGATGTCGATGATCTCCTGGACTTCCGCCACGGAGGCGACACCGTCATCCGCGCATTTCTCATAGAGCAGTTCCGCCATCCTTTCCTCGAAACCTTCCATCACTTCCGCGCCGCCTTCCAGCGGGGCGTAGTGCGCCTCCAGCTCATCCAGATATTGTTTGACAATGGCGTAGGCCTCCACTTCCAGCGTGAAGGCATAGCCGCCGATGCTTACTTTCTGTACTTCTGTCATTGTTTCAAGGTTTTGATGGTTTCGACAAGGTCCGTCCACGAAGCGTCCATTTCCGCCAGCAGCGCATGGCCCGCCTCGCTGATGCAATAGTATTTCCGCGGAGGCCCCTGCGGGGATTCCTCCCAGCGGTACGTCAGCGATCCCTGGTTCTTGAGCCGGATGAGCAGCGGATAGAGGGTCCCCTCCACCACGATCATATTGGCGCTCTTGAGCTCGTCGATGATCGAGGAGGCATAGGCTTCCTTCTTGTCCAGAATGCTCAGGATGCAGTATTCCAGCACCCCTTTCCGCATTTGGGACCGCACATTTTCAGTATTGATTTCCATCATCTTATCGCTTGCTGCTATCGGTGAATTTAGCCAGGTTCTCGGCCGTCGTCTCCAGACCGCGCAGTTCGCACTTCTGTGCGGGGGTCACGGCCTTGGGCGCCACGATCCAGACAATCAGATACAACCAGAAGCCGAAGCTTCCGCAAAGAAGCAGGGCCAGGAAGACGATGCGGATGATCGTCACGTCCACGTCGAAATAGGCCGCCAGGCCGCTGCACACGCCTCCCAGTTTGCGGCTTTCGACATCCAGATACAGTTTTTTGAGGGGTTCGCTCATGATTGTTTCCTCCATGTTTTCGTTAGTGTTTTCAAATTCAGGTTTGCCGTCGGGCATGCCGAGCTGGGCGGTAATCCGGTTCACGAGGGCCAGACTCACGGACTGCTGGCCCGAACCGAGGTTTGAGAGCAGAAGCTCCGCAATGCGGGCTTCGATGTCGTCCATCACCTCGCCGCCCTGCTCCTCCGTGAGACGGGAACGGAAGGTGTCGAGGTAGTTCTTGAGGCGCTCGTGCGCATCTTCATCGATGATGAAGCTTTTGCCGCCGAGGCCGATGTTGAGGGTCTTTTTCATAGCGTCAGTTCCCGTCCCCGGTAGAAATCGAGCAGGCGGGTTTGATAAAGGAATTCGTAACGGGCCTGTGCCAGGTCGGAGCAGGCTTTGAGATATT
>JAEEGI010001694.1_pt1 | contig 54556 bp, 44 predicted proteins | sample 8958751 | NCBI WGS metagenome assembly JAEEGI01 (sample SAMN16246545, study PRJNA631951) | gut metagenome | biome: gut microbiome; feature: rumen; material: KS-attached | host: Bos | place: Iran: Karaj | collected 2018-10
TAAGAAAATGTTTTTCTGTTTCTGTTCTTTTTTTCCGTTTCCTTTGGCCATATTCGCTGTCGAACAATTCTGGTCACAAGTAAAGTTTAGGTTTAATACTATGTTTTTGAGTCTTCTCATCGCGGGCGCTCTCTGGCGGGAGCCACAGGCGCCAGTAGGGGAAGACTCTTTATTGGTTATGTTTTGGAATGTGGAGAACTTTTTTGATTGGAAGCGGGACACCGTCCTTTCCAGCCCGTCTGAAGAAGAGTTCACTTCATTCGGAAAGAGACATTGGACCAAGGCGAAGTTCAACAGAAAATGCCATGCGATCGCGAAGACAATTCTTTGGGTGGCAGACGAGAGAGGTGGTCTTCCTGATGTAATCGGTTTCGCCGAGGTTGAGAACAGGTTCGTTTTGGAAAAACTGTTATCTGAAACGGTCTTGCGTCGGCTGGATTATTCTATCATACACTATGATTCCCCGGATCCCCGAGGAATAGACGTTGCTCTCCTTTACCGTAAAACCAGACTGAAGTTACTGAGTTCCAACCCGTTGAGAGTATATTCGAGAGACGGGCCACCTTTATTGACAAGGGATATCCTGTATGCCGGGTTCGAAACGGCCGGCGGGGACAGCATAGCCATTGTCGTCAATCATCATCCTTCAAAATATGGAGAAGACTCGTCCTGGCGTCGGGAGGCGGCAATGATAAGACTTTCCGAAATCACGGATTCGTTAGCTAAGGAGAGCTTTGGAAACATTGTTGCCACGGGAGACTTCAATGACACACCCGAGTCGACGAAAGAGTATTCAGTCAATATGAAAAACCTTGCCGCTCCGTTGGCCGCCAAAGGCATCGGAACTATCAAATATTCAGGCAGATGGGAGATGATAGACATGTTTTTCGTCTCCCCGGCAATAGTCCAAAAGTTTTCCTTTATTGAGATGAGAGTAGAGAAAGTTCCCTTCCTGACGGTCCGGGACAACACCCATTCGGGAGAAAAACCTCTTCGCACTTACACCGGACCAAGATATACTGGAGGGGTGAGCGATCATTGTCCAATAACGCTCGTTATTAGATAATTATTTATTATTTTTGTAAGGATGGACAGACGATAACGCTCTAATTACATAATTATGGAAATGAAAACCAAAATCAGGGAAAAATTCAAGACCCTCTATGAGACGGAAGGGGAAGTGTTCGCCTCCGCCGGAAGAATCAACCTCATCGGAGAGCATACCGACTACAACGGAGGTTATGTGTTCCCCGGTGCTATTGATTGCGGCATAATGGCCGAGATCAAGCCTAACGGCACAAAGAAGGTCAAGGCCTTCTCGTTGGACTATGATGAGTATGTTGAGTTTGGCCTTGAAGAAGAGGACAAGCCGGAGCAGCAGTGGGCCCGTTACATCTTCGGAGTCTGCCGCGAGACCATCAAACGCGGAGGCAAAGTTGAGGGCTTCGATTGCGCCTTCGCCGGTGATGTCCCCCTTGGCGCCGGCCTCTCGTCATCTGCCGCCCTAGAGAGCACTTTCGCGTTCGCTATCAACGAGCTTTTCGGTAACAATATTGACAAGTTCGAGTTGGCGAAGATCGGACAGAGCACAGAGCACAATTACTGCGGGGTCAAGTGTGGTATAATGGACCAGTTCGCCTCCATTTTCGGAAAGAAGGGCTGCTTGATCCGTTTGAACTGCAAGACCTTGGAGTACAAGTATTTCCCGTTCGATCCCCAGGGCTACAAGCTTGTTCTGATCGATTCTTGCGTAAAGCACGAGCTGGCCTCATCCGCTTATAACAAGCGCCGCGAGTCCTGCGAGAACGCCGCCGCCGCGATCAAGAAGAATCATCCCGAGGTGGACTTCCTGTCTGACGCTAAACGCGTATGGCTTGAGGAGGTCAGGGAAGAGATTCCCGAGGAAGACTTCCTGAGGGCAGAATATGTGATAGGCGAGGTCCAGAGGGTTCTCGATGTCTGCGACGCCCTTGAGAGGGGTGACTATGAGACCGTGGGCGAGATGATGTATCAGACTCACTTCGGCATGAGCAAGCTCTACGAAGTCAGCTGCCCAGAGTTGGATTTCCTCAACAAACTGGCTCGCAAGTGCGACGTGACCGGCTCCAGGGTAATGGGTGGCGGCTTTGGTGGATGCACCATCAACCTGGTCAAGGATGAGCTTTATGACGGCTTCATAGCCGCGGTCAAAGAGAAATTCCCCGCCGAATTCGGTCACGATGTCAAGATTTACGACGTTGTGATCAGCGACGGAGCGAGGAAAGTCGAATAAGGATTTTACCTGAAGAACCTGGCGATCCACCCCTGATCAATGCGGGGGAATCCTCCAGATGGTTTCAAAGCAGGGTTGCGTCGGATTATTCCGGCGCAATCTTCATATACGTTGAATCCGATTTGAACCACCTGCATGTGACCTTCGGCCGGGTAAGTGAAAGACAGCTCGTTATCTGGTCCATCTATGCGGAAAAACTTGAACGGAGCTTCCAACGCGGCCTTGTCACCACCTTTCTCCGCAAGTTCCATCTTGGTGACATACTTGCACATCTCGATAGCGGTGTCGTCAAGCCCAGCGTCATGAATATTTACTTTCTCAATCAAGGAGCCGACATCATCCACCCGTCTAAAAGTGTAGCCCTCAAGGGCCTCGGAAGCCTTAATCAAACTATCTTCAATAATCCTGACCTTGTCTTCTCCAACAATTCCAGGAGGGAGGAGCCAGACCATCAGCTTCTCTTCCGGATCATGGTAAATGGTCTGCCCGGAGGCGAGGTTGGTCTTGCCGCAATGTGGGCATTCCCAAAGGAATATGGAGCCATCTTTGACTCCGGTTTTCAATTCGGGCTCCTCGGCGGTGTTGATCCCGCTATAATAGGCGACCTCGTGCTTTTCCCCGCAAGAAGAACAGGTGGCTAATAATTTAGTTATCATTTATTTCCGTTTATCAATCCATACCCAAAGACGGTACATCAGCCATCCCCAGCAGAGAAAAAGAACCACATGTACCCAGTAAGGCACCGTCGTGTGATAGCCCTCGTCTTTTATTATATTCTCAAATCCCGGGATGTCGGCATAATAGTATGCGCCGGCTCCAAAATCATATTCCGGCACCAGTCCAAGGTGACGGCCCATTATCCAACCGGCACAAATCAAAATGGTCACCACCACGAGGATCGTGACCACTTTGAATATCTTCTCTTTCGTTGTCGCCACTACTTGAAGAGGTCGAGGACGGGAACGTCAAAGACCACTCCTGAGAGCAGGAACCAGACGGCGAACAAGGTGAGGGCGATGTTGAATACCTGGCCGACAATATAGAGCCAGAGCACCTTTCCGCCATGCATCTGCTTGGCCAGTTCCTTGAAATTGGTGTCGAGTCCGATGCTTGTGAAAGCCAGAACGAAAGCCCAGTTCTTGTATTGGTCGAGAACGCCATTGATTTCCTTAACGGCGGCACCACCGAAGATCGGCTGGATAAGGAAAGAAGCGATCAGCGAGGCGACGAAGAAACCGATGATGAATTTCGGGAAACGGGTCCAGATCTCACCGGCTCCGACCTTCTTCTCAGAAGTCTTGTCAACCCTTGTGGCGAAGAATATAGCGACGGCGAAGGCGATGAATCCGATCAGGATATTCTGGATCATCTTGACAAGGGAAGCCACCTGCTCAGCCTCGGGGCCAAGGGCGCTACCAGCGAGAACCACGGCTCCGGTTGAGTCGACAGTTCCTCCGATCAAGGCGCCACCCATCAGTTGGTTCATTCCGACAGCCTTTATGATCATAGGCTCGAAAACCATCATCAAAATCGTGAATATAATAGAAATCGAGATGGCGATCGAGAGGTCATCCTTCTTTGCTCCCGAAGCGGCCCCCGTGGCGATGGCGGCAGATGTGCCGCAAACAGAAGTAGCTGAGGCTAAAGTGATTACCAGCGGCTTATTGTCAATCTTCAGGATCTTTGTCCCGAGCCACCACATGAAGATGATGACGATAGGAGTGACAATCCATGCGATTCCGAGTCCATAGAGTCCGAACTTGGCGATGTTGGAGAAGAGCACCGAGAAACCCATGATGACGAGACCGGTCTTGATGTAGAACTCGGTTTTGATCGCGGGTTTGAGCCAATCGGGGACCCCAACGGTGTTGGATATCAACAGACCTATGAGAAGCGCCCAGAAAGCCCATTCAAGATAGCGGTTGAGGGTGAACTCAGCGCTGATGAAACGCACGACCAAAGCTATCACAAACAGACAGAGGAAAGCCGGTATGTACTTTTTGACACTCCCACCCTGAAGTTTGACTCCAAGAGTGAATAGCGTGCAGAGCACAACCACCGTGACAATCAGTTTGCGCCAGAAAACCCAAGCGCCAAGTTGCTGGGCGAGAGGAACCGCCTTTGTCGCGGCGGATTCGCCAACGGCCCATGTGGAAAACTTGACAGCCGAGAAATCAAAGGCTTTGGTAAGGACCGCGACGCAGGCGATAAGGATCACGATGAAGCCGATCCATACGGCTTGCCAGTCCTCTTTTCCCCAGAAGGCGGAGACATTCTTGCTTTTTTCCATATAATTGATGAATTAGTAAAATGTTCTACTAATTCACAAATATAAGAAAAAATCATAACGAAACACTGAATATCGCTCCGAAGTAATCTTTCATGAGTCCCTCGGTTTTGAATTTCCCGATCTCTTTCCAGAAGTTTCTGGCGTAACGGACCCCGATCTGGGTGTCGTAAGGCAGCCAGAAAAAGTTGCCGAGATTGAGCGCGAGATCGGCGCCGACGCTTATCAAATTCTCTGACTGGACCTTCGCGTTGTTTATGAGGTACTTGTCCGAGACATCGAACTTCGCGTATGAATAGTCAGCGAAAGGCGTGAGTGTGAAATTCTTAAGATAGGCTATAGGGCAGATTCCAGACCAATCCAGGTTGAGGAACTTTATAGCGTAGTCAAATGTGAGCTTGTATCTCATCGGCGAACAAGAATTCAGGACAGACCTTATATTGCTGTCCGCGAAACCCCTCGGGACAAAGTTGACAGGACTGTCCGGGAAGCTCACTTCACCGCCACCAACCTTTGCTCCGAAAGTGGCGGAAAGCCGGATTCCCTGGTCCTGCAATATGCCGGGAAGATAACCGTAAGTGTAGATATAGGCTGTATTTCCGTAATAAAGGGAATGGCCGGGCCGTGTCCTGAGTCCGACTTCCGCGCCGATTCCAAGCGAAGGATATGCTTGCGCGGGGGCTTTTGTCCTCATCACGTAACCCCTCAGGGAGAAGTCCAAGGTGGAGACATAAGAAACATTGTCTTGGTAAAGAGTCGAGACTTCTTTGACTGTTTTTTGCCCGTCGGTCTCTTCTTCAACCCGGAAACTGATCTTGTCGTTTATCCGGTCGTTGGTGAATCGGTACTTGACCTGCGGAACAAGCCCTCTCGAGATGCCTCCAGAGCTGAAATTGAAAGGGATATACAGCTTCAAAGAACTATCCAGATATGGTCTTGAGGCTATCCTTTTTCCGCCGGTGAATATGGCAACCGCATTATCTTCCGCCCGTACTTGCTGAACCCTTTGGTAGTATTTAGCGGCCCTGTCACCGAAATCAGCGGACAACTCGATGACCGGAAACAAGCCGTTATAGGTGTATTTGATATGGCCGGAATGTCTCCATATTCCTTCCATGTCAGGATCCGTATGAATATTGTAGCCTACGAACCCGGCGCCGTCTCCGACCAAGTTTTGGAAAATAGCCGTCGCGCCAAGAGAAGTGGTCTTGTAATATTCGTCCAGGCTGGTGCTTTCCACATTGTCATAGTTGAAATACACCGGAGCCCAAGAGTGGATTACAGGGGAAAGTTTCCTATGGCGCCTCGGCTCAGAGAACGAAGGTTCGGATTGATCAAAGACAGTGTCCCACTCATCTCCGGCGAGGGCTTTCTCCTGTACGGACAGCGTCTCGGCTACATGATACTTATGAATATCTTCGAATGCTACCGTCTTCAGGGTCAAGTCCTTAACCGGAGTGGCGTAAATCATCCACCCCTGCTTGTAAGATTCGGGTTTGTCCGAAGGAGCCAGAGAGGAATAGAACAAAGTGTCGGCGGTGTTATTGAAAACAGGAGAGGAAATCCCATAGCGGGAGGATGTGACTTGGCTCAGTTTGCCGGAACCGATCTCAAGCAAGTACAGCTCGCGCGCTCCTGTCCGGTCGCAGATAAAAGTCAGCGACGGCCCTTCGGTAAGTCCGGCTCCTTGGAAAGGCCGAAGAGTTGTCAATTCAACTGGTTGAGGACCAACTATTTCTCTTAAAGGATCAAGGGCGTATATCCCCATACCATGCTCTGAAAGGCCGGCCGCATAAAGTTTGTCATTTACCCATGCGGCTTCCGTAAACTGCACAGAATCAGGTGCTTCTATAAACCTCTCAATAACCCCGTCAGAAGAATTCAGGACCACAATCCTGGATCCTCCTTGTTGCGGATATTCTGTCACGGCTACTTTCTGCCCGTCGGGTGATGGGGCCGGATTGAAATACCGTCCGGAAGTTGTAAGGTCATGGACCTTTGCGGGGTTGGATGTGTCCACAAAACGGATTCTGGAAGATCCTCCGAGAGACCATCTAAAATGGGGAACATTCTCTGACCACCATACCTTGTCTCCCGCCCTGTCATAAGCCAATGGGCTGGTATAGGAAGCGAAAGACCGTACCCTTGTCTCCTCTCCTGAAGCCGAGGATCTCACCAAGCTGTTCGCGACGGTAAGCCCGCCTTTCTTTGACCATAGGACGCCATCCTTGTCAATCACGGTTCCTGAATATGCCGTATGCCTCCAAGGAGCGGTGGAGACTTGAGAGGCGACCATGAATGGTCCTCTGGCGTCCGCCTCCGCATTCCAGATGTCATGGTTCGCCGCGAGAATAGTGTTGAAAGACTTGGTGAGGTTCATCCCGCTGGTGGATTTCGCCGTCTTGTTCAGGACGAACAGCCCCATCTTTCTTACTCTTGAGAAATATTCCTGGGTGAAAAGCGGATCGTCAAAGAAGACTCTCATTCCCGAGACAAGCAAGTAGCCGGCCCGGTAATGGTCAGGTGTGTAGTATCTGTCGGAACCCAGAGACCATCTCCAGTAATCCCGGTAGTCCCCGCGATCCAGAGCCGGGACCATATATTCCAGGAACGAGGCTTGACGACCCCTACCAGACTGTGTCATAGCTGTTTCCGTCGTGACCGCATCTCCCTCCAGCAGGGTCGGTCCGGGGTAGATGCCTGCCACGGCTCCAGCCACCAGTTCACCGGTAAGATAATTGAAAACCTTGAACCCTCCACCGGCTCCGGCCTGCATCTGGGAAGCGTGCCGTCCCTCATGGATCGCTAGAAGTTTTACCCAGGGAATAGGTGTAGGGGAATATGGATCCTGGACAGTGTAAATGTCCATTCTTTTGGGCGCCCATGCGACGGAGGCGTTGGCGACCGGGTTGAAACTATGCAATACGACAGGTAACCGTCCCGAGTGATATTCTCCTATTCTCATCCCAGAAGACCATCCTACCGCTGTCCTGGCCTTTTCAAGCCAAGACCCGTAGACTACGGCGAGGGAGTCCTCGCCTTCCGGATAAACAAGCCTGAAGTTAGGAGAGTCTATCCTCATCCACTTCACGTTTCCAGGATCCTCTCCTGTAAGAGAGAACTGTGCCTTCAGCGTGCCGCATGAGAGGGCGAGCAGGAAGATAAGCGCCAATCGTTTCATTTGTGGGACGAAGATAAAGAAATCTGATAAGTTTTAAGTAAATTTGTGAGAATAACTGTTTTCTTTATGCGGGTTTTTCGAGGGTTTTCCATAATTCTGGCAGCGGTTATCCTTTTCGCCTCTTGCGGCGGAAAGGTTAAGACCCCGACGCTCCGGAGCTTCCCGCCACCACCTCAGGTGCCTTCTGTCGTGACTGATCCGCAGGAAATCGCGGGATACGTCGCGACCCATTTCTGGGACGCCTTTCTCTCGGGAACATATCCTTGCGACTCTTCTTTGGTCAATGGCGTTCCCGCGGACGATGTCGAATCTGCAGTAGGCCGGTTTGTTACGATACTGGAAACCGTGTGCGAACGCCCTGTCGCTATCAAGGCAATGGACGCTTTCTTCCAGAAAGTCAATGATTTCCAGGCTAAGAATCCATCTTCAAACGTGTACGAATATTTTTTGAGGATGGTCGGGAAATATCTTTACGACCCTAATTCCCCGGTGCGTGACGAGGATTTGTACCTGCCTTATATCAAGGGCTTGGTCAATTCGGATCTGACCCCCGAAGATATGAAACCCGCATATTCAAGGGATGTGCGGATGTGTTCCTTGAACCAAGTTGGGACCAAGGCCGCGGACATAAAGTTCACAGGTCTTGACGGCAGGGTCCTGACCCTTTACGGGATAAAGTCTGACAATGTACTGCTGCTTTTCTCCAATCCCGGTTGCCCCAATTGCGAGGAGGTGATATCTACCCTTACTGGAAACGAGCGTTTTAATGAGGCGATCAGTACTGGCAAGCTCACGGTGGTCAACCTGTACATCGATCTCGAGGTTGACAAGTGGAAAGCCTTGGCTTCGGAATATCCCCAGGCGTGGACAAACGGTTACGATCAGGACTATACCATCCGGAAAGACTTGACTTACAACGTCCGGGCTATCCCTTCGTTATATCTTTTGGACAAAGACAAGAAGGTGATTATGAAAGACGCGCCGATTGAGAAGGTCATCCCTTATCTTGAGAATATTTAAACACTAATGATATGAAGATCACAAAGGAAATTTGGGGCAATGGCCCTGACGGAAAAGAGATTATTCTTTACACCATCCAGAACGGGAGCGGCGCTTTCGTCAGGCTCTCGAGTGTCGGAGCCGGAATCGTCTCCATAGCTGTCCCGGACAAGGACGGAAAACTTGCTGATGTGGTCTTGGGATATCCTGAGGCGGCCAGCTATTTCGCTGACGGCCCCTGTGCGGGAAAATGTCCTGGAAGATATGCCAACAGGATCGCCAAAGGGAAATTCACCCTTGAAGGTGTCGAATACACCCTGCCTATTAATAATGGCCCCAACCATCTTCACGGAGGACCTCAGGGCTTTCAGAACCAGGTGTGGGACAGTAGGATAGCAGGGGACGCGGTGGAGTTCATGTATTTCGCGGAGGACGGCGAGGCAGGATATCCGGGCAACATGAAGGTTGTCGCACGTTACGAGTGGGGAGACGACAATGCCCTCAAGCTCTATCTGACCGCCAGGTCCGACAAGGCCACCGTCATCAATCTCACCAACCACGCTTATTTCAACCTCAACGGAGAGGGTAATGGGGATATACTCGGCCACGAGTTGAAACTCAATGCTTCCGTATACCTTCCGACAGACGAGACCCTGATCCCGCTTGGTGAGCCGGATCCTGTCGCCGGAACCCCTATGGATTTCCAGGAATTCAAGAAGATTGGAGCCGAAATCAAGGAGGATTTCCCTGCCTTGAAGTATGGAAAGGGATATGACAACTGCTGGATGATAAATGGTTACGAGCCTGGCCAGCTTCAGTCCGCCGCCAAGCTGTATTCCCCCCAGAGCGGCCGTCTGCTGGAGGTGCTGACTACCCAGCCAGCTGTCCAGGTCTACACTGGTAACTGGCTTGCGGGTTGCCCCATGGGTAAATGCGGACGTTCCTACTTTGACTATGAGGGAGTAGCCATTGAGTGCCAGCACTGCCCTGATTCTCCGAACAAACCCGAGTACCCGACCACTGTCCTGCGTCCTGAGGATACTTTTGAAGAGGCTATCATTTGGCAATTCTCTGTGGTATGAAGCAGTATCTGGACTTGTTGAGAAGGATTATGGACGAAGGTGTGGTCAAGCATGACCGCACCGGAGTCGGCACGAAGTCTGTTTTCGGCCATCAGATGAGGTTTGACCTGTCGGAGGGTTTCCCTCTTCTGACCACCAAAAAGGTTCATCTAAAGTCAATTATCTATGAGCTCCTCTGGTTCATTTCCGGAGACACTAACATCAAATACCTGAAGGATCATGGTGTCTCGATATGGGATGAATGGGCGGATGAGAACGGAGATCTTGGGCCCGTTTACGGACACCAATGGCGTTCCTGGCCCGCTCCGGACGGCCGCTCAATAGATCAGTTGACCCAGGTTGTGGAGACTATCAAGAACAATCCCGATTCCCGTAGGATTCTTGTCTCCGCATGGAATCCCGGCGAGGTCGACAAGATGGCACTTCCGCCTTGCCATTGCCTGTTCCAGTTTTATGTCGCTGACGGTAAACTGTCTTGCCAACTCTACCAGCGCAGCGCTGACACCTTCCTCGGCGTCCCGTTCAATATCGCCTCCTATGCTCTACTGACCATGATGATCGCCCAAGTTTGCGGTTTGAAGCCAGGTGAGTTCATCCACACCACCGGTGACACCCATATCTATCTGAACCATTTCGACCAGGTCAATGAGCAGCTCTCAAGGCAGCCACGACCTCTTCCGAAAATGGTTCTTAATCCGGATGTGAAGAGCATTTATGACTTTGTCTACGAGGATTTTACACTTGAAGGTTACGACCCCTGGCCTGCCATCAAGGCCCCCGTGGCGGTCTAACTGTCATTCTGAGCGCAGCGAAGAATCTAGTGAAAACGAACAAAAAGAAAAGAATATGGAAAAATGTATAATAGTAGCGATAGCGGATAACCGCGCCATCGGAAAAGCGAACGCCCTGCTTTGGCATATCGCGGAAGACATGAAATATTTCCGCCAGACAACGACAGGATGCCCCGTGATTATGGGTTGGATGACATTCCAATCCATTGGAGGTAAGCCGCTTCCGAAGCGAGACAATGTCGTCATATCCATTTTCCCTTGGCCCGACAAGCCGGAGGGAGTCAAAGAGGTGGGCAGTCTCGAGGAGGCTTACAGCGTGGTCGATGGAGATAAGGTCTTTGTCATGGGAGGTGGTGAGACTTATCGTCAGGCCCTTCCGACCGCTGACAAGCTTTATATCACCCATGTCCATACCACAATCGAGGACGCCGACACCTTCTTCCCTGTGATAGACCCCGCTATCTGGGAAGTCGAGTCCACAACCCCCGTGGCTGTCGATCCCGAGACCGGCTACGGCTACGAGTTCACGATTTACAAAAGAGTGTCATTCTGAGCGAAGCGAAGAATCTAATAACGAATAAGACAAATGGCGACAACAAGAGACCATTTCGGCAGCAGAGCGGCTGTGATTATGGCGATGGCCGGCTCGGCGATTGGGCTGGGCAATATCTGGCGTTTCCCCTATATGGTCGGGGAATACGGTGGAGCGGCTTTTATCCTAGTCTATATCCTCTGCTCCTTCATCCTTTCTTTCCCGATATTCCTGTCTGAGGCTGTTATAGGGCGAGGTACTCACGCCAATGCGATCGGAGCCATGAAACAGCTGGCTCCTCGTAGCGGTTGGATGGCCCTTGGCTATTTGGGAGTCATAACCCCGATGGTCATCGTCTCATATTACAGCATCGTCGGAGGATGGTCAATTGAATATTTCTTCAAGTCTTTCACATTGAATTTCGGCGAGTTCCGTCCCACGGGATGGGTTCCGCTCATCTTCAACACGATCTTCCTCGCCTGTTCCGCAGGCATCGTCGCGTTCGGAGTCAAGGACGGTATAGAGAAGTTCAATAAGATATCCATTCCCCTCCTTTTCGTCCTCATTGTGCTGATAATGATTTATTCAGTGAATATGCCGGGGGCTGAAAAGGGAGTAGAATACTTGGTCAAGCCTGATTTCTCCAAACTTACCGGAAGGACCTTCGCTTTCGCTCTCGGACAAAGCTTCTATTCGATGTCTCTCGGTATGGGAATCGTGGTGACATATTCCTCGTATGTCCATAAGGATGAGAACCTTGTGGCTTCTGGTGTAGGAACCGTTTTGGCGGCTTTGTTGTTCTCTATCCTGGCCGGATTCGCGATTATGCCGGCAGTTTTCTCCGCTGGAATCGCCCCGAGCAGCGGCCCTGGCCTTGTCTACGAGACCCTCCCGCATGTCTTCTCAGGAATGGGCGCCACGTATCCGATAATCGGCACAATTGTCGCCGTGCTATTCTTTTTCTCTGTGGTTGTAGCGGCCATGACTTCCAGCATTTCCCTCATCGAGGTGGGTGTGGCTTTCCTTGTTGAGGAGAAAGGAATCAAAAGACGCACGGCATGCTTGCTGGTGTTCCTTTTGGCGTGGGTTCTCGGAATCGCCAGCGTGTTCTCCATGAACGCTTTCGGCAAAGTGGACGCGTTCTCTTCCAATTTCCTGCTGACTGCCGGTGTGCTTCTGGTTGTCCTGTTCGTCGGCTGGAAAATGAAAAAGGAGGCCGTCCGGGAGGAGATCACCAACCGTGGAACCGTCAACAATAAGATATTTGACGTGTTCTACTTCCTCGTCCGGTACGTCGCCCCGATAGTGGTAGTCATCATATTCATCTCAAATTTCGTGTTATGACACAAAGGGAGCATTTCGGAAGCCGTGCGGCGGTTATTATGGCTATGGCCGGATCAGCTATAGGCCTTGGCAACATCTGGAGGTTCCCCTTCATTGTCGGGGAATATGGTGGAGCCGCTTTCATCCTGGTATATATTATCTGCTGTTTCCTGCTGTCGTTGCCGATCATGCTTTCCGAGACGATTATCGGCCGCAGGACGCATCAGGGAACATTTGGGGCAATGAACGCCCTTGCTCCAGGAACCGCCTGGAAATGGCTTGGGCTGTTGACGGTGCTCTCCCCGTTGATTATCCTATCTTACTACAGTGTTGTGGGAGGCTGGTCTTTCGCGTTTTTATGCAAGGCTCTCGCACTCCAGTTCCAACCAGATAACGCCGAATCTGTCACCGCCATGTTCGGAACCTTCTCATCCTCAACATGGTGGCCACTCGTGTGCACTATGGTATTTCTCTTTTTGACCGCCTTGATAGTGTACTTCGGGGTCAATAAAGGGATTGAGAGATTCAGCAAGGTCTCTATTCCGGTACTGTTCGTCCTGATAGTGATCATAGCGATTTATTCCATGACCTTGCCAGGAGCCGGGGAAGGAGTCAGATATCTGGTCAAGCCGGACTTTTCCAAGCTTACTCCCGACGCTTATGCCGCCGCTCTCGGACAAAGCTTTTTCTCTTTGTCCCTCGGAGTGGGAACGATGCTCACCTATGCGTCCTATGTGAGAAAGGATGAGAAGATTCTCGTTTCGGGTACGGGCACGGCTTTCTTCGATTTGTTGTTCGCCATCCTCGCAGGTTTCGCTGTGATGCCGGCCGTTTTCGCCGCAGGAATCACTCCGAGTTCCGGTCCCGGACTGGTGTTCGAGACCCTTCCTTTCATCTTCGCGAAGATGGGTGCCGGCGGCCAGATCATCAGCGCTGTGGTATCTATCCTGTTCTTCCTGACCATCCTGGTAGCAGCCCTGTCTTCTTCTATCTCAATGATGGAAGTAGGTGTGGCTTACTTGGTTGAGGAGAAGAAACAGTCCCGCCATAACGCCACGATCATCCTCTTCCTCATCACCTTGGTCGTCGGAATCCTTTGCTCGCTGTCCTTCGGAGTATTATCAGACGTGAAACTGTTGGGCAACACAATATTCAATTTCTGCGACCGCCTGGCCTCCAACTTCCTGATGACTATCGGCGCCCTACTTTTCAGCGTTTTTGTCGGCTGGAAAATGGACAAGGCGGCGGTCAAGGACGAGCTTACCAACGGAGGAAAGATCAAGAGCTCCGGCAAACTGTTCCCGATTGTTTATTTTCTCATCAAATACGTGGCCCCGGTTACAATAGCGGCCATATTCATCATCGGTCTTTTGGGATAATATGAAAAGAGTCAATCGTTTGCTTTTGGCTATTCTGGCCGTATGCGCCGTTTTCGGGTGCTCCAAAGAAGGCCAGACCATCTACTTGAAAGATTATATGGACAGAGCGTCTGCGGAAGACGCGATGCCTGCCATCAGGGCGGCTCTTGACGACTGTGTCCGTTTGAAAGCGGCTAAACTGGTGCTGCCCGAAGGCGTTGTCCGGGTGAAGCCCGCCCAGGCTTACGAGGAATATCAGTACATAAGCAATAATGACCCTTCGATGAAACGGATCGCTTTCCAGATGAAGGGCCTGAAGGACTTCACTATCGAAGGCAACGGAACGGAGTTGCTTTTCTCCGGCCATATATCCCCTTTCAATCTGGAGGGTTGTTCGAATATATCAATAAAAGATCTGACTATTGATTTCACCAGGCCTTTTGTGTCGGAAGGCGTGATCACGGCTGTCGGAAAAGGATTCTTCGAGCTTCAATTCCCTGATTATTATGAGACCACATTCAGGGAAGGCAACCTTGTGTTCCTGGATGCCGACAAAGACACCTATCCGTATTCAAGCCTTCTGGAGTTTGACAAAAATAAGAAAGAAGTGGCCTACCATGTCCACGACTATTGGATCTGGACGGAATCCTCCCAGGCGACGCAGGTTGGGCCGAACAGGTTCAGGTTCTACCGCGATGATTATGGCGAAGCGACCGTCGGCAATGTGATGGCTCTTGGAGCATCATCCAGGAACAACCCGGCGTTCACACTTCTTGATTGCGACGGATTCAACCTGACGGACGTGAAGCTTTACAATTGCTGCGGAATGGGAGTGATTGCCCAGAGTTCCAGGGATATAGAGCTTCTGAGGATGGATGTGGAACCCACACCCGGATCGGATCGTGTCATCAGCATCTCTGCCGATGCCACGCACTTTGTCAATTGCAAGGGATATATCCGGATGATAGACTGCGTGTTCAAAGGCCAGAAAGACGACGCCACGAACGTTCACGGCTGGTACATGGCGGTTGAGAAGATACTCTCACCTGACAAATTGCTCCTGCGCTGGAAAAACAGCGGACAGTACGGAGTCCGCTTCATCAAGCCAGGCATGACCCTGGAGATTGTCGATAGCCAGATAATGGAAGCGAGGACCCGAAAGGTTGTCAAAACGGTAGAATATCTCAACTCTGAATATGCGGAAGTCACTTTCACAGAGCAACTTCCCGCTGAAGTGAAAGAGGGGGATGTCGTGGCAGAGGACGATGAGTATCCCGATGTTTTGATCAGTGGCTGCTACATCGGAAACAACCGGGCGAGGGGACTGCTTATCGGCTCAAGAGGCAAGGTTGTGATCGAGAAGAACACCTTCCATTCTCCTGGCACGGCGATCCTGTTCGAGGGTGACGGACGCTATTGGTACGAGCAGTCTGGAGTCCGTGATGTCGTGATCCGGGACAATGTTTTCGACAACTGCATGTACGGTTCCGCCACATGGGGCAGCGCCGTCATCGCCGTGGGAAGCGGAATCCCGGACATGGAGCATTCCCGTTACCACAAGAATATACTTGTGGAAAACAACATCTTCCGTGGCTTTGACAACAGGATAGTCAATCTGTACTGCGTTGACGGGTTCACTTTCAGGGGCAACAAGATCGAGTTCACAGATGCTGACTATCCCGCTAACGCCTCGCCTGAAGACCGTTTCATATTCAAGAATTGCGACAACATCAAAGTTGAGGACTAATGAGAAAGGTTCTGTTATTAATAGCGGCGCTGCTGGGAGCGGCAGCGGTCTCAAATGCCGAGGTCAGGCTGCCAGCCGTCCTCGGGGACAACATGGTCCTGCAGAGAAACTCCGAAGTCAACCTATGGGGTTGGTCAACGCCTCGTAAGAAGGTCAAAATCAAGACTTCATGGAACCATAAGAAGTATAGGGTACGTTCTGACGAGGAAGGCAAATGGCTTGTGAAGGTGGCAACAACCGATGCCGGAGGGCCTTATTCAATTACTTTCTCTGACGGCAAGAAGACCCGGCTTGAGAACATCCTTCTTGGAGAGGTTTGGATCTGCTCCGGCCAGTCCAATATGGAGATGCCCGTCCAGGGCTTCCTGGGGCAGCCTTGCCTGCATGCCGCCGAGACGATGCGTGAGGCCAGGATGTATCCTGATATTCGCCTTTTCACCGTGGCGAGGGACTCGACAGACGTTCCCAAGGACAATTGTGTCGGCGAATGGCTATGCTCCGATCCCAAGACGGTAGGGGCTTTCAGCGCTGTGGGCTACTATTTCGGACGTTGCCTCAACCAGTATCTTGGAGTCCCTATCGGCCTGATAACCACCAACTGGGGCGGCACTAACATCGAGGCTTGGATGTCTCCAGAGTCCAACAAGAAACTGGGCGTGGATGAGGAATATACCGCCAAGAATTGGGACGAGTACTATTTCCCTGGCTCCGTGCTTTACAACGGAATGGTTGTCCCCATAGAGAATTACACAGCCAAGGGTTTCATCTGGTACCAGGGAGAGTCCAATAGGGGCAATTATAAGGAATATGCTGACATGCAGGCTGAGATGATCCGCCAGTGGCGGGAGGCTTGGGGAGATGAGAAGATGCCGTTCTACATCACCCAGATAGCCCCTTACCGTTATAGCGGTCCCGAGAAGCGCCGTTCGGCCCTTCTGGTTGAGAAGCAGATCAAGGCGACGGAAATGGTCCCTTATTGCGCCATGGCCAGCACTACGGATGTCGGAACATATTCCTTGATTCACGAGCCGGACAAGCTTTCTGTCGGTGAGCGACTGGCTTGGCTGGCGTTGTCAAGGGACTACGGGATTGAAGGTGTCCCGGCTGACGCTCCGACGTACAAGTCGATGGAAATAGTTGACGGAAAGGCGGTTATCTCTTTCAATAATCTCTGTGAGCCGAATGACCAGTCCGATCCGAGGAGTTTTAACTGGCTTGATGACCAAGGGCAGGTGGTCCGTTCCGTCAAGGGGTTTGAGATCGCCGGCGCTGACAAGAAGTTCCGTCCGGCGAATGCCCGTCTGCTTTGGTTGGATAATCAGGTCGAGGTATGGTCAGACGAGGTGAAGACTCCGGTGGCCGTGCGTTATTGTTTCAACAATTATTCAGAGACCAATTTGAAGACGACTCTCGGCCAGCCGGTCGTGCCTTTCCGCACTGATAATTGGGATATTCCGGAGGAAGAGATTGATTAATCTTTCGTTTTTTCACTGGTTTTCACTATCTTGTCACAAATAATCGCTAAAACATGAAATCTATTATCTACATCATTGGTCTGGTGCTTGCCGTATTGGCTGTCATCGACATTTGCAAGAAGCCTATTTCGGTTGTTGGAAAAGTTATCTGCTCCGTTATTGTTCTGCTTACGAGCTGGATCGGCCTTATTGTCTACTATCTCTGGGCAAAAGACCACATCACCGAGTGGTTTAAGTAGAACTAATGATGTGAGCTGAACTCGCAGCCGCACCAGGTCTGATTGTACAGGGCGCAGGACTTTATCAGGAAGTTCCTGCGCTCTTGCATTCCGCCCTTGCGCCAATTCTGACCCCACCAGGAAACAGAAGTTCCATCGACGGCCAGAAGGCCTGCTGAGTCAACCTGGGTGAGGTCTTTCCAGCGGGATGACGCGAGTGTGGTGGTGAGGATGTCATAGCCGTTGGCGGAGGCATATTCCGCAGCTCTCAAAAGCCGGAACTCGAAGCAGGCCTGACACCTTGGCCCCCGTTCTGGCCCGGCCCAGGCGGCCCCTGCCTTTGAGCGCACATACTCCAGCCAAGCCCCGTGATCGTATTCATCATCAACAACTTCCAGCCCAAATGATGCGGCGTACCGGGCCAGTTCTTCCTTGCGTTTGGCATATTCCTCAAAAGGTACGATGTTCGAGTTGCTGAAGAACACTCCGGGCCTCAGCCCCTCCTCGACCATCCATTCCAGTATGGCTGTCGAGCAAGGAGCACAGCAGCAATGCAGCAGTATGCGGCTTTCTCTTAAGTCGCACCCAGCCGGCACATCAGGCTTGAAACAGCATCCTTCGAAATGACCCATTGTAATTTTAATTATATCACCGCAAATATATCAATCAAACAAAGAATAATCGCCATAATTAACAGGAAGAATAGCGATATTTGTCTTATGTTGTATAAGAAAAGAATGAATGCGATGAAGAGATATCTGTTTTTGGTGGTGGCTCTGCTGGCTTCTCTGGCGGGCGCGTATGCAAAGAATTATCCTGAATGGCTGGACCGGGCGGTATTCTACCAGATTTATCCGTCTTCCTATATGGATTCCGACGGAAACGGCATCGGCGACATCCCCGGGATTACTTTGAAGCTCGACTATATCAAGAGTATAGGGGTGACGGCCATCTGGCTGAATCCGGTTTATGAATCCGGCTGGATGGACGGTGGTTACGACGTAATCGACTATTACAAGGTGGATCCGCGCTTTGGCACGAACACCGACATGGTCAAACTGATCAGTGAGGCCCACAAACGCGGCATCAAGGTTATCATGGACCTCGTCGCCGGCCATACGAGCAATCAGAATGCTTGGTTCCTCCAATCCATGGAGGAGGACCCGAACCAGCGCTACAGCGACTATTATATCTGGACAGATGAGATCAGCGAAAAGGACAAGGCCGACATCGTCGAGCGATATCGCCAGCCGAACCCGCAGTCCAGTACCATAGGCAACTTTGTAGAGAAGAACGCTCCGCGGGCAAAATACTACTTCAAGAATTATTACGAAGCCCAGCCAGCCCTCAATTATGGATTCGCGAATCCGGATCCGAACCATCCCTGGGAACAGCACATCGACGCTCCCGGCCCCAAGGCCGTCTGGCAGGAACTCCAGAACATTATGGTCTTCTGGTTCGACAAAGGCGCCGACGGCTTCCGCGTGGACATGGCCCAAAGCCTCATCAAGAACGACGAAGGCCACCGCCTGACCAGCGAGAAGTGGAAAAGCCTGACAGCCTGGATCCATGAGCATTACCCCGAAAACGTCCTCCTTGCTGAGTGGTCCGACCCTGAAATATCTCTCCCTGCGGGTTTCGACATCGACTTCTTCCTTCCCTGGCGCAGCGCTACCGGCTACACCAAACTCATTCTTCCCGAGCCCTACGGAAAGCATGCGACCAACTACTTCAACCTTGCCGGCAAAGGCGAAGTCCGCGAATTCGTCGACTACTACTCCCGCACGGTCAAGACCCTCAGCCAATACGGCTACATGGCCCCGCAGACCTCCAACCACGATGTCCAGCGACCCAACATCCTGACCCGCAACACTATCGACCAGCTCAAAGTCGCAATCACCTTCTTCCTCACCCTTAAAAGCATCCCCTTCATCTACTACGGTGACGAAATCGGCATGAAATATAATCCTGACGCCCCGGAAAAAGAAGGCTCATGTGAGGTCTTCTCCTCCGGCTTCGTCAACGAGCGCTCCGGCTCCCGCACACCCATGCAATGGACCAACGGCAAAAACGCAGGCTTCTCTACTTGCGAGCCAGAGAACCTCTTCCTTCCCGTCGACACCGATAATGGTGCGCTTACAGTCGAGACCCAGGACGCCGATCCGAACTCCTTGCTGAATTACGTCCGCAAGATCCTGGCGCTCCGCCAGGACTCCCCCGCCATGAGCAACACCGGCGACTGGGAATACGTTTCCGATCCGGATCAGCCCTACCCGATGGTATACAAGCGCTTCGCCGGAGACGAATTCTACCTCATCGCCCTGAACCCCAGCGGCAAAAAGGTCACCACCACTTTCCCGACCCTCGGCCGCGCCAGGGCCATCCCCTTCTCCACCGTCGGTAAAGCCACCTTCAATTCCGGCAAAACCACCGATAAGTTGACCCTCAATCCCGTCACCGCCGTCATCTACCGTCTGGAAAAATGACCGGATGCATAGTTAACCGGAAGAGGGAGTTACGCAGGCAAGAATTCCCCTTATTCTCTGCCCGCAGAGTACCAACATCTACTAAATACGTCCTTCCCATAGGCCTTTTCCTTCGACGCCCCCCCCGGCCCAGATGGTGCCGATTCAGGGACACCTGGAACGGCTCGGCAGGGATTCCGAGACAGGTGGTGCGGAAGAAGGGACACCAGTGCCATCCACCGCTGGCTGCGGGTCAGGAAACAAAAAAAAGATAAATCGTCATAAGAAACAAAAAACATTTTACGTCACAAAACGCCGTCCTCTTCGTCTTATTATAGGCAAGGGGACGATTTTTGTTGAAATAGTGTTGCAAATAAGAAAATAATACTTACATTTGCAGTGTATTAGTTTTGTAATACACTAATAACAATAAAGGCGAGGCCTAAAGAAATGTAAAATTTTATTAAATAATTATTGATTTTCGATAATTATTTATATTTTTGCGAAAACGAACAACAAAAAATATGCTGATAGAGCTAAAAGACGTCCACAAGACATACTTCGGAGCGCAGCCGCTGCATGTTTTGAAAGGTATCAACCTCGGGATCGAGCGCGGAGAGTTCGTGTCCATCATGGGAGCCTCTGGATCCGGGAAGTCCACCCTTCTGAATATTCTCGGGATCCTGGACAATTATGATTCCGGAGAATACAGGATCAATGGGAAGTTAATCTGGGACCTGAGCGAGGCGAAGGCGGCCGAGTACCGCAACAAGATGATTGGCTTCATATTCCAATCCTATAACCTGATCAGTTTCAAGACCGCTGTCGAAAATGTGGAACTGCCCCTGTTCTATCAAGGAGTCAGCCGCCACAAACGTCATGAGATGGCGATGGAATATATTGAGCGCCTGGGACTTAAAGATTGGGCCGGGCACTATCCCAACGAAATGTCTGGCGGCCAGAAGCAAAGGGTGGCTATCGCCAGGGCGCTTGTGACCAAGCCGGACATCATTCTGGCTGACGAGCCTACCGGAGCCCTCGATTCCAAAACTTCCGTAGAAATCATGGATCTTCTCAAGGAACTAAATGAGAAAGAGAAGCTTACGATCATTGTTGTCACACATGAGAGCGGAGTCGCCAACTACACGAACAGGATCATCCATATAAAAGACGGTGTCATCGGCCAGATAGAGGAGAACAGGGCACATGATTCAGTCAGGTTCGGCTCTGACGGACCCCTTAAATAAAGCGGTAAAAGATGCTGGATCTATTCTCGGAAATATGGAGTACCCTGCGGCAGAACAAGCTGCGCACGACCCTGACCGGCCTTGCCGTCAGTTGGGGTATTATAATCATTATCGTTCTGATCGGAACCGGCAACGGCTTGATGAACGCGCTGCTGAACAATTCGATGGACGAGATCCAGAATATAATCTCGGTCTTTCCTGGCGTGACCAGCAAGCCCTACAACGGAATCAAGGAAGGGACAGGGGTTCGTTTCAATTACAGGGACATTTCTTTCTCTGATCAGTTCAGCGAGAAGATAGACAGGGCTTTCGGCAATCTGGAGTTCTCGGATACGATAAGCTTTGGCCGCGAGGCCCTTTCTTCCGAAGTCTACGGAGTAGATCCCCTAATTAAGGATGTTTGGTGGGTCAAGATGGTCGCCGGTCGCTTCATCAACAAGAAAGACCTGGATGAAAACAGCAAGCATATAGTCATTGATGAGGACGCCGCCTCTCAATTGCTTGGAGATTCAAAAGACTATTCCCAGCTGCTTGGAAAGCATATCACGGTTGGAAATATCCCGTTCAAAGTCATTGGGATAAACGAGTCTAAAGAACAATCCTGGGGGCATGACGCTTATATTCCCTATACTACGGCGAAGACTATGCGCACCGAGGGAGCATGGCTCAACAGGATCACCCTCGAGTTCCATGATCTTGAGACAAAAGAGGCTAACGAAGAATTTGAGAAAGCCTACAAGAGAGGTATCAACATATTCCACGGCTATGATCCCGAAGACACCAGGACGACCTATCTGAGCAACGCTTACCTCAATAATCAAGAGATGAGCAAGGCGATACGTATCATACGTCTGGCTCTGTGGATTCTCGGTTTCCTGACCCTTCTTAGCGGAATAGTCGGAGTGTCCAACATCATGCTGATCACCGTCAAGGAGCGCATCCATGAGTTCGGCATCCGGAAGGCGCTGGGAGCCAAACCAATGTCAATCATGAAGTTGATAGTGGTCGAGAGTGTTGTGATAACCGCCGTGTTCGGTTATATAGGCATGGTGTTAGGGATGGTGGCGGATTTCGCTTTGGACAAGACTATCGGTTCCCACCCGATGGATCTGGGTATTACCCAGCTGTATATATTCAAGAATATTGGAGTCGGATTCGATGTCGCTATTGAAGCCACGTTGCTTCTCATCGTGGCAGGAACGATCGCCGGTATCATCCCGGCCTGGAAGGGCGCCAGAGTTCGTCCGATAGAGGCTTTGAGAGCGGATAAATAGGAGGGAAGGTCATGAGATTCGATATCGACAGATATAAAGAGATAGTTGACACCCTGTCACGCAACCGCAGCAGGACCCTCCTGACCGGTTTCGGAATATTCTGGGGCATATTCATGCTGCTCATCATGTTGGGTGGCGGGAACGGTCTCAAAACCATTCTCAATGAGAATTTCGAAGGCTTCGCATCCAACGCCATCATGGTTGGAAGCGGCAGAACCTCAAAGCCTTACGGTGGTTTTAAGAGGGATCGTTTCTGGTACATGGACAAAAATGACATCGACGCCATAAAGACCCTTATTCCCGAAGCTGACATAGTCACGATGATGGATGCCGACTGGGGAGGAGCCATAGCCTACGGAGAGAATTCATATTCCGGAATCGTCAAGGGCATGACCCATGAATATCGTGGAGTTGAATCTCCAAAGATGATGTTCGGACGCTGGCTGAATGAGGTTGATTGCACCCAGGAAAGAAAAGTCTGTGTGATTGGAAAAAGGGTGTGGTCCAACCTGTTCCCTGATGGAGATGATCCTACCGGCCGTTTTATCAAGGTCAAGAACTCCTACTTCCAGGTTATCGGTGTTGACGGACGAGACGGAGGAATCAACATCAATGGAAGTCCCGCCCAGAGCGTGGTGATTCCCTACCAGCTTATGGACAAGATGAATAACAGGGGAGGAAGGTTTGACATCATGTGTATGACAGCTAAGGAAGGAGCTGATTCTGAGGAGTTTCAAGAGAAAGTCAGAGCCCTTTTGTCAAGGCGCCATTCAATCGCCCCGGACGACAAGAACGCCATGATGATGCTTGACACGGAGAAGATATTCAAGATTGTGGATAATCTTTTCAAGGGAGTAAACATCCTTGTCATCCTGGTCGGACTCGGCACCCTTTTGGCCGGAGCCATCGGTGTGTCCAACATCATGATGGTGACCGTCAAGGAACGCACGACAGAGATCGGCATCCGCAGGGCTATTGGAGCCACTCCGAAGATGATCCTGTCGCAGATTATCACCGAAAGCGTCGGTTTGACAGTGCTGGCCGGAATGTTCGGAATCCTGTTCTCTGTGCTGATCCTTTGGGCCGCGGGGAATGTTGTGTCCAGCTTGCCGGATTTCTCCGATCCGATCTCTTTCCAGATCGGTTTCTGGATCGGTATAGCGGTGTTTTCACTGCTTGCTGTCCTTGGGGTCCTGGCCGGCCTTGCCCCTGCCCTTAGGGCCATGAATATCAAACCTGTAGACGCGATGAGAGACGAATAATAAAAACAAAAAGATATGAGAAAGAACCTTAAGTACATCATTCTGGCGCTGGTCGCCATCATCTTCGTGGCCACATTCGTGGCCCTGTGGAAGAACTCCAGGCCGAAAGAGATCCGTTACGAGCAGTTGGAAGCTACTGTCAAGGACATCCAGAAGACATCCGTCGTGACCGGAAAGATTATCCCCAGGGACGAGGTCAATATCAAGCCTCAGATCAGCGGTATCATCTCAGAGCTTTACAAAGAGGCTGGAGAGAATGTCGTTGAGGGAGAGATTATCGCCAAGGTCAAGGTTATTCCCGAGATGAGCTCATTGAGTTCCGCGCAGTCAAGAGTCCGCCTGGCTGAGATCAACCTCAAGCAGGCCCAGACCAACTATGACCGTGAGAAAGCCCTGTATGACAAGAATCTTGTCAGCGCCGAGGAATATGACCAGGTAAGCCAGGCTCTGGCCCAGGCCAAAGAAGAGAAGGCCGCCGCCATCGAGACCTTAGAAGTTGTCCGCGACGGAGTGTCGAAGAGCAACGCAAGGTCGAGCTCAACTCTCATCAGGTCAACTATTTCCGGATTGATTTTGGATATTCCCGTAAAGGTTGGAAACTCTGTGACACAGAGCAACACGTTCAATGACGGAACGACCATCGCTACCGTGGCGAATATGGGTGATTTGATTTTCGACGGCTTCATCGATGAGACAGAAGTCGGTCGTGTCCACGAGGGCGTGCCGATGAAGATCACAGTCGGCGCCTTGAAAGATGTGACCTTTGACGCCGTGATGGAGTTCATATCCCCGAAGGCCCAGGAGAAGAACGGGACCAACGAGTTCGAGATCAAGGCCGCAGTGACCGTCCCTGACAGTATAACGGTTCGTTCCGGCTATAGCGCCAACGCTGAGATCCGGCTTGAAGGCGTGGAAGGAGTCCTGTCTATCCCTGAGAGCGCTTTGTCCTTCGAAGGTGATTCTACCTTCGTCTATCTTGTGAAGGGTGAGAAGAAATATGAGAAAGCCCCTGTTGTCACCGGTCTTTCCGATGGAATCAACATCGAGGTCAAGTCTGGCCTTAAGGAAGGTGATAAGGTACGTGGCAACCAGATAATCGAGAAGAAGTGATGAAAAGAATACTTTTTTTACCCATAACCGTTATTTTGATGTCCTGGGCCGCTTCTGGCCAGACCCACAGCGGCCCCTGGACTTTAGCCGAATGCATCCGTCACGCTCAGGAGAATAACATTACCCTCCAGCAGACGGAACTGCAGGTCAAGCAAAGGGAGATCCAGCTGGAGACCGCCAAGGGCAGCCGCTTGCCGATGGTCAGCGGTAGCGCCAGCGAGAACTTTTCCTTCGGACGAGGTCTTACCGCGGATAACACTTATTCCAACACCAACACGACCAGCACCGGCTTCTCTCTTGGCACTTCCGTTCCTGTTTTCCAGGGCTTAAGGATAAGCAATGGAATTAAAGAGAATGAGTTGGGCCTTAAAGCCGCCACCGCCGACCTGCAGAAAGCCAGGGAGGATATGAGTGTGTCGGTCGCCCAGGCCTATACCCAGATACTGTATAACATGGAACTGCTGGATGTGGCCCTGAACCAGGTCGGAATCGACTCCCTTCAGCTGGTCAGGCTCGAGGCTCTGCTTGAGAACGGAAAGGCCTCTACTTCCCAGGTTGCCCAGCAGAAGGCGGCCCTTGGGCAAAGCCGCTTGTCGGCCACCCAGGCCCGCAACAATCTCAATATCTCCCTTCTGGACTTGTCCCAGCTTCTGGAACTTCCTGATCCTGAGGGATTCTCCATAGTCCGTCCGAATGTCCCTATCGATGGGATCCTGCTTGGAAATCCGGAGGACATCTATGCTGAGGCCATTCAGAACAAACCTGCCGTGAAGGCCGAGATGTTCCGCTTGGACGCCACTGAATTCTCAATAAAGAGCGCCAAAGGTGCTTTTCTGCCTTCATTAAGCGCCAGCGGTGGAATCGGAACCAATTACTACACGATGAGCGCGGCTCCTTCGGCTGTTTTCTTCGACCAGATCAAGAACAACTTCAGCCAGTATCTTGGCCTTTCGCTCAGCGTGCCGATTTTCTCCGGATTCCAGAACCGGAATCAGGTCCGTTCCGCCGAACTTGCCAGGACAAACCAGAGGCTCCTTCTCGAGAACACAAAGAAATCCCTTTACAAAGAGATTCAGCAGGCCTATTACAACGCTGTGGCGGCTTCCGAGAAGTACCGTTCCAGTGTTGACGCTCAGGCCAGCGCCAGGGAGTCTTTCGAACTTGTCCAGGCCAAGTACGAGAACGGCAAGGCCAACATTACCGAATTCAACGAGTCAAGGGACACTTGGCTCAGGGCTGAGTCCGATCTCGTGCGTTCCCGCTACGAGTATCTCTATTCCGCCAAACTGCTTGATTTCTACCGGGGTCGTCCGATGGAGTTCTGAAAAATCATCATTATATTTGGACAATGTTCCGAATATTAATTGATGATTATGAGAAATAGAACTTTACTTTTCCCCACCATGGCCGCGCTGGTGATTCTGTCAGCGTGCAGCCCCAAGACCGTCAATTCGAGGCGTGGAGTAGCTGATGACCAGCCCGATGGTGGCGCGTTCACCGAAAAGACCTTCCCGGTGGTCACTAAAGTCGCTCCGGACGGGGAAGTCACCCTTCGTTTCTACGACGCCCTTCCCGATGTTGCCTACATCTCAGCCGCTGATTTCCAGTCTATTGTGCTGCCTGGATCGACAATGACCGTCACCCATACCGGTGTCGGGGAATACACTCTCGCCAATAGCGACGCCAAGGCGGTTGTGAACGTCAACAAGGATGTTTTCGTGTCCTCTGATTTCGACGCTTTCACGAATATGATGAGCCTCCTGCAGCCCGGAATGGCCAATGTCTACTATGACGGTATGCCCTTCATCCGATACAAGAGCATCACCATGACACCGGCGGTCTCCACTGTCACTTTGGATTTCGCGAAATATGGGATAGACATCCATGCTGATGGCAAGGGCGCGGTCTATTTCCCATTTGCCACACTGGCCGATATGTATTCCGACCTGTTCTATCACCACGCCGGTTTCAATGGTGAGACGGTTGTGGCGAACACGTCTGTCAACGAGGTGAGTCTCGCCAGGATAGATCCGGACTACAACAAGGCCCTTCTGGCCAACAGGACCCGCTCCGCGTCCTTGGCGGAATTCACTTATAAGGAACTCTGCTTCGCCATGGATCATTTTTACGGATTCCCCGGCCGTGTCGCTTTGAATGACAAGCTTATCGCGAAAGGCATGGACAAGACCCTCGAGGAGGATCTCAAGGCGGGTCCGACAATCAAGAAACTCTTGAAATCCACTGATTTGGCGGAGTTTATCGTTGGTATGGGAGGATTGAACGCCCTTTACTATGAGGGACATACTTCAATGGATATATCTTCAGCCATGGGCCGCGACCGCTCTCAGTATGAGGAGCTAGCCTCCGCCATCAAGCGTATCCAAGAAGAGAATAAGGATGTCATGGATGCCATCAGGGAAGGTCGCTCCACTATGGGAGGCCGGTCTCTTGAGGTCATGGCGGTACGAACCCTGCGTCCACAGAGCTATGGCGACGCCCAGGCCACTTACGTCAAGAAAGGCAACACGGCTGTTTGTGTGTTCAACTCGTTCAACACCAGGGCAGAGGACGCTTGGAAAGCATATTATGCGGGAACGGGTCCCAAACCCAATATTGATGATAACAAGGGAGACTCGATGGTTATATTCCTTGATGCCCTCAACAAGGCCGAGGCGGATCCTGAAGTCGAGAACTTCATTGTTGACATCACCTCCAATGGTGGTGGGTCCGCGGACATAGTCATGGCCATGACATCCCTGATCATGAACAAGAGCTATCTTTGCTACGACAATCCACTTACGAGACAAAGGTCCATTGTGGAGTATGAGGTTGACCGCAATTTTGACGGTGTGTTTGACGAAAAGGACAAGGATGTGAAGTACAATCTCAACTTCGGAGTCTTGACCTCTGACATCTCTTTCTCTTGCGGAAACCTTTTCCCCTCAATGCTTAAGGATGCCGGCATCCCCGTGATAGGCGAGAAATCCGGTGGCGGAAGCTGCGCCATCCAGGCTATGTGTACCGCTGACGGGTTCTGTTTCCAGATATCGTCCTTCCGCTCAAGGCTGAACTCGCTTAAAGGCGAGAATATAGATACAGGAATCCTCCCCGATATTCCTATTGACTGTAACTCCATGGTTGAGGTTGTCGGGCCCAATGAAACCAAGATGACCGTCAAGAATTACAAGGATTTCTATGACATCGAGAAAGTCGGCCAATTAGTAAAAGAAAGAGCTAAATAATTCAATATGAAAAAGTTATTCGTGCTATTCACAGTCTTGTGCTGCGGTGTTGCCGTATGGGCTCAGGATGATGAATATTCAAGAGATGAGTGTACAAGCCTGGTGGTCGGGCGTCTCGCTTCAGCCGATGGCTCTGTTATAACCTCACATACTTGCGACGGTGTCTCCCGTACTTGGATCACTGTCGAGCCTGCTGCCGATTATGGCAGAAAACAGATGATGGACATTTACAAGAACACCCGCCGGACAGCCTTCAAGGGCGACACGACTGGTGTTCGTTTTGCCGGACAGATTCCCCAAGCGCGCCATACATACGCCTACCTTAACACCGCATATCCTTGCATGAACGAGAAACAGGTGGCGATGGGAGAGACCACATTCTCTGGGCCGGACACCCTTCGCAACGGTGGTTCGATGTTCCTCATCGAGGAGCTTGCCAGGGTTGCCCTTCAGCGCTGCGACAACGCCCGTGATGCTATCCGTATGATGGGTTCCTTAGCTGAAAAATACGGCTATGCCGATGGAGGCGAGTGCCTTACGGTTATTGATAAGAAAGAGGCGTGGTTCTTCGAGATCCTCGGCTGCGGACGTGGCAAGGTAGGTGCTGTCTGGGCCGCCCAAAGGGTGCCTGACGACGAGGTCGCCGTCTCAGCCAATATTCCCAGAATCGGTAAGATAGACAGGGCCAACAAGGAATATTTCATGGCTTCCGACAACGTTGAGGCCGTTGCCCTTGAATATGGGCTATGGGACGGACAGGGAGACTTCGTGTTTTGGAAAGCTTATCATAGCTCCTATGGTGACGGCAAGAATTTCAAGGAGAGGGAATATGTGATACTCAACAGTTTAGCTCCTTCTCTGAAGCTTTCCTATGACGCTCCTGAGCTTCCGTTCTCAGTCAAGCCGGACGCCAAGGTTGATGTCCGCAAAGCCATGGAGGTTCTCCGTGGGACATACGAGGGACTTGAGTTCGACATGACCAAGAATCTCCTTGTCGAGGTTCCCGGAAAAGATGGCCAGCCAGCCACCAAGCAGGTCAGTCCTGTGGCCAATCCTTGGCTTACGACAGACACTCGCAATATGATTAATGGTGTGGCTCCCGGTGCGGTGGAGTTCGCTCGTACGATCGCTGTCGCCTGGTGTTCCCATTCGACTGTCATCCAGGCTCGCGATTGGTTGCCTGACGAGGTTGGAGGGGTCTGCTGGTATGCTTTGGACAATCCTGGAGAGAGCCCTCGTTTCCCTATATTCAGTGGGACAACCGAGCTTCCCGCGGCTTTTGACACCTGCGGAATGAGGCGCTATGTCCCGGATGGGGCGCTTTGGACTTTCCGTCGTCCCAACCGTCTCGCCACCTTGGCTTGGCAGACCAACAAAGAGAGAGTCTATAATGATATTCAGACCATCGAAGAGCTTGGTTTCGAGGGACTTCCGGAAGTTGAGAAGAATCCTTCGACTTCAGTGTTGAACGCCTACACCGCCAAAATCTACGATGCGGCGGCCGCCCTTTGGAAAAAGCTGGAGGAAGACCTCTGGATGAAGCACGGAAGGGGCTTCTGATTATTTCCCGGTAGCGATATCCCAATAAGATGTCCCCTCTTCCATCAGGGCGAGGGTTGTGATGATCCAGCTTTGGATCCATCCGGTCAGGGTGCTTTGAGCTCCCCATCCGGCATCGGCGTTGGATGCCCAATAATCCCAATCACGATAGTTGAATGCCCTGAACCAGGCTCCGTCAACGCTCTTGTGTTCTTCACTCCTCGCTTGGATCCTGACAAGGAAATCGCCGAGGGAATCCGCCATTTTCCTGATTTGTGGATCTCCTGTGGCGCAAGCGGCCTCGTTTAAGGCGAACACGGCGAAGTTGCTGGTATAGAGCATGTCAGCGACAGGATCCCCGTTACGGAATATCAACGGAGCCTCACCGTTCCCGTAGTCTGAGTTCTTTTTTTCCGCACCGTAATTACCCTTGGCAGGATCTCCTAACTCTTCCCGTATCGCACCGCACTCGGCTTGATTCTTGGCAATGTCAGCCACGATTGTGTCTATCCACGCTTTATGTTCCTCGGTTGGACTAACCCGATATAGCCAGGCCAGAGGCAGAAGCATTCTCGCCCTTTCCTGTTGGATGCCGTTGGTCCAGCTCCATTCGTCCGGGTAGGCGGCCATTGTCAAGGATATGGCTTTCTCGGTGAGATCCAAGTATTTCCGGTCCCCGGTGTTGGCATATTGCCAAAGGTAGCAAGCCCAAATCCAACTTTCGTAATGGGGATGGGGATTAATGAGATCCCTGTTCTGATAATACTCCAGGCCGTTCTTTTGGATGTCTTGCTCATGGAGACGTCCGCCTCGGAACCCGTTCTTCCCCGTGGTGTTGAAGTTGGCGTCAATAGCCTCAGCGATCTTTTGGTCCCATTTGTCAGTTCCAAGGATTTTAGCGGCCAGGATCGTTCCGAGTATGGAGCGGGCGTTGTCATCCCCGTAATAGACCCATTTATGGGTGTATGCCCAGCCTAGCAGTCCGTAGGTAGGACTTTCCGGATCGTCTCTCGGGCCATCCCGGAACTCTTTGAACGAGTAATCAGAGAGACGTTCCGCGATTGCTTTATATTCTTTATTATCAAGTAGTTCTCCAGCAATAGCGAAGGCCATGGCGGACTCTCCTTGAATATCGTCCCTGATCCAGTAGCGGTAGGCTTGGCGGCCGTCTTTGTAGATGGCTGAGCAATGGCCTTCCAAGACGCCCAAGGTGCCGTCCCCGTTCGGTGCGTCCGCCGGTAGTTCTGGTCCTACAGGCATCGTTCCGTCACCCATATAGCGCATCAGCCATGATTCTTTCCAGTCCTGGTGAATCAGGAAATGTCCGTTAAAGAACCATTCGATGCCTTTGGCGATCGCGTCTTTTTTCGCTGTCTTAGGAAGTTTCCCGGTTTCTGAATATGTCGGAGTTACGGTTGTAGGCCATTCCTTGAATGACACTTTCTTTTCGGTCAGATCCGAGATCACTGTTTCCCAGAAGAGTTTCCAATTTCTCTCCGGCATGAACCTCAACTTGGCGAAGTCGCTCAGTTTCGAGGTGCTTATCCAAATATTCTCGTTTGGCTTGAAAACCAGTGGGCTGCTCGGTGTGTCCTCCAGGCCGAACACCGCTGTGTCAAATCCGGCGACTCTTGCGATAACCATCAAGGGATCAGCCGCTTCCGTTTTATAATAAACAGCCCTGTTGATGGACAGAAGATCCATTGGTTTAAGGTTGTCACCAATCTGTTTCGTGACCACAACCCTCTCGACTCCGATCTCTTCCAATTCGGGTTCTGCGGCCCCTGAGCTTGTCGAAGGGGCCGAAGGGCCAGGAACTGTAGCGAATTCAGCGAATACCTTCAAGTTTTTCGACTTGATGGTCTCAAGGTTTTCCGTGCTGATTGCCTGAGTTTTCTCGGGATATTCATTACTCAAAAGCAAGACCGCGGAGCCTGGCTTGGCCTTGTCCAGAGCGTCCTCCACGGAGCCATATTCATAGACTCTCGCCCCCTCTTCTTGCAGAAGTCCTACAAGGTCATTGTCCGTGGTTTTGCCTGATACATAGATGTTTCTGTGTCTCAACGGGTTCTGATTCCCGAAGATATAAATGAATAACCATGCGAGCAGGATTATTCCGAGAATTTGTAGAATCCTATCTTTCATTTCTTATAGATTCCAAATATTGCCGAGCCTGATCCAGACATGGCGGCATAGATCGCACCGCTGTCGTAGAGTGATTGTTTGATGGCCGCCAACTCTGGATGCGCCTTAAATACTGTCGCCTCAAAGTCATTGACCAGTAAATCTTTCCACTCCTCTATCGGCCTCTTAAGCACATTTTTAATGCTTCTGTCTTCAAGGGGTATGTGGGGAACGATTCCGCGGTAGGCTTCGGCTGTGGAGACTGAGATGCCTTCCGGGACGAGAACCTTGACCACATAACCATCCAAGTCCAGGCCGAACGGCTCCAAGATTTCCCCTCTCCCAGTGCCGATCATCGGCTTGTTCCAAATGAAAAAGGCGCAGTCGCTGCCGAGCTTGGAAGCGTATTCAGCGAGTTTCGCGTCGGACAAGTTCAATTCGAAGAGTTCATTGAGGGCTTTGAGAGTAAATGCGGCATCGGCGGATCCGCCTCCGAGTCCGGCTCCGACAGGGGCGTTTTTTCCCAGGAATATTTTGACCGGTGGAAGTTGGAAATCTTTGGCTAGCAGGAAGTAAGCCTTTGCGCAAAGGTCTTTCAGCGGCTCCCAATCGACCCCCTCTTCTCTAGCTATTGTGATCATCAGTTTCCCATCCTCGCTGATCCCTTGCGCCAATTCGCCGCCCAGGTCCGGCTGCCCCTCCGGATCCATTAAGCCACCATAACGAGCGAATAGAGAGGCGGAGGTGCGGCTGTAGTCGTCGCCTTTAATGACTTCCAGTGTGTCTCCGAACTCATGGCAGGGGACGAATAGAGTCTCGATGTCATGGTAGCCATCGTCTCTTTTCCGAAGGACATTCAGCCCGAAATTCAGCTTCACATTTGTCCGGAGAATCATTATCTCTACACGTTATTATTGCCGACCAGTGAGCGTATGGCGTTTTCTATTCTTGTGGCCAGAATCTCATCATCGATGCCGGAAAGGACCGGGGCCACGAATGAGATCATCTGCAGCACCTTGGCCTCTTCTTCCGGGATGCCTCTTGATCGCATGTAAAACCGCTCATCTTCATTGAGTTTACCGACCGTGGCGCCATGGGAACACTTCACGTCATCTGCATAGATCTCCAGCTGGGGCTTCGTGTTGACAAGCGCCTCATCAGACAGGACTATATTGTGGTTTTCCTGGTAGGCCTCGCTCTTCTGCGCGTCTTGCGCCACTATGATCTTCCCGAAGAAGGAGCATTTGGCCTCTCCTGATGCCAATCCGTTGAACAGTTGCCGGGAGATGCTTCCTCCGGCGTGGTGGTTCATCGCTATATTGAAAGTAACCTGATCTTTTCCTGAACTTAGGTATAATCCTTTCAGGTCCACGGTCGCTCCAGGTCCGGTAATATCCACGGTGACAGGTATTTCTGCGGAAATGCCAGGCAGAACGACAAACGTCACATCCAGTCTCTCCCCAGCCCCGACAACGAAGTTTTCCGGCCGGGAAGATTCAACGACGATTACCGCCGGCCGGTCGCCCGAGCCCGGCCGCGTCCATTCTCGCTTCGCCCTTCGACAAAGCTCAGGGCTTGCTGCGGCTGAGTACGGCCTAAGCTCGGCGGCCGCTCCGGCGGGGTTAGAACTGTTCGAATCCATCGCTTTCAATCTTATCGATCAGTTCCCTTCCGCCATTAGCCACGATCCGCCCGTCCTTAAGGACATGAACCTTGTCTGGCTGGACATATTCCAGAAGCTTCTGGTAATGAGTGATAACTATAGCTGACTTCTCGGGTGTGTGCAGGGCGTTGACCCCGTCCGCCACAATCTTCAAAGCATCCACATCAAGTCCGCTATCCGTCTCGTCAAGGATGGCCAGGACAGGATCCAGCATCGCCATCTGAAAAATCTCGTTCCTTTTCTTCTCACCACCTGAGAAGCCCACGTTGACCTCTCTCTTCGCGAACTCGGGTTTCATCTGTACCAGGGCCATTTTCTCTTTCATCAGCTTCAAGAAATCCCCGCCCTTGATAGGGTCCAGCCCTGCGGCTTTGCGCCTTGAGTTAATAGCGGTCTTCATGAAGTTGGTGATGGACACACCCGGTATCTCTATCGGATACTGGAAGGATAAGAACATTCCCGCCCAAGCCCGTTCTTCGGGCTTCATTTCCAACAGGTTCCGTCCCATGAATTCGATAGTTCCAGCCGTAACCTCATAGTCGGGTTTTCCAGTCAACACAGCGGAAAGGGTACTTTTCCCGGCTCCGTTCGGTCCCATCACGGCGTGGATTTCTCCACGGTTTATTTCCAGGTCAATCCCTTTGAGGATCTCCTTATCACCGATGCCGGCATGAAGCCCCTGTATTTTCAATAATGTCATTATGGCGTTTATTTTATTGTCAATCTTTATTTTCCTTCTCTATATAGCCTGTACCAGGTCCAAAGCGACCAGAGGCCGTTAATCAGGTACAGGGCGCTCACTATCGGCATGAATACCAGGCCGGCGCTCAAGTAAAGGGTAATGTTGGCGGCATTCACGACAAGCCAGACAATCCAGCAGTCCCATTTCTTCTGAGCCGAAAGGAACTGGGCAAGCAGCGTCAGCATCAGCACAAAGGAATCCAGCCAAGGTGTAGGATCTGGACTGAAAGTCTTTGTCCACCAAGAGGTTCCAAGCTGGCTCAATACATATCCCCAAATAGCTCCGGCGACAACCACGACAGTCAGTGCGACGCACCATCCTCTCATGTCAAGCCTGCTGACCTTCAAAGCGGTCTCGTCCTTAGCGCTCTTCTCGTCTTCTTTCGGGTGGGTCCACCTCCAATGTCCGAAGGCGTTTATTCCGAATGCGATCGGTTGGAGCAGCATCGCCGAATACAGATGCCTCTGCCAGAACAATATGAACAGCAGGATGTTATACAAGTATCCGACCCAGAAGTTGTATTTGCTGTTCCGTCCGGCCAGCACCACGCAGGTCAGTCCGGTGATCACGCCGACCAGTTCCAGCCAGCTGACCCCCGCCCCGCCCATCGTGAAAGCGATATTATTTATGTCGAATATATTCATTATCCTATTGATCCTTCAAGGGAAACTTGGAGTAGTTTGGTGGCTTCGACGGCGAATTCCATCGGGAGGCGGGAGAGGACCTCGTGGGCGTAGCCGTTGACAATCAAGCCGACAGCATCTTCGGCGTCAAGCCCTCTCTGGTTGCAGTAGAACAACTGCTCGTCGCTGATCTTCGAGGTTGTGGCCTCATGCTCCACAATCGCCGTCGGGTTGAGGCTCTGGATGTCGGGGAAGGTGTGAGCCCCGCATTTCGAGCCGATCAAGAGGCTGTCGCACTGCGAGTAGTTTCTCGCCCCGATCGCGCCAGGATTCATCCTGACGAGGCCTCTGTAACTGTTTTCACTATGTCCTGCGGAGATTCCCTTGCTGACGATGCGGCTCTTGGTTCCTCGGCCGATGTGGATCATTTTTGTCCCGGTGTCGGCCTGCTGGTAGTTATTTGTTACGGCCACAGAATAGAACTCAGAGGTGGAATAGTCGCCCTTGAGGATTGTCGAGGGATATTTCCAAGTGATGGCGGAGCCGGTCTCTACCTGGGTCCAGCTCAAATGTGCCCCACTACCCTTGCATATTCCTCTCTTTGTCACAAGGTTAAGGATTCCGCCCCGGCCTTGCGCGTCGCCAGGATACCAGTTCTGTACCGTGGAATACCTCACATCAGCGTCTTTCTCCACCACGATTTCCACCACGGCGGCGTGAAGTTGGTTCTCGTCTCTCATCGGCGCCGTGCAACCCTCCATATAGCTTAGCGAGGAGCCTTCTTCCGCCACGATCAGGGTCCTCTCGAACTGCCCGGTTCCAGCGGCGTTGATCCTGAAATAGCTCGACAAATCCATCGGGCACTTCACTCCTTTCGGAATATAGCAGAAACTACCGTCGCTGAACACCGCGGAATTGAGCGCCGCATAGAAATTATCCCCGACCGGAACCACGCTGGCGAGGTATTTCCTGACGAGATCCGGATGCTCCTTGACCGCCTCAGAGAAACTGCAGAAAATAATCCCTTTTTCGGCTAATGAAGCTCTGAATGTTGTAGCGACACTGACTGAGTCGAACACCGCATCGACCGCCACGACTCCAGCCAGGGCTTCCCGTTCCCGAACCGGGATTCCCAATTTCTCGAAAGTCTCCTCGAGTTTTGGGTCGATCTCCTTTGGCCTCTCTGAGTCTTTCTTCGGGGCCGCATAATAGATAATATTCTGGAAATCAATTGCTGGCAGATTAAGATGCCCCCACGTGGGCATTTTCATTTTCTGCCATTTGCGGAAAGCGTCCAAACGGAACTCCAGGAGCCAGTCCGGTTCCTGTTTCAATGTTGAAATCGTGCGTATGATGTCCTCATTTAGGCCTTTCGGGATGAAATCCTGCCGGATGTCCGTCACGAATCCTTCCTTATATTCCTGTGAGGTAATCCCTTCAATAATCTTGTCTTCTTCTCTGCGATCCATCGTCGAAACTCAATTATGCAAAGATAATGAAAATAAGTATCTTTGTCTCGAAGCGATAACATTGACGAATATGAATACTTTCGGCAGTAATTTCAGGGTTGAGATCTTCGGCGAGTCCCATGGACCGGCGATCGGAGTGGTCGTGGATGGTGTCAAGCCGGGCATACCGCTCTCCAAAGACGATTTCATGGAGGACATTCTCCGCCGTAAAAGCGGGGCGAAAGGCACGACTCCCAGAATCGAGGCGGATGAGCCCGAGATTCTAAGCGGAGTCTTCGAAGGTCATACCACAGGAGCTCCGATTGCGGTCATATTCCGGAATACGAATACTAAATCCGCTGATTATAAGGAATTTCTGGAAGTCCCACGTCCTGGTCACGCGGATTGGACCGCATCGGTCAAGTGGAATGGCATGAATGACCCGAGAGGTGGTGGTCATTTCTCCGGAAGGTTGACCCTTCCTTTGGTCGCGGCCGGAGTTATCGCCAAGAAGCAGTGCGGATTCTCTTTCAATGCCGGTTTGGTCGAGATCGGTGGAGAGACCGACAAGTCCAAATGGGATTCCTTGTTGGAGGAGACTGCGAAGGAGGGGGATTCTATTGGCGGAATAGTTGAATGTAGGGTCGAAGGCCTTCCCGCAGGTCTTGGTGAGCCGTTTTTCGATTCTGTAGAGTCTCTTATTTCCCATGCCGTATTCTCTATACCCGGAGTCCGTGGCATCGAATTCGGTGACGGTTTCGCCGCCGCCCGCCTCCACGGCTCCGAACATAACGACATTTTGCCTATTAAAGAGAAGAATGGCGCTGGTGGGGTGAATGGTGGGATCTCGAATGGGGCTCCGATAGTTTTCAGGGTGGCCTTCAAGCCGACATCCAGCATCTCCAAGCCGCAGAACACATTGAATATCAAGACAGGAGAGACGGTTGAACTAAAAATCAAGGGGCGCCACGATGTCTGTTTCGCCCTCCGCACCCCGGTGATAGTCGAAGCTGTCGCCGCGATAGTTCTTGCCGATTTGGCATAAATAAAACCGGGTCTCAAGGGCCCGGTTTTAGATTCTTCGCTTCGCTCAGAATGACATATTCAGAACGATAGGATACTAGTCTTTATAAAGGCCAGTCCTGGAGAGCTGGTGGTCAAGATTGGCCAATCCATAGACCACAACAGCCGTAACAGTCGCCGAATGCTCCATGTACTCGGGAATCACCTTGTTGTAGATGTCCCTTTCCGTGTGCCAAATCTCCTGATACTCAAAGTTATATCCCCTAGGATCAGTCTCCTGGAAACCGATTGTGGGAACACCGTTCATGGCGAAGTAGGCATGGTCGCTACCACCTGCTGAAGTAGGTCTCGGACGAGGCTCGCCATCCCTCTTCGTGACAGTGAACGGGATCTCGGGATTCAAGTCCATGATAGGTTTGCAGATCGACACGTAATCGTCGTACATCGCCGGAGGAACAGTCACACCAGTCGACATTAACGGGCCGCCGTCACGATTGATGTAGTTGGAAATCTTCTCAAGCGGGACAGTCTTGTTCTCCACAAAGAACTTTGAGCCGAGCAAGCCATACTCCTCACCGGTCCAGATGCAGATCATGATTGAGCGCTTCGGTTTCGCACCAGCTGTAGCGAGCAGCCTGGCGACCTCCATGTTGAGGCTGGCCCCGTTACCGTCATCAACAGCTCCGCCACCATTGTCATAAGAATCGAGGTGGCCGCCGGCGAGCACATATTCATTGGGGTATTTGCTGCCCTTGATGATGCCTATGATGTTGTGGTACTTGACAGGTCCGCGATAGAAATGGTTGCGGATGTCAAACTCCAGTTGGAATATGTCCTTTCTCTCTACTTTCTTCTTGATAATGTCGAACTGGGCCTCGTCCAGGCAGATGTCGCATACTTTGGGGAGGTTCTCCATCGTGATGTTATAGCAGTTAGCCCTATCATACATGATCCTGAGAGGAACCTTCGCCGAACGGATGAAACCGGCCACCCCGGCCTCGACCATCTCCTTGTAGAATGGAGCCACGACGGTCTCATAAGGGATCATCTCTTTAGGGGTCTCATCCCTGTGGGTCATGTTGTAACGGCGGATCTCCATATTCTTTATGTCGATCTCCTCGTTTTTCTTGATAACTTCCGCCCTGTTCTCATTGGCCTTGTCAGACCAGTCGATCGCCATTCCGTTGGACTCGGCGTCAAGAAGCACCCATGCACCCTTCAAGGCGCCCTTCATCTTCTCGAATTCCCTCCTGGAATGAGGCTCAATCAATACGATTCCAGTCTGTTTGCCCTTGGTAGGTGCTGTGTATGAAGGGGTTCCGAAATGGAGAGCCATTCCGTCCTCGCTCAGCATACGACCGAACCAAGGCCCGCGGTCGAAACCGACATTGATCTCACCGGCCTCCTGGACCATAACCTCCAGACCCCAGGACTCGAATTGTTCCTTGACCCAAGCCTCTGCATGGGTGAGAGCCGAGGAGCCTACCGGACGCCCGCCAATGTAATTGGAGAGATGGTTGTTATGCTCCATCACCTTGTTGTCAGTCTGGCCGATCTCAATGATTTTCTTCACGGTCTTGTCCTGGGCCATCAAAGCCGATGAGGAAAAGACCGCTAGGGACACGATAATCCCTAAGCAGATAGTTCTTCTCATAATAATTGATTTGTCAAGTGTCTTTACGCGAAAATAACCTTTTCGCAGTAAATATCAAACTATCTCGACTTTGAGATCTTTGGTCAGGGTGAGTATCTTTTTCACCAATGACAAATAGTCTTTCTGGTGGGAACGGATCTGGAACACAGCCCTTCCCTCGGTTATGGCCATGGAATCCACGTCCACGCCGGACTTCTTGAATGTCTCCGCCAATGACACCAGAACCTCCGGGTCGGTTTCCGTGATCGAGACAGAGAATACTTTTTCTCCTATTTTCCTGGTTATGAAATGCATTGTCTCAAGGCATATTATTGTCATTAAAGTTGCTGCTATGGAGATGTCATACATCCCGCTACCGCATGCGAGTCCGATCGCGGCGGCAACCCAAAGTCCCGCGGCAGTCGTTATTCCCCTCACGACGTTTTTCTGGAATATAATCACACCCGCACCGATAAAACCGATTCCTGACACCACCTGTGCCGCCACTCTCGCATGGTCAAACTGGCCGGTGAAGGCGAATTGCGAGATAATCATGAAAAGCGAGCTTCCAAGGGCAACAATAAAGTGCGTGCGCACTCCAGCCTCTTTAGCTCGGAATTCGCGCTCTAAGCCAATCAGGCCTCCGAGCAACCCGGCCACGAAAAGCCGGAGGATAAGGTTCCACTCGATAGTCATAATAGTGTCAGTTTAAAATAATCCAGGTGTGATTTGCAGCCATTTTAGCAGGGTTTCTCCAAAGATAAGGATCAGAATCCAGGAGAATGTCATCATAGTGATACCGAACTTGAAAGCGTCTGTCATGCTGTACTGGTTGGTGTTGTACAACAGTGCGGCGGGTTTGCTGTTGAAAGGCAAGACGTAGCAATGTTCGATCAGCATAGAGACTGGAAGAGCGAGACTCATAGGCATGAACCCGAACCTCTGCTCGACTCCAAGGGCTATAGGAACGAAAACCATGGTCCTGATGGTCTTGCTCTGGAATACCAGTCCCGAATACATCATCAGGAAGGTCAGAACCACATATAGCACCCAATAAGGAGTACCGGAGGTGATGCCCATCGAATCAAAGGCGGCGTTCACCATTGTGCTGGGCAGGTCTGTGGCGTTAAGACCGCTTCCGAGCACATAAGCTCCCGCGGAGAACAGCATCAGGTGCCAGGGAATATCAACATCGTTCCATTTCACAACCCCGATGCCAGGCAAAAGGGCAAGGATAGCTCCGATCAAGGCGACAATTGTCTCGTCGATATTGTGGAAAGTGCCCTTTGTGACCCACAAGAACAGTACGACAAGGAATATTCCTACAGCCCTCCATTCTTGTGCGCTCATCTTGCCCATCGCGTCGAGCTCGACTTTCAAGCGTTCTATTCCGCCTTCAATCTGTGGTTTCTGCTCATCCTTCTTCATCGGGAAGAAGATGTACATTCCCACAAGGAGACCGACAACCAGAATAATCACGCTCATAGGTCCCACCGCGATTAGCCAGTCCGCGTAACCGAAATCACATGAGCCGAGGAATCCGGCGATAAGGGAAATCGCGAGAAGGTGGGCTCCCGATCCCGTGTAGAAGGCATTTGCTCCGATGTTGACCTGGAACAAATTCTGAATCACCAGGTTGCGCCCGAAATTATTCCTGTTTCCTCCAGAAGCTCCATAGATGGCGCATATCACCATGAAAATGGGGAGCATGATGGTGGCCTTTACGGTTGTGGCCGAAATAAATGCGGACAACACCAGGTTGATCAGCAGGAAACTCCATAGCACGCCTTTGGCGCTTTTGCCGAATTTGATGACGAAAGCCAGTGCGAAGCGCTTGGCGAACTGAGTCTTGACCAGCATTGATGCCAGCACGAAGCTCAAGATATTCAGCCACATAACAGGGTGGCCCAATTGGGCGAGGGCCTCTTTCTGTGTCGTGACATTGAACAGTACCACTCCAAGAATCAAGAGGAGTGATGTGAGGTAATTTGGCAAAGCCTCGGTCATCCAGAGTATGAGACTTGCCACGAATATCGCCAACATCGCATAGTTGGCGCGTAGGAAACCATCCAGGCCGAGGGCATCCAACCGTTTTTGGGCGGTCGCGGCCAGGCCAGTCTGGTCAAGATTGTCGATGAAGCCTATATGGCAGAACCAGCATATCCAGACAAAGGCGACGATGGCGAGAGGACCGCCAAGCCTGGCCATCCAGATCTCGAACGTCGATTTTTGCATTTTGGGCAGCTTCTCGATCTTGTAGTTGTTCATGTCCAGCGGATCGAACGCCGTCGCCGCCTTTGTCCCGATATCTGTCGCCATGATTACTTCCAGTTCTTATAAGGGTTCTTCATCAACATGGAGTTGTAGTACTTAGCGTCACCTGTGACCTCTTCTCCAAGCCATGCGGGCTTGTCAAAGGTGTCATTCTCGTCGGTGAGCTCTACCTCAGCCACGGTCAATCCCTCGTTGTCGCCGTAGAACTCATCCACTTCCCAGGTGTGCTTGCCGTCAGTGTTCTTGACAAAATAACGTGTCTTGTCAATCACGCCCGGCTCAGCCAGCTCAAGGAGGGATTTCACCTCATCCACAGGGATTTCCTTCTCCCACTCGAAACGGCTTGCTCCAGAGGCGTTTCCGATTCCCTTGACCGTGATGAAACCTTTATCTCCCTTGACTCTGACACGCACCGTCCTCTCAGGAACGCTGCTGAGGTAGCCTTGGGTAATCCTTGTGGCTTTGAAGGCTTCGTTCTTGAAGTCACCTTTGACCAAGAATTTCTTCTCTATTTCCTGTCCCATATTCTTACTCGTTAGCTAAAGGTTTGTCTATCATACCAATAACCCTCTTGATGGCCTGGAGCAGGCATCTCCACCATCAATGCAGGGAAAATGATGTCGTTCCGCGCCGATGTGGAGGCTGGCACTTACTCTTTGTAGAGCATTTTATTAAGAAAACACTGGATAGTGTTGGACATGAGACAACAAATAGTCATGGGTCCTACGCCACCTGGAACCGGAGTTATCACAGAGGCTTTAGGCTCTACCGAGGCGAAGTCAACATCACCGCAAAGCTTGCCGTTTTCATCGAGATCCATACCCACATCAATGACCGCCGCTCCCTCTTTAACCATGTCACCGGTAACGAATTTCGCTTTGCCTATCGCGGCCACTAGGATATCAGCTTGGCGGGTTATCTCCGGCAGGTTCTCGGTCCTTGAATGACAAATTGTGACGGTGGCGTTCCTGTCAAGGAGCAGCTTAGAGATCGGCAGTCCAACTATCTGGCTTCTTCCGAGTACCACAGCCCTTTTTCCGGCAATCTTATAATCAGCGGCATCCAGTAATTGGATAATTCCTTTCGGGGTGCAAGGAACAACGCAGGATTCGTTCGGTCTTTTTTGCCAGAGCGCCGCCGTGTTGAGGGGATGGAAGCCATCGACATCCTTTTCCTTGGAGATTGTCTCTATGACTTTTGTCTCGGAAATATGCTTGGGAAGGGGTAACTGAACCAGGATTCCGTCCACAGAGTCGTCGGAGTTAAGCTCGACTATTTTGTCAAGTACTTCTTTTTCAGTTGTTTCCTCCGGCATCCTGAATGTGGTGTGGTTGAAGCCAACCACATCACAGGCTTTCTCTTTATTTCTTACATAGGTCTGGCTTCCAGGGTCGTTTCCGACCAAAATCACTACCAAATGTGGCACTCTGCCGTATTTCTCCGGGAACGCGGCCACCTGTTCTGCCATTTCGGCCTTAAGCTTGGCCGCCAACTCTTTTCCGCTGATTATCATTTGTCTTGTTCGTTATAATACCCAATGTCCAATGTCTGTTCTGTAGAAGAGATTGTCGCATTTGATCTCGCATACCGCAGCCAGCGCCTTATCCCTCGCTTCTCTCAAGTCTTTCCCGGCTCCAACCACCATCAAAACACGTCCACCGGCAGTTGTGTATGCGGGAGCTGCCAGCTTAGTACCCATGTGGTAGATAGTGACGGCAGGATCTTCGAGAGCTTCGTCGAGACCGGTGATCTCAAAACCTTTTTCGTAGGATCCAGGATAGCCCTTGGATGCCATCACGAAACCAAGCGTGGCCTCATCAGACCACTTAAGCTCGGGCATCATAGCCGAAGCAGGAACGGTGAGCCCTTCCAGAGCTATCGTTCCTTCAGGAAGTTCCGGTGCTGACCCGCCTGTCGCTATCGCATAGAAAACTTCAAAGATATCCGTCTTGAGGCGAGGGAGAACAACCTCTGTCTCAGGATCACCGAAGCGGCAATTAAACTCAACGACTTTAATACCCTGAGGAGTTTTCATCAAACCTCCATAAAGAACACCTTTGAACGGGCAACCTTCAGCAACCATTCCGGCTGCCACAGGCCGCATAATGCTCTCCAGGGCATATTTATAATCCTCCTCAGTAATGAATGGCAGAGGGGAATACGCACCCATTCCGCCGGTGTTGGGACCTTTGTCGCCGTCGAACGCGCGTTTGTGATCCTGCGAAAGAACCATCGGGAATACCTCCTCTCCGCAGACAAAGCAAAGGAACGAGAACTCCGGTCCGGTCATGAATTCCTCGACAACGACTTTGCCGTGGCCGAATTTGTCATCGAGAAGCATGTCTTTCAGCGCTGACTCCGCCTCGGCGAGGGTTTCCGCGATGACCACTCCCTTTCCGGCGGCTAAGCCATCATACTTCAAAACGACAGGGAAAGAACCTTCCTTGACATATTCCAGCGCCTCATTATAATCCTCAAAGGTCTTGTATGCCGCTGTCGGGACTTCGTATTTCTCCATCAGCCTCTTGGCGAAATCCTTGCTGGATTCTATTGTGGCGGCAGCCTTTGTGGGTCCGAAGATGGTTTCTCCCGCCATTGTGAATATGTCGACGATTCCTGCGGACAAGGAAGCCTCGGGGCCGACAACTGTCAGATCCACTCCTTTTTCCTTCACGAATTCCAGAAGCTTCTCTATTTCCGTGTCTTTGATAGGGATACACTCGGCTTGCGCGGCGATTCCGGCATTGCCTGGGGCGCAATAAATCTTTCCGACGTGGCTTGATCGGGACAGGGCGTCCACGATGGCGTGCTCACGGCCTCCGCCTCCGACGACAAGGACTTTTGCGTCATTTAGGGTTGACATCCTGCGCTGGAAATCCTCGAAAGCTTTTTTGTCGAGTTCGACGTTGCTGTTTTTCCAAGGGAGTAATGAATTGATTCCCATATATTTCTAGTGTTTGAAGTGTCTTTCTCCGGTAAAGAGCATGGCGATGCCGAGCTCGTCGCATTTCTTGATAGAGTCCTCGTCGCGGATCGAGCCGCCCGGCTGCACTATGGCTTTGACGCCGTATTCCGCCGCTAGCGTCACACAGTCATCAAACGGGAAGAAGGCGTCGGACGCCAGAACTGGAGATTCGGAGCGAAGCGACTCAGGGAGTCTGAGGGGAACGCCCCTCAGTCCCCCTAGGGGGTGCAGGGGGGTGGATAACGCCTTGAGGGAGGCGTTAGCCTGCCTCAAGGCGATTTCCGCGGAGCCGACACGGTTCATCTGTCCGGCGCCTACGCCGAGGAGCATGCCTCCGCAGCCGACGACTATGGCGTTGGATTTAACGTGCTTGACCATCTTCCAGGTGAACTCAAGGTCCTTCATTTGCTCTTCCGTGGGTTTAGCCTTCGTGACGCACTGGTCGAGAGACAAAGGACAGATCGAGAGATCCTGGTTCTGGACCAGAAGACCTCCGTTCACGCTGACACAGGCCATCTGCTTGGTGACATCTCCCTCCATATCGACTTTCAGAATCCTGAGATTCTTTTTGGAGCAAAGCAGTTCCAACGCGTCGGGGGCAAATGACGGAGCCATGACGATTTCCAGGAATATGGGCTTGAGCATCTCAGCTGTCTTCAAATCGACCTCACGATTGAAGGCAACGATACCGCCGAAGATAGAGGTCTTGTCTCCTTCATAGGCCTTTGTCCAAGCCTCAGCGATGGTCTCCCCGACTCCCGCGCCACAAGGATTCATGTGCTTGAGGCCTACGGCGAAAGGTTTGTCCTTAAATTCACGGACGATGTTCAATGCCGCATTTGCGTCTTGTATGTTATTGTAAGACAACTCTTTCCCGTTAAGCTGCTCGGCCGTGGCCAATGAATATGGAGCCTTGGAAGGGGTCTTGAAGAACTTAGCGTCCTGATGAGGATTCTCTCCGTACCGCAGCGGCTGGCAGATGTCATATTCAAGGAAAAGCTTCTCGGGAAGGCCGGCCTGGGCACGCATCCAGGTCGAGATCGCCATGTCGTACTCGGCGGTGTGGGTGTAGGCCTTTGCTGAGAGTTGCAGGCGGGTCTCCCGGCTGGTATGCCCATCAGCCTTGAGCTCGGAAATGACTGTCGCATAGTCCTCAGGATTGACCACAATCGTCACGCTCTCCCAATTCTTTGCCGCACTTCGGACCATCGAAGGGCCTCCGATGTCGATGTGCTCGATGGCATCTTCCATTGTCACATCCGGCTTGGCTATGGTCTCACGGAATGGATAGAGGTTGACACACACCAGGTCGATAGTGCCTATTCCGTTGTCTTCCAACTGCTTCATGTGGTCTGGAATATCCCGTCTCGCCAGCAAGGCCCCGTGGATTTTCGGATGGAGGGTCTTGACCCTGCCGTCGCAAATCTCGGGGAATCCGGTGACATCGCTCACGCTCGTCACAGGCAGCCCTGCCTCTTTCAACATTCTCATAGTACCACTGGTGGAAAGCAATTCCCACCCCAGCGATACAAGTTCACGGGCGAATTCAACCACGCCCGTCTTGTCGCTAACACTGATCAAAGCCCTCATTTTCTGTTATTTATCGATTATTCGTTTTAAATTACAAAGCATTAGGCTCCCGTCAGAGTCCCTGAGGTGCATCCCGTTTCCCTCGCACCATTTCCAATACTTGCACTTCCCGCACTCGTCCTTCTTCATCCACGAGCGGTCCCTGTAGGGTTGGAACTTGTTTATCCAGACCTCCCAGAAGTCATCTTTGTAGATATTGCCTTGATGATAGTCAGAGCGGATGCTGGTGCAGGCTGAGATGGACCCGTCAATCAAGACAGAACCGATCGTGACTCCGGCCTGGCAGGTGAAAAAGTGATCCCTGACATCACCTTCGTAATGCCCTAGGAAGCCTTCGCAACCGAAACTGGCGTGTATCCGGCCTTCCTTTCGTGTCTCCTTGATGAAATCGAGCATCCCACGGTACATTTCAGCCGGAAGCTGAAGGTCCGGGTCCAAGGCCGCGCGGCCGGTCGGAAAGATAGAGAAAAGCCTCCAGTCCTTCAGGCCGAGACTAATCAGATGCTCCTTTATCTGATTGAGTTCCTTATAGTTCCGACGATTAACGCAAGTCACGACATCAAAGGCGATGGCTCCAGAGTCCACAACCATCTTGATGGCTTGTGAAGCTCGTTCGAAACTGTTTTCCCTTCCCCGCAGCCAGTCATGGTTCTCTTGCAAGCCGTCCAGGCTTATTGTCATGGAGTGGAGGCCTGAAGCTAATAGCCTCTTGTACCTTTCCGGAGTCAGTCCGTAGGCGTTGGTGACCATCCCCCACGGAAAGCCCCGGGAATATATTCCCTTGCCACACTCCTCGAGATCGGCCCGCATGGTCGGTTCGCCTCCGGATACAATCACGAAGACCTTGTGAGGATCCGTGTGAGTGGCAATCCCGTCAAGGACCTTAAAGAAATCCTCTTTAGGCATATCTGGAGTGTTAGCGACTTGTTTACAGTCACTTCCACAGTGGCGGCACCGAAGATTGCATCGCAAAGTGCTCTCCCAGAAGAGCTGTCGGAGAGGATAGCCCTCCGTCTCTGACTTTCTCAAAGACCGGGCGATATCCAGCGCCAACCTTCTTCTGAGTGAAACCTCTGCCATTACTCCTTTTTCATCTTTTTGGTTCCGGATATTGTGTATTCACCTGAATACCAATGATTGTCTCCCTTCTTGGTCTGGACGGGCGCGAAGTCCATGGAGTCTTTCGCGAATGAGCCACCGTTGAGGTTTCCGTCAGCATCCTCGAATACTACCCGGATATCTTTTGTGATTCCGAACAGATTATAAGACCCTGATGCTTTTCCAGAAGCGTCTGTCTCAATGTAAGCCAACTCTTCACGATGTTGCGCTGATATCAAGACAGGAGAGACCTTGATGCCTTTCAACGGGGTTCCAGCCTCATTCTGTACGGTTATGTCCACCTTGAAATCACAGTTAGGCGTACCGTATTCGGTGCGGGGAATAAAGGGTAAATCGCAGCTTGTGAATCCCGGGGCCCCGATAAGCGAGGGGCCGAAAACGGAAAGGAGTTTTTTTAGTAACCTTCTCATAATCTTTGTAGTCTTTACAGACTAAACACAAGATTTTATGGAATATTGCTTCAAATATGCGAAATATTTACTCCCGGCTGGTCTGTGACCTTGCCGATGACGGCGGCCTTGTCGCCATATTGGGCCAGGATGTCAATCGCCTCACCGGCCTGGGTGGCGTCCATCGCCAGCACCATTCCGATGCCCATGTTGAATATATTGAACATCTCCCTGTGCGGAATCTTGCCATATTTCTCAAGGAAGTGGAAAATCGGAAGAATCTCCCAGGTGCCCTCGTGTACCTCGATTCCTTGGCCTTCCTGAAGGATTCTAGGGATATTCTCATCAAAGCCGCCACCAGTGATGTGGGCCACCCCATGGACATCCAGTTGCCGGATCACATCAAGAACTTGCTTGACGTAAATTCTAGTGGGAGTCAAGGCCACAAGTCCGAGAGGTTCGTCGGTGCCAAGCTCCGGATAGGCCTTATTGAGATCCAACTCATTGTCAGCGAATATCTTCCGCACAAGGCTGAAGCCATTGCTATGGACTCCGGTGGAGGCGATTCCGACAAGGACGTCCCCGACTTTGACTTTCGTCCCGTCAATCAACTTGCTCTTCTCGACTACTCCGGTGGTGTAGCCGGCGATGTCATATTCCCCGTCCTCGTACATTCCGGGCATTTCCGCTGTCTCACCGCCTACAAGGGCGCATCCGGCCTGGCGGCAACCGTCAGCCACTCCGGCAACTATAGCCTCGACCACCTCTGGACGGGTCTTTCCTTGGGCCACATAGTCCAGGAACACAAGAGGTTCCGCACCCTGGGCCAACACGTCATTGACGCACATGGCCACGGCATCAATACCTATTGTGTCGTGCTTGTCCATAGCGAAGGCTATCTTCAATTTGGTACCCACGCCATCAGTTCCGCTCACCAGGACCGGCTCCTTGATGTTAAGAGCCGAAAGGTCGAACATCCCGCCGAAAGCTCCGATATTGCCCATAACTCCCAACCTCGCGGTTGAGGCGACGTGCTTCTTGATTCTTCTCACAACATCGTAGCCCGCTTCCAGGCTCACGCCCGCTTTCTCGTAGTCAACAGCCATAGTATTTCCGAATTAGTTATCTACAAATTTAACCAATAAAGAGGAATATACCCGCATTTTTCGGATATTTGCATATATGGAAAAGACTAAAATCGTTTTCGCCACTGGCAACCGTGGTAAACTTCGCGAGGCTTCAGAGATTCTCGGCGAGGGGTATGAGCTTTACACACCTATGGACTTCGGTCTGACTGATGACATTCCAGAGACCGGAACCACGTTGGAGGAGAACTCACGCCAGAAAGCGGAATACATTTTCGAGAGGAAGGGTTGCGACTGCTTCGCCGATGACACGGGCCTTGAGGTGGAGGCTCTGGGGGGTGCCCCGGGAGTTTATACCGCTCGTTACGCTGGCGAGGGGAAGGATTTCGGGAAGAATATGGACAAGGTGCTCGCCGAGTTGGAAGCTCTTGAGGCTCAAGATCCTACGACAACGAGAAGAGCCCGTTTCCGCAGCGTGGTGACATTGATTCTCGGCGGGGAAGTTCATCAATTCGAAGGGGTTATGGACGGAACCATCGCTCGTGAAAAGTCCGGTCGCGGAGGTTTCGGCTACGATCCTATATTCATTCCTGACGAATATCCGGGTCTGACCGCCGCTGACATCACCGAGGAGCAGAAAAATGAGATTTCCCACCGTGGCAAAGCCCTCCGCGCCATGGCGGCATTTTTAAAAGGGTAATGAAATCAAAGGCGGAACTGATAATCCTCAATCACACCAAATTCGGAGAGAACTCGATCGTGCTCCACACGTTGAGTTCCGAATATGGCCGTCGGGGCTTTTTGGTTAAAGTCAGCCCCCGCACCGCCATGGCCCTGTTCCTGCCTTTGAATATTCTTGAGGCCGAGGTGACGGAGAACCCTAAATCCAGCCTTTGGTTCGCACGGAACTTTGTGAGTGTCAATCCTTTGAATGGAATTCGAAGTAATATTCACAAGAACACGATGACACTCTTCATGAGCGAGGTGCTGTACCGGGTCGTGAAAGATCAAACGAATGAGGATGGTCTGGCGGATTGGCTGAAAGGTCAGATTCTGACACTGGATGCCCTCCAGAGCGACTTCGCGAATTTCCATTTGCTCTTTTTGCTTAACCTTTGCGCGGCTCTGGGTTTCGATCCTGATTTAGCTGGTTTAGCCCCATTCGCTGACAAGAAACTGATTCATATTGAGGCGCTTCTGAAGACTCCTTTCGCCGAGGCCCTGCTGCTGCCTCTTTCCGGTGCTGACCGAAACGCCATCGCCGAATCCATCCTGAAGTACATTGAGTACCACACCGAATCCGCCGTCAATGTCCGCTCCCTGGCGGTACTCAGGGAGATTTATGGCTGAACTTTGGCCCAGGTGTCAAAGAAGCCAGGGAAGGATTTGGCCACGCAAGCGGTATCGTCAATAACGACCGGACCGTCAGCTCCGAGTGAGGCCACGGTAAGGGCCATCGCCATACGGTGGTCGTGGAAGGAGGTATATTCACCGCCCTTTAGAAGAGTTCCGTTCAGGATTCGGCTTTCAAGGGAGTGGCCTTCGATGGTCAGCTGGTCGCCTTCAGCGTAGGCGGAGACTCCCATTTTTGTCAAAGTCTCGAGAATAGCCTTCCCTCGGTCGCTCTCCTTGCTCGCGAGGCGTTTGAATCCAAGAATATGGCTTGTTCCGGAGCAGAAGGCGGCCAGGATGGCAACTATCGGGAACAGGTCCGGACAGTTGTTGAGATCAGTGTCGAAGGCTCGGAGGGGTGCCTTTTGTGTGGTGATGATGCCGCTTTCGTCCTCCTGGGAGAGGCTGGCTCCGGCATCCATCAGGATGTCCATTATTGAGATGTCGGCCTGTAGGGAAGTCGTGTCAAGGCCCTGCAGCCGGACTATCCCGAAGACGGCTCCCGCCACAAGGAAGTTCGCGGCGGCACTCCAGTCTCCTTCGATGCTGAAACTTGCTGGCTTATATTCCTGACCACCTTTAATCTTAAATGTGATTCCTGTGCAGAGTCCCCAGTCCTGCGTCTCCATGAACTCCTCGTCACCCTCCATCTCGCTTCCGATCCTTATTCCGAACTTCTTCAACACGTCGATGGTGATGAACATGTACGGAATGCTCTTGGGATCATGGACATGGATCACGGAGTCTCCTTTAAGTAGAGGCAGGGCCATTAACAGTCCTGAGATCAATTGGGATCCGTCTTTTCCGGAAATATCCACTTTTCCGGGAAGAAGCGGACCTTGGACAGAGAGAGGCACTTTAATATCACCACTTGCCTGCTCCCCAAGAGGCCTCAAAAGTGTTCCGAACTTGGCCATGATCTCTGTGGCGCCCTTTAACGGTCTGTTCAGCAATGTGCCTTCTCCGGTGATATTCACGACCTTGGACTTTTCGTTTTGGAGAGCGGCCACAATGGGGATCATGAGTCGGGTCAGCAGACCGGATTCGCCGACATGGATTTGACCGGGTAGATTCTTCGCATCGCTCAGAATGACAGCGACGGCTTTAGCGGCTTCGCTATCTTCGCATGGGGTGTAACCGTCGAGAGTCGAGTCATTTCCCGCCAAAGCCGCGGCGATGATAGCTCGTTGGGCGAAACTTTTTGACGACGGCATCTGAAGTACCGCACCGTCGAAAGGGCGACCATCGTCTCGCTGCGCTTCGCGCCCTATCCGGGAAAATGCTCGACGGTGGTCGCCTTCCGACGGCGAAAAACCACCACCATAGATCGCTTCAGTCATCTCTGAATATGGCCACTGGCCGGGGGCCGCTGCCTCCTCCGAAGTTAGGGCGGCGTAAGTGAAAGGCGATCCGAGGCGAAGGCATTCAAGCCTGCTGGACCGTCCGGCCTCACCCATGGCGAAAGCCACCAGGCGTCCTTCCTCATATTCATTATAAAGGGATAGGACTCGGGTGACATCAGCTTCGGAACTAGCTGACACTGCGATCTTTATGATTTCTCCTCCGAATTTGCGGCATCTGTCAGCGGTCTCCCTCAGATATTCAAAAGACGGCGTCCCGTCAAAGAAATGAGCGGACCGGATCATCCTTGTGCCATATTCGCTGCAAGCCCTGCGGAGGCGTTTTCCCATCTCTTTGGGAGCCTCAAGTTCCAGATCGATAAACGCGGCTCCGGCTTCAATGGCGGCCTGAAGCTTAGCCTCGGCTTCCTCCCATGTGCCGTTCCCATCTCCCGCCACTCTGCAAGTGGCTATGAGAGGAGTATCCGAAGAAGAGAAAACCGTTTCGATCTCATCCTCGGTCAATGGACAGCGGTCAAGTCGTATTTCCGCCATCTGGATGGCTGGGGAAGCGTTTTCAAGGAGATCCAGAATCTCCTCGGCCGAGCGGTTCTGCAGTGTGACGCAAATCATTGTTTATTCTTCTAATAGACTGGCTACCTCTTCCGGACTAAGGTCTCTGGTCTCTACATTGCCAACCTCAAAAGGCAGTACGAAGTGTACGATATCGCCCTCGGCTTTCTTGTCCTTTCGCATCGCTCCAGTCAGGTCACGGACATTAAAAGGGCAATCAACAGGCATTCCACAAGCTTCAAAATCGGCCTTCAAACTATCCGCAAAGCCTTTTTTTGCTAAATTCTTTATTTCGGAAAAACGAGCCGCGAGGATTATTCCCATCGATACGGCCTCGCCGTGACTTATCTTCTCATTGGACATCTTCTCAATGGCATGGGCGAAGGTGTGTCCGAGATTGAGCAACCTGCGTTCCCCTTTCTCGAAAGGATCCCTGCCGGCTATCCCGGCTTTCACCTGGGCGGCTTCAGCGATCAGAGAGTTGAGGGCAGAAGAATAACCGGATATATCTCCACCGGCTTCCCGGATGCTGGATAAGGTCTCCACCGCCTTCTGATAAAGGCCTTTTGAGTTGTCGATAATGAAGGTCTTGAGAAGCTCGGCGGCTCCACTGATAATCTGTGAATATGGCAGAGTCTCAAGAGGTTCCGGGCATATAAACACAACTTCCGGTTGGCGGATGACTCCAATCATGTTTTTGTAAGAGTCGAGGTTGACTCCGGTCTTTCCTCCGATGGCTGCGTCGACTTGTGAGAGGAGGGTTGTCGGCACGAAGGCGAAACGGATGCCTCGTTTGTAGACCGAGGCGGCGAAGCCGGTCATGTCAGTGGTGATTCCTCCGCCGATTCCTAGCAAAAGAGCCTCCCGATCCGCTCCATTTTCCATCAGCCAACGATTGATCTCAACGACAGTGGAGATGTCCTTATTGTCTTCTGTGGCGTCAATCTCGAATATTCCATCCGCCTCTATCCCAATCATTTCCGCCAGATTGCGAACATTCCGGTCGCACACTATGAATAGCTGATGTGCCGGCGTTGAGGGAGCTCCCTCCGCCTCCCTGCGCTTCGCGCCCTGTCCGGGTAAATGGTCGGCGGCAGTGACTCCCTCAACGCCGGAAGACAACTCCTTCAGACATTTCCCGACCTCCGAAATAGCGCAATGCACGATATTTATTATGTCGCTCAATTTTGCCGTTTTTTATAATTGATTAAGAATAAGCACTTTACAAAAAACGAGTAGCCAATTAATCTACACATTTTCCATAAAACACTATAAGTCAGCAGCTTATGAAAAACGCCTTTTAAAAGTCGTAAAGGTTTAGACCAAGTGATGGCTCGAAACGGCGGCCGACCTTGCAGTGGAACTTTGTGACCACCAACTCACAAGCGCCGTTAAGAGTGCAGCAAAGCAGATGACCACCGACTACAGTGTAGTCCCTGCGCCCGAAATTGGCGTGGAGGTGGAGATATGGCTTGCCGTCTTTCTCAGAGATATTCCCGACAAGGCTTGAGATCTCCATCTGCTCATCAAAAGTCTTGTCAACATATTTCTTGGTCGCCGGATCAAGGAAACGCAGTGTGGCTGAGTTCACAGCCCCTATTCCAGAGACTTCCCCGGCTAGAATCCCTTGCTTCTCGCAGAAAGCGGCCAATGCTGCCACCACTTCCTCGTGGTTGTCAATGCTCACGACATATTTGTCGCCATCTTGGACAAAAGAGTACATATTAAATTGATTTTCAAATTTCCGTGAAGATAGGTAAAAATCATTATTCCTTGCTGCGGTAACCGTCGTATTTGTCGAGAAAACCGTAGGTGAAGCCCAATGTGTTGGATGGGGCGGAGACATCTGTGCTGATGCTGAAAGTCTCAAGTATCTCCTTGACGGATAGATGTTTCTCGTTGAAATATTCCAGGCACCTGTAATTCTCTTTCCCATCAAAAGTTTTGAGGTTTTTCTCCCCAAGGCGCAAGGTCTGTTCGGTTGGGAGCAGACTCCGCATCCCATTCTCGTCCCTGCCTTGGAGAATGTAGAGAATATCTCCGGCCTTCTTGGCTTTCCTTAAATTGTAACCCAGCGTTTGTTTCTCATACATAGCGACTTCCGCAATAAGTCCCCCGCCTTCGGTGACCTTTCTGTTGGCCCTGTTGAAGCATATCACAAGCCTCATGGAAGCGAACTCAGTGCAGAAATTGAAGTCGCCGGTGGAGTCCATGAATCCAGCGAGAGGGCCCTTCCCGCCATATTTGGGAACAAGGCATTTGCGTATTGCTTCAACCTTTCCGGCGCCCCAAGGCTGGGTTCCGGTAGGAATATCGTCCTTGGTCCATGAACAATTTGGTCCGGCGAGGAAACCGCATCCGTTAATGAAATCATATTCAGGAAGATACCTTCCTTCCTCGTCCCTTGCCATCGTCATGGCTATGACTCCTTTGCAATAATCGTGAAGTCCGAAAACATCGACCGCCGCCATTACCGGACTGACCTCCGAGGCGGAGCATACCCAGATGTCGAATCCGTTATCATACAGCGCCTTCCAGAGTTCCCGGATATTGTCAGTCACGCTCACGCCGTCGATCCACGAATGGGTACCTGATGATCCGGTCCAGGAGCGTTTCAAGGTCTCCACGGATGAATACAGCAGATGCGATCTTTTCGCCATCTCATAAAGGTCGTCGCCAGTCATTCCGGCGAACCATCCCATTGTCCAAAGGTAGGCTTCGTCCGCGGTCATATAATCTTGAAGCAGATCATACATCCGCCCCATACCGACAGCGAAATCCTTCCATGCCGGATCATCCCTCAATACAACCCCAGTCTTGTTGTCAACTCCCGCGGGAGTGAACGGACCATATCGGTTGTAAAGGTCATTATAGCCACTGACAGTCTCTCTCAATACGTTCTGGAGGCTCTCCGGGTAGGCTCCCATCCCGGTAAACGCCATCTCGGCGAACTTTTCCGGATTAAGATTGAAACACATGTTCTCAAGTTGATAGATCATCAGCTGCTCTGAAATATCGAATATTGAGCAGGTGTTGTCGAAATCGAAAACAACATAAGGACGCTCCTTTTTATTGCCTTCTGTCCGGATGAAACTGTTGATAGCCTTCTTGGCGTCCGGGTTCCAATCAGGATGGGTCACATACTGGGTGCAAGCCTGTGTGGCGATGA
>JAEEGI010001696.1_pt1 | contig 54550 bp, 46 predicted proteins | sample 8958751 | NCBI WGS metagenome assembly JAEEGI01 (sample SAMN16246545, study PRJNA631951) | gut metagenome | biome: gut microbiome; feature: rumen; material: KS-attached | host: Bos | place: Iran: Karaj | collected 2018-10
CAACTACACCGTGAAATATAACTATTAATCACAATGGATATTGGGCGTATATAGGAGAAAATATGGAACAGGAAAAGAAAATCGGAAGAAAACTTGATAACAACGAATTGTCTTATTTTTGCGGCCAGATGGCCTTAATCTTAAAGTCCGGCATCTCTGCCTTAGAGGGCATTGACATGATGAAGGACGACAATTCCTCCGAAGAGGACAAGGCAATCTTAGACAGCATCAAAAACGATATGATTCAGAACGGAAGCCTCTTCCAGTCCATGGAGAATACAGGCTTGTTCCCGAATTACATGCTGCACATGGTACGCATCGGTGAGCAGACCGGTAACCTGGATGAGGTAATGCACTCTTTGCAGGAGCATTACGAGCGGGAAGAAAGCATTCGTGTCTCCATCCAGAATGCACTGATTTATCCCTTCATTATGGCGGGCATGATCATCGTGGTTATTCTCATTCTGTTGGTTCGCGTTATGCCGATTTTTAACCAGGTATTCAAACAGTTAGGAACCGAGATGACCGGATTTGCTGCGGGACTTCTCAATATCGGAACCGTCATCGGAAGATACTCCATGGTATTGATTCTGATTCTTGCGGTTCTTTTGGTATTGGCATTTTTAGGTGCCCGCACCGAGAAGGGTCGCCGCATTGGCAGTGCTTTTTTGAATAAGTTCCCATTCTTCCGTTCCTTAAACAGCCGTATCAATGCCTGCCACTTTGCCGGCGGTATGGCAATCACCTTACGCAGCGGTATTTCTCCGGACCAGTGCTTCGAAATGGTAAGCGAATTATCCGAAGATCCGGATTTCAAGAAGCAGTTAGAAGCCTGCAACGAGAAAATGATGAGCGGCCTTACTATGGCAGACGCCTTAAAAGAAGTGGGCATCTTCGGCGGTGTTTATTCCCGTATGACTTCCATCGGTAACAAGACCGGTGCCCTAGATCAGGTTATGAGCCAGATTTCCGATTTGTACCAGGAAGACATCGATAACAAGATCAACAACCGTTTGGCTGTATTAGAGCCGGCACTCATCATTGTATTATCCATTATCGTGGGTATTATCCTGTTGTCCGTTATGTTCCCGTTGCTTGGCATTATGGCCAGCCTGTAAAGGAGGGAGTTTGCTATGGCACGTTTTGAGTACAGTGATTCCCACCGCAGCTCGCGGCGAAAGCGCATCACCGCCTTTCTTCCACTGCTGTTTTTCGTGGGTGTCATCGCATTATTCTCGTTTGCAACCGGCGTTCTCTCCGGCGGTACCACTGCCCGTCAGAAAGCCAGTTTAGAGAATGCTCTGATGAATGATATTACCTATTGTTACGCCACCACCGGTCGCTATCCGACGGACCTTGAGATGATTAAGTCCCAGTATGGCTTGACCTATGATGAGGATTTGTTTTTCGTTGATTATCACGTTCAGGGAACCAACATCTTCCCGGATGTGACCATTCTCGAACAGAAATAGGAGCAACCACACATGCAAAACAACAAAAAGAAAACCGGGCCAATTGAATTTGTGTTTCCGATTCTGCTGTTTTTGATTTTTACCCTGTCAGCACTGTTTATTATTCTGTTTGCTGCACAGATTTATCAAAAAATAGTAGATGATTCCTCTATCAACTATAGCGCAAACACTGCAATTTCCTATGTTTCCGAGAAAATCCGTCAGGGTGAGAACGAAGACGGCATTGAAGTCGGATCTTTTCAGGATTGCGACGCTTTGATTCTACATAACCACGTCAAGGACGTAGATTATGCTACCTACATTTATTTTTACGACGGTGCGCTGTACGAGTTTATGTCGGAAGCGTCCCGCATCTCTGACATGAACGTAGGAACCGGAACCGCCATTTTGGAAGTAGCGGATTTTACCATTACCGAAGACGACAATCATCTCATCTCCTTTTCTTGCACGGATGAATCCGGCAACACTTCCGAGGCGATGATTGCGATTTCCACAGAATAAGGGGAGGATGACATGGCACAAAGACATCGGGCTTCCCACGGAAGTCTATTCCTGATGGAACTTATTTTTTCCATACTGTTATTTACCATTATTGCCACCATTTGTATCTCTGGCTTTGTTAAGGCTCACACCTTAAGTCGTGACGCTTCCTTACAAACCCACTATGCAACCATGGCCGGCAATGTTGCTGAGGTGATTCGTTCCGGTGACGACTGGGACTCCACCATTGATGAAATCTTAGCTTATTACCCAGAGACGTCCGTCATTTCTTCTGACGGCTCCGAAGAGACATTGCTTTCCGATTCCACCTTAAAAATCAGCAATCTGCCACGAACCATTCATATCTATTTTGATAAGGACTTTCATCCTTGCGGCATCAAGGCTGCTGCTTACTGTGCTGAGGTAAATCTTTCTTACGAAGATGCACTTTTGACTGCAGATATTGGCATCCGCATCGGTGGAAATACCGCCCATGTATATGAGCTTAGCATTGATCACTTTTTTCACAGAGTCACTGAGGAGTAGTTATGTACGTTGAGAAACAGGGCTTTACCAAAATCGAACATTCCAAAAACAATCGCCAAATGCCTCCGGTAAATATGGGTATTTCCCTCTTACTTGTGGTATTCTTAGCTTTGTGTTTGTTTACCTTTGCTGCTATTGCGCTCTCTTCCGCTTTGAATGAGTCCAAGCAGGCAGCAGATATGGTTGCGCGGAAACAGGCTTACTATGCAGCCTGCAACGAAGCGGAACGCAGCTTGCGGGATTTGGATGTGGAACTTGCCGGTGGCAAATCCATCTTAAGTATTTCCCAGACCCTGCATTTTCCTATAAGCGAAGACCAGGAATTACAAGTTACCATTGAGCCCGCCGGCGAAGGCCACGACTATCGCATCACCGGCTGGCAAACCATCGATACAACGGAATGGGAGTCCGTTGATCAGGTTACCTTAATTCAATAATTCAAGGGAGGAAGAATCATGACACCGGAAGAAATGGAACAATATGACCGAAAAACAACTGAGACCTTACAAGCGACCGTTGATGCTCACGCATCCGATATCTTTATCGTAGCCGGCCGTCCGATTTCCTATCGTAAACACGGTTCCATCCGTGCCTTAAACGACGAACGTTTGATGCCGGATGCCACCAATGCTTTTGTAGAATCCCTCTACCGTCTGGCAAATCAGCGTGATATTCGCTTGCTTGACTGTGGTGATGACGACTTCTCCATTGCCTTACCGGGCATTGCGCGATTCCGTGTCAGCGCTTACAAACAGCGTGGTTCTATGTCTGCTGTTTTACGTATCATTGCTTTCCAGTTGCCGGATCCTACCGAGCTTGGCATTCCACCTCAGATCATTGAGATGGGCAACGATACCAACGGTATGGTGTTAGTTACCGGTCCTGCAGGTAGTGGTAAATCCACCACCTTAGCCTGCATGATTGACCACATCAATCAGACCCAGAACTCTCACATCATCACCCTAGAGGACCCAATCGAGTATCTGCATCGCCACAACCAGAGTATTGTTTCTCAGCGTGAGTTGAACGTAGATACCGAGAGTTTTGTTTCCGCTCTTCGTGCCGCTTTGCGTCAGAGTCCGGATGTTATTCTCTTAGGTGAGATGCGTGACTTTGAGACTATCTCTGTTGCTATGACTGCTGCCGAGACCGGACACTTACTGCTCTCCACCTTACATACCATTGGTGCAAGTAATACCATCAACCGTATCGTGGATGTTTTCCCGGCCAACCAGCAGCACCAGATTGCGGTACAGCTGTCCTGCGTTTTGAATGCCGTTGTTTCTCAGCAGTTGCTTCCTACCGTGGACGGTGGTATTGTTCCTGCTTTTGAAATCATGACCATTACGCCGGCGATCCGCAACATGATTCGTGACAACAAGATTTACCAGATTGACGGTGTGATTTACTCCACCTCCGGTAACGACAACATGATTTCCATGGACAACAGCATCAAGTCCTTATATCAGCGTGGTCGTATTACCAAGGAGACGGCGCTCACCTTCGCTGTGAATCCGGACCGCCTAGGGATCTAGAATATAATACGAGCTCCACAGCTATCTATAATCTTCTTCAGACCCGCTTGCGCTTCGTTCCATGCGTAGCGGCACGTAAGCTCACATTCGTTCGCTAAGTGCCGACGCATTCCAAGAGTCTTCAGAAGATATAAATAGCTGTGGGGCTCTTTTCTACTAGCGACATTCTCACACACTCGCTACAGAAAATATGCGCCTGCCAAGGACGCTATATACTGGTTTTCAGTATTTTCTCTTCCTGACAGCGCAGATACTGAAATTGACGCTCATCCCGTATCCATGAGCGCATCCCATATCAGTATTTACCGTTCCACAGCGTGAGGATACTGAAAATTGATAAAGTGCCACGTTGCGTAGTACATCCAGAATCAGTATCTCACCTCCCTGACAGCGCAAATACTGAAATTGACGCTCATCCCATATCCATGAACATATCCAATATCAGTATTTGCGTTCCCACGGCGTGAGGATACTGAAATTCGTAAATTCTTAGTGAAGCCCTTCCATTCAAGCTGTATTCACTAATACAAATCACCCCCAAATTGAAATCCCATTAGTGAATAATGCATTTCATAGGCGTTTCACTAAACTTTCTTCCATCAGTATGCCGCTAATCCCCCAGAAACATTAGTGAAACCACCAGTAAATACAAACTTCGCTAAGAAATTCTATTTTGCCGGGAATCATTCTTCTCATGCCCCCTGCTAACAAAAAAGCTGAGACAACTTGTGTGTCAAGGGCGAAGCCTCTTCGAGGTGCTTGCACCCTTGACACACAAACGTCTCAGCTAAAATCAAACAGCAGGGCCATGAGGATAATCACAATGTCCGCCGGCTCCAGGCCACGGCGCCACATCTTGCGCATCCATAATGGCGGTAGTTGCGGGTGAACTTGCTATCACGCTTGCGATAGATGGTGGCGCCGCAATTCCCGCAGGTGAAGACGTACTTATACTGCTCTGCCGTTCCTTCGTAGTTCTCGACGCCCTTCTCAGCGCCTTCCGTTACACGCTTAATATGATAACCATAATATGCGTTGATCACTTCCGCATAGCGCTTCCAGGTTCCCGTATGGCGCATGCAACCCTTACAGGTATGCAACAGTTCATGAATCATAGTCTCCTTACAGGATTGCTCGCTGATGCGCTCATCCGTAAGCAGGCTCTCTGCAATCTCTATGCTGTAGGTTCCGTCCGGGTGTCTGGTACACAATCCCCAGCGGCTCTTGGCCCTGGTATTAATAGACCAAGAAGTGACGGGCCCCAGCTGGATGCCAAGGCGCGTCACTTCCTGTATACATTCGTTCTTTAAACGTTCAAAATCCTTCATGATTCCTTCTAATCCCAGAGATCTGCCAGTTCCAGAATCAACTTCTCCGTCTTCTTCCATCCCAGACACGGATCGGTAATGGACTTACCATAGATGTGCTCCTCTGCCTTCTGGGCGCCGTCTTCTAAATAGCTTTCAATCATAAGTCCCTTCACAAGATGGCGAATATCGTCGGATACATGGCAGGAATGCATGACATCTTTACTGATACGAATCTGTTCCTTGTACTTCTTACCGGAGTTGGAATGATTACAATCCACAATAACTCCCGGATTCGGAAGACCACGGTTCTGGTATAGTGCCTGAACCTCTTTTAAATCCTCATAATGATAGTTGGCAATGTTCCGTCCGTACTTATCCACCCAACCACGCAGAATCACGTGGGTCAGCGGATTACCCGGTGTAGTTACCTCCCAACCACGATAGTTGAAGGTATGGCCGCTCTGTGCAGCCTCAACGGAATTCATCAGTACCGTAAGATCTCCGCCGGTAGGATTCTTCATACCGACCGGAATGCCCACCCCACTGGCGGTCAGACGATGCATCTGGTTCTCTACGGAACGTGCACCTACTGCTACATAGGAGAGCAGGTCTGACAGATAGCGATGATTCTCCGGGTACAACATCTCATCCGCACAGGTAAAGCCACACTCCGTAGCCGCACGCATGTGCAAAGAACGAATCGCGATAATGCCCTTCAGCAAATCCTCCTTCTTCTCCGGATCCGGCTGGGAGAACATGCCCTTGTAGCCCTTACCGATGGTACGAGGCTTATTGGTATAGATGCGCGGTACGATAAAAATCTTATCTGCTACCTTTTCCTGAATCTTCTGTAAGCGGGAAATGTATTCGATGACCGGATCTTCATGATCCGCAGAGCAAGGTCCAATCACCAACAACAGTCGGGAATCCTTGCCTTCCATGATGTTGCGGATGACCGCATCCCTGGATTCTTTTAATTCCTGTATTTCTTTACTCACCGGATGCTGCTCTTTCAGCTCCTTGGGCGTCGGCAGTTTCCGTATGAATTCCATATCCATGTCCATTGTGTAAATCTCCTTTTTTCTTTCTTTTCCTAACATATAAAATAAACGAAAACGAGGCATCCATCAACACTTTTCCAAAAAGTATTGGTGGATACCCCGTTCTCTAAAAGAAAGGATTGAAAGGAAAAAAGGTAAACGATTCTTCGCTTTAAATTATCTTACTCATCTCTACATGCTTATTATACTACTTTTTTGCGCAAAATAAACAAAAAATATCACAAATTTGCATTTTTTTCAGCCGTTTTAACCTAAAATGCTAGAAATTCATGTCAAAAGACCTTGAAGTCTTACTTCCAGCCGGTAACATCCAGTACTTCGAAGCCTTCCGCCTTACCTTTGAGCTTAATGGTAGCGCCCAGAGACTCCACGGTAATGTCTTCTTTTAGTTGGTCAGCAACCACGCGGCTGATGTAAATGTGCCCAGCAGGTGCGTTGGCCTCTAAGCGAGCAGCAGTATTGACGGTATCTCCGATGGCGGTATAGTCCATACGGTCCGGCGCACCAATATTACCAACGACCGCCGGTCCGAAGTTCACACCAACACCAACGTTCAGAGGCACACCCATGCGCTCCTGCAAGCTAGCAGAAATCTTAGCAGCCCCATCGATGATGTCCTGGGCGCATTTTACAGCGTGCAACATCGGATTCTCCATGGATAACGGCGCACCCCAGAAGGCCATGGTACAGTCGCCGACAAACTTATCCAGCGTACCATGATTCTTGTGAACGCAATCACTACACATGCCAAGGTACTCATCCAGAATGGAAACAACTTGCTCCGGCGTCATATTCTCCGACATGGTGGTAAAACCACGAATATCCACGAAGAGAACGGCGATATCACAGGACTTACCGTTGAGGCCAAGGGCGTCGGTGCCATCTTTTAACAATTCGGCAACGATGGAAGAATCTACGTAACGCTCGAAGGTCTTGGTGATCTGCTTCCGCTCTTCTCTCTGTCGCAGGAACTCCCACACGATAACAAGGATGTATACGATAAAAATACCCAGCGGAATCCACAACGGATGGATAACCGTTCCTTTGTTATAGAGCACGATGGCAACTGCCGTACTTGCTCCGATGAGGATGACTGCAAGGGCGCTGGACGGCGCTAGTTTTAACTTGATAAAAAGCGCCATGGTGCAGAAGGTAATTAAGAATAACAACAAGAGCTGGATGGCATCCCCAGCTTCCTGCTTGTAGTTCTCTGCCATTAACTGCTCTACCACGTTGGCCTGATACTCCACACCAAACATGTTGCGGGAACGGTCAATGGGCGTAATCACATTATCCTGCAAGCCTGCTGCATAAGGTCCGATGTAGACGATTTTGCCTGCATAATAGGACGGATCTACCTTGCCATCAATCAAATCCGCAATAGATACTCCGTCGTAAAAATCTCCCGGCGCTCCGGTGTAGGCAACATAGTAACGGCCGCGGCTATCAGTTGTTGGATATACAACAGATTTCCCCTGCTGTTTTAGGTATTCTTCTGTCGCAACAGCAGCCATGGAATAGACACGTTCTCCGTTTGGATTATCGATGTATAGAATGCTATGACGAAGCACACCATCCCCATCGTACATGGCGTTAATGTGACCGATGGTAGACACCTCTTTCAAGGCATCATAGGACTCCTCATAGGCTGTAATGGCATAGTCATTGATGACATACTTGCCGGATTCGTCGTACTGTCTTGTGGTTCCAAAAGCAGCTGATGCACCGGTTACTACACAAGGGAGCTTGCCTGCTGCCTCTGCCAAGCGTTCATCACTGGCATCACCACGAAGACCACTGTACAAGGTATCGATAGCTACTACTGCAGGCTGTCTCTCACTATCCGATGCCAACTGTTCTAGAGCCTGGGCCATAATGCTTCGATCCCAGGATTGGAATGGACCATATTCCTGCAGGGCCTTTTCATCAATACCGATGACAATGACTTTGCCGGAGGTTAACTCCTGTCGTTGGAACAAGGCATCTGCCACTCTGTTGTCAAACCAACGGAATAAACCTAATCCCGTCAGTAAGGTGATTGCTGCAGCAGTGATGGCTGCAATTGCTAATTTTATGACTCTGCGATGGGTAAAAAGACTCATGCTTCCTCCTTTTTCCATGCTTCGCTATCTTTGAACATCTGTAAGATTTCTGCATCCAACTTGCCTTCACCAACCATGGCATCCAAGATACCAAAGGCCTTCTCCGTCGGCATTGGCGGCTTGTATGGACGATCCTCTGCCGTTAGGGCATCGTAAACATCCAAGATGGTTAAGAGACGAACTTCCTTCGGAATGGTGTCTGCCTTCTCATGATTCGGATAACCGCTACCATCTAGGAACTCGTGGTGGGCGCTGGCCCAATCCGGAACCTTCTCATAATCGCCCTGGAAGTGTACCTGATCTAAGAGGCGTCTGGTATGTACTACGTGGCTCTGGATGATTTCACGCTCCTCTGCCGTTAAAGTTCCCTTTTGAATCTGCATGGCATGAAGCTCGTCTGCATTTAGTAGCGGCTCCTGTCCACCATCCGCCGTGGTCACCATAATCCCAGCTGCTTCCTTGATGGCATCTAGCGTCTCATTTGGAAGGAATCCTGCGGTATTGGACTTTAAGATTAATTCCTTAGCTTCGTCCATCTTTTTCTGCAAAGCTTCTACTTCTGCTGCGGACTCCGGATGTTCTAACATGGCCACACGATTCATCAGGGTTCCAATGTCCATCTTGTGCATCCACGCATCCATGCGGTCTCCCATGCGATCCGGCTTATCCATAATCTCCAGAGGGATAACCAGTTTGCCCACGTCATGCAACCAGATGCTCATGATATATGGGTCAATCTCCTCCTTCGGGAACTTCCAGTCATAGTCCTGTTCATTCAACCATGCGATAAAACGCTCGCCGTAGTGGGCCATATTCTTGGTATGGTTGGCATTGTAGGGGCTTCTGGTATCGATGGCCGTCGCCATAACTCCCACGAAGTTATGCAGCAAGTCTGTGACCTGTTCTGTCAGTTTCTTATTCCTCAAGCTTACGCCGGCTAAGGAATTCAGGGCGTAGACCGTTTCCTCCGCTTCTGTTGGAAATGGAACAATCTCCCCGTTATCATCCATGGCGTTAATGAGCTGCAATACGCCGATGACCTTGCCACGGTCGTCTTCCATTGGAAGAACCATCATGGACTTGGTGCGGTAAGCGTTCATCTCGTCGTACTTTTTCGCTCCGCTAAAATCAAAGCCTTCAGCCTCGTACACATCCGGAATGTTTATACGACGGTCGTCCATGGCACAGACCGCACACACATGATTCTTGGAAAAAGGTACCGGCGGCAGGGTCATATTGCCCTGATTTTTACCCATAAAAAAGTTTTTGGACCTCGTGATTGCAGTATGGAACGCAAGACAATCCGGCTTAACCACATAGATTGTCCCTCCATCACAATTCACGAAGTCCATGGCTTCGGTCAAAATATTCTCTAATACGACATTAATGTCTTTCTCGGCAGTAATTGCAATTGCAATCTGCATCAGGCGTTCCTTGGTCATTTCCTTCATAGGTCCGCTCCCCTCACCGACTATAGAACGATTTCATCTCCTACCTTGGCGAATCGCACACGGGCATCGAGCGCCTTCATTCTGGCCTCTTCCTGTGCTAAAAATTCGTCCGTATGGGTAGTGTGATAGTGACTGTACAGAATCTGCTTGCCCCCACAAGCATCCAAAATCTCTAGTCCCCGTTCCTTGGTGGAGTGGCCGTATCCGCGATACTTCCGATACTCCTCCTGGGTGTATTGCCCATCGTAGATAAGGACATCGCAGTCTTTTGCGAATCGAATCAATTCCTCATCCCTGGAACTTCCATGTTCAAAATCTGTTGCATATACAACAGTTTTTCCTTCCGCAGTAACGCGATAGATGATGCTGCCTCCCGGATGATGGGATGCCATGGTTGCCACCGTAATATCCCCTCCGATGGAAAAAGAACCGCCCACCGTAATATCCTGCCAATCAATATTTGCCGGATATTCATCAATGGTAAGGGGCCAAAAGGGCTTCCCAAAAACCGCATTTACCGCCTCCCGGATTCCACTGTAATTCGTTGCATCTCCAACATTCCCGTAGATGTGAATCCGAGATTCTCCATGGGTCAGTCCTGAGAAAAAAGGCAGTCCCTGGATATGATCCAGATGCAAATGACTTAACAGGATGTATGTATTTTTTGCGATATCAAAGGATGCCGGAATTATACCGCTTCCGGCATCCAAATATATTTGTTTTCCACCAATATCCAGCCGGTAACAGGAAGTTGCCCCGCCATAAATGGCGTAGGCACTTCCGGCCAGCGGAACGGAGCCTCGTACTCCGTAAATGGTAAGTTTCATGTGTTCTCCCCTTAAAATTAGCTATTCACCCTATTGTTACTGCGCAATCAAATACAAGGTTGGGCTCTCTTGTGTTCCGGATGGCGTGTACTCTATCACAGTAGAATACGGGAAATTAATTGTACCTCCATCAGAGGCATAACATGTGTTTGCAAATGGCATATTCTCCGGACTATAGAATACTAGTTTTTGTCCATAATCTACGGAATATACTCTGCCTGGCTCATAGGCAGCCATGCCTGCATAATTAAGCCCATTAATAAACGCCTCTGGTTGACCTGTTGTATCAACTGTTACATTATAGACAATCTCTGCAAAAATAGTTTTTATGCTAGCGTCGTTATCCGGCATAGTAACAGTTGTCGTAGCACTTCCGATATTTGATACAACTGCACCACCTTCTGCCAACCAGCTCACAAACTTGTATCCTTCTGCAGGTTGAGCTGTAACTGTAATAGTAGCTCCACGATATGCTTCTACCGTGTTCGAAGCAACATAACAATTATCTTCTTGGACGTCCGTTACGCTAACCGTACCTCCTGCCGGAGATGAAGACACCGAACCTCCTCGAGAATCTCGATTATATGAATCAAAATCATCACTATGAATTCCCCAAACCACACGCAACGTTTGGACAGGTAACTGACTAAACAAAGGAGTGACAGTCACATTTGCTGCCGGCATAGTAAAAGCATTATTAGCCACAGAAACATTTCCTCCAGATGCGCTCCAGCCAACAAACTCATACCCATCCGATGGTGTCGCCGTCAATGTAATTGTCGTCCCTTCTGTTGCACTGTTTGCACTGGCACTTGCAGTACCTCCGGTTGCTGTATTCACCGTCACGGTATAGGTCGTAGGCGTTGTTGCGGCTGGTGTAGAACTCTGCTGTGCCGGTTGCTCCTCTGCAGGTGGTTCCTCTTCCTGAGTGTTTTGCGGCGTCACCGTCCGATTGGTGGTTGGTGTCTCTACCTCTTCCACTTCCTCCGGTTCTTCCTCTTCTTCCTCTTCCGGCTCCTTCATCTCTTCTAGAACTTCTTCAAGAAGTTCCTCATACTCCTCCGGCAAGTTCATCTCTTCCGGAAGAATCTTCTTAATAATTGCTTCGCGGATGACTGCCTTCGGCTCAAATCCGGTCTCTTCCACAAAGCGCAGGAACAATTCCGGATACTGTACGATGTTACGAAGCATCTCTCTCGGAACATCCTCAATGGTATAATTCTCCAGTTCAAAGGCCACTGTTTTTCCATCCTCGTCCAACAGGTAAACATGCACCTTCTGGCCGGCCGTAAAATCTGCCTCAATTGTCTCTCCGGTCTTCGGATTAATACCAGTCACATGCACAGTTCCGTCTCCGATATAGAGATCACTGTTCTCTGCATCCACCCAACCGCTGGTACCACGAATACCGACTACCATGGTGGAAGTACTGATGTCCATGGTCTCATCATCCGCCAGCTTCTCTGTAACATTGAAAAACAGACGGCCACTGTTGAGTTTTAATTCCAACGCTTTGCCCGACTTTTCAAATACAACGTTGCTCTTATTCTCGATTGTAAGGTATTTGGTATCATCCAAAGACAGATCAACTAAGCCGTCCCCTCCGGTCTCTAGCGCGTTTCCGGAGTACAGCTTCATGTTGTCCAAAATGGCCACGTCCTGACCGGACGCATCAAGAAGCGCCACCTCTCCCTCCTGGCGAATGAGACGCATGACCATCGCAGTTAACTTGTTACGATTTAGTAAAATGACGGCGCATATAATTGCAACAATTGCAAGCACGCCTATGATAATACCGAGAAGTGCTTTCTTGGAAAGTTTCTTATCCATACCCCTATCCCCTATGTTTTCTCAACAGTTACACTTCTCTAGTTCCCCAACTATTTACCATTTTAACATAACCGCGTTTCTTTTCACAACAAACAGGCATAAACATCACGTTTTCGGCATAATCGTCATTCTGAAATGCCTGTTTTCGGCTATTTCCAACAAAAAACCTGCCGAAATCCGAAGATTCCGGCAGGTAAATGCATTCTATTTTGTAATTACATTAGTTTCCTACGATGGCGCTCAGTGTTACGGTGTATGTTCCACCTTCCGACAATGGAGTAATAATAACTTGACTATTACTCTCCATATCTACAGCACAGTTATCCGGATCACTGGATTCAGCTCCAGATAGCCAAGAGGATCCACTTCCAATGGACATACCACTTACATCCAACGTATAACTTCCTTCCACCGGAATTTCTACTGCAGCACCATTTTCTACTGTTTCATTGTCATGCATTACTGTTAACTCGCTCGGATTATACGCAATGGTTACTCGGTTACCAATATAGGTGAAGTTTGCGGTTGCCGTTACATCTGATTCCGGCATCGTAAAGCCGTTATCCGTAATTGTTACTCCACCTTGCGTTACTGTCCAACCTGCCATGCGGTATAGTCCATCATATTCCTCATTCACCTCTGCACCAACATAGACGTTTGTTGCTGGTGCCATCGTTGCAGTGACGGAAGATTCATCATCATTCAATGTTGGCGTTGCGTCTGCCGCTTCCATCCAAACACGTCCAACTCCCGATTGACAGCTCGCCGTAAAATTAAAACTCGTCCGTCTGGTAAATGTTGCTGTCACGGTTACATTTGCTGCGGGCATGGTAAATCCATTATCTGTAATGGTGATTCCACCTTCTACCACACTCCAACCGCTGAAGGCGTATGCCGCATCCGGCGTCGCAGTTAGGGTAATTGCCGTTCCGGCTTCGGCACTGGTTGCACTAGCACTGGCGCTTCCACCCTCTGCAGCATTTACCGTAATGGTATAGGTGGTTGGTGTCGTCGCAGTCTGCTGTGCCGGTGTGGAACTTGGCTGTGCCGGTGGCTCCTCTTCCTGTTCTGCTTCCGGCTCTTCCGTCTCCGTAGGCGGAGGAGTTTCTTCCTCCTCATCTTCCTCTTCCGGTTCTTCCTCTTCCGGCTCTTCCTCTTCCGGCTCTTCCTCTTCTTCGATCTCTTCCATTTCTTCTATGACTTCTTTTAACAGTTCCTCATACTCCTCCGGAAGTTCCATGTCTTCTTCCAAAATTTCTTTGATAATTGCCTCCCGGATGACTTCCTTCGGTTCGAATCCGGTCTCTTCTACAAATCGTTCAAACAGTTCCGGATACTGGACAATGTTGCGAAGCATCTCCCGCGGAACATCCTCAATGGTATAATTCTCCAGTTCAAAGGCTACGGTTTTTCCATCCTTGTCCAACAGGTAAACATGCACCTTCTGGCCGGCCGTAAAATCTGCCTCAATTATCTCTCCGGTCTTCGGATTGATACCTTTCACATGCAAGGTTCCATCTCCGATATAGAGATCACTGTTTTCTGCATCCACCCAACCGCTGGTACCACGAATACCAACTACCATGGTGGAAGTGCTGATGTCCATCGTCTCATCATCCGCCAGCTTCTCTGTAACATTGACAAACAGACGGCCACTGTTGAGTTTTAATTCCAACGCTTTGCCCGACTTTTCAAATACAACATTGCTCTTATTCTCGATTGTAAGATATTTGGTGTCATCCAAAGACAGATCAACTAAGCCGTCCTCACCGGTCTCTAATGCGTTCCCGGAGTACAGCTTCATGTTGTCCATAATGACCGCGTCCTGTCCGGACGCGTCAAGAAGCGTCACCTCGCCCTCCTGGCGAATGAGACGCATGACGATTGCGGTTAATTTGTGACTGTTCGCGATTATAACGGCAATAATAACAGTTACAATAGCAAGTGCTCCCAAAAGAATTGCAAGGAGTGCCTTTCGCGTAAGTTTCTTCTCCTTCAGTTCCATACGCGTTTCCCTCACTATTTGTTACAGCACTAGTTTCCTACCAACTTTTATTTTAACACCTTCGATTTGCTTTTTATACATACATGTCACAAAAAGCATTATTTTGGCATAAACATCAGATTTGACGGTATTGCACTCATCTTACCCCGTAGTACTCCAATATTTCTTCACTCATATCATTCAAGTCATAGGCATCGTCCTTGGCAATCTGTCTGGACAATGCATCCTGCGCATCCTGCAACTGTTGCCACTGGGCATAGGTTTCCGCCAAATCCCCTTGCCACTTCTCGGCTAATTTCTGATTCCCCTGATTCCGACAGGATTCAATTCCCTGTCCGTAAAAAAGAATTAAATTGTCATAAGACGTCATATCATACCGATGATACTTCACTGCCACCTTCGCCTTATCAATCGCAAAGGTATAGTTCTCCTGCTGTGCAAAATAAATACTCCAAGCATTGTATGCCGTAGGATTCCATGGGTTTTTCCGAAGTAATATTTCCACCCGTTCCGGTATGGTCTCTAAGGTCGGATCCTGTACCAAATCAAACATCCGCACCTGCCAGTTCCACGGATAGATGCGTAAAGAGGTCTTGTAATCTTCCACCTTCCGGAATCCGTCTGCAATGCCAAGCCACAGAAAACATCCGCCAAGGAGCACCGTTGCTCCAATACAAACTCTGTCAAATGGGAACTGCTTTTCCGGTAGGGTTTCCCAAGGAAACAAAAACAGAGTGATTCCGGCAATCAAGGTATACTGTAGACTAAAGTCCACAAAGAAATGAATCGCAAGCATCAAAAGCATCCAACGTTTCATTCCTCTTTGCTTCCACAGTGCCCATCCAAAGAGCCCTAGAAATCCTAGGAGCCCCAAGATACCATAATCCAAGGCCACCTGTAGCCAATCATTATGCACATACTGCACCGCATAAGGCCCGGTCTGTACCGCATTTTCCATCATGGTAAAACCCTTATAACCAAGGCCCAAAGGGTGTGCCAACAACACCTGCAACCCATCCCGCCAGCAGATGATACGCTCTGCAAGGGTGGCGGAATGCAAGGAAGTGGTCACAAAACGTCCCACCCCTGCCGTATCACCGGTCAGCAGCACATATGCCACTCCCCCGGCCAAAAGCACGCCGCTTCCTCCGATAATCACCAGACGAAGGGAACGATAGCAAATTACAACATATACGAGACTTAGGATTGTAAGTACAAATACACTGCGGCACCCAGTTAGTAGCACTCCCGCAAACAATGATACAAATAATAGGCCAAAACGCAGGTCTATCTTTTTCCCTTCATACAAGTAGCAAAGCAGCAGCAAGCCAATCATCATATACAATCCGCACACATTGGCATAAGGAAAAGGTCCATGCATACGATCAAGCGTAAACAACAAGCCCTGCAGTGATGGTATAAAATATCCGATAGCACTAAGCACTGTGACTGCCGCACCGGACCAGGGAATCATCCATAAGACAACCTCCTGCTGCCCCTTTTCCAACTGCATCCATAACAATACCATGGAGGATAATACCAATAATTTTACGATTCCAAGGAATGCCATACCATGAGACGTCGTGGTACAAAGAGCCAGAATGCTCCCACCGAAAAGAAGGGCTGTAGGAATCCACAATCGCCCACAAAAAAGACGAAGCTTTCCACATTTTTTCCCTATCAAAAAAAGAACAACAAGCACAAGCATACCAATGCCAAAGGTCTCATACAGTGCGCTTCCGCCTTCGCATAACAGTGCCAACAATAAGATACCAATCAACATCCAAACCGGGATTTGTTCTTCTCGTCTCATCTGCTCCCCCGCCCTAATTCAATCAGCCGTAACAAAAAAGCGAGGACCCAGCAGTGGATCCTCGCCAGTTAGCATTATTATACTACATTAATACTTAAATTTATTCACTTCTTCGTCCAGATGCTTCGCAATCTCGGAATTCTCATTGACCACATCCTGGTTCTGCTTCATGTTCTCGGACATGTCCACAACAGCGGTGGTAACTTCAGAGATACCGCGGGCATTCTCTTCTACTGCGGCAGATACGGAATCCATGGCCTCTGCTACACTGTTCATGGACTCATCAATGCTTAAGGATAAGTTCTCCATGTCCGTTAACATACGACTCAAATCCTTGGCATCTTCCTCATACTGCGCACCGGTCTCGCTCATGGCACGATAACCGCCGATGGTCTTCTCCCGTACGAATTCCACCATACGGCTGGCTTCATCAGCCAAGTCATGTACGTTCTCGATAACGTTGCTACTGATCTCCTGGATCTCCTTGGCAACGTTGGCAGAGTTGGTTGCTAAGTTGCTAATCTCTTCCGCAACGACTGCGAATCCACGGCCGTGTTCTCCGGCTCTTGCAGCCTCAATGGATGCATTCAGGGATAACAGATTGGTCTGGCTGGCAATCTCCAAGATGGTCTGTGTCAGCTTGCTGATATCTTCTACCGCTTTGGACTTCTCAATTTTTTCATCCAAGGCAGCTGTCATATCATCCGCCGCCTGCTGGGCATTGGCAGTCTCAATTTCGGAATTCTCACGTAATTCCAATGCACGGGCTTCCATGGCCTTGGCAAACTCCGTACCCTTGGTCAGGTTGGTATGCATACCGGTTAACTCGTCCTTGATATCGCTGGTGGAAGACTGTACCTGCTGTAGGCTGGCGGAAGTCTCCTCCATAACGGCAGACATGGTCTCCATGGTTCCGGATACCGAATTCAATCGATCTGTGGTCTGGTTAGTGGAATCCAACGCAGTTGCAACAGAGCCGGATAAGGACTGGGAGTTAAAAGAGATACTGATGACAACGCTTCGAATATGTTCCAACAAACGGTTGATATTCTCTGCAATATCGCCAACCTCATCGTTGTTACGAATCTCAATCTTCTTGGTTAAGTCGCCGTCGTTGCTGGCCAGCTCGGCAACCTTGTTATTCACAACCTTCAAGCCCTTGGTAATGCTGCTTGCAATCAAAACAGATAAGAGAATACTAAGAATCAGCATCACGCTTCCGGCTTCTCCCATGGCACGAATAATCTCATGCATAGAAGCCTTCACGCAGTCCGCATTGTTCTCAATAACCAGGACACCTATATTCTGGCCGCCAAATCCCTCGATTGGAGCCATAGCAATCATGTAGTCACCATTCTTATCATGCTTTACATCCGGAATCACATAACCGTCGGATTCCCAAGCGGCAGCTACCGCGTCCGTCAAGGATGCATCAATCGGCTCACCTAAAGTAGCACGTCTCATATCTGTCAGATACACATATTGGCCATCGCGCTCACCAATGGTATAAATTGCATGAAGATCCGAATGGTCGTCGATTTTCTGTAAGGCCTGCTGCATCTGCTGGTTCGCATAACCCTTCTCGGATCCTGCCCCTAAGAGATTCAACAGATTACCGTCGATGGTACTTGATGCCACCTGGGTCAACGACAAGGTATCAGCCGCCATACGGTCTTTGTAGGATACGGATACACGTCCGTAGATTGCGAGACTGACACATACCGTAACAATCACCGTTACCAGAATCATGGCCAGAATCATCTTCGTACGCACACTAAAACGCAGCGCCTTCTTCGTATTCTTCGGCTTCTTCGCCTTAGAATTCTTGGATGGTTTCATAGATTTTCCCCCTTCATATAAGCGAAATCACAATAAGTTGTCTTCCTATATCTGTCACACTTCACTCATATATCAGGAGTCTTCTCATCCAAAGGCCCTGCGTCTTATGTTAACTGCTTCTAGATACTTCAATACTTCCCATTATGCCGCTCTATTCAAGTATGTTACTCTTCTGATATTTTACCAAAACATTGATGAAAATACATTACTTTCCTGTTTTTTTTGCAACAAAAAACGGATGACGAGCATTTTCGCCATCCGTTGTATTTCAAACAAAATTATCAGATTAGTCACCAAATACCTTGCGATAATCATCCTGGAACTTCTTGATACCTGCATCGGTAAGTGGATGCTTGGTCATAGTCTCAATGACGCTGTATGGAATGGTTGCAATATCTGCACCAGCTAATGCTGCATCCTTCACATGGATTGGGTTACGGATGGAAGCTGCGATAATCTCGGTCTCATATCCGTAGTTCTCGAAGATAGTTACGATCTCATCGATTAAGTCCATACCGGTGGTGCTGATGTCATCCAATCTTCCAAGGAATGGAGAAACATAGGTAGCACCTGCCTCAGCAGCAAGTAATGCCTGGTTCGCGGTAAAAATCAAAGTCACGTTGGTCTTGATGCCTTCCTTGGATAATACCTTAACGGCCTTCAATCCCTCTACAGTCATAGGAATCTTAACAACCATATTCTTATGGATCTTAGCAATCTCACGGCCTTCTGCAATCATGCCCTCTGCATCTACGGTAGTAGCCTTAACCTCACCACTGATTGGTCCGTCTACGATAGAGGTGATTTCCTTAATAACTTCTGCGAAATCTCTGCCTTCCTTCGCAATCAAAGAAGGATTCGTGGTAACACCGCTGATTACCCCCATGTCATTTGCTTTGCGAATGTCATCTACATTGGCTGTGTCAATAAATAACTTCATAATTACTGTCCCTTTCCCTAATACTACTTGTTTACGTGCACGTGCACGCTTTCGATAAACCTATTGTACCACAATTATACAAAATGGTATCCCCCAACTGCAAATTTTACACGAAAATGTTAGATACTCTCCCGTCCCGGTCAGTATTTGTAAGGAAAAACAGCGCTTTAAGAATTGTTTGCAATTTAATCGTGCGCGATGTATAATAACCATATCTGTATGATGTATGAAAGTAGGTATCCTGTATGAGCAAAACATCTTCCAATGAGCCCTTTGATATTCAGGCTTATATGACGAACGGCGTGAAGAACGTTGTAGCCAGCGCTGTACGAGCAACCCTGAAGAATCCCAAGGAAGCGATTTTTATGGCCAAGTTCGCTGCTGCTTCCAAGAAGGCCAGCGACTATCGTCTCGCTCGCGAGAAGGAAGGCGAGCACATTCCTCCGTTTCTCATTGCCAGTATTACCTCTGCCTGCAACCTGCACTGTGCCGGCTGCTATTCCAGAGAGAATCACGCCTGCAATGACGAAGCTCCGGTGAACCAGCTGTCTGCGGAAGAATGGAACCGTATTTTTTCCGAAGCCGATGAACTTGGTATTAGCTTCATTCTCTTAGCCGGTGGCGAACCGCTCTTACGCAAGGACGTAGTTCGGGCTGCTGCTACCCATGAGAATATTTTGTTCCCTATTTTTACCAACGGAATCTTCATGAGTGACGAGTATATGGATCTTCTGGATCAGCACCGCAACGTGCTGCCGATTATCAGCATCGAAGGTGATCGGGAGAAGACCGATACCAGACGTGGCGAAGGTGTCTATGACAAGGTCATGGAGTCCATGAAGAAGCTCCATGACAACGGATTGATTTTCGGTGCTTCCGTTACGGTAACCACCGAGAATATGGAATCCGTTTACTCCGATGAGTTCGTAGGTTCCCTGCGAGACTTAGGTTGTAAGGCGATCATCTTCGTGGAATTCGTTCCGGTTACGGAAGATGCCGCACACCTTGCCCCTACGGAAAAAGAGCATGTCTACATGCAGGATGCCATTATGCGTTTAAGAAAAGATTATGAGGATATGGTATTTATTGCCTTCCCGAGAGATGAAAAAAGCTCTGACGGCTGCGTTGCTGCCGGTCGCGGATTCTTCCACATCAACTCCCACGGCGGCGCAGAGCCATGTCCGTTCTCCCCGTATTCCGACAGCAATGTCCGGGATACATCCTTAAGAGAAGCCTTGCAGTCTCCGCTCTTCTTAGGCATTCGGGACGAAGGATTACTCTTAGACGAACATGCCGGCGGATGCACCTTGTTTATGCATCGTGCCAAGGTGGAAGCACTGCTTGGTGCAAGTCAATAAGTTGTTTTTCCAACGAGAAAGACGGCCGCATTTTGCGACCGTCTCTTTTTATATTGTATGTAGAAGGAGTTGTTTGGCATATGATATGTCAGTAATCTATGCTGCTTTTTCTGCAGCGGTTTCCTCTGTGGAGGATATTGTTTTCTTTTTCGGTACTCGGTTGTAAGCGTCCTCATCTAAGAGGCCTTCGGTCTTGGCTACCAATACGGATGCAGTTGCTGCACCTACCACGTTGGTAGCGGTACGGGCCATATCCACAATGCTGGAGATTGGGGACAAGAGTACAATCAACTCTACCGGCAGTCCGGCAGCAGCAAACAGTGCTGTTGCGGTAATGGTTGCGGTTCCCGGTACCCCAACCGTTCCAATCGATACCAGTAGTGCGAGTGCGATTAAGGAGAGGTACTGTGGAACGGAATAGTGAATTCCGGAAGCATGAATGGCAAATACTGCTGTCAGTACCGGCCATACGCCTGCGCATCCCGGCATGCCCAGGTTGGCGCCAAGGCTTGTGGTAAAGGATGCTACATACTCGTCCACACCCAACTCTCCACGTAACTGCCCGATGGTGACCGGAAGGGTTCCCACGCTACTCTGGGAGGTAAAAGCTACCACACCGGCCGGTGCAATCTTGCGGAAGAAATGGATTGGGTTCAAGCGTCCAATGAATCGAATCAGCAGTGCTTCCACACCGAAGAGCTGGACTGCGCACAATACATATGCGACAACCAATACGGTAAGAAGCGGTAATAAGTCTGCTACATTGCTTCTACCCACTGCTCTTGCAATCAAAGATGTGACTGCATATGGTGTAAATCCAACAATCCAATTGATGGCCTTGCCAAGTACCTTATTGCCGGCATCAACGAAGGACTTAAACACCGTAACGGATTCATCATGCTTTCTGACTTTGTTGTATGCGATTCCAATCACCAGTGCGAATACGATGATTGGAACCACTGCATTGTTTCCCCAGCTGGTAATGACATTTCTAGGGAAAAGTCCGACGATGGTGTCAACCACCGTCGGCACCTCAGCCGTCTGTGCCTCGGCATCCAACGTATAGTTGAATCCACGTCCGATGCCAAGTCCGACAGCTGCCGCAAGCGTCAGAACACTTGCAGTAAAGGTGTTAAGTAAAAGGAATAGAACGGATTTTAGCCCAACCTTCTGTAAGCGAATGGACTCACCGAGATTGGTAATACTGGAGATTACCGAAAACAGTAACAGCGGTACCACAAACGCCTGTAACGCTCCGGCGTAAATACTTCCGAACGCTGCTACGTATGTATAGTTCTCGCGGAAAATCAATCCGATGATCACACCGATAGCGGTTCCTACCAGGGTGCGAATTCCGAAGTTCACTTTCCTGCGGTGCAGATAATATAATAGGCCGAAGCCTACCAGGGCTGCTGCAAGTGCCCCGATTTCCAAAAAGTTCACGTTCATTTGTTTTCCCTCCAAATGCTTTTTATAATGCTTCTACCGCAGCGAATCCCTGCTCCAAATCCCAGATGATATCATCGATATGCTCGGTTCCGATAGAGAGACGAATGGTATTCTCATAGATACCTGCTGCCTCTAACTGCTCCGGGCTCATCTCTGCGTGAGTGGTATCGTACGGGTGAATCACAAGGCTCTTCACATCTGCAACGTTTGCAAGAAGGGAGAATACCTTCAATCCGTCAATGAATGCATAAGCTTCCTTCTGGCCACCCTTGATGTTGAAGGTGAAGATGCTTGCTCCGCCATTCGGGAAGTACTTCTCATATAAGGCATGATCCGGATGATTCGGAAGGGAAGGATGGCTAACGCTCTCTACCAATGGATGCTTGGAGAGGAACTCTACCACCTTCTTGGTGTTCTCTGCGTGGCGCTCTATACGCAAGGACAAGGTCTCAAGTCCCTGCAACAAAATCCATGCGCTGATTGGTGCAATGGAAGCACCGGTATCTCTTAAGAGAATCGCACGGACGTAGGTTACGAATGCAGCAGGACCTGCTGCATCAACAAAGGATACACCGTGGTAGCTGGCATTTGGTTCAGTAAACTGTGGATATTTACCGGAGGCTTTCCAATCGAATGTTCCGCCATCTACGATAATGCCGCCAAGTGTGGAGCCGTGACCTCCAATGAACTTAGTTGCGGAGTGGATGACGATGTCAGCACCATGCTCGATTGGGCGAATTAAAAATGGTGTACCGAAAGTGTTGTCGATGACGAGCGGAATCTTATGCTTATGAGCGACTTCCGCAAGGGCATCAATGTCCGGAATATCCGAATGAGGATTTCCTAAGGTCTCGATAAATAGGACTTTGGTATTCTCGTTGATTGCTGCTTCGACCTCATCAAGCTTATGTACATCAACGAAAGTGGTTGTAATACCGTATCCCGGAAGTGTCTGATCCAAGAGGTTGTAGCTTCCGCCGTAGATGGTCTTCTGTGCTACAACGTTGTCCCCTGCCTTTGCAAGTGCAAGGATGGTATAAGTTACAGCTGCTGCACCGGCTGCTAATGCAAGTCCTGCAACGCCGCCTTCCAATGCTGCTACACGCTCTTCCAACACACCCTGGGTGGAGTTGGTTAATCTGCCGTAGATATTGCCTGCATCTCTTAAGTTAAAGCGGTCTGCTGCATGCTGTGCGCTATGGAATACGTAGGATGTGGTCTGATAAATCGGTACTGCTCTGGAATCGGTAGCGCTGTCTGCCTGTTCCTGTCCTACGTGTAACTGCTTGGTTTCAAATTTGAATTCGTGATTTGCCATTGTTGTTTTCCTCTTACTTTCCTTTTTTTACATTTGTTTTTTGTTACCCTAAATCTTATGAATCAAAAAAGGCACCTCCGTATGGGGAAGTGCCTCTGACAGTCATCTATGTTGATTGTTCATCACATTCGTGTTGCCCGATTCCATCGATTCAGGGAGAAGCACTTGTCTTGTTGTACACTAATTACAGATGCCATACACATCATGCCATCCATACAACACATCATCATGTTATTCTTGCTTGTCTTATTCTGTGTAAACATATGCTTTCTCCTTTCTTTTTGTTTTCATATATTTCCTACTTGTTTAATAGGAATATAGCACATTGATTTCTACCCGTCAACAACAATTTTTATTTTTTTGTAAAAAAATTCCTCCTTCTATCAAAGAAGGAGGAAATAGACTATACAATTGCGAATACGCCGGAGGTCTCATTCAGACTGACGCTGACCTTGCGGGTCTCATCCATGTCTTCATTGATACCGTTGATCTGCTCCACAATCTCGCTGGAATTGGCAGCGGAGGAGTTGATGGCCTGGGTGCTTTCGGATACAGAAGAGGTAATATCTTCCACCGCAAGAGCCATGTCGTTCATAATTCCGTGAAGGTTCTCTGCCTTCTTGGTAAACTGAGACAACAGGTCATCCATGATATCCGCAGTTACATTATAATTCTCGCCGGACTCTACGAATGCATCGTAGTCATGCAATACTGTCTCATTGATGAAGGTAATCATTTCGCTGGCGTTGGATGCAAGGCTTTGTACCGCTTCCGTTACTTCCGCACTGATTTCCTGGATACGGCTGGCAGTATTCTTGCTGTTGGTTGCTAGATTACCGATTTCATCTGCAACCACAGCGAATCCTCTTCCGGCTTCTCCCGCACGGGCTGCTTCAATGGAAGCATTCAGCGCCAACAAATTGGTCTGGCTGGCAATGCTTAAGATATCATTGGTCAGTTCATCAATCTGAGCAACCTTGGCGCTGTCACGGACAGACTGCTCTAACTGCTCACTTAAGGCGCTCATACGCTCACCGGTATGTTCCTTCTTGGTGATGGCAGACTGCTTCATTCCTTCTGCCTGCACCTTCACCTCCTGGGCGGTCATCTCACCTGCAGAGGCATTCTCTAAGATCTCGTTAGCCGCACGGCGAACGTCCTCTAACTTCTCCGTCATCTGCATTGCCGTCTCTTCTACGGTATCCATAGACGCATTCAACTGCTGCAATGCGGCAGAGGTATTGGTAATGCGATCACTTGCTGTCTGCAACTTCGCTGTCATGGATTCCGTTGAGGAATTCAGAACACCGGAGCCGTGCTTTACGTCGGCGATAACACCCTGGAGGGAGCTGATAAACAGATTGAATCCGTCCACAACTTCACCGATTTCCGTTGTAGTCTTGGTATTCACTCGGGCCGTCAAATCCCCTTCACCGGCCTGAATTTTGCCAATGATGATATGGATTTCCTTACTGATGTTAGATACTGCACGATTGATGCGGAAATAATTCAAAAGAAAACTGATCACAATAATAGAAATCACGGCAACAAGGGCTGCGTTGATGCGCCATACCATACCGCTACGCATCTTCTTCATGCGGCTACCGCTGTCCGCCACAATTGCATTCACCTTATCTTCTAAGGTATCAAGGGCAGCAAATACAGCTTCGCCGTTTTCCACATAATGATTATCTGAAATCTCCGCATTGAAGATCAGATAATTCTTCAGCTGCGCTGCATCCGACATCTTCACAAACTGTGCATTGGCCACATCCAATGCTGCACGCAAGGTATAGAGCTCACTGCCTTCCTGCTCTGCAGTAGCTGCCAACTCCGTCTGGGTAGCCAAGTACGTATACATCTCTTCCATGTGCTCAATCCGCTTCTTGATGTCTTTGGCGGTATTGGAGCTGTCGTAGTTTACACCGGATTTGGATAAGCCGGCGATATTGGAAACATCACCCTGAATCGCTACCACATCCTCCCGCAATTCCTTCTCTGCGGAAAGCATGGCAATCACGTCATCTGTGCCCTTTGTTGCGCTGGTAATAACCGCATTCAACGAAGTTGAAACCAGCAAAATAGTAACTACAAATGCGACCAAAATGGCAACATTAATAGCAACGTTCTGAAACAGAACGGTTTGATAAAATCTTCTCTTAGTTTTCATTCCCCGAGAACCTCCAAGTAATACTGACACGCATATAATTCTGTCAAAAACTTTGCACGATAACGTGTTCGCATCTATTCTATATGAAGATGTTTCCCACCGCAATCGCACAGATGCCAAATATTTTCACGAAATTTTGTACGAAAAAACCGAGCAGGATTGTTCCCGCTCGGTTTAATTCATTCCTTATGCTTCAAAAGCGCTTTCTTTTATGAGAACGGATTCTCGGTTGGGTATGGAACAGACTTCGGCTGGTTGTAGTTGATGTCTTCCATTGGTACTCCAAGATACTTGAAGGTATCGAAGAGTGCCTTTCCATAGTGACCGAATGCCACTGCACCGTGATGTGGATAGTTCTTCTCAATCAATACGTTGCGATAGAATCTGCCCATCTCATGGATAGCGAATACACCGATACCACCGAAGGATCTAGTTGCAACCGGAAGAACCTCGCCCTCTGCAACATAAGCACGAAGCTTGCAATCAGCAGTAGACTGCAAACGATAGAAGGTGATATCTCCAGGAGCAATGTCGCCCTCTAAGGTTCCGTTGGTAACCTCTTCCGGAAGTGCACGAGCCATGATGAGCTGATTCTTCATCTCACAAGCTGCCAGCTTCTTAGAGCAGGTATTTCCACAATGGAAGCCCATGAAGGTATCGGTATGTGTATAAGGGAACTTGCCCTCGATGGATTCCTTGTACATATCCTTCGGTACAGAGTTATTGATATCAAGGAGGGTTACGATATCATCACTGACGCAGGTTCCGATGTACTCAGACAATGCACCGTAAATATCTACTTCACAGGATACCGGAATGCCACGGCCGGTGAGGCGGCTGTTAACGTAGCATGGAACAAATCCAAACTGTGTCTGGAATGCAGGCCAGCACTTGCCGGCGATTGCAACATACTCACGATAGCCTCTGTGCTCTTCTACCCAGTCTAATAAGGTAAGTTCATACTGAGCTAATTTCTCAAGAACTTCCGGCTTCTTGTTGCCGGCACCAAGCTCTGCTTCCATGTCCTTAACAACATCTGCAATACGTGCATCGCCTGCGTGCTTGTTGAATGCTTCAAAAAGATCCAGCTCAGAGTTCTCTTCAATCTCAACACCTAAGTTGTAAAGCTGCTGAATTGGAGCGTTGCAAGCAAGGAAGTTCATTGGACGTGGTCCGAAAGAAATAATCTTTAAATTGTTCAAACCGATGACTGCACGAGCGATTGGCAAGAACTCATGAATCATGTCTGCACAATCCTCAGCATCACCTACCGGGTAATCCGGGATGTAAGCCTTGGTATTACGAAGCTTTAAGTTATAGCTTGCATTTAACATGCCGCAGTATGCATCACCACGGCCCTGGATTAAGTCGTTCTGGGTCTCTTCTGCAGCTGCACAGAACATCTTCGGTCCGTCAAAATGCTTTGCTAACAAGGTCTCGGAGATCTCCGGTCCGAAGTTACCAAGATATACGCAAAGTGCGTTACATCCGGCTTTCTTGATGTCTTCCAATGCCTGTACCATATGGATTTCGCTCTCTACGATACAGATTGGGCACTCATAGAGCTCAGCTCCGTCGTATTTTTTCTTGTAAGCTTCCACCAATGCCTTACGGCGATTTACGGATAAGCTCTCCGGGAAGCAGTCACGGCTGACTGCTACCAGTCCGATTTTTACTTTTGGAATGTTGTTCATATTGTTTTCCTCCTACTACTTTGTTTTCATATCATTGCTTCCGATGGATTCGGAAGTACTATTGCAACTTTGGAAACAGGGCTTTTACCGTTGGGTATACCTGCTTGAACTGCTGATAACGGGCTTCGTACTTCGCAGCTAATTCCGGTGTCGGTTCTACATGATCGACCACTTCAACGATGGCCTTGGCAGCTTCCTCAACAGATGCATATTCGCCATTGGCTACGGCTGCAAGCATGGCACCTCCCATGGATGGGCCTTCCTCTGTTTTTAAAATATCCAGGCGAATGTTTAATACATTGGCAATGATGGTCTTCCACAACGGGCTCTTGGCACCGCCGCCGCAAATCTTGGATGCGTCAATGCGAATACCTAAGCTTCTTGCCACTTCAATGGAATCACGAAGTGCAAATGCAACGCCTTCTAAGACTGCCTGTGTCATATCTGCTCTGGTGGTGTCCATGGTCATACCAATAAAGGTTCCACGGGCATATGGGTCGTTGTACGGAGAACGCTCTCCCATCAAATATGGAAGGAAGTAAACATGGTTCTCTCCCAACTTGGTAATCTCTTTTTGCTCAGCGGCATAATCCTTGGTTCCTACAATCTCGTCCATCCACCACTTATTGCAGCTTGCTGCGGAGAGCATGCATCCCATGAGATGGAACCCTCCGTCGGCTGCATCGAAGGAGTGAAGCGCGTTGTTGTCATCAACACCGAACTTCGAAGAAGAGATAAAAACGGTACCGCTGGTACCAAGAGAGATATTACAATTTCCTTCGCCTACGGTTCCGGTTGCAACCGCTGCGGCTGCATTGTCTCCGGCGCCTGCTGCAACGATAACATCCTGTGACAAGCCAAGCTCTGCTGCTACGTCCGGAAGCAAGGTACCAACCTTCTCGTAACTCTCATACAAGGTCGGAAGCATATCCTCCGTGATGTGGCAAATCTCGCACATCTCCTTGGACCAGCGCTTGTTGGCTACATCCAAAAGCAGCATACCGGATGCATCGGAGTAATCCGTGCAGTTCACACCGGTGAGGCGATAAGCCAGATAGTCCTTCGGCAGCATAATCTTCTTAATGCGTGCGAAGTTCTCCGGCTCCTTGTTGCGCACCCAAAGAATCTTGGATGCGGTAAAACCGGTAAAAGAGATATTGGCCGTGTACTTAGACAACGTCTCTTTTCCAATGGTATTGTTCAAATAGTCGTTCTCCTCTGTGGTACGGCTGTCGTTCCACAGAATCGCCGGACGAATCACCCGGTCTTCCTCATCTAAGATGACAAGGCCGTGCATCTGTCCACCGAAGCTGATACCTGCAACCTGTGACTTGTCACAGTCCGCAACCAGCTCCTTCAACCCCTTCACGGATTCCTCGTACCATACGTACGGATCCTGCTCGGACCAACCCGGATGAGGGAACTGACAATCATATTCTCTTGTTACAATTTTCTTGATATCCCCCTTCTCATCCATGAGCAGAAGCTTCACGGAAGAGGTACCAAGATCAATTCCTGCGTATAACATAGAATCTCCTTCCCCACAACTTACCATTCCATACTGTTTTACGTGGTGTAACGTGCACGTGCACGTCACAAGTTAAATATATCCTCTGACCGGTCAAATATCAACTAATCAAAATATCAGAAAATATTTCCCTGCTTTTATCAAATATTCACAAAAAAGGTTTGGTTCGTGCACGTGTACTTTCCCGATTTCAAAAGTTGTGATAGTATGGACAGTGATTTATAGCACAACCGGGTAATCACAGCATGTTTTGTGAGCCCAAAGGGGAGTATCTATGCCTACAATGCAAGAGATTGCTACTCTCGCCGGAGTCTCCCGCGGTACTGTTGACCGTGTGTTGAATAATCGAGGCGGAGTTAGTGAAGAAACAAAGAAAAAGATTCTCGAGATTGCAGAGATGTCCAACTACGAGCCGAATAAGGCAGGCATTGCCTTAGCGGTACAGAAGCGCAACTTAAAGATTGGTGTCCTTCTGTTCCAGCAGTCCGGTTTGTTCTTCGAGGATATCAAGCGTGGTCTCGCCGAGAAAAATGAAGAGTTATCCGTCTATGGTATCACCTTAGAGTACCGCCAGACGGATTTTGATGAGAATGCCCAATTGGCGGCGATTCGTGAGCTTGTTGATTCTGGAATCAACGGGTTAATTATCGCTCCTTGGAACCATGAATTAATTAAAAAGGAACTGCTTCGGTTAGAAGCCGACGGCATTCCGGTCATTACGGTGAATACCGACATCAACGATTCCCATCGCATTGCATACGTGGGTTCCAATCCGTTCAAGTGTGGACAGGTGGCCGGCGGCCTCATGGGAATGATTACCGGAGGAAGCGGACGCATCGGTATTATTACCGGTTCCCACGAATTACAGGGTCACGAAGCCCGCATTCAGGGATTCTTGGATATCCTCTCCAAGAAGTATCCGAATCTTAGTGTATCCGCCATTGAAGAATGTCGGGACGATGATTACCGTTCCTTCGAATTGGTCCAGAAGATGCTATCCGATGATCCAAAGCTTACTGCCTTCTTCTTCACCGCAGGTGGTGTCTACGGCGGATGCAAGGCCATTGCCGCAGCAGAAGGGGACTACAAGGTCATCACCTTCGATGATATTGAAACCACCAGAGAGTACATCCTCTCCGACGTCATTACCGCGACCATCTGCCAGGATCCAATCGCGCAGGGGTCCCGCGCCCTCTCCCTTCTAGCGGACATCTTAGTCCTTGGGAAGCAGCCGGAATCTTCTACGAACTATACGGATATCAATATTAAGATCAAAGAAAGTCTCTAAGTATAATGAAACGGGCTCCACATGGAGTCCGTTTTCGTGTACAAATAAAGGGACTCTTCCTCTGCTATTCTTTACTTACAAGAATTAGAAACGTAGGAGGTCTCTTATGGAATATAAAATTTTTGCTGTAGATTTTGACGGAACATTGTGTTTCAGTGACTGGCCGGGCCTCGGCGAGCCGAATATTCCGCTGATTCATTATCTAAAGCGCCAGCAGGCCGCCGGACACAAGCTTATTCTGTGGACTTGTCGTGCCGGAGCAGAGCTTACGGATGCCATTGACTGGTGCCATGCCCATGATCTGACCTTCGATGCCATTAATGATAATCTCCCGGAAGTCATCGCCCAGTATGGTAACAACTCCAGGAAGATTAGTTGCGATTACTATATTGATGATCGGGCCATATTGCCGGCGCTGATATAGGAAGGGCCATTCATTTACATTTCTATTCGCTGCATAAGTGCCTCTTGCAGCACTTGTGAAAAATTCAGTCCCATTTCCACGGCTCTTTCATTCAGCCATTCCGGAATTGTCAGCGTCTTCTTCACCGCACGATTATTATGTCGCTTGCGATATACCAATGTATCGCAGGCAACATAATTCACAAATTCATTCTTATTCACTACTAAATCGGAAGGATTCGATGGTGTCGGAATCGCTCTTTTTTCCTGTTCATATCCGTAAAGCGTAAATGCCAGCGCATCTTCCGCCATATAGATTGCATCTGCTAACGTATCACCACAGGAATAACATCCAGGAATATCTGGGAAATCAACGGAGTAACCACCATCTTTCTCTGTTGTAAAAACTGCCGGATATGTATACTTTGTCATATGATTATCCTCCTATCCTACTTCAATCCTGAATCTTTTAATATTTTGTTTGCAGTCCCGGTTTTTACTTCTTTGCTTGGATGTCTTGGAACCATAAACGTATTACCAGTCAATGGGCTATACCATTTATCATGTTCCGCACCGTGATCCAAGATATAACAACCAGACCTTTTAAGCATTTTTACAAGTTCACTTACTTTCACATCTTTCTCTTTCCAATTTTAATACGTATTAATACGTGTGTCAATGACTCACGAACTCCGTCCCGGGGAGTCATTTTCTCTTAGTTAGTGCCTACTGTGACTCTATAGTATATTCTTCTCCACGCGCTCCAAGAGCTCCGGCATCACCTGAACAGAGTTCACGGAGAAGCGCTCTTGCAAGGTTTCCAGCAACTCCCGCTTGTCGGACTCTAGAAGTTCCAGGGAATTACAGTAAATGCAAAGAGCCGCATCCGCCACCTGGCGACTATGCGCATCGCGCTGCACCAAGATGCTATCCATCAGTAAAGAAATGTTAGAAAAACAATCATTCCCGCGAGCTGTGTAAGATAGTCGCTGCAATGAGCTAAACTGTTCCACCCCGGAGAAATCCAAATCTGCTGTATATAAATCTTCTAGATACTGATTCGCCACATCCACAAGCGCATTCTGAATGTATGTCTCATTCACAAGAAATCCGTCTTCGTCGTACTTCTTCGCAGGAACATTTACCGGGAAGGTTGAAACGCCCCTTGTTATGAGTAAATTGATTGTATAACTATCCTTGGTCGGGATGTAACTACCGATGGAATCAGCGAATACATAAACATACCTGTTCTTCCGCATATTCGGATTCCGCTTCGCAACGCCATTCTTGTGGTTCTCATGGAACGATACAATGACTTCTTCATTCTGCGTCGCATCCACCTTAATGTATACCGAAATACGATAAAAGCGATCTAGCACACAAATGACATTCTCGAACTTCTCCTGGGACTTCATCTCTGTAATCATAAATGGCTGAATATGGGACAGATACATCTTGATAAGCGCAAGCTTATCCATACCAAGGAAGTCCAAGTAACGGAACAAATGAAGATTCTGCTTGGAAGCATGCTCCGACTCATCCAGACGAATCCGATCCAGGCGTGCCAACTTGCGCAGCTTATATGCAAGCGACTTCTGCAAAAGGAGCTCTGTGTCTGTTTCCACCAACTCTGCTTCTTCGCAATTCTCACTTATAGCAAAACAGTCTCCACTCTCTACCGGAGGCACACCCAAAAGCTCCGTTACCGGCACACCAAGAGCTGTACTAATGTCTATCAGCTTCTCTGCACTAGGCGTATTCCCTTTCTTCTTCCAATCACTGATGGTACTCTCCGGAATCTTCGCCAACTTCGCAAATTCCTTCTGAGTCATCTGCCTCTCTTTCATGATTTTAAAAATACGTTCCCGTATCGCCATCTCCAGCCTCCATAAATCCGTAATTACGGATTCTTCAATAAAAAAAGTAATTAAATCGCTAACTCCGTCCCGGGGAGTCATTGCCGGCGCTGATTTAAAGAACCTATTGCTTTAGCTTCAGCAACAGTGCTTCCTGTAGGGTCTGTGAAAAATTGATTCTTTTCTCCATCGCCGCCGTATTAAGCCATGCAGGGATAGTTAATGTTTTGCGAACAGACTTTTCAAAATGTTCCTTTGCATACAGTTCTACATCCACTGAAATCACATTAATAAAGGCATCCGATGCATCCGCATCCAGTTCCTTGGATATTTTTTCAATTGATATATCCTTGCGATTGGATGCCTTAGGGATTTCATCCCCATCCTGTTTCAAGCTGAAAAGATATCCAGCCAAGCACTCCACAGCCATCTCCATAGCCTCTTCTTCTGTTTTTCCAAACGTAGCCAGCCAGTTTAGGTCTGGAAATACAACCGAATACCCTTTTTCTTCTTTGAAAAAACATGCCGGATACATTGATAACATATGATTTCCTCCTATCATTACACTAACCCCGCCTGCTTACGAATAGACTTTTCGACGATGGCGCTTAACTCTCTACTATGGAAAGGGATTGTTACCTTTCCGGGCTTTATTGGATGAACATAGTGTCGATGCGAGCCTTCTTGACTCTTAAACACCCATCCATCCTTCATAATTTCTTTCTCCAATTCTCTTGGTCTTTTTGGCATTTCTATCTTCTTTCCTTTAGTATATTCTCTTATATGCATTTTTGCAATGCGTATTAGAATAGAACGTATAGAGTAAATCGCTTGCTTCGTCCTGGGGAATCATTTTCACAAACTTCCGCTTACCACGTTTGGAGCCAAAAACTGCTCATAGAAGTTGGTTCGATAGGATGTCTCCAATACTTCCCCGAAATGATCGTGGTTGTACTGCTGAATCGCCTGCATCGTAGGTAAGTCAAGCTCATAACTAATCACCGAAGTCTTGTTATCGATGTGATCAAAGGCTGTGGTAATCAAATCTACATATTCCGGCTTGGTGTACCATACGGAATGCTCTTCCATACCACCATCTGCTGTTACGTGCTTGTTGTAGTTCTCCCGGTCAATGAAACGGACGTAGTTGGCGGTATCCCGCTTGCTGCCGTCAGCGTTTGGTGTCCAAGAAGTCATGGCTGTGTTACTGATTACATTCACAATGACTGTATAGAAGGTCACGTTGCCTGCCCCATCCTCTGCCCGGTAGGTCACAGATACGCCGCCTCGGTCGCCTTCGATTTCATTCAGCTCGCTCTTATCAAAGTTTACGATGGTGACATCCACCTTGTTTTCCAGGGTGCCGTCTTCCTTATCACGGGCGGTTACGTTCTCCCAAAATGGTTCTTCTCCAAGGCTTTCCACCTCGTCCTTGGATACATAAAGGTCATATGCTTCGATTACCGGAGCCTGATCCCAAACCACGTAGATTGGCACGATTGCTCGTCCCTCTTCATCAAAGCCCATGGTTTCGCCGTTTTTGATCTTATCAATGAGCCACTTCACGCCCGCATTGTAAGAACCAACGCCCAAAGCTTCTCCAAGGGTATCCTTCTCTTCCTTTTCGGGATTTACTACATCGGGATTGGTATAAACCGCATCGTTTCGTAAGCTCCATCCCTGGTAGGAGTAAGGCACGGTCATATCTACATACTTTTCCTTGTTCTCGTCATACCAAGTCTTCTCAGATGCCTTGTACACATCCTCTTTGCCGAAGTAGTTCTTCGCTGTACCCTCCGGGCCAACATTTCCCGGCAACGGAGTATCCATATGGAACTCATTCAGCTGATAGTTCTCTCCACGATTCTGCTCATTTCCATCAAAATAGAGGTCAAAGCAGGCATCCCAAATGGCATACCAATGGAAGTCTCCATACATTGCCATTACCTGATCCGTGGTATAAATTTTGCTCTCATCGGTTTCCTCCGGATCAAGTGCCCATCCCTTGAAGGATAAAGACTTTGTAATATCAAGCTCCTCCCCGTTTGACATGGTTACAACCACGCTTGGATCATTACTTTCTCCGGTAGTATAGGCATGGCTTGGGGTTGCAGGCAGATACTTCTCTCTATAATTAAAAGTATTACCACGGAACGGAATGGAAATCTTCATGCCATCCAATCCTTCGATGTTGGACTCAAATCCGGCATAGTAAATTCCGGAAAGAATCACCTGGTTGGTTGGAGCGTTCTGATCCGTTCCGTATCCCGCACGGATTAGGGATTCTACTTGCTCACCTTGGGCTGCAGCCTTCGTTCCATCCTCTTCATAACAATCCATAGTATGTATGTTGTCGTTTCTATCAAATGCCAAAACAAACTTGCTTGCCACGGTCTCTCCCACGGAAGTATCGGCTGCGTAGAGCTGAATCAACTGTCGACCAGTCTTACGGTCACCTACTCCCATATTAAGAGTTCCCACTTTTGCATTATTTAATGGTGCATTCACCGTCACTACATGGCCCGGCGTTAAATAGATTTGGTTTCCGGCATCTACCACTCCATTACCACTCATATACAGCGTGCCATTCTGGTACACGCCACCTGCCCGGTTTCCAACAATCCCGTTACTTACAATATTGGTATTACCGCTATTTATGATTCCCCAAGATGCATTATCACGGATTGCACCGCCATTGACTGCCAGGCTGCCCCAATTTCGGATACCTACCCCGTTACCGGTAATAGTTCCTCCGCTTACGGTTGCACTTTGATAATTGGCAATACCGGTATCACTACATGCCGTAATGGTTCCGTTGTTGACATAGGCTCTTCCCTGGTTATAGATACCAATTGGAGCATTCTGCACTCGTGAAGAGGAATCTATTCTTACTTCCACTGCGCTTCCAGCGTTATACCAAACATCAATTGCGCAAATATTTCCTCCGGTCACTACCGAACCGTTCAATAGATACACTCCCGGCACCCAACCGTTATCAAATGTCTGTGAACGGTTGTCACTGATAGCACAAGATGCGCCAGCCCCATTTACCGTGGTTCCGTTTAACACCCAACGAGTGTTTAGTCCACCCAATATTCCCGCATAGGTACAGTGTGCCTTATAAGAATTAGCCTGTGTTGCTACAAGACCACTAAATCCGTTCGGATTAACATTACAATAATTGAAAGTTGCTGTATTGGTAGAACCATTGTTAGAGAAGTTACAGTTATAAAACGTACAATTGTTGTACTCTACATCAAAGAAGAATTCCGTCCAGCAGTTGATGAATGTACAGTTATTAAATATAATCTTATCCGCTGGATTTCTGCTTAAAATACCTTTGGTATCAAAGCCATTCGCTGTTCTCCACGGATGATTCTCTCCTATGCCGCAACTATTTGCCATTGCTGCAGAAGTCGAAGAACTAGCTCCATACATTCCAATATGAAGGTGGCAGTAATCTCCAAAGTTGCCAAGTGTCTGACCATTCACCGTTGTCTGTCCTACAGCTGCATAACATATACCATTAAACTCACGTCCTTGGGTTACTAACTGGTAGGCAGTTTTTAACTCCTGATCGCCCTCTTCTTCTAACAGCTCCTCTACATCTTCCTCGATGGTCTCTAATGTGCCGTCTTCATTTTTTACAACAACGACAAGCCCATCCTTATCCAAGAATCCCCCTCCGTAATATGCATCCACGCCCTCGTCTCCAAGGTCAATGGCACTTTTTACAAAGGATTCATACACATCTACCATCTTGCCTTCTTCTACTTCATTCGTAAGCAAAAGAGCTGCATAGGCAGATACATAGGCACTTGCGATAGAAGTTCCCTGATATACAATATCATCCTCTACTTCTTCTGTACCCATATCTTTTACCAGGATTCCCATGGCACTAAAGTCTACGCTTTCGCCAAAGTTGGAATACTCTGCAAAGACTCTATCCTTATCCGTTGCCGTTACGGTAATGGCTTCTGCCACGTTACCCGGCATGTAGGATGCGTTATCGGTTGCATCATTACCGGCAGCAACCACCACCGGAATGTTTCTTGCACTTGCATCCTGGATCGCCTTGGTTAGCACCTTGGACTCTCCAAAACCGCTTGCGGAAATGTTAATGACATCCGCATCCCGTGCAATGGCTTCTTCAATGGCGAAATATACCTTTGCTACTGTAGATGTTCCATTCTCGTCAAATGCAGCAATCGGCATGATTTTTACATTCTCACCGGTCAAAGACGCTACGATCTCTGCCATTGTGGTTCCATGACCACTTGGATCAGACATACCTTCCGTAATGTCCTCTACCACGCGATTTTCAAGAAGTGGATCCTCGGTATTTACTCCCGTATCGATGATGGCTACTACCACCTCTTTTTCTTCCGGGACAACTTCCGTATTCTCTTCCTGGGTTGCTTCGCTAATGGCTTCTACGGATTCCTCCGGTAAAAGCTCCTCTTCTACTTCCTCGGTAAGCTGCTCTTCTTCGTGGCCCTCTACGGTGTTATCCATATCTGCCGCAAAGCCAGCCTCGGAAAAAGCACGAAGCGCATCACTTGCCGCATCTGCATCCGCATAGGTCAGCATCCATACCCCTTCATAGGTTACGACGCTTGTTGCCCCATAAAAATCATTTGGCGCAGATTCAGAAACCAGAAGCAAACGAAGTCCATTTAAGGGATTTCCCTGCAGGTAGGCTGCTACTTCCTCCTGTGATGAAAAAGATACAACTTCATCTGTAGATTTGGTGTCGACTTCCGCTCTTTCTGTAATTTCGGTGTCAACTTTCTCTTCCTCTGTAGATTTGGTGTCAACTTCCGCTCCTTTCCCTAAACCACAGGCTTCTTCGTTTTTTTCCTCTGCAACCTCTTCGGATTCTTCTACCTCTTCTTTCTCGGATAAGATATCCTCTTCGGTGCTGATTTTCTCTGTAATTTCAACGTTTTGCGTCTCTGCCGCATATACCACAGAGGTCACGTTACTTGTGGCGATTACTACAGACAAGGTAAGTCCAAGCAATCGGATAATTAAGTTTTTCTTCATGAATTTCCTCCTAGTTGTACACCGCACTAAGCGTTAATGATTTCTCTACTTTCTTGGTTACAAGCTCCGCAGTGGTAAAAATAGCTCCATCTTCGTCGCTCCACGCAACAAAACGCTTTCCACCAAAGTGCGGCGGGTTGCTTGGAGTCTTAAAAAGCTCCCCTTCCTCTAACAAGTACGTCTTATACTCGCCAGGGAGGGATGTACCGGCGTCCTTGGCAAGTTCCAACAGCTCCGCCGGAATCCTATAATCCACCTGATACAACGGCTTCTTCTCTTCCTGCTCTAGAACCATCGTAGCTTCCGTTTCTAAGGTTCCCTTGCGTCCATTGGGATGGGTATAAGTCTCCTCCACATGAACAGACAGAAGGCCCTTCTTCTCATCCACACCGGCGATATCCACCTTTAGCTTTCGATTCACATCCTTGGTGCGCAAGCGTTCCACCAATAGAGATGTAAAATCCGCTACCAGTTCTTCCTTGGAATCCATGGTATATTTGCCCTGCATCAACACCTGATCAGCAGACTCTTCCACCGCCTGACGTAGGGCCTGCTGCATCTCCGCCTCTCTGGTATGCCGACCTGCCACCGTTACTAGCGACACCACAACCAACACAATCAGCACGATACTCAATACTCCGTAAATTACATGTTTCATGCCGTCTTACCACCTACACTCATCCATAACTCACTGCATCCATAATTCCCATCCGCACGTTCTCCATAGACCCGAACCGGGAAGGTTCCCCGGCGCAAAAATGTAATGTTTCCATCTTCGATTACCCAGTTATTCTCCGCCGCATTCAGGATACGAACCTCCTGTAATGTTTGATTTCCAACAGTTCCGATAAATTCCGTTAACTCCATCGTCTCCCCGACATGCACGTTGCGGCACACCTTAAGCTCCACCGGGTCCATGGATGCATATCTTGCCATTTCCTCTTTGGACTCTTGAATATCATCTCCAAGGTAACCGTCCGTCATGCGTTCTACGCCACGGGATACCACACTTCCGGGACTAAGCAGCAGAGCCGCCGCCAAAACAATCACCGCAACCGTAGCTACCATCGCCAGAATTGCGCCGCCGTATTCTTCTACAATCTGTCTCATTTTTCGCTCCTATCTAGTGGTGAGCACATCCAATATGCCACCGAATAATCCAATCCATCCGATGCCAAGCACCATATGAAACAGTGCCAGGCCATAGTCCTCCAATACTTTTCTCATCCTTCTCCTACCTTATATCCGCTTGCAATTGATGCCGCTTCGAGATTCCGAATAACGGCATCTTATAGTCGTATTCCATTACCGCACTTCCGTAAAAAATATTACTATTCCCTCTTTGTTGGATATCCAACATAAGGTCATAACCAGCTTTCCCGGCATCTTTTTTACAAGCCTCCATGACACCCCTGGAAAAATGACTGGCGCTGATGCGCTCCGTCACCTCCGCCATGAAGCTCTGCGCCCGATATGCCTGCAACGATGCAATCAAAAACTGCATACCGATCACTACCAGGATTACGCTGAAAAACGTACTTAAAAATCCTTTGATTATGGTCTCCATTACACACCTCCCATCACCTGATTACTGCTTAAATACATCACTAACAGCAGCACCATATCCACCACCAGCTTCATGCCGCCGGTGACCTGTGGCGCCAAAAACAATGCATACATCCCTGCCAATGCATCTTTGTCTTCCATGACTTCGTATTCGTTTCGAAGTTTTTGGTTTCTTTGGATTATGTCCGCAATCTGAATGGTTGCGTCCCCACCCGATCCGGTGGAAATGGAATATAACATCTTCATGGAGGAACGCACCTCCGGAAGTGTAAATTCACTTAAGAAATTCTGATATGCCGCTAAGTTGCCCGGTTCCTTTTTTAAGCCTGCAATCAGCTCCAACAAGGCCGGTTGTAACAGCTTCGGCGCGTGATCATAAGACTTAAAAATCGCCACTTCCACATTCTCCGTCTGTAGCAAAAGAGAGATTTGCATCAGCCATCGAAGGTATGCAAGCTCCATGGATGGCGCAAGTTTTCGAATGGCGATTCGTCGCCCCCAGCGCCCTGTTAGCGTATGTTTGCTGTACTTCTTCATTCGCTCATAACGTTCCAGCTGCTCTTTTTCCGAAGCTGCATTTTGCTCCTCGTAGCCACCGGTGAGCTTGGCATCTGCTCGGTAATAAATCCACAGATCCAGGAGCATCACCACGGTGGTCATGGCCTGAGCCAGCGGGTGTGCCGCCACATCCAGATGCACACGTCCGGCCATGTAATAGATGGCACCGCATAAAAGCAAACTGGTCAAAATCGATAGCACGATTTCCCGTCGCTGTCTTCGCTTTTTCTGCTGCAAAGAATAGATACGCTCTGCCCACATGCGACGATGATCCAAAAGCAAATCCACCGACGCATGGTACTCTCCGCCGAGTTGTTCCGTCTCCATGGCAAAGCGATGCATGGAGATGACGCTGTCATATGGATATGCTTCCTCAATCATTGCCAGGCCCTTGCGGGTAATATCCGTTTCGTTGTAGGTATTTAAAATGTAATCCATGGCGGCAGTCAGTGTATTTTTCATCTCGCCACTTTCAAACAATCCCATGGTATCCTGCAGGGTTTCTAAGATTTTTCCACTCTTTTGGAAGGAATACAGGAATTGTTCCACATAGATGTTGGCATCGGAGAATTTCCGCTGCCCATAAGTATTTCGATATGCATTTCGAATGAAAAGCGGCACCATGGCTACCCCCGCCCCGCAGACAATAGTCTGGGGCAGTAGCGATAGGGCAAAGAATCGCCCCAACACCACCATAAGTAACATCGCTCCGGCCGCCAGTGCGAAGCTTCGCTTTACGGAAAAGACGTAACCGTAGCGTCGCAACTCATCCGAGAGTTTGGTTTTTTCTTTCATGCACACTGGTCCTCCCATAATAATTTTCCGTCTTCCACCAGCATGTGAATGCGGTTATTGCCATGGTCCCTGTGAAAAGCGCAAACCTGGTCAATGTAGCGGCGCACCTGCATTTTTCCCGCATCATCCACGAAGGCCTTCCGTCGAATCAACACGCCGATATCAATGAAGCTGTAGATGTCATTCTCCATTCTGGAATTGCCCACATCGCCCATCATATTCAGCATACGATCCGGAATCTTGGCCACATCATCCGTATGCAAAGTGGTCATGCCACGCACGCCGGTGGATAGGCTTTCAATCAAATATTGCACCTCTTTGGAGCGCACCTCCGATACCATCATCCACTTGGGATTCAAGCGCAATCCGGTCTTAATCGCCAACGTATAATCCATGCTGGCATTCAGGCGAATCTCGATGCAATCCGCCTCCGGATGAATCTTGGAATAGTGCCACTCCGGAGTATCCTCGATGGTGATGACGCGGCTGTTTTCCGGAATAAACTGGCTAAAAAACTTGGCACATTCCGTTTTCCCAACGCCGGGTTCTCCACAGAACACCAGGTTTCGCTGGTGTTCCACGCAAGACTGTAGAAACTGAATCACGCCTTCGCTGGCATATCCGCTTTCCACCATATTTTCCCTGGTCAGACGAACCATAGGGAGGGATTTTCGAATGGAAAACCCACGTCCAAGCATAGAAATCGACTCGTGGATAATGGTGATACGCAAGGTCTCTGTTTCTGCCTCTAACACCGGGCTTTGCTTATGAAACGGCTTGGATACCACGTTGGCCACGCGGTTGGAAAATTCCTCCACGAAGGCCGGTGTCACCACCACGTTCTTCGCTTCATAGCGCAGATTCTGTGTATCGGTCACCCACAGGGAGATTCCGTTATAATCTATGTCTGTAATCATGGGGTCTTCAATCAACGGAAACAGTGGACCAAAAAAGTCTTTGTTTTCTACAATCTTTAATTTCAACATCGATTCTTCCTCCGTTTGTTCCTAAGAACTAGATTCCGCTTGCAGCGGTTGCTTTTTCAAAAAATCCTTCAATCAATCTGGTAAATGCCGGTCCGATTACACCATTGGTGCCATCTCCTACTACCACACTTACAATTCCAATTAACGCGATAATTGCCACTACCGTAATAAGGGCAGGGCCGTACTCTTTCATAATCTCCTGCATGCTTATGCATCCTCCAATATGTAAACTAGGTTTATGGGGTATCCTGGCGAAACGCCGTGATTTGATATCAAACGATGGATATCATACTACGGTGCCAAGGGCGAAAACAAGGGGGTAATTATAAACTTTTTATTAAAAAAACGCCCTTTTTTACCCGATTTGTTTATAAAAATTTAATATGTTATGATATCGAAAGATGTTTTATATCGAAAGGAGACTATAAGAAATGGCTCAGAATCCAGTAGTTACCATTACTATGGAGAATGGCGATGTGATGAAGGCTGAACTTTATCCGGAAATCGCACCGAACACTGTTAACAATTTTATCTCTTTGATCCAGAAGGGATTTTACAACGGAGTTATTTTCCACCGTGTCATCAACGGTTTCATGCTTCAGGGCGGCGATCCTGACGGAACCGGAATGGGTGGCCCTGGTTACTCCATCGCCGGAGAATTCGCTTCCAACGGCTTCAAGAATGACTTGCTTCATACCCCGGGCGTTCTGTCCATGGCTCGTACCATGATGCCGAACTCCGCAGGAAGCCAGTTCTTCATTATGCATAAGAACGCTCCACACTTGGATGGCGATTACGCTGCTTTTGGCAAGGTGATCGAAGGTATGGATGTAGTCAATAAGATTGCAGAAGTGGATACCGATTATTCCGATCGTCCGCTGACTCCTCAGGTTATGAAGGAAGTTACCGTAGAGACCTTCGGCGTAGATTATCCGGAACCAACCAAGTACTAATTCTTCTTATTATAGAAAATTCTTTTTTGTTTGGAGGCAAACATGACAGAAGAAGAAAAGCAGAAACAAATTGATGCGGCAGTCGAGCGATTGAATGCCAAGCGTGACCCGGAAGTGGTTGCCAAGGAGCAGGAAGAAGCACGCATCATTGCAGAGAAGCAGGCGAAGAATCATTCCGGTACCGAGGCAGCACGTGCCCGTATCAATCCGGATTTCTTAATTGATGATAACCCACAGTCTCACATCAAGCACGTCATTGGCGTTGTCAGCGGTAAGGGCGGTGTCGGCAAGTCTACCGTAACCGCATCCTTAGCAGCAGCCATGCGTCAGCGCGGATTTGAGACCGCGGTATTGGATGCAGATATTACCGGACCAAGTATTCCTCGAATGTTTGGTGTACACGGACCGGCCGTTGGTGACGGTACCTATATGTATCCGGAAGTAGCAGGAGATGGAACCAAGATTATGTCCATCAACCTGATGTTAGATGATGAAGAGGCGCCTGTGGTATGGCGTGGACCTGTTATTGCCGGCGTGGTAAAGCAGTTCTGGACCGAGACCTTATGGGGCGATGTGGACTACATGTTCGTAGATATGCCTCCGGGAACCGGTGACGTGCCGCTTACCGTATTCCAGTCTCTTCCGATTGACGGAATCGTCATTGTTACCTCTCCACAGGAGCTGGTACAGATGATCGTCAAGAAGGCTTACAACATGGCCGGCATGATGAACGTTCCTGTACTTGGCGTAGTTGAGAACTACAGCTATCTGGAATGTCCGGATTGCGGCAAGAAGATCTCCGTATTCGGTGAGAGTCACATTGAGGAAGTTGCCAAGGAGTTGAACATTCCGGTAATGGCCAAGCTTCCGTTAGATCCGAAGATGGCAGAGCGTGCAGATAACGGTGAGATTTACAACAATTCCGTTGATCCATTCGATGGTGCATGCGATATTCTTTCTAATCTGTAAATGCAAAACAGCAGGCAAATGCCTGCTGTTTTTTCGTATCTACTCCCAACGACCTTCGCCCCAGACCTGATTACATAAGTCTTCGCAATACGAATAGGAAAAACTACTGTCTTGATTTCGGATGGCGTTAGCATCCGCCAGGTCTTCGTTATATTGAGATAGCGGATACGCCACAACTCCGTCCTCTCCTGGTGTCAGGTGACACACCAGAGCTTGTACACCATAGTCAGCTACATGCACCGTTCCATCTTCCCCTCGTTCCAAGGTTACTTGAGCCATGCCACCAACCATGCGATTGGCAATGCCTGTGCAGGAATCACTGGTCCAATTAATGAAGTTACCAAGGGAATAATAGACCGGCACACCATCTACTTCTTCATAAGGCTCGATTACATGGGGATGGGTTCCAATAATAAGATCCGCTCCATGTTCCACCATAAGCTTGGCCCAGCGTTGCTGCTCGGCCGTCTCTTCCAATTGATATTCAATGCCCCAATGCGGGCACACCACGGTAAAATCCGCCTGCGATTCTGCCTTTTCCAAGTCCGCAATCACTTGTTGTTCTTCCAACAGATTCACAGCATATGGCATATCCGATGGAAGAGGGATTCCATTGGTTCCATAGGTGTAATTTAGAATCGCGATGCGCATGCCCTTAGCTTCTACAATATCGATGGCGTTCTGCTCTTCCTGGGATGCATTGATACCGGCAATCACCATATCGGGATGATGTTCCTTCCAATAGGCCAGGGCATTCCGGATACCTGCACCGCCCTTATCCAAGGCGTGATTCGTGCCATGACAGATCACATCAAATCCAGCATTGGTTAGGGCATCACCAATCTCGTATGGTGCATTGAAGGCCGGGTAGCCACTAATGCCTAATTCCTCTCCTCCAATCATAACCTCCTGGTTAGCAATGGCAATATCCGCTGCAGCGATTTCATCCTTGGTCTCTTCGAATAGGAAATCGAAGTTATAATTACCGTTGGCATCCCTTGCTGCATCCTCTACTGGGTCGTGAAGGAGGACATCTCCTACCATGATGAGAGTGAGGGTGTCCTCTTCATTAGATGTTGCGTCTTCCGGCGCTACGTCTTCCGACAGCGTAGCTTCCTGTTGAATTGTTTCTGCATCCCGCGCTTCCGATGCCGCCGCATCCGCGGCTTCCTCCTGCTGTGATTTCCCGCATCCGGGCAGTAGGATGATGATAGCGAGGGCTACCAGCAGTATGCCATTTCTTCTCTTCTGTTTCATGGAATTCTCCGATTCTTAGTATTTTCTTCGAAATATCGTGTTTTTACTGATTTTCTCCGGGCAGGTCTATGATGCGATATCGCAAATCTTAGTAAAATCTTCATTTTAGAGCTGAAATACTGAGTTTTTTACTTGGTCAAAGAAAAAAGCTAGTTCGAATTTCAGTATTTAGGCTGGATTTCGATGTTTTTACTAAGTTTTTCCAATGGGCATAGGCGAAGGAGCCGGAAAAATTCAGTATTTCCGCCTGATTTTGATGATTTTACTTAATTATACACTTTCTGGGAGCCCTGGGAAAAGAAACGCCCACTCATTTATTTATAGAAGGGATATGCGCTGCCAGCGCATAAAGGTACGGATGACTCCCTGCAGGAGCCATCCTTTAAGGTTGGCGGAAAAGAAACTCCCGCACATTTATTTATAGAAGGGATATGCGCTGCCAGCGCATATCTATTTACGCCGTGAAGCAGTGTTTGCTGCTAGCAGCAAAACCTGCTTCATAGCGTAAAAAAAGGCAACCCCATGTGTGGGGTTGCCTTTCCTTCTATAAATAAAATTATGGCAATTTTATTTAGCTGCGTTAGCTGCCTTGATAGCCTCGGTAAGAGCTGGAACAATCTTGTTCAAGTCTCCTACGATTCCATAATCAGCAACATCGAAGATTGGTGCTGTCTCATCTTTGTTAATAGCAATGATGATATCAGACTCTTCCATACCAGCTACGTGCTGGATTGCTCCGGAAATACCGATTGCGAAGTATACGTTTGGACGTACGGTCTTACCGGTCTGTCCAACCTGAAGATCCTTTGGCTTCCAGCCGTTATCTACTACGGCACGGGAGCAGGATACGGTTCCGCCGATAGCCTCTGCCAAGTCATCTAACAACTTGAAGTTCTCAGCGCTACCAACTCCACGACCACCGGAAACTAAGATCTTAGCTTCCATGATGTCAGCGGTCTTCTTAACTTCCTTAACGATGTCAAGAATCTCAACATACTTGTTGTTCTTCTTCAAATCAGCCTTGTACTCAATGATGTCAGCCTTAGCGCCCTTCTTAGGCTCAAGCTTAATCATAACACCAGGACGAACGGTAGCCATCTGTGGGCGGTTGTCCGGGCAAGCGATGGTTGCGATGGTGTTACCACCAAATGCAGGACGAGTCATAAGAAGCTGATTCTTCTTCTGCTGATCTTCTGGAGCGTTGAGTGGGAAGTTACCAATCTCAAGAGAAGTACAGTCAGCAGTCAAACCGGTAGCTACACGAGCAGATACGGTAGGACCAAGGTCACGACCGATTGCAGTAGCACCAACCAAGAAGATCTCCGGCTTAAACTCGTTAATAACACCAGCCAATGCCTGTGCATATGGCTCAGTACGATAATCCTTCAATTCCGGATCATCTACTACGATGACATGATCAGCGCCGTACTCAGCTAACTGGTCAGCCAAATCCTTAATATCAGAACCAAGAAGAACTGCTGTTACTTCGGTTCCCAAATCATTTGCTAATTCTTTACCTTTACCGATCAACTCGAAAGCAACGCCTTCTAACTTATGATCAACCTGCTGAGCAAAGGTAAATACTCCCTTATATTCTTCTAAAGACATTCTATTCACCTCCGGATTAGATAACGTGCTTTTCGTTCAACTTGTCCATAATGTACTTTACAGACTCGGTAGGATCTAAGGTAACCTTCTCGCCGGCACCCTTACGAACCTTATCAGATGCCTTAGCGATCTTAGTAGGAGATCCTGCAAGACCAACGTTTGCATCATCCAAATCCTTCAGGTCATTACGTCCCCAAACAGTTACTTCCTTCTCGAATGCATCGAAGATTCCGCCAGGAGTCATGTAACGAGGAGTTGTTGCCTCTGCAAGGCAAGTAACAAGTGCAGGCATAGCTGCTTTGAGCTTATGGGTACGATCATCATACTGACGCTCAACGATAATGTTGTTGCCCTCAACCTCTACGCTCTTTGCATAAGAGATTACCGGGATTCCTAAATGCTCACCGATCTGAGGACCAACCTGAGCGGTATCTCCATCGATAGCCTGACGTCCGGTAATGATAAGATCATAATCCAGATTGCGAATACCTGCTGCGATAGTAGAAGAAGTAGCCCAAGTATCAGCACCACCGAGTACACGGTCAGTGATCAATACACCCTTGTCAGCACCCATAGCGAATGCTTCACGAAGAACAGCATCAGCGTCCGGAATACCCATGGTTACAACTGTAATTTCTGCATCATATTTCTCTTTTAACTGGAGAGCAACTTCAAGGCCGGCCTTATCATCAGGGTTCATAACCTTATCCATTGCTGCTCTGTTCAAAGTTCCGTCAGCGTTAAATACAACGCCGTTCTTGGTATCCGGAACCTGCTTAACACATACAACGATTTTCATGTGATTTTATCTCCTTTATTTAATATGGCTTGACCTATTTCAACATGTTTCCAGAGATAACCATTCTCTGAACTTCAGATGTTCCTTCGTAGATCTCGGTAATCTTAGCATCACGCATCATACGCTCAACGTCGTACTCTCTGGTGTAACCGTAACCACCATGAAGCTGTACAGCCTTGGTAGTAACTGCCATAGCTGCTTCTGCTGCAAAAAGCTTAGCCTGAGCTGCTTCTACGGAATAAACTCTCTGTGTCTGCTTAGCAAGAGCTGCACGATAAACCATCATCTGTGCTGCCTGCATACGGGTAGCCATATCTGCCAACTGGAACTGAGTATTCTGGAATGCACCAATTGCACGACCGAACTGCTTTCTCTCCTTAACGAAGTTAACAGTGCAATCGATAGCGCCTTCACCGATACCAAGAGCCTGAGCAGCGATACCGATACGTCCACCATCAAGGGTGTGCATTGCGATAGCGAAGCCCTTACCTCTGGTTCCAAGTAAGTTCTCCTTAGGGATGCGGCAATCCTCGAAAATCAACTCATAAGTAGCTGATCCACGGATACCCATCTTCTTCTCCTTGGTTCCGAAAGAGAATCCAGGAGTTCCCTTCTCTACGATGAATGCAGAGAATCTCTTATTCTTACGTCCCTTTGCATCCTCGATAACGTCGGTTACTGCAAAGATGATGTAGATATCAGCATATTTACCGTTGGTGATGAAGCACTTAGATCCGTTCAATACCCAAGAATCGCCATCTTCAACAGCCTTGGTCTGAGCGCCCTGTGCGTCTGTACCAGCGCCCGGCTCGGTAAGTGCGAAAGCACCAAGCTTCTCGCCCTTAGCCAAAGGTACTAAGTACTTCTGCTTCTGCTCTTCGGTACCATAGGTAAGGATTGGATCGCAGCAAAGAGAAGTATGAGCAGATACGATAACACCTGTAGTACCGCAAACCTTAGACAACTCCTCTACGCACATAACGTATGTTAATACGTCACATCCCTGTCCACCGTACTCCTTAGGAATCGGAATACCCATGAAGCCGTTCTTCTGCATTTTCTTAACAGTCTCTTCTGGGAACTGCTCTAATTCGTCAGTTTCCTGAGCCAATGGCTTCACTTCCTTCTCTGCAAACTCTGCGAAAAGCTGGCGAGCCATTTCATGTTTTTTATCCAAAGTAAAATCCATGATATTTGTTCTCCTTTATGTTTTTAAAAAGATTAAAAATTACTGAGCATCAACCGGAGTCTTGGTTCTGTCTGCGTTGTAGATGTAGAATCCCTTACCGGACTTCGCACCAAGGTTACCACCACGAACCATCTTACGGATCAATGGGCAAGCACGATACTTGCTGTCACCGGTCTCATTGTAAAGAACGTCCATGATTGCAAGGCAGATATCCAAACCGATGAAATCACCTAATTCCAAAGGTCCCATTGGATGGTTAGCACCAAGCTTCATAGCAGCATCGATACCAGCTACATCAGATACACCTTCCATCTTGATGAAAGCTGCTTCGTTGATCATTGGGATGAGGATACGGTTAACTACGAAACCAGCTGCCTCATTTACCTGTACAGGAGTCTTACCAATCTCCTCAGAAATCTTCTTGATTGCATCAACGGTCTCAACCGGAGTATTTACACCAGCGATAACCTCTACTAACTTCATACGGTCAGCAGGATTGAAGAAGTGCATACCGATCATTGGACGGTTCAAGCCGTTACCAATCTCAGTGATGGAAAGAGAAGAAGTATTGGATGCAAAAATGCAGCCTTCCTTACAAATCTCATCCAACTCCTTGAAGGTAGTCTTCTTAACTTCCATATTCTCGAAAGCTGCCTCAACGATAAGGTCAGCATCCTTGCAAAGGTCTTCCTTCAAACCAGGAGTGATCTTAGCTAAGATTGCATCAACTGCAGCCTGCTCCATTTTTCCTTTTTCAACAAGACGAGCATATCCCTTAGCGATCTTGTCCTTACCGCCTTCAGCCCACTCCTGCTTGATATCGCAAAGAGCTACTTCGTAGCCTTCTACCTGAGCAAATGCCTTAGCAATGCCCTGTCCCATAGTACCTGCGCCAATTACGCCTACTTTCATTTCTATTTCCTCCTAAAAAGATTTATCGAAAAGTGAAAAATTAGTCTCTTTCTACGATGGTTGCGCAACCCATTCCGCCACCGATGCAAAGAGTAGCAAGACCCTTCTTAGCACCTTTCTTCTCCATCTCATGAAGAAGTGTAACAAGGATACGAGCTCCGGAAGCTCCAACCGGATGTCCAAGTGCGATTGCACCACCGTTTGGATTCAGCTGCTTATCAACATCGATTCCAAGATCCTTACCAACTGCTACAGACTGAGCTGCGAATGCTTCGTTTGCCTCGATGATATCGAACTCGGATACATCGCTCATACCAGCCTTAGCCATAGCCTTCTTGGTTGCTGCTACAGGTCCGATACCCATTACCTCAGGACGAACACCTGCAAGTGCACCAGCTACGAAAGTAGCCATAGGCTTAACACCAAGCTCCTTAGCCTTCTCCTCAGACATAACAACGATTGCTGCAGCACCGTCGTTAATTCCGGATGCATTACCAGCGGTTACGAATCCGTCTGGGTTGATTGGACGAAGCTTAGCAAGGCTCTCAGCAGTAACGCCGGCTCTTGGGCCCTCGTCAGTATCGAAGATAACGGTTTCTTTCTTCTTCTTGATTTCTACAGGAACGATCTCATCCTTGAATGCGCCGGATGCGATAGCTGCCTCAGCCTTCTGCTGGCTCTTAGCTGCGAACTCATCTAACTCTTCACGGGTAAGTCCCCACTCTTCACAGATGTTATCTGCAGTCTTGATCATGTGATAGTCATTGAATGCATCCCAAAGAGCATCCTTAACCATTGTATCTACTAAGCCGCCCTGGCTCTGGCTAGGCCACATCATACGATATCCGTAACGGCCGTTTGGAAGTGCAAAAGGAGCAAGAGACATGTTCTCCATACCACCTGCTACAACGATGTCAGCATCACCTGCCATAATCATCTGAGCAGCCTGGTTTACACAGTTCAATCCGGAACCACATACAACGTTGGTAGTAACTGCAGGTACTTCTACAGGAAGACCAGCCTTGATTGCTGCCTGACGAGCTACGTTCTGTCCCTGACCAGCCTGGATTACACAACCCATGTATACGTGGTCAACCTGCTCTGGCTTAACGCCTGCACGATTGAGTGCTTCCTTGATTACGATAGCGCCCAATTCCGGAGCAGGGATTGTGCTAAGGCTTCCTCCCATGGTTCCGATTGCGGTACGACATGCACCGGCTAAAACTACTTTCTTTGCCATAATTTTTTCTCCTTTTACATAAGATTTGCTTGTGTTTGCGGCCTCTTCTTGGTATTCTTGCACAAAAGTTGTGTTAATTTTTTAACGATTCTGCTCAAAAAAAAGAAGCTCACCGCTCGGTAATTAAAATGTTAGCACAACGCGAATTTGACTTCAAGGGAATTTTTACTCTTTTTTATTTTTTTGTAGCCTAGGTCTCGGATAGGGAAACGTGTTGCATTGTTGCACGTTTCCCAGTCCCTTGTGAAGTACGATTTTATCGCATTTGTCTACATCTCCACACCTGTGCGTGCCACGACACCTCGATCGTAGGGATGCTTCCTTGGAACCACCTCAGAGACATAATCCGCCAATTCCAATAGTCCATCCGTAGGATTCCGTCCGGTAAGAATCACTTCCGTCTGCTCTCCTACGCCACGGATAAAATCCAACACTTCCGCTTCCGTAAGAATTCCCGCATGTATGGCCGCCATGGCCTCATCCAGGACAAGCAGGCAATCAATCTCGGCGTCTGCATCCGGATGTTTTCGCGTCGCACGGTGATAGGTATCCTCCACCTGCTGTAACAACGCCTTCCCTTCTTCCACCGTGGTACGTTGCTCTTCTTCACTTTGACTTTTCCAAAATCCAAAGTTATGGGCCGCATGCAACACCGCCACACCGGGAATGCTCCGTAGAATCTCGATTTCCCCGGAGGTATCATCTTTTAAAAACTGGGCAAACACCACGGGAATTCCATGGCCTGCCGCACGAACTGCCGCTCCAACCGCTGCGCTGGTTTTTCCTTTTCCGTCACCGCAATAGACTTGAATCATCTCTCATCCTCCAAAAATAAAAGGCGTAGTCTCCTACGCCTTTTATTGTAATCATCTATGATTTTGCCTGCAACAGAAAGGATTATCCCTCTTCCTCCTCTGTTCCGTTCGTGTCTAGCACTGCCTGTATCTTCTGGGCTGCATCAATAGTGAAGAAGCTTACACTATCGTTAATCTGATCAACCGCTTCCGCAACGGATGCTGCTGCATCGGATACGGTACTGGAGGACTCTGCAACATTTCTGGAGCTTTCTGTCAACTGGTTGATGGTATTGGTAATCTCCATAGAGGTTGCGGACTGTTCCTCAGATACAGAAGCCATGTTGCTTGCTACATCGTTTACCGTTCCCATCTGCTGTGCCATCTGAGACAAGGTCTGGGATGCATTGCTTAGGTCTTCCGTAATCTGCTTGAAGGTTGCAGCTGCATTGGTAATCGCTTCAGAACTATCGTTAATCATCTTGGTATTGGCCTCGGACTTCTCAGCCAGGTCACGAACCTTCTCGGTCATACCCTGGATGATATCTGCAATCTGCTTGGTTGCATCTGCGGAGTTATTTGCCAACTGACCAATCTCCGTAGCAACTACGGCGAATCCGCGTCCTGCTTCTCCGGCACGGGCTGCCTCGATGGATGCATTCAGTGACAACAGGTTGGTCTGGGATGCAATATCATTAATCATATCAATGATCTGGTTAATCTGAACTGCTGCATCATCAACGGCACGAACCGCATTGTTCATATCATTCATAGATGCAACGATATCATCCATACCGTTACTTACCTTACTCATATCCCGCTGTCCGGCATCTGCCTTGCCTACCAGCTCGTTCATGTTGGTTTCCACCTGGTTCTCTGCTTCTGTCAAATCAGCAACGGTCTGTGCCAGGGAGGTTGCATTCTCAGCAACTTCCGTTACGGAGTTGGACATTGCCTCCATGTTATCCAGAATCTGTTCCATGGAGTAGGACTGTTCTTTTGCTTCTGTACTAAGAACACCTGCTGTGTCCTTGGACTTCTTGGAATCAATTTCCAGTCTCTGTGATACTTCCTGAATGTTCCGAATTGTTCCGCGAATATTCTCAATGAATCCATTCATGGAATCATTCATGAATGCAATCTCATCATTACCCTTGGAAGCAATTTCCACGGTGAAGTCACCTTCGCTGATATGCTTGATGTTCTCGGTCAACTCTGCAACCGGCTTACGGATCATGCGTCCCAAGGTAGTTACAAACAAGATAACCATCAATACCATCAATAGGATTGCAACAACGATAATAGAGCCAAACATGGTATATACACTGGCCAGAACGTCACCAGCCTTGGCATAGTTGATGACCTTCCAATTCGTACCATTTACGGTCTGGAACACTGCATAGTAGGTGCCGTCGTCGCCCTTTACCTTTAATACCTGTCCGTCCTCACCACCAAGTACAGCGCCGATGGATGTATACAGCTTGTCGCCGGTATCCGCAACGTTCTGTCCGCACCACTCTGCGGTTGGGGAGCTAAGAATCATACCATCATCCGTAACCATGATAGCGTGGCCTGTCTTGTAAATGGTAATATTGTTCAAATATTCCTGGCAGGCAGACATCATCAGATCCGCTGCAATAACACCGTCCCGGCCATCCTTCAAATCAATGTGTCGAATAACCGTTGCACACAGATTTCCGGTATCCGCATCGAAATACGGAACGTCATAGAAGTAGTAATACCGATCCGTATAACCGATACCTTGCTGGTACCACTTTTTCTCACGAATATCCATACCCGGATCCCAATCGGTCGGGTCGATATAGGTGCCATCACGCAGCGCAAAGTATGCTCCTGTCGGCATAGAAGGATAACGGTCAACCGTCTGCTTCAAAAACGCCTTAATCTCCGCATCATCTTCAAATGGTTGTGTCTCCAGAGAATCTGCGATTGCATTCAAATAATAAAATGAGGAATTTAACTGCTTATTGATCTCACCGGCATCCGATGATACATGCTGTTCCAGCGATGTATAGAGCAGTTCTCGAATCAGCCGAATTCCGAAGAATGCTACCACTCCGATAATCAATGCTACACCAAGGGCAATGACCGGTAGGAATCGCACCATCAACTTCGTACTGAGCTGCTTTACCTTAGCCTTTTCCTTTACCTTACTTTCACTCATGTCCATACCTCCTAAATGACTAGTAATCGGTATCTCTATGAATTCCCCCGTACCGGAAAAGAAAAAACTATATAGACTTGTATTGTTATTGTACTCCGTTTTTTTGATTTTTCCAATAGAAATGTAAAAAATCCGTCACTTGGGCGGATTTTTTACAAACAATTATCATCTCTTGTAAAGGCGAGCCACCCCTTCGTATGGGCGCAAAACCATATCATTCACAGGAAGCTCCACGTAGGAATCCAACAGTACATCCCCTTCCGGCTGCATCGTATCCGGCAGTGCTACCCTACGATTCGTCAGATTGCAAAGAACCGTAAGCCGCTCTTCTCCCAGGCATCGCTCATATCCGATCACTCCTTCCGGAGTCTCTAAGAATCGAACACTTCCATCGGAGAGCACGGTTAGCTCCTTCCGAAGACGTACCAGCTTCCGATAGAACTGTAAGATGCTATCCTCTTGCTGCCTCTGGGTCTCCACGGAGATTCCCTGACGCTTCACCGGAAATGCCAGCCAAGGCTCCACGCCGGAAAAACCGGCATTTGCTTCTTCCGTCCACAGCATCGGGGTGCGCCCGTTATCTCTGGAGCGCGCTGCTAAGATTTCCAAAGCTTCTGCCTCACTTTTTCCCTGTTCTAAGAGAATCTTGTAATAGTTCAGGCTCTCCACATCCCGGTACTGCTCAATCGTAGTAAATCCGGCATTGGGAGTTCCGATTTCCTCACCCTGATAGATATAAGGTGTTCCTCGCATGCCATGAATCAGAAGGCCCAGCATCTTTCCGGATTCCAGCCGATACTTGCCGTCATCGCCAAAGCGGCTAATGGCGCGAGGTTGATCGTGGTTATTGAAAAACAGGGCGTTCCAACCGTCCGCTTCCTGCATCTGTTCCTGCCAGGTTGCGAAGAGATTGCGCAGCTGTACAAGGTCCGCATCCATCAGACTCCACTTGTCCCCATCCTTATAATCCACCTTCAGATGGTGAAAAGAAAAGGCCATGGCCAGTTCCCGCTCTTCTTGCTTCGTATAGCGAATACACTGCTCTACGGAAGTGGAGGACATCTCGCCAACCGTCATCATATCAGCAATGCCGGTATCTGCCACCAACTCCTTCAGATATTCATGGACATGCGGTCCATCGGTATAGAATCTGCGGCCGTCGCCAATGGTATCATCCTCCCAAACTGCCGGCTTGGAAATCAGATTCACCACATCGAAGCGGAATCCGCCCACACCCTTATCCTTCCAGAAACGAATCACATCCTTTAGTGCTTCCCGCACCTTGGGATTCTCCCAGTTCAAATCCGCCTGGGTCTTATCAAACAAATGCAGATAATACTGGCCAAGGGACGGTACGTATTCCCAGGCACTTCCTCCGAACTTGGACTGCCAGTTGGTAGGCTCATGTCCATCTACCGG